>Ga0129336_10000972_pt1 | contig 17052 bp, 20 predicted proteins | sample CPB6_02_DNA_FD_96878 | JGI IMG/M metagenome (GOLD analysis project Ga0129336, IMG submission 96878) | Freshwater to marine salinity gradient microbial communities from Chesapeake Bay, USA - CPBay_Sum_0.6_0.2_DNA | ecosystem: Environmental > Aquatic > Marine > Coastal | place: USA: Chesapeake... | reverse complement strand
TAATATCTTACTTTTAACAGGATACTTTTTCTTGTTATGGGGAGATATGAAAATTGGATTATTTGTTAAATGCATTGGGAACGTCTTTGTCGTTCCCTTTGCTATCAAATACAAGTTCTGGGATATTCTCTTCTTGTGTGGTTTCTATGCCGCTATTGAGATACCAAAACTAATCCAACTTTTCCTAGTTAAGTCAAACTAGGTGGTGGAGCCTTTAAAGGACCCTCTAAAGTCCCCGCAAGATAAGGGACTTTAAAAATTCTTGCTGGTGCGGATGGGACTCTCTCCCGCCTGGTTTCCAATTTCCAGTCAAAGAATTGGTGGCGTGCATGGCGAACCTAAAACACGAAAGGTGGGTTGCATAAACCCACCTTTTTTAGTATAATAAATTAAATATACTGTGGATTTTAATGTGCAGAATAAAGTTAACGTAATAACTTCTTATTATAATGATCTTTATAAGTTAGATTGGAAAAATTTAATTTATGAAAAAGGGTATAATTTAATTACGCATAAAAAATGCGATAATATTAAAATTGGTGAAACTAAAAAAGAAAATGATATAATTCTAATTCCAAATTATGGAAAATCAGATTATGCCTTTTTTCATTATATTGTAAATAATTACTATAATCTTTCTGAATATTCGGTTTTTACTAAAATTAATTGGAAGGAGCAAGGGATAAATTTTTACGATTTGATAAATGAATGCACTAATTATGACTACTATGAAGTGGGAAAAGGATTGCACTCTTATATTTGGTATAATAATGATAATTTGAATTTAAGAGAATTAGAAGGGGATACTTATATTAATGTTGATACTCCATATGTAACTGGAAATCCTTTTAATTTTGACGGAAGAGCAAAAAGATGGGAAGTTTTTGAAGATTGGTACAACTATATTTTTCCTGATAGAAATAATTTGCCAGGAAAAGTTTATGCCTTCGATCATGCTCATTGTTTTTCTGTAAGTAAAAATTTAATTCAAAGGCATTCAATCAAAGTATATCAGTACTTATTAGAAAGGTTTCATCCAAGTTCAAAATCTTGGGATTATATTATAGATGGTGATGAAAAGAAAACCATTCAAGATGTAAGTAACCATTTTGCTGATAATTTTGGCAGATTTTATAGGATATTGTTTACACATGGTGTAGATCAAAGTAATTTTAAAATACAGCAATATTTTTAATGATAGATCTTTCTGTTGGTTTATCTGGATGTCGTCTTGAATTGATTAATGATAGAATACTTCGTAAGTATTCTTCTTCTGATAATTACAATTCAAGACTTTTATCGCAGGCAAATAAACAAGTATTATTTTCTCAACGTATTTTGAAAAACGTAGACTCTCCAAAAGTTTATGATATTCAAGAAAATTATTTTGACATGGAATATATTCCTGGACATACATTTTTGGATTTTTTCTCTACATCTTCTATTAATGATATTGAGTTTGTAATTGATACTTTGTTCCATTATTTTGATTCTTGTCTTAATCATTCTGGATTAATTAATATTAGTCCTGCAGTAAATGAAAAAATAAAATTATTAGAAACAAAAACATCATATAAAGATTATCTACTTAATATTGGAACTCTAACCGTAGAATATGATATTTACGTTCCTAAAACTTTTTGTCATGGGGATCTTACTTTCACTAATATTATCTTTCATAAAAATAGAATTTTTTTTATTGATTTTCTTGATAGTTACGTTGATAGTTTTATCTCAGATTTAGTTAAATTGAAGCAGGATTTGTATTATTTGTGGAGTATTAAAACACAACGAATACAATCCAATAGACTAGAACAAATATATCGGCATATTTGGAAACAACTTTCTCAAAAATATGCTGAATTTATTTGTAGTGACGCCTTTCATATTCTTGATGCAATGAATATGTTAAGGATTGAACCTTACTTGACTTCTTCGCATCAAAGAATTATACTAGACACAATATTAAAATCAACGGAGTTATATGCGAACTTTAGTGGTTCCTATGGCGGGAAGATCTAGTCGGTTCCCGAATATGCGACCAAAGTGGATGCTTACTCATCCAATGACCAATCGTTTTATGGTTACTGAATCTATTCTTGGTCTGAACTTAGATTTCTTTGATCATATTTACTTTCTTTGTCTTCAGGAACATGAAGAAAAATATAAGTTTATGAAAGGTCTGGATGCAGAACTTGATGAACTTGGTTTGCGAGAGAAATCAAATATTATTTTATTACCGGAACAAACTAATTCCCAATCGGAAACTGTTTATACATTTCTTAAAAGTTGGGAATTGGAAGGATTTATATTCATTAAAGATAGTGACGGGTATTATGAATGTAAATTGAGCGGAGAAAAGAATCAGGTAGCATATTTTGATCTGAATGATATGGATGATATCAATGCACGAACAAAGAGTTACATTGAACTGGATATCAATCAAATGGTGACTAATATTGTAGAGAAACAAGTTATTAGTTCTACATTCTCTAGTGGTGGTTATGGGTTTGCTGATGCAACGGAGTTTTGTGCCACTTATGAGAAACTACAAGATATGAGTGGTGAATGTTATATCAGTCATATTATTTTTGAGATGATGTTGGGTGGATATACATTTTATGGATTGAAGACTTCTAACTTCAAAGACTGGGGAACAATCGATTCTTGGAACAAATATAAATCACAATACAAATGTTTATTTGTGGATATTGATGGAACTTTGGTGACAAACTCATCAATTCACTTTCCACCTTATGTTGGTAATGGTAGTCCGTTGCAAAATAATATCGATTATTTGAATAATCTACATTCATCTGGAAAAGTCAAAATAATCTTGACTACTAGTAGACCAAAGAGCATGGAAGATATTACAATTTTAGAATTAAAAAATAAAAAGATACCTTATGATGAATTGGTAATGGGACTACCACATTGTAAAAGAATTATTATCAATGATTTTGCAAAAAGTAATCCATATCCGTCTTGTGAAGCAATTAATATTCCGAGAAATAGTAATGACCTAAAGGAGTTTTTAAAATGAAAATACTTTTAACCGGATCTGCTGGTGGCATTGGATCCACCTTAGGATATTATTTGCATAAAAAAGGACATACTCTCACATTAATTGATAACTTGAGAAATGGTTATCTGGAAAATTTAACAATTAATGGGGAAACCTTTGGTAAGTTTTATAATCTTGATATATGTAACTCTGACGTAGTAAACTTAGTAAAAGATGATTATGATTGTATTATTCATCTTGCTGCTATTACTGCTCTTCCTGATTGTGAAACTAACGCTGTCGATACCATCAATGTTAATGTCTCTGGAACGATGAACATTCTTGAGTGTGCAAGAAAGTGGAAAGTTCCACATGTAATTTTTGCCAGCACCAGTGCTGTTTATGAAAATAATAAAGAGAAAGTATTTACTGAAGATTTAAAAATAAATCCAAGATTATGGTACTCTTTATCTAAGAAGATGGCAGAAGAGGTATGTGAATCATATCGAATTAATTATAATCTCTCAATTACTACACTTAGATTTTTTAATGTATTTGGACCTAGACAAGATATTCATAGAAAAAGTCCACCTCTTATTAACTACATTGTTAGAGAAATTTTAAACAATAATTCACCAGTATTGCATTCTGATGGTGAACAAAAAAGAGATTATATTCATGTTGATGATGTAGTTAAACTAATTGATTTGTGTTTAGATAAAAAACCAAACGATACTTTTAATGTTTGTACTGGAACTCTTATTTCTGTAAATCAAATTGCAAATTATATTTGTGATGTTTTTAATACAGATATCAAACCAGTTTATAGAGAATCTTCAAGACTTTGGGATAATTATCCAGAATTATTTGATGGAGAATATCCTTTAGATAAAGAAGTCGTTGCCAAAGAAACTAATAAATATTCTAAAGGGTCCTTTGAAAAGGCAAAAGAACTTCTTGGATGGGAACCCAATACTAATATTGAAGTTTTGATTAAAAAAGTTGTGAGAGAAATTTCCTTATGAAAATTGCATTATGTCTCTCTGGACAACCAAGAAACGCCATACAGACTTCATATAGGATTAAAGAAACCATTGTAGACGGTAATGATGTAGATATTTTTTTACATTGTTGGTATGATTCGGAAGATTTAAATTTTGGTAAAAGGTGTCCAGGTCATTGGGGTAGATCTTGTGATCTTGATATCGATAAAAAACTTTTGGAAGTTTATAATCCTAAAGATTTTATCTTTGAAAAACCAAGACATTGGCAAAATGATAAGATGAAAATCAGTGAAGAAAATATAAAAAAATGTTTTGATTATGGATTGAATGATCCAAATGGAGTTGAAGCATTTGGTAAGTATATTGTTGACATTTGCCACAGTCAGTGGTATAGTAAAATGATGGTTAATAATATTCGTAAAAAATTTTCAGTTAATAATAATATTAAATATGATTTAATATTGGCATTAAGATATGATGTTTCTCCATCTATAAAGTTAAATTTTTTAAATTTTGATTCTGACGTTTTTTACTATCAAAATTTAAATCATCCTTTAGGTATGATTAGTGATTGGTTTGCAATGGGATCTGAGAAAGTGATGGATGTTTGGGGAAATACTTATAATCATATTGAATCAATTTATAATCAATTAATTGATCAAGAAAGTATTTTTTGTAATGAACTTTTGCTTAGGAATCAATTAAAAAATAATGGTATTAAAACCAACCCAATCGATATAGGAGTATCATTTTGAAGCATAAAAGAGTTATCATATGGGGATATAAATTATATTCTCACACTCATTCATATATCCATGCTGGATATTTTAATGCTTTTAAAGCACTTGGATATGATACATATTGGATTGATGGATCAGATAATTTTGATCCTCAATTGTTTAATGATGCATTGATTTTCACAGAACAATGGGCAGTAATTGGAAATCCAAATATTCCATTGTTTAGTAATTCTACTTATGCAGTTCATTATATTGGTAATAAAGATAATCGTGTAGAGGGTAATCCTGGCGCTTCTGCTTATCTTGGTAAAGTTGGTAGATTAATTGATGTAAGATATAATGCAAATAAATGGACAGATAAGAATTATAACTACACTTTAGATAGAAGTAAAGCAACTAAAATTGGATCTGGTTGCTATTTTGAAAAAGGAGTAGATTATGATTATTTCTATACAACATGGGCAACTGATTTACTACCAGAACAGATCAATGTAGAAGATAGATTTATTCCGAAAGAAAATTATGTTTTCTTCGCAGGAACAATCGGTGGTGGCCAAGGTGGTCCAAAAGACTGCAGGACAGCACCACCAGAATATGATAATTTAATATACTTGAATCCTTTTATCCAAGCATGTGAAGAAAATGGAATTGAATTTAAGTACAATTGTCCATGGATTAGTCCCCAATCATTTGAAGAACAAAGGGTTGTAATTCAAAAGTCTTATCTTGCTCCAGATGTTAGACATAAAGCATTCAAAGAGTGGGGATATATTCCCTGTAGAAACTTCAAAAATATTAGTTATGGTCAACTTGGTATTACCAACTCAAAACCAGTCTATGAATTTTTTGATGGTAACATCATTTATAATGAAGACACTTATCAACTCTTTTTTGATGCTCAGAAAGAAAGAGAAAATTACGATTTAATCAAGTCTCAAATGTTATTTGTGAAAGATAATCATACTTATGTAAATAGAGTTAAAGAATTGCTTGAGGTAGTTAATTACTGAATTTTATGTATTTTTTATCATTTTATTCTGAGGGAGAACCCTATGATGAGGGATTCTCTCTTTCCGCAGTTGCTGAAGAAATAAAAGAAAAATTAACTTCTTATTTTGATGATATTTTTCTTTATAATAAAAGGAGTTTAAAAACTCTTCCAAATAGTGAAGATATTTGTAATAGTTATGATGAACCATTAGATCAAAATGCTAATGTTCATCATTTTGGGTATTTTGATTTTAAACCATTTTTAATTGATTATACTTTAAAAAATATTCCAGAGAATTCTTTACTGCTATATCATGATGGAAATTTTATTAAAAATCAACAGTATTGGCAAACTGACTGGGAAAATCTGAATTCAATTTGCGAAAATATGTTGAGTGAAAACTCAAGTGATATTTGGTTTCAGATGGAAAGAGAAGGTTGTTATGTAAAATCATGTGTAAAAGAATACACTTTAGATTATTTTTTTACCGAGTCAGAAAAACATGTAGTAAAAAATTCTCATTTAATTAATGCTGCAAGAGTACTGGTAAGAAATAATAAGTTTGGTAGAAAATTTATTTCTGAATATCTTGAGTTGTGTAAGAATAAAAATTTAATTGCTAAGAATCCTAACCACAATCCAGATCCGGAGTTTCAATGGTCTTGTGGCGACCAAGATGTTCTCAATTGTTTGGTGTATAGATACATATTGGATGGAAAGTTGCCAAAAACATTTCCAAGATTTTCATTTTTATATCGAGTTTTAAGATATGAAAATAGACCATTTCTTTGGAGTGGTGTAAATAACGACAATTATCATTTCACTGGAATAAGTGAACTTAGAAACACTGAATTACTAACTTATATGGAAAATTTATCAGTTGAAATTAATGAAAATGATATCGTGTCATTTTTAAATCCAGACAAATTATCGGAAGAGACTGATTTATGTAAAATACTCAAAAAATATGGATCTGATAAAAGTTCTGACTGGCATAATTACTCCCCTCTTTATAACTATTTTTTTCAACATCTAAAAGATGATGAAATTAATTTTTTTGAAGTGGGGATTTATCACGGTGCATCAGTTCATAGTTGGAGAGAATATTTTTCGAAAGCTAAAATCTTCACTGCAGACGTTGATGAGAAAACCTTTTTAAAAGTTGAAGATCTCGATGTGGAATGTTTTTATTGTGATCAAGATGATCCAATAACAATTAAAACTATGTGGAATACTGATAAACTGAAGGACATCCATTTTGATGTAATTTTAGATGATGGTAAACACGAGTTCATATCTAATTTAAATTTTTTAAAAGAATCAATTCATAAACTTAAAAAAGGTGGAATTTTTATCATTGAAGATTTGACGATTTCTACATGCAACTCATTTGAAAATATTCTTTTTGGTTTGCAGAATCAATATTCCTTAGACTATATAAAACTTTTAAAACTACCAAGTCAAAATAATAAAATTGATAACAATATTCTTTTAATTATTAAGTAATATGGATTTAGGTGTATTTTATATCTGCTATAAAGAGCAGTCTGCAATTGAATATTCTTTATCTAAATTTAGAGAGTTTTATCCAAATAGTCCAATCTATCTTGTGTCAGACAATGGATTAGATTTTTCTTATCTAAAAAAAGATTTTGGAAATATTGAAACCATAAAAGAAACTACAGAAGTGGTTGGTATTGCTAGAGATGTGGATCAGTATATTACTGAAAATTCTGGAAATATGGATCTTTTTATGGGTATATGTATGGAATTTTTAAGAAGACTTAAAAATGGATGTGACTATTGTAAAACTGAATATGTGGTTTTAATGGAACCTGATGTTTTGGTTAGAGGTCAATTGAATCCGATTAAATCTGATCTTGCAGGTCCAACAGCAAATATAATGCCAGAAAGTGTGCAAAAATATGTTATAATGAATGGTGGTATAAACAATGGGACATGGGGTCCTGCTGGAGGTGTTATGAAAACATCTTCGTTTTATGGGATGTATGAACAACTTACAAATAATCTTGATAAGTTATACGGTGGATTGGAATTAGATCCAAGAATGATTTGCTATGATTATTTGCTAGCGTTTCTATTTTCTTTATTTGGGTACACTTATATGGATAATCCAGATCAAACGGAATGTATAAGAAACCCAAGTTGGAGATACTCTGGTCATCCATTACTGCATCAACATAGAGAATTTTATTCAGGTAACTACGGAGGAAAATGGCAAAATACAAAATAGCAAATTTTAGTAAAGATCCAGCTGGGTGGACTCATGGAAATCCTTTTCATGGTGATACTTATATTATTGATACCATATATGAGTATATGAAGGATTCTGATTTTTTTATTGAAACTGGAACTGCATACGCAGAAAGTTCGTATTTTATTGCAGATAATTTCTCAGGTAAAAAAGTATATACTTGCGAAATTGATGACCATCGCTTTTCGGTTTCATATGACATATTAAAAGAATTTGATAATGTTGATATGCAAAAAATGTCATCACCAGAAGTTCTTTATTATGTTTTAGGAAAGGAACCTGATCTGAAAAATAAAAAGTGTGTGTTTTGGTTTGATGCACATGGTGAATGGGAAGAAAATGGGCAGAGAATGTACTCTTGGCCTTTGTTTGATGAAGTTAGTTTTGTAACGACTAAACTTAAAAATTTTGCAATTTTTATTGACGATTTTCAAAATCCATATAATCCTCAAGTAAAATATGATGTGTGTGGTGGAAAAATTTGTGGACCTGGAGAAGTTATGGGAGCTCTGAATGGGGCAAAATTATATGTTCCAACCTATACAGATGTTACATCTGAGTATCATGAAGATATTGTTGGTGTTGGTTTAATTACTGATATGGAAATTATTAGTAATTCTGCAAATTGGAAAGAGGTTGTTTAATATGGATTTTGATAGTAAATTATTAAACAATGATGATTTGGATTTTTGTAGGAAAAAATTAAAAGAGTATCAATATGATATTAAATTTCCTCACCAAACATGGACAAGTGAAGATGCTTTATTAAAGTGGACTTTAATCGCTAACTATTTTGAAGAATTAGAGGAGAAAGAAAAAATTGTTGTAGATCTTGGATCTTCTAGTTCTCCCGTACCACACATTGTTTCATCTTTGGGATATGATGTAACGGGAATTGATATTACTGATGTTGGGCATCCTTTTTCTGGAAGTTTAGTCCGAATGGTTTTGAATGACGCTTTGGCAGAAGTTAAAGAAATGGATGATAATTCCGTTGATTATTTCACAGATTCTTGTGCAGTAACACATTTCAATCAGACATATTCTAAAAAAATTAATAATCAAGGATGGAAAGATATTTCTGAACAAATTTATAGAGTTCTTAAACCGGGTGGAAAATTTATAATTGTTTCTGATGTGGATATTAAAAATAATTTTGGGGAATTTATTAAACCAGAATTAATTGTGAAGTTGATTGAATCTTCGGGATTGACATTAGTTGGTTCTTGTAATTATTCAGATCCAAGTCCATTTACTATGCACATTGGGGAATATACATTACAAGTCGCAAAATTTATTTTTGAAAAATGAAATGTGCATATTTGTTTTCTGGACAACCAGTTTTTTATCAAACAACTCTTGATTATTTTCCAAATTATCAGATTGAAGAAAATGATAAAGTTTGTTCTCATCTTTGGTGGGACAAATCATATGATAAAAAAATTTACAAACTTTGGTTTACAGACACTTTTGGTGGTGAAAACTTAGATAAGGAATTTATAGACAAATATGGTGTAACTGATTATCTTGTTGAACCATATAAAGACTTTGATATTACTTTTTTCAAAAAATTTAATTATGATGTTTGGAAAGATGAAAGCATAGAACATTATAAAGTAATTACACCCATAATCATTTATGGTGTGCTAAGTCAAACTTACTCTGTGTATCAATCTTTTTTACAAGCAAAAAAATATGATGATATTGATGTTGTTATTAAAACAAGACCTGATATTATATTAACCAAACCAATTAAAACTATATTATCTCAAATACAACTGGAAGAAAATACAATATATTTTCAAAGTTCGATGGGTGGTGGGCATTTGTATGCTGGAGAATTTCCAAATAATCCATGTGATTGGTTTTTTCTTGGAAAACCCGCAACAATGCAAAAATTTTTATCTGGATGGTATAATTTTATTCCAAGTAGTTATGAGAACGGGGTAATACATGTTAGAGATCATTGTATTGATGTTTGCTCCAAACAAAAATTAAATATTAATTTGGTTGATTTTGGGGCAATTATATATAAACAAGCAACAGATTGGTACGAAAAATATAAAATTGATTCTAAGTTTTATATTACTCATTTTGACTATGAATCTTGCAAACCATTAGAAATTAATATGTGGCCAAATTGGGTTGAGCATGTTAATTTTAAACATTTCAAAAACATGACTTAAAATGGCAAAATCATTTAAACAAAAAGCAAAGGAAATCATTATGCATTACAGTTCCACTCCATGGACTGGATGTAGTGATAAAGGATCAGATCATTCTTATGAATTATTTTATCCTGAAATTTTTGACAAAATTAAAAACAATAAAGATCTTTGTATATTAGAAGTTGGTGTTTCTTCTGGATATAGTCTAAGAATGTGGAGAGATATTTTTTCAGTATCAACTAAAATTTATGGGTTTGATAAAGATTATTCTCGTCTTCAACTCAGTGATGATGAAAAAGAAAGATTTGTTTTTCTTCCAGAAGGATCGCAAGATGATCCAAGTCTTTTTGAAAATTGCCCAGAGTTTGATTTGATTATTGATGATGCTTCTCATAATCCAGCATTAACTTTGAAAACTTGGAATATTCTTAAGTCAAAACTCAAAAACGGTGGTTACTATATTATTGAGGATGTAGATTCAAATCCAGGATGGAGTAACTCTGAGTTTCTCGATATTTTTGAGGTTGTAGATTTAAGACAGAATAAGAATAGACACGACGACATTATTTACTTATATCATAATGAACACTGATTTTGCGATTGTTACCTCTCTTTATAATGTCAAAGAACTTCAAAGAGAAGATGGTAGAAATTGGGAAGATTATGTTGAGTGGTTTTGTGAAACCCTGAACATTAAATGCCCTTTCATCATTTTTACTGAAGAAGATTTAGTTGATACTATAAAAAAGGCACGACAAGATTTGCCAACAGAAATTTATGCAGAGTCTTTGGAAGATATTCCATACTATCATCTAAAACAATCTATTCAAGATGTTTTAGATTCCGACTTTTACAAAGAAAACATGTCGGATACCAATAGAGTAGAATGTAAAAATTCGATGTATTCTGTCATCCAGTACTCTAAATTTAAATGGTTAAAAAAAGCATCAGAAATTAATCCTTTTAATTCAAAATTTTTCTTTTGGTTAGATGCTGGTGCAAGTAGATTTTTATATGATTGTGATACTTCTAATGAATATCCTAGTGAAAATGCTCTGAAGGAGTTGGAAGGAATTGACAATACAATGTTGATACAGTATAATACTGAGTGTTATACTGATCTTGTAAATTCCGAAATCTTAAGCGAAAAGTATTTGTGGGATAATCGTTCTTTTATTTGTGGTAGTATGTTCGGTGGTAATAAAATTGCTATTGAAAATATTAGTCTAGAAATAGACAATCTAATCCAAGATATGCTACAAAATAAAAATTTCAATAATGAACAAATAGCAATTGGATATCTCTGTAAAAATAAAGAAAATTTATTTACTAGATTTTATAGAGTGAATGGAAAAAATCATCTTTCTCTATTTCAAGAAATGGTATGAAAAGTTTAGTTACTGGTGGAGCTGGATTTATTGGATCTAATCTGGTAGATCGTCTTCTTGAATTGGGACACGAAGTTATAGTTATTGATAATGAATATTCTGATGCTCATGATCAATTCTATTGGAATGATAAAGCACAAAACTATAAGTATGATATCCGTGACTATGAAAATACACGTCCTCTTTATGATGGTGTAGATTATGTGTTTCATATTGCTGCAGAAGCACGTATTCAACCTGCTATTTTAAATCCCATTGAGGCAGTAAGTATTAATTCTGTTGGTACTTGTACAGTCCTTCAGTGTTCTAGGGAGGCAGGTGTAAAGCGTGTGATGTATTCTTCCACATCTTCTGGATATGGGATGAATGAATCTCCAAACATTGAAACTCAACCAGACGATTGTTTGAATCCTTACTCCGTTTCAAAAGTAAACGGAGAAAAGTTGTGTAAAATGTATACTGATCTTTTTAGTTTACCAACTATTTGCTTTCGTTATTTTAATGTTTATGGTGAAAGACAACCAATTAGGGGACAATATGCTCCCGTAATTGGTATTTTTCTTCGTCAACATGATTCTGGAGAACCATTGACTATAGTTGGAGATGGGAATCAGAGAAGAGATTTTACTCATGTATCTGATGTTGTAAATGCTAATATTATGGCAGCAATCTCTAACGTAGAAACAGAGATGTTTGGCCAAGTTTATAATATAGGAACTGGAACGAATCATTCTATAAATGAAATTGCTAAAATAATTTCTGATGATATAGTAAATATTCCTCCAAGAAAAGGTGAATCGAGAATTACACTTGCAAACATTCAAAAAACAAAAGAAACTTTTGGATGGCAACCTAAAGTTAAATTAGAAGAATGGATTAAAGATTATCTATGAAAATTACACTCGTTGGTCCTGGTATTATGCCGATCCCTCCATTGGGTTGGGGTGCGGTTGAAATCCTTATATGGGATACTAAAGTTGCTTTGGAGTCGTTGGGACATCAGGTTCAAATTACAAATACTAAAGATTATAATCAAATCATTAGGGAAATTGAATCCTTTAATCCAGACTTCGTTCATATTCATTATGATGAATTTATTAATCTTTATCCACATATTCAATATCCAAAAGCAATCACAAGTCATTATGGATATCTAGAACGTCCAGAACTTTTTGGTGGTTATGCATACATTGCTAATGAATTTGCTCGTATTAAACCAAATACGTTTTGTTTATCCGAAGGAATTCAAAACATGTATAAAGTTCTTTTGAATCTTTCTGAGGAAAATTTATTTTTGGCTCCAAATGGTGTTAATAGATCTAAATTTAAATATACGGATAATCCAAAATATCATGATCGTTCAATTTATCTTGCAAAAATAGATTTTCGAAAGCGTCAATACTTGTTCCAATCTATTGGTAGTATTTGGTATGCTGGGAATATTGCTGATAATAGATTTGATGTTACTAAGAACTATTTGGGTGAATGGGAAAAAGATATTTTGTATAGTGAGTTAACTGAATATGGAAATTTGGTTCTTCTAAGTGATGGTGAAGCACATCCGTTAGTTTGTATGGAAGCACTTTCTGCTGGACTTGGAGTTGTTGTTTGCGAGTGGGGGAAAGCGAATTTAGATGCTACGAAAGAATTTATTACAATTATTCCGGAAAATAAAATTACAGATCTTGAATATGTTGAAGAAAAAGTAATTCAGAATAGAGAGTATTCTATAAATCACAGGGAAGAAATATTAGAATATTCAAAACAATTTGACTGGAAAGAAATTCTTCAACAATATTATATTCCCTCTATTGAAAAAGTTATTGGTAATCATTGATATGACTAAAAAAATAGCAATTAATTTTATTGGAACTGGAAATTATCTTAAATTTTTTCCAAGATACTATGAGACTTTAATGGAATATTTTGTTCCTGAATGTCATAGAGATTTTTTTGTTTTTACCGATGGTGATTTGGGGGATGATATTCCTGATAACATTAAAATTATACCTGCAACTGAAGATTTTGAAATCGATAAATCTTATTACTCATCGGATAATTGGTACAATTTGATGTACAATAGTATTGGTGGACTGCGAAGATTCGGAGAAATTAAAAAAATAGAAGATCAACTAAAGGAATATGATTGGTATGTTTATTTTGATGCAGATATGTATTGTTGTGATCAATTAATTACATACGAAGAATTTTTTAATGATGAGAAGTCATTTTTTGGAGTTCAACATCCAACCTTTAGTAAGCATTGGTCCAGATTTATTGGAAGTTTGCCTTTTGAAAGAAATCCAAAGTCTTTATCATGTGTAAAAATTGAAGATCAAAAAGATGACATATATCTACAAGGTTGTATTTGGGGTGGTAAAATTCCAAAAATATTTGAATTGATAGATGAATTGGATAATAGAATTAAAAAAGATTTGGAAAATAATATACTCGCAACAGCACATGATGAAAGTCATTTAAATAGATATAGAATCGAAAATTATGAAGACTTTCATATATTGCATTCTTGTTTTGCAAAACCAGGTGATCACTTGGATGAGCAATTTGATTTTTTGCCAAGAATGATACATTCTCCATCTGACAAAAAAACTATTCTTTATTCGTAAAACAATGATTGGATTTAATTATCTTGGACAATATGGTCGCTTGGCAAACCAAATGTTCCAGTATGCTTCTTTGAGAGGTATTGCTGCAATTAAAGGGTATGAATTTTCCATTCCTAAAACAAATTATGGTGATAAATGGAAAGATAATAAATTATTTGATGTATTTGAACTCAAAAACTTAAAGAATGTTGGATTTGTATCTGCAGATTTTTATCCAGAAAAACAATTTCATTATGATGAGGAATATGTTGAAAATTGTCCAGACAATATTAATCTACATGGATATTATCAAAGTGAAAAGTATTTCAAACACATTGAAGATAGTCTTAGGGAAGATTTTACTTTTAAAGAATATATTTTAGAACCCTGCACATCTAGTTTTGATTTTGATGAAATTATTGCTTTGCATGTAAGAAGAACTGATTATGTCTCTAATTCTATAAATCATCCAGTATGTGATATTTCATATTATAAAAAAGCACTGGAACATTTTGATGATAATATTCCTGTAATGATTTTTTCAGATGATGTTGGATGGTGTCAATCTCAATCATTGTTTGACTCTGATAGATTCATTATTTCCGAATCTCATAATGGGTTTATTGATTTATGCTTAATGAGCATGTGTCATTATCATATTATTGCCAATTCTTCTTTTAGTTGGTGGGGTGCATGGTTGGCAAAATCTAAAAAAGTAATCGCTCCACTTAAATGGTTTGGTTCGGAAGGAAATACTTCTAAGAATCAAACTCAAGATTTATATTTGAATAATTGGATTAAACTATGAGAAAAATAGATTTATCTAATTGTACATTCATGATACCTATAAGAATTGACTCTGATGATAGAGTCAGGAATTTGATCATAGTTCTTTGCTATTTGCTTAAAACTTTTAATACGACAATTATTCTAAAAGAAGTTGATTCTAAACCATTAGTTCAAGAGTGTGTTATTAATCAGATTAACGAATTTTTAGATGATAGTGAATTGGAAAATTTAATCTATCTTTTCGAAGAGTCACAATCTTCTGAATTTCATAGAATGAAAATTCTTAATGAAATTCTTAATCAAGTTAAAACTGATGTTGTCGTTAATTATGATTGTGATGTTTTAATGAAACCCAATGTATATGTAGATTCTGTTAATTTAATATTAAATCAAAAATATGATCTAATATATCCTTATGGATTTGGGAATTATCAATACAGAATTTATTCAACTGATAATTTAGCAAGTGATTTTATCAATAGTGATTTTGATTTTTCTGTTTTAGAAAAAAGTAGTGATATTTTTATGTCTCAATTTGGTCATGTTCAATTTTTTAGAACTCAATCATACATTGAAGGCGGAATGGAAAATGAAAACTTTATTTCTTGGTCTCCGGAAGATAAAGAAAGACATTATCGGTTCCAATTATTGGGGTATAATGTTGGAAGAATTCATGATGCATTTGTTTATCATTTAGAGCATTTTAGGGGGATAAATTCTGGAGGTTATAATCCACATATGAAAAATAATGAGGAGTTGTGGGATTATCTACAATCTTTAACTAAAAAACAATTGCAAAGATATTATCGATCTCAAAAATATTTTAGAAAATACGACTGTTATAATATAGAAAATGATGAATGATATTATGGATAAAAATAAATCAGCATATAAGTTGAAGGGTCTTCCTCCAATTTATTATTTGAATCTTGATGGTCAACCAGAAAGAGCACAATATATGGAAGACCAATTTAAATATTGGGAAATTGAAGATTATACTCGAATTTCTGCATATGATGGTCGAGATGATGATCTTGGACATTTACTTAAAGGTAGATATCCAGATCAAATGAATTCTGGTGAGGTTGGATGTGTAACATCTCATATTAAAGCACTGAAACATTGGTTGGAAAATTCTGATTCTTCTTGTGCCTTAATTATGGAAGATGATTGTAATTTGGATACGGTGAAACATTGGCCTTTTACTTGGAAAGATTTTTTTTGTAAAGTTCCTTATGATTATGATGTTGTACAACTGGCAATCATTAATACTACACATGTTCATATTCGATTGCATCGTCGCTTTGTGAATGATTTTTCTACTGCATGTTACTTAATTACAAGACATCATGCTGAGAAAATTATTAAATTGCACTGTAGAGAAAACAAATATAAGTTAGATAATGGAGTTAAACCACGAGCAGTTGCTGATGATTTGATTTATAACTCTGGTAACACATTTGCAATTCCATTATTTCTTTATAAAATTGAATTGGGATCATCGATCCATGATGATCATTTGGATAATTTTCATCGTGCTAGTCATGATGGTATATGGAACTTTTGGAAAAATGATTCTACAAATATTGAAAAATGGGATGAAATTTTTACTTATGATCCATATTTTGGAACTTTGCCACCAAGTTCTGACGGTAAGTAGTGTTTGTCAGGATACAATAACAAGGGAGGCTTGACCTCCCTTTATTTTTGCTATATAATTCTGTAACAGTTCTTCACAAAACTACAATGACTGTAACAACTAATGAGCATGGGCAAATGAATATGTTTGCCAAAGAACCAACCATGTATATGACTAAAGAGGATATGGAGCGTTATGGTTTTGAACCATACGCAGTTCGTGCAGAGCGTCTGAACGGTCGTACTGCCATGATGGGTTTCGTAGCAGCCTTGATTTCTTACGCATTTACTGGTAAACTTTTCTTTGGTATTTTCTAAGTATTCTTACCTATGGCATACAATGTTACTCTCCGCTCTCCCGACGGCTCCGAAACCACCATTCAGTGTGAAGAGGATCAGTACATCCTTGAGGCTGCTGAAGAGGCAGGTGTTGACCTTCCTTCGTCGTG
>Ga0129336_10000970_pt1 | contig 17058 bp, 23 predicted proteins | sample CPB6_02_DNA_FD_96878 | JGI IMG/M metagenome (GOLD analysis project Ga0129336, IMG submission 96878) | Freshwater to marine salinity gradient microbial communities from Chesapeake Bay, USA - CPBay_Sum_0.6_0.2_DNA | ecosystem: Environmental > Aquatic > Marine > Coastal | place: USA: Chesapeake... | reverse complement strand
GGACCAATCGCCTTCCCGCCGTCACCAACCAAATTCTTTCCGCGACCAGACTCCACGGTGTACATGGCATCAAGTAGATTGTCAACGGTGTAGCACTCTACAGGAAGGGGAACGCGGGGAGCAGGAGCAGCCTTGCCGTCAACGGGAGCAGCAAAAAGCACGGTAGCGAGAATCAAACCAAACATGGGGTGTGAACCTTTCTGTACTCAAGCAGTGCCAAGTCCTTTGCCTTGGCTTCAATCATCACATCGTACTCCACCGTGTCCGACAGCAGAGGAATCTCTTCACGAATGTAGTCCGAGTGGGCTTGCGGTCGCGCTCCCGCCTTGGACTCCGAGTAGTGAACCTTTGGAATCTCGCAGAACCCACCCCATGTACTGAACGCCATATCAGCGGCTTCGCGCAGGGACTCCCGAGCGCAGAATCGGTGGTGATGGATGTCCAACACCAACTTTACCGTGCAGTACTTGGCAACTTCTTTGTACAGTTCCGTCATGCTCCACATTGTGGGCTTGTCATCGTTCTCAAGTGTGAGCCGCCGCTTGATGGACGGGTCTAGCCGACAGAACTCGCGCAGGAAGCGATCAGCGGTCTTGTGCTTGTCGCCGTACACGCCGCCCATGTGGATGTTGATGGCAAACTCGTCACCGTAGCCCAACAGGTCGGCAATGAGGGAGTGCATGGCTAGGCACTGTACACTCTTTTCCACGGTGGCTGCGTCAGGGGACGCAATGCAGGTGTACGGACCAGGATGGCACGACAAGCGCATTCCGTTTTCTTTGGCGTATTGCCCTGCGTTCTTGAGGGATTCGCGGATGGCGGTTTCGTGCTGCGGGAGCAACTGCCCAATCCCGTAGCCGAGAGTGGGGTGATCCATGAACGGAAACATCCCGCTGCCGATACGAAAGAACCTGATGCCGTTGCCCACATTCCACTGGAGAATGGGGAGCAGATCAGCGGCGTTCCGCGCACCCAGTTCACCAACCCGCTCTAGACTGAAGCGATCCATCCGCAGGGTTCGGTCTGTGAAGAACCGATCCTTCGGTTTGCGCCCCTCGCACAGGGACAGGTTCTGACAGGCGTAGCCAAGGTGACGAATCATGCTGCTAATGTACACCACTCACGGTGCGTGTCAAGGCGTTACTTCAGCGGTTGAATATTACAGTTGACGGGTTCATTTTTCAAATCGTAATAGTACGAGTCATCATCGCCGTCAATAAGCCAACGGTCACTTGCTGCTTCGCATCGAAACACTTTATCGTCAACTTTGAAGTCCGGATTTGGTGGAAACGGACGGGTGACAAACGACATATGTTTCCAAAATATCCTGTTGTTTGGCTGTAGCGTGTAACAGCCGTTGTCCAACCGTATCAGGTGCAGGGACTTGTACTGTGTTGGTTCGTCGCTGTACGGATTGGCGTACCAATCAAAAGACATCGCGTACTCGCCCCACAATTCCTGCTTGTCTTTCAGGACAACCTTTGCCCGTGCCGCTTTCAGGTAGTCGTAAACAATCGCTGTGCAGTTCACAGAAAAACAGTCCCACAACTGCAAGTAGTCCAGCGGCATTTGTGGTGCGGTTTCCTTGTGGCACAGCATATGAATCGGAACCCTGCTGCGGACAAGCCCGTCATCTGTTAGAACATGAAACAGCAGTGCCCTGTCTGGATTGGACTGTGCCGCAAACACACTGACCTTCACAAATTCACCAACGTGATCCTTGTGCTGGTACATATGCTCTTTTCTCATGTAGCAGTAGAAATGCGGTATGTTCACGTTCAGCATGGGGTTACTCCCTCCGTGCTTCCTTGTCCTTCAGGTACGCCGCAAGCAGCACCATGTAGTTAATGACATCCACGCAGGTGTCCTTGAACGACTCGTCCTTGATGTGCATCTTGCCTGCACGAACAAAAGACGACAGGCGACTCATCTTGTCAGTTAACCGGACCATGAAACCCTGTTCGGTTTTGCAGATGCCCATTGCTTCCACACGGGTAAAGTTTGCAAACGGCTCTACCCCTTCGTTGCCTGCGTAGTCCCTGTTCTTCAGGCTCATCAGGTCACGAGCCTCTTTGCAAATCTCACCATGAAACTGTAGTAGTTCATCACGCGTCATAATCACACTCCTGTGCTACCAAATCCTCCGGCTCGATCCGTTTTACGCTCGGGTCGAGTGGTGCTTTCAACGATTTCATACAGTTCAGTCCGCACCAGTTCGCCTTGGGCAATTCGATCACCGTGCTTTAACTGCACGGAAATGCCCGACGCATTGTACAGGGGGATGAACAGTTCTTCCACGTAGTCCGAGTCAATCACCCCTTCGGCATTTACTAGGGTGAGTCCTTGCTTCAGAGACAGTCCTGAACGGGGGTGAATACGGACAGAGTAGCCCTGCGGAATGTCCAGTACCAGTCCAGTAGGAACCAGTACTCGCTCGCCTGGATCAACCCGTATGCCCACACAGAACTGGTCCGCAGTAAAGGTGCTCTTCTCGTTCCACTTGTTGTACATGGTGATGCTTTGACTCCGCAAGTACGCTTGCAGGTCAAAACACGCAGAGCCAGTGGTGCTTGCTTGTGGAACGCTTATATCATCAACAAGACGAAAGAACTTCAGTGTTTGCATGACGAAAGAGTACTCCTGTTTTCGCTACTGTCAAGTGTCAATCTTCAGAATGAAACGATCTTTCTTCTGACGCACGATCACGCCCTCTCGGGTGGAAACGCGAACAAGATGGGTGCCCCGTGCCTTTTGCAGTACTACGCCCTTACCGTTGCCTTTTGGGGACACCCTGTGGCTCCTCTGTACCACCACAGTGCGGTGTGCCACGCACTTGGGGGTTACTCTGTGGGAGTGTTGGGTGATCTTTCCTCTCACCGCGTGCCCTTGGGCTGTACATCAAACCGACCAAACAGTATTTCATCGGTGGTCGTGCCCTTCGTGATGTCCAGTGAGTACCACCACTTGCCGTAGGGAATGTATCCCATCGTGGTGGAGTCTGCGGTAATGAGAACGCCGCCTGTAAGACCCGCGCCTGTTTCGCCCTTGTTGAGGCTGATGCCACCCGAACCGGATACGCCCGCTGTCCCCGTCCAACTACCCGTGGAGCCACCACTGGTCACACCACTCACCGTGATCTCTAAGTATTTAGCGTCAGAGTTGGGATTAGGACGCACATGAAACCGAGCGGTGTATCCGGTGAGATCAACACCGTTTCCGTTCTCGTCTTGGTACTCCACGTGAAACTGGAAGGTGGAGTTGCGTTGGGTAGGGATGTCGTAGTAACCGGGGGTTGCCATTAGCGTTTCCTCTTGGTGAACTTCTTATTTATGGAAGTTTGAGCCGCACCAAGAAGAGATTGCGGGGGCTGTAGGTTCACTACAGGCACAGGAGCAAGTTGCGGAGCCTGCGGCTGAGGAATGGTCTGACCCGTAGCAGCCAAACGCTCCTTGTACGCGGTCAGGTTGGTTTTCACCCGCTCCACTTCACTAGGTGGAAGTTTGCCCTCCCGAAGCAGTTTCTCGCAGACGTAGCCACCCAACTGGTAGTCGTGAACATAAAAAGCCGTGGACCCCAGTTCGTCCGCTGCCATCCACTCGTACACGTTGTTGTCGATGAACAGGATGTCGTGGTGCGGATACCTGATCTGCGCCGCTTCCTTTGCAAACAGGTACGCCGCGCGGGGGCGACCGTTCATCCGCAGGAACCGCGCAATGGCGTGAAGCGGCTCTGCGCGACACGGGCGGTAGTCGTATGCGTCCAAGAACTTCTGCTGTACCACAGTCCACGGAGACTCCTTTTGGATCTCGCACAGGGCTACACGGAACAGGGAGTAGTAGCACTCTTCTTCCCATCCGCCCATCTCCACCCGCTTGTAGTACGCTTCAATAGCCTTGTCCCACTGCTGCGAGTCAAAGTACGACTGCGCCAAGTAGAACTGGTAACGAGAGTTTGTGGGTTCTGTTTTCAGTGCTTCCACCAACAGGTCTGCGTCCTTGGAGTACTTCTCCACAGGTGTCACCCCGCCGTTTCGCTCCTGACCCAGTGTGCGGGCTTCCAAGAAATAGTTGCCGTCAATCTTTGCCTGCGACAAACCAGGCTTCTCGCAGTGCGCGTACTCGTGCAGCACACCCACGTACTTCCACCCAATACCCGTCTTGAAGATTTGATTGCGCCACCACACGCAATTGTCGCGTCCGCACTTCAGGGCATACGCGTCGGCAGTCATGTTTTTGCCGTTGGGGTACTTGAAGTCGCCCACAATTCGGTCGTCTGCGTCAATCATCCACGCGTAGTCCGCCTTGCCCGTACACAGGTCAAGTGCTTCGCTGCGGTTGTGTCCAAAGTTGATCCACGGCTTCTCAATCAGTTCGCCTGGAATACCCTTTTGGGCAAAGTACTGTTTGATGTACTCCTGCGTTCCATCCGTGGAGCCTGTGTCCACAATTACCCAGTAGTCAATGTGTGGATGAACCGAGTCCAAGCACTCATGCAGGATCTTGGTTTCGTTCTTGACGATCATAGAGAGGCATACTGTAGACATTGTTCACGATCTCCTTGTAGGGTTATTTATGCTCGGCAATCCAGTCTTCAAGACGAACTTTTGGGGTCCATCCAAGATGTTCTTTTGCTTTGTTTGAGTTGGCTAGGGTAATCCGAGACTCGCCTTGACGAGGAGGGATATTTACAGTTTCACCGCCCATCATCTTCGCTATTTCATTCACAGAATGATTGCGACCTGTTCCGATGTTGTAAATCTGACCCCACTCCCAGTTAGTGTACACCTGACAACTGCCGACATCACGAACATTGTATTCGGGAGCAGTGAAAGCCGATGCCTTGATGTTGGCTTCCACCACATCACTCACATGGGTAAAATCTCGCCTCTGATAGCCGTCACCCACAATAGTCATTGGCTCCCCTGCTGCTCGTTGACGCAGGAAGATTCCGATCACGGGTGCATACTGCCCACGAAGAGGCTGACGCTCTCCGTACACATTGAAATAGCGGAAGATGATTGTCTCCAGTCCGTATAGTTTAGAGTACATCTTGCACAACTCTTCGCCGCCAGTCTTGGTGACCGAATACGGATTGAGGCAATCATTAGGCATTGTCTCTACAAGTGGAGGCGTATTCTTCAATCCATAAGCAGCAGAGGTAGATGAATAGATCACCCGCTTGACACCACACACGCGGGCGCACTGCAACACACTGGCTGTGCCAAGCATATTGGCTTCCACCGCCTTGAGCGGATCTTCGATGCACGGCTGAATCCGTGCTTCCGCAGCAAGGTGAAACACCGTGTCCACACCCTCATACAGTCTGCGAACCATCGTGTAGTCATTGATGTCGTGCTTGTAGTTCTTAGCAGCAGGATTCCAGTAGAACTGATCGTGTGCATCTGATGATTCGTTGTCGATCACCGTGACATCGTGTCCATCTGCGACAAGACGATCCACAAGATTAGATCCAATGAAACCTGCTCCACCTGTTACTAGTGCTTTCATCGCTGAATTTCCTTTTCGCTGCGTGTCAGGGCAGACCCCACCACTTGGTGCATATCGTAATACTTGTATCAACAACTATAGTTCAAGTTCTCTGCAACAATCAGTCCATCACCCCATCCTCCACGAGCAGGATCTTGAAAATGAAACCGACAATTCATACTTTGCTTGAGTATATTCATACAAGGATCAAATGTATTCATTCCCTCTCCTGAATGGGTGCTGATGAAAAAGTAGCGAATCCTCTTGAATAAATCTTCTGCTTGTAGTTCTTCACACATAGACACTTCAGATCCTTGTATGTCTGCATGAAGAATGTCTAATTGGTCAAACCCGTTCTCGTCCATCAAGTCTTTGATTTTGATCAAAGGAGAAGTCGAACTGTCGAAAGTAACTGGTGCTTGGTAGTGTTTAGGTACACCAACATATCCATGACAAAATATTGTCTTTTTTAGGTGTTTGTTTTTCCAAAGTTTGCATAGATCATCTAAAAGTTGTTTTGATGGGTCCAAATTAACAATTTTACAGTTTTCAGAAAACCATTTTTCAAAAAGTACGGAATAAAACGATCCAGCCATACCCTGGCTCCCTAATTCTATCATACTAGGATTGCTGTGGTGTATCGTTGACAGCAGAGAGCAAAACAAATCAACTTGTGGTTGCTCCTCTCCCCAGTTAACACCTTTTAGCATATTGAACTGCATTTCGTATGGTATTGATACGTCCATGTTTGTCAACAGTTCATAATGAGGATGACTCCTGTACCAATCATTAGTTACTAACATAGTTTTCTTCCTTCATTCCCGTTACTAGTGCTTTCATAATAATCTCCGATGACTAATCAATCTTTGATAGTATGTTGGATGTTGAGTGACCAACTATCTTAGGAAAAAAAACAATGGATTTGGAACAAGATGATCCAACCACAGTTTTAGTCTTGTATTCATCACCTATCACCATCACATCAGGTGTCAGAACACCAATTATATGTTCTAGTTCCTCCGTAGTGTCGTATACGTAGACACGATCAACACCTTTGATAGACAGCAAAAATTCAGCCCTATCATTTTCGGTGTTTATGGGTCTGCTTGATCCTTTCATCTCCTTCACCCTACGATCAGAATCTATTCCCACAAAAAAAGAACAGCCTTGCTCTTCCGCTATTTTTCTGCAAAACTCAAACAGACGAACATGACCCAAATGAAGTATGTCGTAGCATCCATTAGTCCATACCACACCGCCTGATGTGGAGGGGTTCTTTCCATACAATATTTTCATGCAGTCTTATCCCATTCAGCAACCGATATAGCCTTATCGTCTACAAACAGGTCTACATCTGGCTTTCCCATTATGATACGGTGGTACTTTACTCCAAACTCATGCATCTGCTTCACAGTAAACCCATAGAGATCCCTGCCAGAAGCCATGCCTCTTGCCGTAAAAAGCATTATCATGTGTCCTTCATCGTATAGACGATTTACACGATCTATTCTGTGCTGTATGGGAGTTGAGTTTTCGTAGTCGCTGCCCACGGTGTGTACTAGGGTGTTGTCAATGTCAAATGCGTATCTCATCCCTGACTGTCTCCTGGAGCAACACGGTAACTGTCGTTGTTAAAATGCTGTGTAGAGACTTCAAAAATCGTCGCGTCTTCCAAGGCTTCTAGTTGATGTGGATAGCCTGGCGGATTATGAATTACATCGCCCACTTCAAGAAGTTCCCAATGCTGCTTTGCAGTAGCAGGATCAATCCAAATGAGTTTGAATCGTCCCCGTGCAACATACCATGTCTCGTCCTTCAGCAGATGGTAGTGCATACTGAATTTCTTACCAGCCGTGAAGTTCAACAACTTGCCGCAGTACTTCTCGTTGTTGGCAAAGATGATCTCATTGCCCCAACCCTTTGGCACGAGTTCGGATCGCAGTTTCTTACTGTTCATCAGTTCTCCTTTTGAAATTCTTTCCCCACCAAGACGCACTCATCATAGAGTAATCCCATTTGCAAAAAGCCATTCGTTCATACTCGGCATTCAAAAAATCTTCCGTTACCACAGACCAATCATCCACAAACAGAATAGGCAGATCCCTGAAAGACCTGTATGCTATGTCGTATTTTACTACAGGAACAGTCCTACAGTACAGAGATTCCCAAAGTCGGTGAGTATCAATTCCATTACCGCGAGGACACAATGAGAATTTGTGGGTTGTGAGTTCCGAAAGATACTCGTCAAACTGATTGCAAGTAGAATCTACTCTGCCAATAGTCGCCCACTTATACTCTTCACTTGAAAAGCGATTGAATAGTGGTAGCCGTTCTGATGGAAAAGTATGTGGACGAAAATTGACATACAACAACTTGGTTCGGTTTGTTTTGGTTTCAATTTTTCTAATGTCTTGTGCAAGAGGTGCCCCGTGTCCAAACGGAGGTCCAAGACCAAGTGGAATGGGAACAGAATCATTTCGGACTGCTATGTTGTTTGGTCCAAAAACTTTACCGATGCAATCGGGCTTCGTTTGCATGAGTCGGTCATCCACTTCGTAATCGCTGTGTTGCGTAACCACATTGATTTTTGGAAACCTATCTGCTGATAGAATGGAAAAGAATTCTGGCAGAAAATCTCTCTTTACGAACCAGACATCATCGGATTCTACTACTGTATCAAATGAATGATCTATGTTGGTTGGCTTGAATCTTTTGTTGCAGTATTTTGCAACACCAACGCCACTAACAGCATCATCATACAAAGATGCGTCAAAGTCTATGAACGAAATCATGTTACATCCAATTCTTGTTTATGAAACCCATGACTCCTCCGCGATAAGCGGTGTCATCAAAAAGCACAGTATAGTTTTCCTTATCCGACAATACAGTTTGACGAATGGTCTTGCATTTTCTTGCGGTAGTATCGTCCAGGAGAATCAACCAAGACCTGTCCTTCAACTTCAAAAACTCTGCGTGGGTAGAATACTCTCCACCATCCAAGAATAAAAGGTCTATTTTGGAAGGAAGTTGATCAATAACATTTGGACACGAAAGCATAGCCGTCTTGTCTTCTTCAAACCAAATGGATTCGTCCGGATGTTGATAGCCAAGGTTGTCGTTGTCCATATCGGATACTTCAACAACTCTTCCGTGAATCAACTTTGCCCAAGACGGCAGATTGCTCTTCCAACAGTCAACCGCTACATCATACATTTTTCGGTTGGCTTCAAGGCTGATGAAAGTAGCATCTGTCTTTCCTGAGTCAATAAGCCCTTGCAGCAAGCACTGTGTGCTTCCCATTCCATGCCAAGTTCCTATTTCTACCACCGTCTTTATTTCTGGCTTGTTCTTACAAAGATCATACAGAATATTTCCAAACGGTGTTGCCAACTGAATTTGTCCCAGTATCATACTATGTTCTCCTTTGATGTATCATCCAACGATCAAATCGTAGTGACACCACGATGCTTTACCACTTCGGACGCACACGAATTAGCAAACTTAATCGACTCACATATGTCCTGCATTTCCAAAAATTTTACACACAGAGCAGCCATAAAACTATCTCCTGCTCCAGATGTGTCCTTCACCTCCACCTGATCCACGGGATACCGATCACCCCTAAATTCACAACCTAGTCCACCCATCGTATGGATTATTTTGTTTTTCAATATGGGGGTCAAGTAAGGCTTTGAGTTGTTGTATTCGTAGTCATTTATCTTGATGTATTGTGCATCGGAAGCCCAATCGCCAAGAACCTTTTTCGTATCCAAGAACACATTAGAATGTCGTTCGCAAATGTATTTGATATCAGATTGTGTCAAAAATCCCTTGTTGTAATCGGATATGACGATCAGTTTATAATCAAGGTTCAATTTGTTCAAATCAATTCTAGGAACAGCACAGGTCTTGTCTACACGAAAGAACATATGGTTGGTCTTTTCGTGAACATAACGAATCTTGGTGATGTCGTGCCAGTTTGGATTTGTGAGTATGTCACAGTCCACATACTTCTGTATATTTCTCTGTACATTCTTTGCCATTCCAGCATTCTCACTCTGATCCAATACATTCAGAATCGGAACTGGATAGTCAGGTGCAAGACGAAGAGCATCACAATAAACAAAGATATCTCTACAACTATCACCGACGATCAATAGATTTTTCATACTGTAGATACCTCTATCTTCGGGAGGATGTGTATCTCTTCAAAGGAAAGTGTCTCGTCAAACAGGGGTAAACCAAGCATGGATGCTACCTCATTGGCGACATCTAGTCGTGTTGGATAAAACTTTTCTGTCAGTGCTGTTGATGTTGGGCACGGGGTATTTGGTGTAGAGAGTTGTCGCGGAGAAATGGAAAGGCACTCAAACGCCTCTCTGCATACTTTAGAAACAATTTCCGATCCGATATTGAACGAGCCGTGTGTCGTATCGACACATAGAAGTTTACCCGTTTTGCGGACAGAATAAAGCACCGTCTTGTAGTCAATCGGGTTTATAGAAACCAAATCTACTATTTCAATATCTACTCCCATCGGAGCAAGCATATCTTGTGCTTTTAGCGCATCGACCACACCATCGCCGTATGTAACTAGCGTCAAGGCTGTTCCATTCCGAACAATTCGTGCTGCGTTGAGTGAAAGTTCGTAGTACTCCTCTGGCACCTGCTCTTTCAATCCGTAAAGCCATCGGGGTTCCATATAGACAACAGGATTGTTGTCTTGAATGGCAGCCGTCAGCAATCCTTTTGCCATGTATGGGGAAGAGGGAATAACTACCTTTAGACCAGGAACAGACCCAAACAGAGAATATAGAGACTGCGTATGCTGTGGTCCATTTCCCCACTGTCTGCCGACCGCCAAACGAAACACAATAGGAACTTTATTGCCTCCACCAAACATATAGTTCCATTTTGCTGCTTGAGTAACTATCTGATCTATAGCAAACAAACCAAATTCCACTCTTGCATGGTGGATGATCGGCTTCATTCCTGTTACCGCTGCACCAACACCAACGCCTGTATTGCAAAATTCGGACACTGGTGTGTCAAATACTCTTGTGGGATACTCTTCCTTGAGTGTTCCCATAGTTCCATCTGCGCCATTCTTATAGCAGACACCAAGCCCCATGACTATTACCGATGAATCTCTCTGCAAAGACTGTTCTGTGGCTTGACGGATCGCTTCCGTGAATGTTATCACTTTACTCATGGTAGACATCCTTGAAAAGTTCATCCTGTGATGGGTATGGCGAGTTTGCTCCAAATTCTATTGCATCTGCAACAACCCGATCAACACCATGTTCCACTTCACGAATGACATCTTCGCTAAAAGTACCGATCAAATCGGAACGCATTCTAGTCACAGAATCTTCTCTGTTTCTGTAATCAATGGTATCCAATTCTCGGTATCCTACCGCATCGTCTTTGATGGGTGCGCTGTGTGCCATGTGCCGAAATGTGATGCACTCCATTACCACAGGCTGATTGTGATTTTTGATTAGATCAACTGCCTGTCTAGCCTTTTCAGCAACATCAAGGTAATTGTTCCCGTCAGCAACCAAATAATGCAACCCAAAACCTTCAGCAATCTTCCGAAGATCGTAATTGTCGCTTCTCCTGTCCTTGATGCGACTCATAACGGAATAGAAGTTGTTCTCTACCACAAGCAACAAAGGCAATTTAAACAGCGCAGAGAAGTTCATGGTTTCATACACCACTCCCTCCTCTGATGCACCATCTCCGTAGAAAGCAACCGTGATGTTCCGCGAACCAGTCAATTTTTGCTGCAAAGCAGAACCTGCGGATATGGGAGCCACGCTCCCCAATATGGGAGTAGATCCAATAAAATTCACAGACTTGTCAATCATGTGCATAGATCCGCCCTTACCACGGCAGCATCCAGTTGCCTTTCCAAGGCATTCAGCAACCATCTTGTTGGGATCTCCACCTTTTGCCAAGTAGTGTCCGTGAGAGCGATGATTGCCGAACACTCTATCATCGTGTTCAAGAGCGTCGCATATTCCTACAGCAACAGCCTCTTGACCGATGTAGAAGTGGACAAAACTCATCACTTTGTGCAAGCGATAGTATTCAACCAGTTCCTCCTCCATCTTGCGAAGGAGATACATTCTCCTATACGCTTTAAGTTTATCGTTGGCATTCATAGTCTAGTTCATCCTTATGAGTATTCTTCCAACCTTACCCGATCTCAGAGTTTCCACGGCTTTGTTGATGTCCGTCAATGGAAATTCATGTGTCACAAGTCCTCTGATATTTAGCAGACCTGCCTTATGCAACTTCACATACCTTGCTATGTCTTCCTGTGGATTTGTTTTTCCACCTTGCGTTGCTTTGATTGTTTTTCCTTGACCAAGGAATAGCGTGTTTGCATGAATGCCGTTTAGTTTTTCTTCGGGCTTGAACTGTCCGACAATGATGTATCTTCCCCGATCAGACAAAAACTCAATACTATTTCCAACCACATCAGCACAACCAGAAGCATCCATGATTACATCAACCTTGTTGGTGTTAAGAGCAGTCTTGACAGATTCTTTGCGTGAGTTTATGAAAGATGATGCTCCCATCTTTAAGCAAAGATCCTTTTTCTCATCCGCAACATCAACTGCAATAATTGGATATGCGCTCGCCATCTTTGCCCCCTGTATGAGGTTAAGACCAACCCCCCCGCATCCAATCACCATGACGCTTTCTCCAAACTTGAGTTCAGCCTCATTGGTAATGGTTCCGAGAGCAGTTGTCAAGCCACAACCCAACAATGCACACAGGTCTTCTGGTGTATCAGAAGGAACTGCTGTAAGACGGTTCTCTGATACAATGGAATATTCACTTAATGTGGTAACCTTTCCGCTAGTCATGCTTTTGCCGTTTAGCACATAGGATGGAAAGGGAGATTCTATTCCCGCACCAATACGCCAATGCATGACCACTTTATCACCAACTTTAACTTTGGTGACTCCTGCTCCCACTTCTTCTACAATTCCACACCCTTCATGCCCAAACAGATGGGGCATGAACTTGGCATTTCCTTTTAGACCGGATAGTTCTTGCAACTGACTACCACACAAACCACTGACGATAATGCGAACCTTGACTTGCCCTACCTGTAGAGGGGTAAGTTCCACATCATGTATTTCTACCGGAGCGTCTACTTTAACTATTACGGCTGCTCTCATGTCGCTCTCTTTAGTTGATTTTATCGTACCAGTATCGGAGAAGATCGGAAAGAGTTTGATCTATGTTGATTTCTGGCTTCCAACCCGTGAGATCAACTAGATTGGATGAATCGCCGTGCTGATAATGAATGTCTATTGGACGATAGAGATTCGGGCACACTTCCTGTGTAACATTAGTCAGCCCGCTGATTTCAATCAACTTTTCGGTGAAGTATTGCATCTTTTTTGGTTCATCACCGCACACATTGAATATGCTTCCGTTGACGCTTCCGTCAGCCAACTCCTTCATCATTCCCAAGTAGTAGGCGTTCACGGTGTCACGAACATCAATGACAACGCGAACACTTTCCAAGTTACCGACCTTGAGAACCGGTTCTTGCAACCTCTTCATCATCCTTGCAATCTGAAACGCATCAGACGAAATGGAGAAGTTCTTTCCACGACGAGGACCAGTATGCGAGAACGCTCGCGTGATGAAACCTTGCAGTTTTTTGTTTTCAATCCGTTCTTGCATATACAGGTCTATTGCAGCCTTTGACGCGCCATACGGATTTGCCGGAAACAATCTATCGTCCCATCTAATTTTTCTGCCATCCATTCCGATGTTCCCATAAACCTCGGATGTTGAACAGAACATCATCTTGCAGTTTGGCTGATGATCCGTTATTGCTTGAATCAAATTTGCACTACCCATGATGTTGTCTTCAAAGGTTCCAAGCGGATCAATAAAACTGGAAGGCGGATGGGACTGTGCTGCAAGATGGAACACCCCATCAAACTGATGTTCCTTGAACATCTGTTGAACCATCCGATGGTTATTGAGATCACCATACAAAAAAGTGATATCCCGATACACATGGTCGAGAACAACATCTCGGATATCGTTCTCCATCCCATTGGTATTACGAATCAATCCGTATACCTTATGCCCCTTCTGATGTAGAAGATTGGCAAGATGGGGAGCAGCAAATCCGGTAATACCAGTAATCAAAAATCGCATTATGAATGATCCTATCTGTAAAGGGTTAGATGTGAAGATGTGAAGGATTGTAATGCATCAGAACGACTTGTGCAAGAGATTTACTGCTGTTATGTCAGTATTTCCTTTGCGTTTTGATATTTGCCAAACAGATCAACAGCATCACATCCTTCTAGAGGTCTGGAATATCTGTGAATAAAAAACTCTGTATTGAGTTTCATTAAGTCCACCATGAATGCAAAACAACTTTCTATACAGTGAACCTCTTTTGCATTCTCGATCAAGGTAGCATACAAGAAAATGCTGTTTGTTATCCCCTGTTCGGCACGAATGATTCTAATGTCAGATGGCAGTCTATCGGCATTTACTCGGAATCTATGATCGTCGTGAACAAAGATGTACGGCTCATTTATGTTGAAATGATCATACACCTTCTGCTCCAATTTTAAATCTCTATCACAACGGAAAGAATTCCATTTTTCATCAAACGATACTCTGTGTTGAAGGTAGAAGTTTTCTTCAAAACTTTTGGTTAAGTCTGTCCAATTAAACCCAATCAAATGAAGACGGTCACCGATATTGTTCTCATTTATGAAAGACACTGCACTAGCATCGTCACATGGAATGAATTTTAGATTAGGGATGTCGCGGTACATATAGGAAATCGACCCCCAATTATGTGGCTTTACAAACATGAAATATTCGGTTTTAGCCTTTATGATTTTACGAATCAACCCATTGCATATTAAATGATCACCCAATCCCATATGCTGATAGATGAAAGATGAAGTCTGAATATTCATCGTGGATCTCTGGTGTGAAAAATGTATTGGTGTTCTTCCGTATTCTCGCCATGTTGAACTCCCCACTGTGTGGGATCAGGCAATATAGTGATCCCGTGCTTCTTTGTCAAGAGGCTCCATATGGATTGATCATGGCGATGATCTTTGAAATCGGGTTCAACCCATCCATCAGAGTTTGGAGAATCCGTGACCAAATGTGAATTGGTAGCCAAAGACAAGTATTCCGTCAGCATCTCCCGTGCAAAATCAGTCCCTCTAAAGCACATAAAACTAGCCATTCGTTGGGGGCTATCGGTGTATTCTGAAGAATACATTCCCATATGCAGGAACAGATCCCGCTTGGTCCACAACCTTTCAGGGTGCTTTCCTGCTAGAGAAAAGCAAAGCACTCCACGCTCGTCACCCCGAACAACATCAAAAATAGGCTCCATTCTACGCACAAAAACGGATCCTGAATCAGCATAGAACAGGATATCGTCTTCTCTCATGGTCTTCAAAATGCGTTGAATGAAATACGGCTTCCATAGCCAATATCCAACACCTCTGCGCTGATTCAAAATATCATTGTGGCGGGTAGAAAAATCAGAGTCAATCTCACTCCGATTCATCTGATACACCACATTGAATCCTGCTGCAAGACCTGTCTGACTGTTCTTGAATTGTGACTCCAAGAACTTGCCGTCTGCGTAGTTGAGAAGGATTTTCACTGCTGCTCCTGTGGAACAAGCGAAGCCGTGGTCTGTGAGTTGTATATGTACCCGTGTAGGGCATCGGGAATGTGATACTCACTCTGCACCTTTGGATACAGCCGCATGAGCCAGTCAATGTCTTCTGTGGACTGCCCGTTGGCTCCGTAGACAGGATTGAACGACTCGCTCTGCGCAATCTCACGCCGCCAAACACACATATGGTACGGAGGACGCTTGATGTCTCCAAGCATTCCGTCTTCGTCACGCCACAGGTGACCGTGAGGATTGCCGATACCGAATTCCACATTCATGGGTTCGCCGTTGATCATGCACCACTGGTTGAACGAGATGCAGTCTACATCGTGTTCATCAATTGCCTTGAGAATCGCACTCATGTAGTCTTTGCTCACGGCATCATCGTCGTCCAAGAACGCGACGTACTTTCCCCGAGCAGCGCGAAGTAGATCGTTACGCTTCTCTGAAATGCTCTTGGAGCGGTTGTCCAAGAGAACAAGAATCTCCACTGACTTGCCTTGACCAACAGCATCGGCTTGCTGCTGTAGTTGCTGTACAGCAGCCTTCATGGAGTCGATGCGTTCGGGAATGGACAACATCAGAACACTAAACTTGATATCACTTGCTGGTACTGGCATATTTGTCCTCACTCTAAGTTTACCAACCAACAACCCTCACCCCACGGATCGTCGTATGACTTGAAACCCACACCATAGGAGTCATAGTATTTTGATTCACATTCACCGAAACACTCGTGAACCGCTCTACGAACATCAGTACACCAACCGTAATCGTGACCCGAAATGATTCCACCTGATTTTACTTTGGGCAACCACGCCTGTATGTCTGCCTTAACCATTTCGTACCGATGATCACCGTCAATGAACACAAAGTCTAAAGAGTCGTCTTCATAAGAAGAAGCCATCTGAACAGAGTCTCCCCTTTTGGGTGTTATGATGTGCTTCACTCGTTCGGTGTTGCTCAAAAACTTCTCGTACAGAGTTCCGCTCTTTACATATTTGTCGTTTTTATGCGGATCTTCTGTTTCACTACCGTTCCATGTGTCCACACAATCAAACCGTATAGATTTACCTGATTTGTGAATCTCTACCGCCATGAACGCGACAGATCGTCCCTTCCAACATCCAACCTCAACAAAGTGAGAGTTCGATGGAAATTTTCTGACCACGTGAGCGTACAGATTGGGAAAGGTAAAGTACCCTTCTTCAAACATGGGATCTTGCCAATAGTGTTCAAGAGTTTGCGACATTGAACATTTCCTCCATGTCGAAATTACGCTCCTTGCGACGAGCGTACACTTCACCGTCCACGTCGTACATTTCTTTGTTCTCGTTTCGTGCGTGTAGCGCATCAAACGGCTCAGGTGTCCACTGGTGCTGAATGATGCAGATGTCACAGCGGCGCAGTTTGCCCAACTGGTGGCAAACAACCGTCTGCTCGTTGTCGGAGTACAGTGACTTGTACTCAGGATTGTAGATGTACCCAAACTTGCGGTACAGGGGGAAGCCCATGACCGTGAGGGTCATCAGTGGGTCTTCCTTTGGACGCAGTCCGTCCCAAAACTTGATTGCCCCGTCGTAGTCAGGGAACGAGTGTTCAAACGCAGAGAAGATGAAGTCATCGTATCCCATCTGCACTGGAACCATATCATCTGACGCAAGCAGTAGCACGTCACCGTCTTCGCCGTCGAGGTCTGCGTTGCACGCCTGGATCTTGGTCTTGGAGTGTCCGTAGCACCACTTGATATCAGCGTTACGGGCACGAGTGGTAAACCACTCTTCCATTTGGGGATTGTTCATGCTGGGATCGTCTACGTCCATACTGACCACAAAACGAACATCGTGCCGACCACCTAGAAAGGTCAGGTAG
>Ga0129336_10000969_pt1 | contig 17078 bp, 16 predicted proteins | sample CPB6_02_DNA_FD_96878 | JGI IMG/M metagenome (GOLD analysis project Ga0129336, IMG submission 96878) | Freshwater to marine salinity gradient microbial communities from Chesapeake Bay, USA - CPBay_Sum_0.6_0.2_DNA | ecosystem: Environmental > Aquatic > Marine > Coastal | place: USA: Chesapeake... | reverse complement strand
CTCCTCCGGGATGTGCATCGCGTGCAGATCCGACGCGGTGAGCGCGGCATAGACGTCGTGAGGGAACTCTCCGGTCTCATCGATCTCCGCAGCCCGCGGCGCGATCTTGTCCTCGGCGAGCGCGCGCACTACCTGACGCAACTCCCGGTGCTCCTCGGGCAGGTCGAAGGCGGTGAAGTCAGCATTGGGCGTGAGCGGCATGGCGGCATCCTTCCCTGTCACAAGCCTATCCGCGGCAGGGGCGCCGGGCAGCACGACGGCTAGGCTCCGGGCGTGCGGATGAGCGTGGTGGGCACGGGATACCTCGGGGCGACGCATGCTGCGTGCATGGCCGAGCTGGGCCACGAGGTGGTCGGCATCGATAGCGATGCGGCGAAGGTCGCGGCTCTGGCGTCCGGGACGGTGCCCTTCTGGGAGCCGGGCCTTGACGAGGTCCTGCAGCGCGGGCTGGAATCCGGACGACTGACCTTTACGACCGATCCTGCCGATGCGGCCGGGGCGCACGTCCACTTCGTGTGCGTAGGCACGCCTCAGAAGGCCGACTCTCCTGCCGCAGACCTCACTCAGGTTCACGGTGCCATCGACGCGCTCACGCCGGTGCTCGGACCAGGGGCACTCGTGGTGGGCAAGTCGACCGTGCCGGTCGGCACCGCGGCGGGCATCGCCGACCGCGTGGCTGAGACCGGTGCACGCGTCGCGTGGAATCCGGAGTTCCTGCGCGAGGGCCATGCGGTCGAGGACACCCTCCGACCAGACCGACTGGTCTTCGGTGTCCGCGACCCGCAGGACGAGGCCGTGCTCCGCGAGGTGTACGCCGCGCTGCTGGACGCGGGCACTCCGCTGCTCGTCACCGATTTTGCGACCGCGGAACTGGTCAAGGTGGCCGCCAACGCCTTCCTGGCGACCAAGATCTCCTTCATCAATGCGATGGCCGAGGTCTGCGAGGCCACGGGAGGGGACATCCTCACCCTGTCGGCCGCTCTCGGCATGGACCCGCGCATCGGCCCGCAGTTCCTGCGCGCTGGCCTGGGCTTCGGTGGCGGCTGCCTGCCCAAGGACATCCGCGCCTTCATGGCCAGAGCCGGGGAACTCGGCGTCGATGAGGCGCTGATGTTCCTCCGCGATATCGATGACATCAATATCCGCCGCCGACAGCACACCGTCGATCTCGCGCTCGAGGCCCTCGGGGGCCAGGCAGTCGGCAAGCGCGTCGGCGTCTGGGGGGCAGCCTTCAAGCCCGACAGTGACGACGTCCGGGACTCGCCCGCCCTGCATGTTGCCGCGGCGTTGCGCGCCGCGGGGGCGACGGTGACGGTGCACGATCCGCGGGCGGTCGACAACGCCCGACGACTCTTCTCCGACCTGGAGTACGCCGACACTCCAGCCGGTGCCGCGAGCGGCGCAGACGTGGTCCTCCTGCTCACCGAGTGGCGCGACTACCGCGATCTTGATCCCGCGCTCATCAGCGATGTTGTGTCGGCGCGCCACATCATCGACGCGCGCAATGCGCTGGACCCGGTGATCTGGCGCGAGGCCGGCTGGACCTATCGCGCCCTCGGCCGGCCCATCGCCTAGCCGCTGCTAGCGACCGCGCCACACGATGGCGGGGCAGTTGTCCATGACGACATCGAGCCCGGCATCCACCGCTCGTTTGGCCGCATTCGCGTCGACCACACCGAGCTGCATCCAGATGGCCTTGGCCCCCACCGCAATGGCTTCGTCCACGAAGGGACCCACGCGGTCGGACCGGACGAACATGTCGACCACGTCGGGAGGACCGACTGCGGCGGCCGCCTCCGCGATCGTCGCGTAGCCCTGCTCACCATGCACGACCTCGGCACGGGGATAGATCGGCACGATGCGCTTGCCGCGAGACTGCAGGAGTCGAGCGATCCCGTAGGCATCCCTATCGGGATTGTTGCCGAGCCCGACAACGAACCACATCGTCGTGGAATCCAACACCCGAGAGACCGTCTCGGGTGAGCCGAAGAGGTCCGGCGAATCCGCGCGGTCGGCCTGCCCGTCAGTCATGGTCGCGGACCTTGGCACCCTTCTCCATCGCCGAGGCCCGCAGCGATGCCTGGAAGTCGACCATCTGCTGACGCAGGGCCGGATCAGACGCGGACAGGATGCGCACCGCGAGGAGGCCGGCGTTGCGCGCATTGCCCACGGCTACCGTCGCGACGGGAACGCCCGCTGGCATCTGGGCGATGGACAGGAGTGAGTCCAGTCCGTCGAGGTGCGTCAGCGGAATCGGCACGCCGATGACCGGCAGTGGTGTGAGGGACGCAACCATCCCGGGCAGGTGCGCGGCGCCACCGGCTCCGGCGATGATCACGCGCAGTCCGCGACCGGCCGCGCTTTCGGCGTACGCAACCATCTCGTGAGGCATGCGATGTGCCGAGACGACGTCCGCCTCGTAGGGGACAGCGAACTCGGCCAGGGCCGTGGCAGCGGCTTGCATCGTGGGCCAGTCCGAGTCGCTGCCCATGATGATCCCGACCGCAGGATTCGACTCACTCATCGATCACTCCCATGAAGTAGTCGGCCGCGTGATGCGCCCGCGCAAGCAGATCATCGAGATCGTCCCCGATCACGGTCACATGCCCGAGTTTGCGTCCCGCACGGATCTCCTTGCCATAAAGGTGCACCTTCACGCCGGGGTCACGGGCCAGCACGTGCCGGTAGGCGTCGTACAGGGGCAGTAGCCCCTCGATGTCGGCGGGCCCGACGATGTTGACCATGACCGCCCACCGAGCGAGGGACCGCGGATCTCCAAGCGGGAGATCCAGCACTGCCCGCAGGTGGTTCTCGAATTGGCTCGTCACAGCCCCGTCGATCGTCCAGTGCCCTGAGTTGTGCGGGCGCATAGCGAGCTCATTGACGACGATGCCCGCGGGCGTATCGAAGAGCTCGACCGCGAGCATCCCTGTCACGTCGAGGACACGGGCGATCTCCAGGGCGATGCGCTGAGCCTCGAGCGCCATCTCCTCCGGCAGATCAGGGCAGGGGGCGACAACCTCCGAGCACATCCCATCGACCTGCACGGTGCGGACGACCGGATAGGCGACAGCCTGGCCGTGGGGACTGCGCGCGACCTGGGCGGCGAGTTCGCGCGTGAAGGGCACACGCTCCTCAGCGAGCCAGCGTGCCCCCGGCACCAGAGGTGTCCGCTCCATCACGTGCCGTGCCTCATCCGCATCCGTGACGATCCACACACCGCGGCCGTCGTATCCGCCGCGCGAGACCTTGAGGACGAAAGGCCATCCGAGTGCGGCCCCCGCCGACTCGACGTCGTCCGGCGTCGCCAGGTGGCGCCAGGCAGGGCATGGCAGTCCCGCACGGTCGAGTGCCTCGCGCATCGTGATCTTGTCCTGCGCATGCACGAGCGCGTCAGGCCCAGGCCTGACGGCGACGCCGCCGTCCACAAGGGCGCGCAGATGATCGACCGGCACGTGCTCGTGGTCGAAGGTGACGACCGCGCAACCGTCGGCCAAACGCCGAAGGGCATCGAGGTCATCGTGTCGCCCGAGGACCACATCGGCGGTCACCTGCGCCGCGGACTCCTGCGGATCAAGGGCCAGCACCCGGAAGCCCACGCCGAGGGCCGTTGCCGGGGCGGCGGTCATTCGGGAGAGCTGACCGCCGCCGACCATGGCCACGCGAGGGGCAGGTGCGGCGGACACACGGTGACCCTACCGAGATGACCACTCTCGGCCCACGTCGCCGGTGACTCGCGGGATAGCATCAGCCCATGTCGCAGGCGGGTCCCGCCCATATTGCGCGCCCGTCGATCGTGGATCGTGTGCGCGGGTCTGTCAGTTTGCTCTTCCGCGAGATCGCGAAGTTCGGCATCGTCGGCTCGTTCGCCTTCATCATCGATGTGGGCCTGTTCAACTTCCTGCTCTACGCCGGCCCGCTGCAGGGCAAGCCCCTGACCGCTAAGGCCGTGAGTGTCATCGCGGCGACGACCTTTGCGTACTTCGGCAATCGCTTCTGGACTTTCCGTCACCGTGGTCGCACCCACATGGGCCGCGAGTACATCCTCTTCTTCGCGCTCAACGGTGTTGCCATGCTCATCGCGCTGTCCTGCCTCTGGATGAGCCACTACGCGCTCGGGCTCGACAGTCCCCTCGCGGATAACATCAGCGCCAACGTCATCGGCCTAGGACTCGGCACCCTTTTCCGCTTCTGGTCCTACCGCAAGTGGGTGTTCCCCGAGATCTCCGCCGACGACGCTGCCGATCGCGAACTCGCTGAGCGCGACGCGGCAACCCCGATCTAGTCGACTGCGGCGCGACGCAACTCAAAGACACGAATCACGCCGAGGCCGCGCACTCGCCGAGGGGCCAGTTGGCGCAGGGCCATCCCCGGGATCTCCGAAAGATGTGCGGCCGTGGCCGCATCAATGACGGTGGTGTCCGGTCTGGCCAGAGCCGTCAGCCGGCTCGCAAGGTTCACCGTCGATCCAAAGACATCCCCCATGCGGCGCAGCAGCGGCCCACTCGCGAGGCCGATGCGCATCTCGGGCACGTCGGGATCCCGCGCGTGCGCGTCGTGCAGACCCAGCGCCGTGAGGGCGGCGACCTCGGGGTCATCCGCGATGAAGAGGATCTCGTCGCCCACCGTCTTGACGAGCGCCGCCCCGGTCGCTGCGACGACGTCCGCGCTCACCGACTCGAAGCGCTCCACGAGCGCGGCCAGGTCCGCATCCTCAAGTTGGCGGCTCAGGCGCGTGAAGCCCACCAGGTCAGCGAAGCCCACCGTGCCGTCGGCGCTCGGCTCACCGATGACCTCGGTGCGAGCGAGCCGCCGATCGAGCACGGCCGCGAGTTGGCGCCGCCACGCATAGTCGAGCAGTCGCTCCATGGGCTCGACCAATTCGGCCGTGCGCACGAGGATCCGCTCCACCACCTCGGGATCCTCGGAGATGTCGCGGCCATCGAGATGCTCCTGCTCGACCAGCAGACGCCCGACCGCCTCCGCCTGCCAATCCGCCAGGCGCGCTGTCGACTGTCCGAGGCTGCGCGCGAGCACGATCGCGGTCTCGTCATCGAGCAGCCCCCGCTGGATCAGGCCGTGCACCGTCCGCAGCGCTTCGAGGTCAGCATCGGTGAAGGCGGCCGCGCCACCGGTGTCCGGGAAGCCCAGAGCGCGCCATAGCGCGCGCGCCAGCTCGTCGGGCACGCCCGACAGGCGGATGAGATCTGCTCGCGTGTACGTCGGGGTCGCCCCGAGGACAACCTCCTCGAGGACCTCACCGGGGTCAGGTGCCATCGCCGGGCGGCACCGGATCGCCGCCCTGCTCACTGCTGCGCTGGCGACGACGGTCATCGTCCTGCTCATGAAGCCGGTACACGTCGCGCTGGATCACTTCCACGTTGGGCACGTCGTCGATGACGAGATTCTCGTCACTGGCCGAGGTGACTTCGAGGCGCCCGTAGTTGAGGATGCGACCGAGCACGCCGATCTCGAAGGACACGTTGTTGACCTTGGCCAGCGGCATGTCCCGGCCTTTCTTGGAGATCACCCCCGCCCGCGTGATGATCCGTCGATTGGTGAAGACGTACTGCGTCGTCAGCCAGTAGAGGAAGGGGCGGATGACCCAGAGGACCAGAATGAAGGCCCCCGCGACGACGATGGCTCCTCGTCCGACCGTCTCAACCACGCCACCGGCGCTCCACGACCAGGAGCCGAGCGAGATGTAGAGCCACACGCCGATGAAGACCGTGAGCAGCAGCCACAGGACCGGCAGGATGAGGGCACGCCAGTGAGGCTTCATCTCGAACTCGATGATCTCGCCCTCGCCGAGGAGTTTCGTGGGGTATCCCATGGGCTCATCGTGACATACGCCGCAGCGTCACATCCCCTGCTGACACCACATGGTCAATTCCGTCCAGATCCTCGATCACGAGTTCGCCACCCGGCCCGAGCCCGGTCGCTCTGCCCTCGATCGAGCGCCCACCCAGATCTGCAATGACGTCCCCCATCAACGTGACGCAGAGGTCGGCGTACTCCTCCGCGATCGCAAGGCCGCCCTGCCACTGCCGATAGGCCTCGGCGACCGATGCGAGGACGTCGACGAGGAGCGCGGTCCGGTCGACGGGCAGGCCGAGTGAGCCCAGCGATGCGCCACCGGCGGGGAGCTCGTGTTCCGCCTGATCGACGTTGATTCCCACACCGACCACGACCGCGCCGTCAGCAAGTCGCTCGGCCAGGATGCCCGCAACCTTGTGCTCCCCGACCAGCACGTCATTGGGCCACTTCAGGCGAGCGTCGGCACCGGCCGACGCTCGAAGGGCGCGAGCGACGCCCACGCCGATGACGAGCGGCAGCCAGCCGAGGCGATCGACGGGCGTCGTGGGGCGAAGGAGCACGCTCCACCACAATCCCGCGCGCGGCGCAGAGTCCCAGCTGCGTCCCCGCCTGCCGCGACCCGCGGTCTGCTCCTCGGCGACCACCACCGTGCCCTCGGGTGCTCCCTGAGTCGCGCGCGCCTCCACGTCGGCCATCGTCGAGGGGGTGGTGTCGACCACATCGGGCAGCGGCCAGGGGGACCATGTGGTGCCCGCGAGCGCGTCGAGGGGACCGAGCGGCTGACGCTCGGGGCTGCCGGGATCGACGCTCACCCGGCTAAGGTACGCGCGTGACCACCTCACCGACCGCCGGCGTCCCGCACACCAGCGCAGAGAAGGCCGAGGAACTGATCCGACGTCGCACCGACGCCGCGGGCCGCCGTCAGGCCGCCGTCGACAAGCAGCACGCCAAGGGCAAGCTCACGGCCATGGAGCGCATCGAGGCGCTCCTGGACGACGGATCTTTCCAGCAGATCGATGGACTGGCCCGACATCGGTCGCACAACTTCGGTCTCGAGAAGGACCGGCCCTACGGGGACGGTGTCATCACCGGTTACGGCACGATCGATGGGCGCCCCGTGTGCGTCTTCGCCCAGGACTTCACGGTCTTCGGCGGCTCGCTCGGCGAGGTGTTCGGCGAGAAGATCGTCAAGGTCATGGACCTCGCCCTCAAGACCGGATGCCCCATCATCGGCATCAACGACAGCGGTGGCGCACGCATTCAGGAGGGCGTGGTCTCGCTGGGGCTCTATGGCGAGATCTTCAACCGCAACGTGCAGGCGAGCGGAGATATCCCTCAGATCTCGCTCATCATGGGTCCGTGCGCCGGGGGCGCGGTCTACTCCCCCGCGATCACCGACTTCATCGTCATGGTCGACAAGACGTCGCACATGTTCATCACCGGTCCTGACGTCATCAAGACCGTCACCGGCGAAGACGTGGCGTTCGAAGACCTGGGGGGTGCGCTGGCCCACAACACCAAGTCCGGCGTGGCTCACTACATGGCCGCTGACGAGACCGACGCCTTCGACTATGTCCGCGCCCTGCTGTCCTACCTGCCCAGCAACAACCTCGACGAGGCTCCGGCCTACGAGGTCGAGGGCGACCTCACGGTGGCCACCGAGCACGACCGCGAACTCGACACCCTCATCCCGGACTCCCCCAATCAGCCGTACGACATGCACCGCGTCATCGAGCACGTCCTCGACGACGACGAGTTCCTCGAGGTGCAGCCGCTCTTCGCGCCCAACATCATCTGCGGCTTCGGTCGGGTGGAGGGGCGCCCGGTGGGTGTCGTCGCCAATCAGCCGATGCAGTTCGCCGGCACCCTCGATATCGACGCGTCCGAGAAGGCCGCTCGCTTCGTGCGCACGTGCGATGCCTTCAACGTGCCGGTCCTCACTTTCGTCGACGTACCCGGCTTCCTCCCCGGCACCGATCAGGAGTGGGACGGCATCATCCGGCGCGGGGCCAAGCTCATCTATGCCTACTCCGAGGCGACCGTCCCACTGGTGACGGTCATCACGCGCAAGGCCTACGGCGGCGCCTACGTCGTCATGGGGTCCAAGCATCTCGGCGCCGACATCAACCTCGCCTGGCCGACCGCACAGATTGCGGTCATGGGAGCGCAGGGCGCCGTCAACATTCTCTATCGCAAGGAGCTCGCGGCCGCCACGGACCCGGAGGTGGAGCGCGCCCGCATCATCGAGGATTACGAGTCCACTCTCGCCAACCCCTACATCGCCGCCGAGCGCGGCTACGTCGACCGCGTGATCCTGCCGCATGAGACGCGTCCCATGGTCGTGCGCGCACTGCGCGCCCTGCGGACCAAGCGCGAGAGCAGGCCGCCCAAGAAGCACGGGAACATCCCGCTGTGACCGACGAGCCGATCAGGATCCGCGGCGGCGCCAACCCGGCCGAGGTCGCGGCGGTCGTCGCCGCGATCGCCTCGCTGCGGGCGAGCCTGGAACCACCTCGTCCGCAGGCGCGCAGCCTCTGGGCACGACCCTCCCGCCAGGTGCGACCCCGGCAGTCTCCAGGACCGGGCGCCTGGCGCGCATCCGCGCTGCCTCGCTAGGCCCGCGGCACGAGCCCGGCCAACGCCGGGCTAGCTCCAGCCCATGACCTTGGGCCAGGGGTGCCCAAGATCACCGGCGAGGCGACGGAGCGCTGGGAGCGAGACCCCGATGACGTTGCCGGGATCCCCGCGCACGCCCGCGACGAAGGGCGCGCCGAGGTCATCGAGGGTGAAGCCGCCGGCGACGTGCAGTGGCTCACCCGTCGCGATGTACGCCGCGATCTCATCGTCCGGGGCGTCCACCATGTCGACGATCGTCGACACGGTCTCGCCCGTCGACTCACCCGTCGCCGTGTCGATGAGCCAGTGGCCGGTGTGCAGGGTGCCGGATGCGCCACGCATGCGCTGCCAGCGACGTAGAGCCTCGGCCGCGTCCGGCGGCTTGCCCAACCGCACTCCGTCGACCTCGAAGATCGAGTCGCAACCCAGCACGAGCGCCCCTGCGGGCAAGTCCAGCCCAGCGGCGACCGCCTCGGCCTTGGCACGCGCGAGGGCGAGGGCCACACGCGGCACCGGCTCGGTGCGCATGGCCTCCTCGATCGCTTCCTCGTCCACGCCGCTGACGAGGATGCGCGGTGCCAGGCCCGCCTGCTCCAGCAGGCGCCGGCGCGACGGCGATGCCGACGCGAGCACGATGGGGATCGGCCCTCCATCCCGCGGAACGGACATGCGCTCACCCTGCCAGAGCGGGCATCCCTAGACTTCAGCGCGTGCAGAAGGTCCTCATCGCCAATCGAGGCGAGATAGCCGTCCGAGTCGCCCGGGCCTGCCGCGATGCTGGCCTCGCCTCCGTCGCTGTCTACGCCGACCCCGATCGCGACGCACTCCACGTGGAGGTGGCGGACGAGGCCTTCTCCCTCGATGGCGCCACCGCCGCCGAGACCTACCTCGACATCGCCAAGATCATCGACGTCGCGCGTCGCTCAGGCGCCGACGCCGTGCACCCCGGCTACGGCTTCCTGTCGGAGAACGCCGACTTCGCGCAGGCGGTCATCGACGCGGGCCTGACGTGGATCGGTCCGCCCCCGGAGGCGATCAGGTCCCTGGGCGACAAGGTCTCCGCGCGCCATATCGCGGCGCGCGCCGGCGCACCGCAGGTGCCCGGCACGCCCGATCCCGTGACCAGCGCCGACGAGGTCGTCGCCTTCGCCAAGGAACACGGGCTGCCGATTGCCATCAAGGCGGCGTTCGGGGGCGGCGGTCGCGGACTCAAGGTTGCGCGCACACTCGAGGAGATTCCCGAGCTCTACGACTCCGCGGTGCGCGAGGCCGTCGCCGCCTTCGGTCGCGGTGAGTGCTTCGTCGAGCGCTACCTCGACCGCCCCCGCCACGTGGAGACGCAGGTGCTCGCCGACAAGCACGGCAACGTCGTCGTGGTTTCGACCCGCGACTGCTCCCTGCAACGACGTCACCAGAAACTGGTCGAAGAGGCGCCCGCGCCGTACCTCACCGAGGCCCAGATCACCGAGCTCTACGCCGCATCCAAGGCGATCATGCGTGAGGCGGGCTACCACAACGCCGGCACATGCGAATTCCTCGTGGGCGAGGACGGCACCATCTCCTTTCTCGAGGTCAACACCCGTCTCCAGGTGGAGCACCCGGTGAGCGAGGAGGTCGCCGGCATCGACCTCGTGCGCGAGCAGTTCCGCATCGCCGAGGGCGGCGTCATCGACTACGACGACCCCGTCCTGCGCGGCCACAGCATCGAGTTCCGGATCAACGGCGAGGATCCCGGCCGCGGATTCCTCCCCGCACCCGGCGTGCTCACCGAGTGGGTGACCCCGTCGGGTCCGGGAGTCCGCGTCGACGCCGGCTTCCGACAGGGCGATGTCATCGGCGGCAACTTCGACTCCCTCCTTGCCAAGCTCATCGTCACCGGACGCGACCGGGTGGAGGCGCTCGAGCGCTCGCGCCGCGCGCTCGCAGAGTTCCGCGCCGAGGGGATCGCTACGGCCCTTCCCTTCCACCGAGCGGTCGTCGAGGACCTGGCCTTCGCGCCCGCCGAGGGGTCGGCCTTCACCGTGCACACCCGGTGGATCGAGACGGAGTTCGACAATCAGATCCCGCCGTACGCCGGGACCGTAGACGCCGCCGACTCCGCGGACGAGCGCGAGACCGTCACCGTCGAGGTCGACGGCAAGCGCCTCGCGGTCACGCTCCCCGCAGGACTGGGCGGGGCGCCCCGAGCCGCCGCCAACGGCGCCAAGCCGAGCCGCAAGCGCGAGCGCCAGGCGGTCGGAGCTGCTTCGGGCGATGCCGTCGCCGCCCCAATGCAGGGCACCGTCGTCAAGGTTGCCGTCGAGGACGGCCAGACCGTGTCGGCCGGAGACCTCATCGTCGTCCTCGAGGCGATGAAGATGGAGCAGCCCCTGGCCGCTCACAAGTCCGGGACGATCCGGGGGCTCAACGCCACCGTCGGTGCCACGGTCCCCACCGGGACCGTGCTCTGCGAGATCGCCGACTGACACTCCGGCCGGGCTGCGCGTGTAGCGCCGCTGCGGTACCCGCGCGAGGGGATCGTCCGACTGACATCCACGGCCGCATCGCGGTAACGTCGAAACATGCCCCGCGTCATGGCCGCCCCCCTCACGTTCCTCGCCGCCCTGGGACTGGCCCTCGGCTCGCTCCTCGCACTCCAGGCTCCGGCCCAGGCCCGCACCTCGATCGACTCGGTCGCATCGGCCCTCCGCAGCAACCCGGTCTACAACGACCCGGCCGCAGAGAACGCCCTCACGTCCGGCCAGGCGGCGGATCTGCGCGCTCAGATCACCGCGACCGGCCTGCCCATCTACGTTGCCGTGTTGCCCGCCTCGGCCGCCGCGGAGACGGGCGGACCTGACGCGCTCCTGCGCGACCTGCGCAACGCCGTCGGACGTAGCGGGGTGTACGCCGTCATCGCCGGCAACGCCTTCCGCGCGGGCAGCACCGAAGGGTCCGTCACATCCATCGCCGACTCGGCGTTCGCGGCGCAGTCCGCCAACGGGCCCTACGCCGTGCTCGAGGCGTTCGTCGCCGGAGTAGACGCGGAGTTCAGCGGCGGGTCGTCGAGTTCGCAAGGCAGTTCGAGCTCGGGCGGCTTCCCGCTCGCCACTCTCATCTTCCTCGGCGTCATCGTGGCCCTTGTCGTCCTCGGCATCGTGTGGGCGAGGCGCCGGGCGCGAGCCGCTCAGGCCAAGCGGATCGCCGCCCTGCGCTCGGTCCTCGACGAGGACGTCACCGCACTCGGGGAACGACTGGGTGCCTTCGACCTGGGCGATTCTCGCCTCGACGATGCAGGGCGAGAGGACCTTCAGAAGGCCCTCGACTCCTATGCGCGCGCCTCCGATGCGGCCGGGCGGGCAACATCGGACGCCGATGTCACGCGGGCCACGAACGAGCTCGAGGAAGGCCGGTACGCGCTGGCCTGCGTCGAAGCTCGCATGGAAGGCCGCGCGCTTCCCTCACACAGGCCGCCCTGCTTCGCGGATCCGCGCCACGGCCCGAGCACCGATGACGTCGACTGGGCTCCCGACGGCGGCCCCGCACACCCGGTGCCCGTGTGCGCCGCGTGCGCCGTGAGCCTGCGCTCGGGATCGGTGCCCGCTGCCCGCGAGGTCGAGACCTCCGCCGGGCGGGTGCCCTACTGGCGCGCGGGGACGGCCTACGCCCCGTACGCGCGCGGCTATTACTCCAACTGGGGCGACATCCTCCCCGCCCTCTTCATCGGCACGATGCTCGCGAGCGCCTTCAGTACACCCGCCGCGGCGGCCTCGCCCATGGCCTTCGGGGGTAGCGACTCCGGCGGCTTCGGCGGAGGTGATTTCGGCGGCGGTGGCTTCGGAGGTGGCGGCGACTTCGGTGGCGGAGGATTCGGCGGCGGCGACTTCTAGCGCCTACTCCTCGCCCGATCGGCGCAGTCGGCGAGCTGCCTCGGCGATCGAGCCACTCAGACTCGGATAAACGGTGAACGTCGAGGCCAGTTGATCCACGGTGAGACGTGCCTCGACGGCGACCGTGATCGGGTGGATCAACTCACTCGCGCGAGGTCCCACGACGACGCCGCCGATGACGATCCGCGAACTCGGCCTGCAGAAGAGCTTCACGAAGCCGTGCCGGATGTCCTGCATCTTGGCGCGCGCGTTGGTGCCGAGAGGCAGAAGAACCGAGTCGGCGCTCACCACTCCCTCATCGACCTCGCGCTGGGTGACACCCACGGTGGCAATCTCCGGGGTCGTGAAGACGGTGCTCGAGACGTGCCCGCGGTCGAGCGGGCCCACGGAGTCGCCCAGCGCGTGCCACATGGCGATCCGCCCCTGCATGGCGGCCACGGAAGCGAGCATGAGCACACCCGTGCAGTCCCCCGCGGCGTAGACCCCGCGGGCACTGGTCCGTGAGACCCGATCAACCACGATGAAGCCGCGGTCGTCGACATCCACCCCCGCCTCAGCCAGCCCGAGGTCCTCGGTGTTGGGCACCGACCCCAACGCGAGCAGCACATGACTGCCCAGTACCTCCGAGCCATCCGACAGGGTGACGACCACTCCAGAGTCAGTGCGCCGCACCGACGCGGCGCGCGACCTCTCGAGCACGGTCATGCCGCGACTGGTGAAGGCGTCCTCGATCACTGCGGCTGCGTCGGGATCCTCACCAGGCAGGACGCGGTCGCGACTCGAGACCAGCACGACCTCCGATCCGAGAGCGTGGTACGCCGACGCGAACTCCGCGCCGGTGACACCTGATCCGACGACGATAAGTCGCTCCGGGACTCGATCGAGGTTGTAGACCTGGTCCCACGTGAGGATGCGCTCGCCGTCTGGCTGGGCGTCCGCGAGGATGCGCGGGCGCGCACCCGTCGCGATGAGGATGACGTCAGCATCGAAGCGCACCTCGCCGTCATCGGTCAGGGCGACCGCGCAGGTGGCCGACTCCAGTCGGCCATGGCCGCGGACATAGGTCACGCCATCGCGCTCCAGGCGGGATGCGACATCGCGGCTCTGAGCTGCTGCGAGCTCCTTGACGCGATGATTGATGGCTGACATGTCAACGCTGAGGGTGCCGACCCTCGGGGCCTCGCCGTGGACCCGGATGCCGAGCGAGCCCGCCTCGGCCGTCACCGCGAGAAGGTCCGCGGTGGCGATGAGCGTCTTGCTGGGCACGCAGTCGGTGAGGACCGCCGAGCCCCCGGGCCCGTCTCGATCGATGACCGTCACCTGGGATCCGAGTTGGGCCGCGACGAGTGCGGCCTCATAGCCCCCGGGGCCGGCGCCGATGATGACGACATGGGTCACGGCGCCATTGTGTCGGACGGCCCACAGGTGGCTTCCGCGCCCGTACCCTGGGGGCGTGGCGCTCTATGCGGCGTACGGCTCCAATCTCGACCCTCAGCGGATGGCGGAGCGGGCTCCCTACTCGCCCGTCGCCGGCACCGGGTGGCTCGAGGGGTGGCGGCTGACCTTCGGCGGTGAAGACCGCGGCTGGAATGGCGCGCTGTCGATGGTGGTCGAGGAGCCGGGCAGTTCCGTTTTCGTCGTGCTCTACGACATGCACGCGCTGGACGAAGCATCCCTCGACGCCTGGGAGGGTCTCGCGCTCGGGCTCTGGAGCAAGATTCGCGTGCGCGTGCAGACCCTCGAGGGCGATGTGCTCGCGTGGCTCTATGTCCTCGACGCCTACGAGGGCGGACTCCCGTCCGCTGACTATCTCGCCATGATCGCGGATGCGGCCGCGGCGGGCGGGGCGCCCGACGACTACGTCGAGAGCCTGCGCCAGCATCCCTGCGCCTGATCTCGTCGGCTCCCTCCGCTGGCAGCGCCCGGCGGGTCGGCCGAGCCGCCCCTGTCGGGCTGAGCCGCGCTGCTAGCGTCGCGCCCGTGAGCGACACGGTGACACCACAGGTGGACTTCGACGACCCTCAGGCCCTCGCACTCCAGGCTGCGGAGGCACTCGCGGCTGCGACCGGAGTACCGCGCCACGACGTAGCGATCGTGCTGGGCTCGGGCTGGGGACCCGCGGCTGATGCGCTGGGGACGACCGTCGCCGAGATCGACGCCGACTCGCTGCCCGGCTTCCTGCCCCCGGTCGCGGACGGTCATCACGGGCGCATCCGGAGCATCGATGCCGATGGCACCCCCGTGCTTGTCTTCCTCGGCCGGACGCACCTCTACGAAGGCCACGGAGTCGATGCAGTGGTGCACGCGGTGCGCACAGCAGCAGCGGCCGGCTGCCGCGTCATCATCCTGACCAATGGCTGCGGTGGCCTGGACCCGAGTTGGACGCCCGGCACCCCCGTGCTTATCCGCGACCACCTCAACCTCTTTGGTGTGACGCCACTACGCAGCGCAACCTTCATCGACATGACCGACCTCTACTCCCCTCGACTGCGTTCCATCGCCCACGACATCGACCCCTCACTCGATGAGGGTGTCTATGCCCAGTTCCTGGGCCCGCAATACGAGACCCCTGCGGAGATCGCAATGGTGCGCGCCGTGGGCGGCACGCTCGTCGGCATGTCGACGGTGCAGGAGGCCATTGCAGCCCGCCAGGCAGGCATGGAGATCCTCGGGGTCTCGCTCGTCACCAACCTCGCGGCGGGCATGACCGGAGAGCCGCTGAGCCACGAGGAGGTCCTCGCCGCGGGCAAGTCCTCCGCCACACGCATGGGATCGCTCCTCGCCCAGGTGATCCGGCGGCTCTAGTGGCAACGTCGCCGCACGACTGGCTCGCGGACGACCCGGACGAGGGCACACGCGGCGAGCTCGCCGCGCTCATCGAGGCCGCGGAGTCCGGCGACGCTGCCGCGCAAGCCGAGCTCGACGATGCCTTTCGAGGACCCCTGACCTTCGGCACCGCGGGACTGCGCGGACGCATGGGCCCGGGACCTCACCGGATGAACCGCGTGACCGTGTCACGGGCTGCGGCCGGCATCGCGGCGTACCTCCTCGCCCGCCATGCACATCCGACCGCCGTCATCGGCTTCGACGCGCGCCATCGCTCCCACGACTTCGCGCGGGATTGTGCCGAGATTCTGGCCGGTGCCGGCATCAAGGCACTCGTGCTGCCCCGAGCTCTGCCCACCCCCGTGCTGGCCTACGCCGTGCGCGCACTCGGTGCCGACGCGGGTCTTATGGTGACGGCAAGCCACAACCCCGCGCAGGACAACGGCCTCAAGGTCTACCTCGCAGACGGGCGACAGATCGTGCCTCCCGCCGATGCCGAGATCGCGGCACTCATCGACGCGGTCGGCCCCGTCAGCGGGCTTCCCCGCTCGGGCGACCACCTCACCCTCGGCGATGACATCGTCGAGCGCTACGTGGAGCAGGCGGCATCGGTGCCCCAGAGGGACACACCCCGAGATGTCGTGAGCCTGCACACGGCGATGCACGGAGTCGGTACGCAAGTGCTGCGCGATGCCGCAGTCCGTGCGGGATTCCCAGCACCGTTCACGGTCGCCGAGCAGGAAAGACCGGATCCTGCGTTCCCCACGGTGACGTTTCCCAACCCGGAGGAGCCTGGCGCACTCGATCTCGCGCTCGCCGAGGGCCGGCGAGTGAACGTCGACCTCATCATCGCGACGGATCCGGATGCTGATCGGTGCGCCCTTGTGGTCGGCGTACCCCACGGTCGACCCGCACACGCTGACGGCCGCACTCCCGGGGAGTGGGTAGTGCTCACCGGGGACGAGGTGGGCTGGCTGCTCGCCTGGTGGCTGCTGCGCCGCGGCGGCTTTAGCGGAGCGATGGCAGCGTCGCTCGTGTCGTCGTCGTTGCTTCAGCGCATCGCCGAGGAGGCTGGAGTCGCGTACGCGACGACGCTGACCGGCTTCAAGTGGATCGCGCGCGTCCCCGACCTGGGCTACGGCTACGAGGAGGCACTCGGGTATTGCGTCGATCCACGCCATGTCGCCGACAAGGACGGGATCACGGCCGCGCTTCTCGCGCTTGAGCTGGTCGCTGCCCTCAATGCCGAGGGACGCACCGTCTTCGACGTGCTCGATGAGCTCGCGCTGCGCCACGGGGTGCATGCCACGCGGCAGGTCTCACTGCGCCTGCCGACTTCCGAGGTCATCGCTGCCGCCATCGCAGGACTGCGCGCCGATCCCCCGAGCGATCTGGGCGGCCTGCCGGTCGAGGACGTCATCGACCTCTCCCTCGGATACGGCGGGCTGCCACCGACCGATGGACTCCTCCTGCGGCTCGCCGGAGCCCGAGTGATCGTCCGTCCGAGCGGCACCGAACCCAAGGTCAAGTGCTACCTCGAGGCGATTCGGCGCGTGGACGGGGCGGGATTGGCGATCGCGCGCGAAGAGGCCGAGGCCACCCTCGACCGACTCGATGCGGCGATCCGTGCACGGTTGGATGCTGGGTGAGCGAGTCCGGTGCCATTGCGTCGGCGGACATCGGGGGCCATCGACTCATCGTGCGCGAACGCACGGACGATGACGTCTGCCCGGACGCCTCGTCGGAGTGGGAAAACTGGGGAGAAGGGGACCGCGTCGCCGGGGATCACCTGTGCGCGGTCGTGGTTCTCGATGACACCATCATCGGCACCATGTCGTGGCATGCGGTCTTCTACGGGCCCACACAGGGCTCGCGAGCGTGGTCAATGGGTATCGCACTCGCACCCGAGTGGCGAGGTCTCGGATGGGGATCACACGCCCAGCGCCTACT
>Ga0129336_10000968_pt1 | contig 17084 bp, 21 predicted proteins | sample CPB6_02_DNA_FD_96878 | JGI IMG/M metagenome (GOLD analysis project Ga0129336, IMG submission 96878) | Freshwater to marine salinity gradient microbial communities from Chesapeake Bay, USA - CPBay_Sum_0.6_0.2_DNA | ecosystem: Environmental > Aquatic > Marine > Coastal | place: USA: Chesapeake... | reverse complement strand
AACCTTTGACAATTCCTCGACCCCCTCTGGGGTCACGACATTCCCTGCAATCAAAATAGACTTCGGCCATTTTTCTCTAACCTTTCTTGTAAAATTATGAAATTCTGTCATGTAGCCATTTGCTACATCGACACAAACAAAAGTTGGATCTTTGATATCCGAACTGTCAACAAACAACTTACTTTCCGCGTCCAAACCTAGTGTCAAAGAAACATATTTTTCTTTGTCTGGATGAGAAGAAACAAAACTTGAATAATAATCGCCACCTTTTCGTAGGCATGTTACAATTTTATATTCAGACAAAACCAATGCCATTTTATGGGTTCCAACGGTTGACATATTTGCCGCCATAATTGGAATTCCGTCCCATGTAATTCCATTGGCAAATGTTTTGCTGACTTCAAGTGAAACTTCTTTTCGTGATTTAACGTTGCTCGTATTGGGTACAATCAATACGTCAGAATAATCAAGTTTTGGGTCTTGGTTTACAATCATTAAACACAATAATAACACCTACTACACAGCCGTCAACAATTATTTTGCTTCTTCTATTCTCTTTATTGCATCACGAAGACTTAACATTTTTTGTGCAAGATCTTTAGAAGTTATTTTTTCTTTTAAATAATCTTCATACTTAGCGACAATAATCTTAGACTCTCTGAACAAAACAGCGTATAAGTGATCCATTTTGGAGGTATTGTCGCCCATTGAATATATTTATTGCAAACCAGTTGTGTCATCTTTGACAAATCTTCTGAGATTTTCCATATAAAAAGAAGACCAACCTTGTTTTTGCAAATCCCAAACAAGAATCCTGTCCGAGCCCATGAAACTAAATGCACCACTTCTTGCTTTTTGCTGGCTCGATGGAACCAAAGATTCTTTTAAAGTTCCTATAATTTTTGCTGCTCTGCCATCGACTTTAAAATATTCTATCGTGGCAATTCCATCAACTATTTCAAAAAACAATTCATCAGAGGAAATAAATCCAGATTTATAATATTCATCTTCTGTTATAACTACAATTTCTGCAAGAAAATCTGTCGATGGATCATACAGTTTGTCTTGCACAAGATCTTGCTTAAAATCAAAAAAATTAGATACCGAACCGTATATCTGTTTTAAGTGGCTTGCAAAAGTTTTGTCATTTTCTGGTAAATTTTTATATTTTTCTATTCTATATTCTGAAGAATTGTAATCAATCTCCGCCAATTGTTTTTGATAAGAGAGATCGTTTAAATCACTTTCTAAAAAGTCACTTAATATTTCTTCTTCAAAATCTTCTTCTGCCATTATAGTAATACTGTTATTAAATTATTTTTTATATGTGTTTCTTTGTATTTTAAATCGCAGGATTCTAAATTTTTTAAAACCCACATTGATTTATTCTGATCCGCTTGGAAATAAACATCATGAAATGGTTTTATTTTTTCCTCTTTTAAAGTTTTTAAAACTTTGTCCCACAGATTTGTATCTTCAAAATCTTTGTTTTCTAATTTTAACAGCGTTCTAGACAACTCAGTTTTTAATATCATCACTGAAATCCACGTTTTGGTGGTTTGAAATTGCTCAATAAATCTTGTCTGAACGAATCTGGAGCTTTTTGTTGTGGGACAAAATTAATATTTTGATTCATTTTATTATAATTTTCTGATAAAGGAGATGGTGTGTTTTTATACTTATTTCTCAATTCCTTTATAGTTTCTTCTAAAGATTTTCCCTTTTTAATCATAAAAGTTCCTTTTAATTATTTATCAATTTCATAAATATTTTTATGGCAATAACCACCAGGCAAGATTTTATAGATTATACCTTTCGTTCTTTAGGTGCGCCAGTAATCCAGATAAACATGGATGTACAGCAGGCCGAGGATAGACTGGACGAGGCACTTGAATATATGTACGAAAGACACTTTGATTTTAATCAAAGGGCTTTATACCTTTATCAAATAACCCAACAAGACATTACTAGAAAATATTTTGACACAACAACATTTGGTAATGCTGTTGGGGCTCAAGATAAGTATGACCCGACAACAGGTGTTACCAGTGCGTGGCCAGCAGCTACAGATATAAGAACGATATCAAAAGTTTATAGATCTTCGGATGTGTCTGGTGATTACATGTTTGATTTGCGTTATCAATTAACTTTGTTTGATTTTTTTGGTCTTTATTTTAATCAGGGTGGCATGCAAACAGGTCCAATGGCCAGTTACATGGAGTCCATGAGTTATTTAAAGTTAGTTAACGATGTATTTAATTACCCGGCATCGTTTACTTACACAAGAACAACAGATAGACTTTTCTTGGACCAAGATGTTCAAAATATTATACCTGGAAGCTATCTTTTGGTAGAAGCTTATGTTCAAATCGATCCAAACCAATATTCAAAAGTTTGGGGTGATCGTATATTCCAAAAATACTACAGGGCTCTTGTGAAGAAGCAGTGGGCTCAGAATTTGATGAAATTTGCCGGGGTTCCTCTGCCGGGCGGTGCCCAGTTGAATGCAGCAGCCATAATGAACGAGGCTATTTCCGAGTTAAATCAAATAGAACAATCTTTGTTGAAAACACAAGAACTACCACCAGATCCGCTGATAGGATAATATGGCAACAAACCCTTATTTTTCAAATTATCAAGGCGAGCAAAATCTTGTTGAAGGAATTACTATTGAAATAATTCAGACAATGGGATTGGATTGTATTTACGTGCCAAGAGAATATCTTTCTGTTGATAAATTGTTTGGGGAAGACCCAGGTTCTTCTTTTACAAATTCGTATACTGTTGAAATGTATTTACAATCATATAAAGGGTTTGACGGAACTGATATTGTAACCCAATTTGGTCTTGAAATTAAAGATAAAGTGATGTTAATAGTTTCTAGAAAAAGATTTAAAGAAGAAATTACCAACAAAAAACAATCGATAACTAGACCGAGAGAAGGCGATTTAATTTATTTTCCATTGGCAAAGGCTTTGTTTGAAATAAACTTTGTTGAACACGAAAATCCATTCTACCCACTCGGAAAACTATATTCTTATGCTATAACAGCGGAATTGTTCACTTACAGTTACGAAAAGATAAACACACAAAACAATGCAATAAACTCCGTGTATTCAACTACAAGAGGGCTATCCGGTTCTACCGTAATACCATTAAACAACGTACTTGGAACAACTGCTGGCATAAACGACACTCTAAGAACAGAGGGCGCTGGATATACTTTCGATCCAAACAATCCCTTTGTTGATTGTGATAATTAATAAAGGATAAACATGTTTCAATATTTCTACAACAAAAGTTTAAGAAAGTTGGTAGTAGGATTTGGAGCATTGTTTAACAATATTGTTGTAGAACATGCAAACCCAGATAACGTAAATTCGCCAATTCCGATTCGTGTTCCAATAACTTATGCTCCACAAGAAAAATTTATAAGACGCTTACTTGAGCCATCCTCCATAACAGACGGGACAAGAATTGAAACACAGTTACCAAAACTTAGTTACATAATCAGTAGCATCACGCCAGACAACAGTAGAAGAAGAAATAAACTTTCTTCAATAAGAAAACAAAACATTGTAAATAACGTTTGCACACCAACAAGCGGAGAAGAAATATTGGAGCAGGTTCCAATAAATGTTCAATTTTCACTTTTTATATACACAAGACATATAGATGATACTTTGCAAATTTTTGAACAAATAATCCCATATTTTAATCCTGACCATATAATAACAATGTCTTTGAATGATGTTCAAAGCGAAATAAAAATTCCAATAACAATGGTAGGAAATAACATGAGTGAAAGATTTGATGGTGATTTTAGCAATAGAAGAATAAACATATCATCAATAACATTTATTGCAAAATCATATATTTACGGTCCGGAAAGAACATATACAAATATTGATGCAAATTTGATCGATATAAATTTAGATTTAGACTAATAATGAATATCAACAAAAATTTAGCTAATTTTTTTAATGTCCCGTCTTCCAGTGAAAATACCAAACCTTTAGCGGGCGGTACATTTGATTCTGCAAGTTTTCAAAAAGATTATCAATATGTTCAGCAAAATTTAAAAGATCTGGTGAACAATGGAAACGTTGCTCTTGAAAGCGCATTAAAAGTAGCAACAGAATCAGATAGCCCGAGAGCATTTGAAGTTGTTGCCATTTTGTTAAAAACAATGGCGGATCTTAATAATAATGTTTTAGATGTTCACAAGAAAGCCAAAGATGTTACTGGGAGTAAGGTAGAAGTAAAACAAACAAATAATTCAGTATTTGTTGGTTCTACTAAAGATTTACAAAACCTTTTAAATAAAGAACGAAGCACCGAAAAAGATGTTGTAGATGCTGAGGTTGTTAATAATGAGCGAAAAGAATAATACCGGATACAGAAACAATCCAAAATTAAAACCTCCTGGGGTTGAACTTCAATATACAGAAGAACAATTAAGAGAATATGTAAAGTGTGCAAAAGACCCAGTTTATTTTTGTAGCAAATACGTAAAAGTAAAAACTTTGGATAAAGGAGTCATGCCTTTTGAATTATATGATTATCAACAAAAATTTGTAAACGCAATTCACAATAATCGTTTTGTAATTTCTAAATGGCCCCGACAATCTGGCAAATCTACATCAGTAATTGGGTATATTACTCATTACGTTACATTTAATCAATCCGTAAGCTGTGCCATTCTTGCGAACAAACTTAAAACAGCAAAAGATGAATTATTTGCAAAATTGCAACTTGCATATGAAAATTTACCACATTTTTTGCAACAAGGTGTAGTTGAATGGAATAAAACTTCATTTAAACTGGAAAATGGTTCAAGAGTTATATGTGATGCAACTTCTTCCAGTGCAATCCGTGGTGGATCATTTAACTTGCTACTTCTTGATGAATACGCCTTCTTGCCCTCTCACGTTGCCGAGGAGTTCTATTCTTCCACATATCCCACTATATCAGCCGGTACTACAACCAAGCTTATAATCGTTTCTACGCCCAATGGGATGAATCACTTCCACAAGCTTTGGGTAGATTCAAACCGCCCAGAAGGACATAAACTAAAAAATAAATTTATACCAGTGGAAGTTAATTGGAGAGAAGTTCCAATTACACCCGGTGGACCCAGAAGAGATGATGCTTGGGCAGCAGAACAAATAGCTAACACCAGTGAAGAACAGTTTCAACAAGAATATGGTTGTAGCTTTTTGGGATCTTCTAACACTTTGATTTCATCGACAAAATTAAATGTATTGGCTCCTGAAGAATTTTTATCGGAAGATTCGGAAGGGCTTAGAATTTTTGAAGAACCCAAAAAAGATAATATTTACTTTTTAATGGCAGACGTATCCCGAGGCCAAGGATCGGATTATTCTGCTTTTACTGTTGTAAGTGGTAATGAAAGTCCTTATCGAGTTGTGGCAACTTATAGAAACAATACCGTAAGTCCATTTAATTTTCCAAATATAATCAAAAAAGTTGGTGAAAAATATAACAACGCTTATGTTTTAGTGGAAACCAATGACATTGGTGGTCAAATTTCAAATATTCTTTACAACGATTTAGATTATGAAAATTTATTGATGACGAGAATAATGGGAAGAAAGGGCCAAGTTCTTTCTCAGGGGTTTGCTCAAGGAAAAAGTGAAATGGGTTTGAGAACTACGGCTCAAACCAAAAAATTAGGATGTGCAATTTTTAAAAGATTGGTTGAAGAGGATAAAATTTTATTGAATGATGAAAGAATTATCAATGAATTGATGACTTTCGTATCAAGATCAAATACTTTCAAAGCAGATGACGGCCACCATGACGATCTCGTAATGACTTTGGTATTCTTTTCGTGGCTTTGCAGACAAGATTATTTTGCAGATTTGATCGAAAGCGCAAAAATGAATTACGAAGAAGCAAAAAAACCGGAAGACGATAATATTTTGTTTATGTTAAATCCAAACGAAGGCGAAGATGGTGAATTCAAAGCAAATGGTGCTGTTTGGTATCCTGTATAAAAATTATAAATAATTTTAAGGTAAAAAAATGGCAAATATCTCACTAAATTCATTTGTCTCGCCAACTTATTATAACAGCCAAAAGGTCGTAAACCCTGTTTACTTTGCTTTTTTGGCAGGATCAACTTACGCACCGCCTACTTTTTCCGGTGTTTCTGGAGCTGCCAGTACAAACCCAGGTGGTTTGTTTGGTTGGTTAATATATTCAAGAACGGCTCTCGCAAACCCAACAAAAGGCTCAACAACAGATTCTTATCTTGTTTATACAAATCCATTTGATTTGGTAAATGATTTAAACACACTTGCTGGGGTAACAGCTTGCCTTCTTACAACAACAGCAACACAAGGCGGAACATTTGGATTCTTCTCCTCCGATGGAGTTGCCATAACAGGCAAAACAAATGGAAATGATTTCTTGAGTGCTTTGTATGCTTTAGCTTACGGTGGAACAATGATTGTAGCTGGCTCAACATCAGCATTTTCTTCTTATGAGCTTGCTTCCGGAAATTATATTGACGTAATGATGTGCAACGGCACAGCATCAGAAGCAAGATATTTGGAAAATGCCAATCAAGTAATAGGAATTTTTCCATCGGTGACTGATGGTGCTGGTTACACAGCTTTAAATTTTGACACGTTATTTACTTCAGCGTCTTTGGTAAGTGGCTCTACGGTTGCTGACAGAATTTTTAACATATCTGGACAAAATTATAAATTTAAAATCCCAACAACAAGTTTACAAATAAACACAACAATGACAACAACAAGTTCTTTGGTGCCAGATGTTGTTGGAGCATTTACAAATTCAAAAGAAAATAATAATTTGTATTATACCATTGCCGGTTTGGACAATTCCCAAGTATTGAATGGAATTGTAAAAAATCCAACAGCATGGACAGACAATACAAATAAAAATATTTTTAAGAAAAATAGAGTAAATTTTTATACAAAAACAAATGGAATATATTTTATGGGTCTTGATTTGGTTGGGGCCACCGCAGGAGTAACTGCTGGTTACAGTTCAAACGATAGGGTTGGTCCATCAAAAATAAGACAAGACATAGAAACAAACGTAAGAGAAATAATGTTGAAGTATGTGTTCCAGAGCAACAATTCTGTTACACGAACTGCAATTACATCTGAGGTTTCTTCTTATCTGCAAACAGTATCCCAATTTTTGGATAAAAATTATACCAATATTACATGTGATTCAACAAACAATACGGATAATAGCGCTACAATAACAATTGAAATTACTGTAAAACCGTTAATTTCTTCTGACGAGTTCGTTATAACAGTCGCAACCGAATCGGCATAATAGATGGCAGAGAGCAACAATTCAATTTCTGATTTCAAACAAGCTTTTAATGGCGGAACAAGAGCTAATAGATTTCAAATATTGACTGATACAACCTCTTGGCCAACTGGTATTGCCGTAAATCATGCAAACGAATCTGTTAAATTTTTTGCATCATCGTTGCCCAGAGTTGAAATTGGAACGATATATGTCGGTTATCGTGGAAGAACCTTATCTTTTGCCGGTGATAGATCTTACAGTGTATGGAATATAACCATATACGATGACAACAATACCACATCAGGATTGTGGCAAGCATTTCATACCTGGAAAGAATATTTGGATGGTCACGTTACCCACCAAGTAACGGTGCCATCCACTACAGCAGGAAATTACGCATCCTATAAACATTTACAAAAAACATGGACTATTAAACAATTAGATTTAAATGGAACAACTCCAATAAGAAAAATAACTTTATACAATTGTTGGCCAAGTCAAGTTGGGGGAATAAATTTAGATATGAGTTCACCCAATCAAAGTACTTTTAGTGTAACTATGACTTTTGATTACTATACTGTTGCATAAATTTATAGGAAATTAACATGTCATCCATATCAAACTTTAAAGATTCTTTTAACGGCGGAACAAGAGAAAATAGATTTGTTGTTAATGGTACTTTTCCATCTACCGGTTCTGTGCAACAACCAGGACAAACAAATTTAATTAGTAAATTTCACGTTTCCGCAACTCAGATACCAACGCTGACTACGATGGTGATGGAATACAATTTTTTTGGAAGAAAATATTATTATCCTGGAGAAAAACAATATGGTTCTTGGTCTTTAAGAATTCTTGATGACACTGGTACAAATGATATGTGGAAAAAATTTTCAAATTGGTCTAATTTTATAAACAATCACCAAACAAACGTATCGCAGCCTTCAGTTAGATATAAAGCTGATTGGGAAGTCCAGCAGCTAGATTTAAACGGAACAGAACCTCTTAAAAGATTTGTTTTGCAGGGATGTTGGCCAAAAATTATTGAACCTATCGCTTTTAACATGGCAAATCCAAACACCTTAAATCAGTTTGCAGTGGTGATGATATATGATATCGTTAGAATATATACTGGTGAAAATGAAATAACAGAGACTTTGTAAAAAGACCTAACTATATTAGAGGTAATAATGGAAATTGAAGCTTTTGGTTTTGAATTTGGGAAAAAACAAACAACTAAAGCAGAGAAGCAAGAAATGGCTCTGCAAAAGTTTACTGCTCCCGAAGTGTTTGATGGTACAGTAACTGTTGAGGCTGGTGGTTATTTTAGTTCCGCTATTGATTATACTGGAACTTTAAAAGACGAAAGCAGTTCTGTAATACAATATCGCAACATGTCTGTTTATCCAGAGGTAGACAATGCGATTGAAGAAATTGTAAACTCTGCAATCGTTAAGGGGACAGACGGAAGACCTGTTAAATTAGATTTAAAGGAACTTCCAATTCCAGAATCAATCAAAGTAAAAATATACAAAGAATTTGATAAAATTATTCAATTGTTGGATTTTAATCATAAAGCATATGAAATTTTTAGAAGATGGTATATTGATTCAAAAGTTTTTTATAATATCGTTATTGATAAAAATTCTCCACAAGAGGGAATTAAAGACATTGTTCCGATTGATCCTTTAAAAATAAAAAAAATAAGAAAAGTAAAAAAAGAACAAGAAAGAACCAAAAGTGGTGCGGTTTCTGTAATAAAAGAGATTGAAGAATATTATCTATACACAGACTCGGACAAAGAATCTTTCATGATGACCGGGCCAGGGGGTCTTCATCTTTCATTGGATAGCATAGTATATGTTCCATCTGGAATTGTTGATCTCAACTCAAAGAGAGTTCTAGGTTATTTGCACAAGGCTGTAAGACCTCTAAACATGCTGAGACAACTAGAAGATGCTCTTCTAGTTTACCGTGTAGCCCGCGCACCAGAACGCAGAGTATTTTATATCGACGTTGGTCAATTGCCCAAGCAAAAAGCAGAACAATACATGCGGGACATGATGAGCCGTTTCCGCAACAGAATAATTTATAATCAAAACACAGGTGAAATTCGTGATGAAAGAAATCACCTATCGGTTCTTGAAGATTACTGGTTGCCCAGAAGAGAAGGTTCACAGGGAACACAGATTACAACTCTTCCCGGCGGAAACGCAATGTCTCAAATAGAAGATGTTGACTATTTCAAAAAGAAGCTTTACAACTCTTTAAACGTTCCCCTAAGCCGTCTTGTTGCAGAACAAACCGGTTTCAATATGGGACGTTCGGTAGAAATAACAAGAGAAGAAGTTAAATTTTATAAATTCGTAGAAAGACTTCGTCATCATTTTTCAAAATTATTCTTAGATTTCCTTAGAGTTCAGCTTCTTCTCCGAGGTGTAATAACAGAGGAAGATTGGAGTGTTTTAAAGCAACAAATAAAATTTGTATACAACACAGACAATTATTTCTGGGATTTAAAAGAATCAGAAATTTTGGCTGAAAGAATTAAAATGCTTTCTATCGTTGAACCTTATGTCGGCAAATATTTTTCTTCAGATTTTATAAAGTCTAAAATATTAAAGCAAACCGAAGAAGATATCAAAATAATTGATCAACAAATGCAAATTGACAAAGAAAAGGCACAAAAAGAGCAAATGGCTATGATGGCACAACAGCAAGCCATGGCAATGCAAGGTATGCCAGTCGAAGGAGAGCAGACAGCAGAATGACAAATACAACACTAATCCTTGAATCAGGAATAAAAGATTTAATTTTTTCGGATGAATTGTCTTTCAAAAAAAGTCTGATAAATTCTCTTTCACTCAAATTGAATGAAGCGATAAAAGAAGTTGAGAGTGATTTTAAAAAAACTGTAATGGTAAAAAACGAAATAACTGAAGAAAATAAAAATATAAAAAAATTTATATATTTTATTGAAAATTATCATCCTCAATTGAAAAACAAACTTGAAATAGAAAATGGTATTTTAATAAATATTAATGAATCTGATTTGCAAAATTTAAAAGAAATGTTTAATTCTTTAAATTCAAAAAACAGATTGGTGTTTGTGAATGAAATATTTGAGAGCTCCGCAAAAATAAAAGAAAATATAGAATTTTACAAAAAAGCAAAAAGGATTCTTAAATGAACGACAATGTAAGAAAAATGGTAAAAAATGTTATTGAGGAAAACGCCGTAGATTTTAAGAAAGCAACCTCAAAAGCTTTATATGAAAAAATTGGAGATAGACTAAAACAAGAATATGTTGCTGTCTCACAAAATTTGTTAAAAAAAAAATTAAATGAGAATGTTACTGCTGTAAGCGCACCACCATCGTCGCCATTACCGGGGGGTGGTTCGTGGAGCCCTTCACCTGCTGGATATCCCAACTCACCTGAACCGGGTCCACCAAATATAGTTCCAAGACCAGGGGATGTAACACCATTTCCAAATAGACCACGGGAGAGAAGAATTGAACCCACTTTTATACCAGGAGAACGGGATACATTCACAGACGAAAATGGTTATGTTTGGCGATGGGACCCCCATACGGGCCGATGGGTTATAGATGACGTTCCACCACAATTTCAGCCAAGACCAGGCTACTATAGTGATGATGATTTAAAAAAAATAGAAGACGAATACCCAGCTCCGGATTGGGAGCCCGGAAGCGTTGACCCAGATGATCCTGCACTTCCCGGTCCAAATCCACAAGATTACTGGCCAGGAGGATTTGGTCCAACTACAGCGCCAGAAAGAGGGGATTATCCTCCAGGACCAGAAGGTGAACAACAGTGGAGAGAAGCTAAAGAACTCTACGATCAAAGGTTCAGTCAATATAAGAGAGATCTGGAAGAATATAGAAAATATCTAGACCAGAGGAGCAGGCAACGTGTAGAAAAATACAAAAGAGGAATGCCAAGAAGCAGACAAAAACCAAGGAATAGAAATCCTGGTGGTGGGGGAAGTGCCTCAATAACCCAATAGTAATATAAATAATATTATGAAACTAATCACAGAACTTACAGAAGACATCAAATACGTAAAAGAAAACGTCGGCAATGGAGATAGAAATTACTTCATTGAGGGCGTGTTCATGCAATCTGAAGTCAAAAACCGCAATGGCAGAGTCTATCCAAAAAATACTCTTGCTAAAGAGACTGGCAGATACATTAATGAATACGTAAACAAAGGTCGTGCTTTGGGTGAGCTTAATCACCCAACAGGACCGACTGTAAATCTTGATCGCGTTTCACACATCGTAAAGGAACTTCATGAAGACGGTAAAAACATTTATGGCAAAGCTAAAGTCCTTGATACTCCAATGGGCAAAATCGTTAAAAACCTTATTGACGAAGGTGCTCAACTGGGTGTCTCTACCCGTGGTATGGGTTCTCTCAAAAGCAAAAATGGTTATCAAGAAGTTCAAGAAGACTTCATGCTAGCAGCCATCGACATTGTTGCCGATCCATCTGCTCCAAATGCATTCGTAAATGGAATCATGGAAGGCAGAGAATGGATCTTCAACAATGGTATGTGGTCTGAAAGACAACTTGCAAACGCAAGAAAAGTAATCAAAAATTCATCTTCAAGAAATCTTGAAAAAAATATTGTAAAAGTTTTTAAAGAATACTTCAGGAATATCTAATGGCTTTATTTGATCCATACACCACAAAAATATTATTGGAAGCTACTACAAAAAAAAGAAGTAAGCTTGTCGGTGGGTCGGGTGGTGCGGGTGGCGGGCCAAAAAGAAGAAAAGAATCTTTAGTAAAACCTGGATCACCCGGTCGTACCATAATGTTTGGTGATACAAAAATGCCATCCGGTCCAGTTTCTGGACCGGATATATACACACAAGCTGGATGGTCAAACTATGCCAGAATGTTAAATCAAGCGCTTGAGGGCACCACTGCTGGCGGTGCTATCGGTGCGGTATCTTCACTGCTAGGTTCTATGCCGATTCCTGGTATGGCAAAAACAGGAATTTCAACTATAGCGGGTGGTGTAACAAAAGCTTTAGGCAGTGGTGGACCGATAGGTTCAGGTTTACTAGATTTTGCAGCAAAACAAGCAATTAAAACTGGAGTTGCCAAGACATATTTGACTGGTTTTGGAAAACTTGGATCAAAAGTTTCATCAAAACTTCCAGGATTGGCAGCTGTTGGTATAGACCCTCTGGATTGGTCTTTGAAGGCGTTTGGGGCAGATGCTGCCTTCCAGGGCTTGCAAAATATTCCAAGCAAAACTCAGGCAGCAATACAATCGCCGTTAGGATATTTGCAAAAAGGAAAATCTAGAGGAATTTATTAATAAATAAATTTACTAAATAATTTAAGTTCAAGGATCTATTGAAATGAAAAAAACAAACAAATTAAATGAAAATATTGGTATGCAACAAATGGGTATGCAAATGGGTATGCAAATGCCAGTAAATGGCGTAGCTTATACTCCAGATGGCAAGGGAAATATTATTCCTCAACCATATGTAACCGCAAACAATCTCGCAAAGGCCCAAGTTCCAACACCAGCAGCAGCAATGGCTGGCTCCTTTGGTGCCCCGTCCATGATGGCTGCTCCAACACAACCAGAGCCAGAGATGGAAGAAATGGAAGAAGAAGAGGAAGAAGAAACAGAACCAACAGAAGTAGAAGAACAAGCAAAAGAACAATTCCGTTCTGCTCTTGTTGCTCTTCTTGGAGAAGAAAACGCCAGTGATTCTCTCTTAAATCAACTTGAAGCAATTTTTGAAGCTGCTGTTCAAGATCGCGTAAACATTCAAGTTTCAAACACAGTTTCTCAACTTGATGAAAACGTTAAAAATTATCTTGACGGCGTAACAAATACACTTGTTGAAAAAGTTGATGATTATCTTGATTATGTTGTAGAAGAATGGATGCAAGAAAATGCTGTTGCCGTTGAACAAGGCATCAAAACACAGATTGCAGAAAATTTCATCAGTGGTCTCAAAAACTTGTTTGAAAATCACTACATTGATGTTCCTGACGAAAAATACAATGCTCTTGATGAACTTTATGCTCAAAATAGAGAGTTGTCTGAAAACCTCAATAAAGCAATCAATGCAAATATGAATATTCGCAAAGAACTTTCCCTCACCGAATGTGCTGGAATCTTTGTTGCAGAGACAAGAGATCTTGCCGATACACAAGTTGCAAGACTTCAAAATCTCATGGAAAACGTAGCTTTTGAATCACCAGAAGAATATCGTGAAAAGCTCGTTGCAATCAAGAACAATTATTTGGCTTCACAAAACTTTGTTCGCCCAGCATCCCCAGTTGCCCCTGTTACCCAACAGATCAACGAGGAAATGACATTCTCACCAGTAAGAGAAGAACTTTCATCGCAAGTTGAAGGTTACGCTAATGCTATCGCAAAACTTAACAAGAAATTGTAATTTTAAAAATTACTAAATAATTTTAACTCACAGGAGATACTACAAAAATGAATTTTCAAGACAATACACCATATGACATTTTGACCGAAAAGTGGAATCCAGTGCTCAATCACGAAGCTCTGCCCACAATCGGTGATGACTATCGTAAAAAGGTAACAGCCGTCCTCTTAGAGAACCAAGAGCAAGCAATTCGTGCTCAACACCTCACAGAAGACATGTCCTCAAACAACCTCGGCATGCCTACAAGCTACACCAACAGCGGTGGAGTCGCTGGTTATGATCCAGTACTCATCAGCCTTGTTCGTCGTGCAATGCCAAATTTGATGGCCTACGACATCTGCGGCGTTCAACCAATGACCGCCCCAACCGGCCTCATCTTTGCAATGCGCGCTAACTACGGTGGTGCTGCGTACACCGATAACGGAAGCTACGCTGAAGCAATGTTCCAAGAAGCCCAACCAAACTACGGTGGCTCTGGATATACATTGTCCTCAGATTATAGAGGCTTCACTGCAGGATTTGGTCTCTGTGGTTCGTGTGGACCAACAGCAGGTAACCCAATTTTCTTGCGCGACAGCGTCACAGCTGCACAGTTCAGTGCATTCCGTGGAATGTTGACAAGCAATGGTGAAGGATTGGGTTCAGGAACTGGCCAATATGCCAACTTCAACCAAATGGCCTTCTCAATTGACCGTGTTGCAGTACAAGCTCGTACACGCGCTCTGTCCAGCAACTACACAATTGAATTGGCACAAGATCTCAAGGCTGTTCACGGTCTTGATGCTGAAGCTGAACTCGCAAACCTCCTCAGCACAGAAATTCTTGCTGAAATCAACCGCGAGATCGTCCGCACAATTTACTTTGTTTCTCGCAACGGTTCTCAACAAAGCGATCTTTTAGCCAAGGGAACATACGATTTGAACGTCGACTCAGATGGTCGTTGGTCAGCCGAAAGATTCCGTGGCCTCACTTTCCAAATCGAACGTGAGTGCAACGCAATCGCCAAGGAAACACGTCGTGGTAAGGGTAACTTTGTAATCTGCGATAGCGATACCGCAGCAGCCCTCGCCATGTCAGGTTTCATGAGCCTCAGCCCTGGAATTGCTCCTCAACTCAACGTTGATGATACACAAAGCACATTCGCTGGCTTGCTCAACGGTAAGATCCGCGTCTATATCGATCCTTACACCCCGCTCGGAGTTAATTTCTTCTGCGCTGGTTATAAGGGCGAGTCACCATATGACGCCGGTCTCTTCTACTGCCCATACGTTCCGCTCCAAATGGTCCGTGCAGTAGATCCGGATACCTTCCAACCACGTATTGCATTCAAGACCCGTTATGGTGTCGTAGCTAACCCCTACGTCCTCAACGGTACAACCCCAGATGGTGAAGCACTCACCAAGGGCTTGAACCAATACTACCGTTTGACACAAATCAGAAACCTCCACGGTAACACCATCTAATAGGTGACCGTGTGTAAGACACGCGAAGACCTCCCGAGAAATCGGGAGGTCTTTCATTTTCCATAAATATTTTTATGACCTCACTGAATTGCCAAGATAATTTAAATCCTCTTTACAATAATTACTATAAACTTGAAATATTAAGGGGAACAAGACTTCTTGAATTGATGGTGCAAAAGGTAAATTTACCTGGATTAACAGTACCAGATCAAGCACAACCAACAATTTTTGGAACAACGATTCCAATCCCATCTTTAACAATGCAATTTGAGCCCCTTACAGTTGAATTCATTGTTGATGAAAATTTGACAAACTGGAAAAGTATATTTTCTTGGATGCGAAACATAACAAACATATATGATGCAGAAACTGCAAATATAGGTTATAGAGAATGGCACTATGATGCAAATTTAATAATTGCTTCGTCAATTTTTAAATATGAAGGTTGCACCGATCCAGCATTGACTGTTAATTTTACAAATTTAATACCAACAAGATTGAGTGGATTAATTTTTCAATCCGATTCGCCAGATACAAATATTTTAAAGGCATCATGTACCTTTAAATATTCTTATTATACTTTAAACCCCGATGCACCAGAAAATTTATTTGGAAATCCTTCAAATTAATTTATATAATCTTCTGGGTTGTCTGACCAGCCCTCTGCGCTATTGGGGTTGGCCTCTGGATTGTAAGGCAGTTTATTGCCCTCTGGTTTGACTTTACGGCGCTTCTTGGGCTTGGGCTGGGTTTCTGGTGGTTCTGGCTTAGAATCGCTTATATCGGATTCTGCCTCGTCGTCATCTTCATCTATTAATATTTCAGCACCTTCAAAACTGTCGATTAAATCATTAACAAACATTACAAAATCTTCATTATTGAATAAATCATTCAATAGATGCAATCCTTGTTGGGTGTTATCTGTTGTTTCATTGTTGGATGCCATTATTGTTTTTGGATCGGTTTGCATTGTCATAAAATAAACTTCATACATTTTTTCAAGTTCCAATGAAGGCTCACCAATAAATACAAGACAATTTTTATTTATGACAGCTTCGTAATTTTTTAAATTGGCCAAATAATTTGTAAGTTTAACATATTCAACTATATCTCCAGTTTGAGTTCTGGAAGTATAGTTTTCCATTTTTGCTGGAAGTTTGATATTAATTTTTTCGGGCGTAGGTTCGCTTACAAGGCCAACTAACTCCTCGCCCGTGGTAAGCTTAACAACTCTTAATACGCCTGAGAAAGAGTTCTCAGGAAGTGAATCGGACATATGCATGTCCTCCCTTCCCTATTATTTATCTTCTTGGGTTTCTGTGAAACTCATTGAAAAAACGTTGTAATCAAATTTTTCTTTTTTATATATCTTTACACGCTCTTCAAAATGTCTGTATACGTGATTTTTATGTGACTTCCAACATAGATCATCAACAATATCAAATACCTTCAATGTTTTTTTCTTTTCGGAAACTCTAAGCCCTCTTCCTATGCTTTGAAGAAGTCTTATTACTGATTTTGTAGGAGAGGCGAAAACAATATTATCAAGATTAACGATATTAATGCCAGCACTAGTTGTGCCGTAACTCGCCACCAGAATGGCATCTTTCTCAGAGTCAATAATTCTTCGAATGTACTCTCTCGCCTCTGCCTCTGTTTTACCTGAGATAAAATAAACCTTGCGTGTTCCCGCTTTTTCTTTGAAAAGTTCGTAGAGAGGCTTCCCTTGCGCTTCAACATAATTGAAGAGTACAAGCGCATTGCCCTTTGTTCTGGAGACCAGTTGCCAGATGAACTCATTTCTCTTATCATTACTTATGATCCACTTTATCTCGTCTGCGTATTTT
>Ga0129336_10000967_pt1 | contig 17086 bp, 15 predicted proteins | sample CPB6_02_DNA_FD_96878 | JGI IMG/M metagenome (GOLD analysis project Ga0129336, IMG submission 96878) | Freshwater to marine salinity gradient microbial communities from Chesapeake Bay, USA - CPBay_Sum_0.6_0.2_DNA | ecosystem: Environmental > Aquatic > Marine > Coastal | place: USA: Chesapeake... | reverse complement strand
TGGAAGCATACTTAGCACTCCGCTCATGCCCCCTACTTTTTTCATTTGTCTAATTTGCTTTAAATAATCATTAAAAGTAAAGCTTCCTTTTTTAAAATTTTCTTCTAATTCATCAATTTTTTCTTGCTCCAGACCTTCAGAGACTTTTTCCACGAGAGAGACCACATCTCCCATTCCAAGTATTCTATTTGCAATTCGATCTGGGTGAAATACTTCTAGCTCATTGATGCCTTCGCCCATCCCCAAAAACTTTATTGGGCAACCTGTAACTGCTTTCATACTTAATGCAGCACCACCCTTACCATCTCCATCTATACGGGTAAGTATGATTGAACTTAAGGAAACTGTTTTTTTAAATTCAGTGGCAATATTGACTGCATCCTGTCCTGTCAAAGAATCGGCAACCAATATAATTTCTGTAGGCTTAATATCATTTTCTAATTGTTTTAATTCCATCATCATTTGCTGATCAATTTGAGTTCGTCCGGCAGTATCAAAAATAATAATGTCTTCTCCAGATAAGGATGCCGCATTTATTGCTCTTTTTGAAATTTCTAGAGGAAATTGGCCTTCCATAATAGGAAGTGTCTTAATTGCATTTTTTTCTCCCAGAATTTCTAATTGTTTTTGAGCGGCGGGCCTATAAACATCTAAACTGACTAACATGCTTTTTTTTGAATAATGTTTCTCTAAATATTTTGCTAGTTTTGCAGTAGTTGTAGTTTTTCCTGATCCTTGCAAACCTACAATTAAAATTTTTACAGGTGGTACTGCATTTAAATTAATTTCTTTTTGTTCACTTCCTAATATATTCACTAATTCGTCAAAAACTATTTTGACTATCATCTGTCCTGGAGTGACTGATTTTAAAACTTCCTGACCAATAATTTTTGGTTTAACATTATTAATAAAGTCTTTTGCGACAGAAAGTGATACATCCGACTCTAGTAAAGCTTGTCTAATTTTTCTTAATCCTTCATCGGCTTGTTTTTCATCTAATCGGGTAATCCGATTAAAAAAAGAAAAAGCACTTTCAATTTTATCTGTTAAACTTTCAAACATATTTTTTTTCCTTCTTCCAACAACAATCGCACTAGTGGGCGAATTCTCGCTGACTAGTGTTGATCTCCTCTAAAGAGGACACCACAAAATTGTAATAAATTGTGGAAGTGCCCTGAGGCTATATAGTAACAATTTAAAAGTCAAGGAAACTGGGGTAATAGTAAAAGCTATGAATATTAAAGGTTATAAAATGGATGGTTTAGGAAATGATTTTTTAATCATCGATCAAAGACAAAACCCTGTGGTTCTAACTTCGACCCAAATTAAAAAACTAGCTGACAGAAATAATATTGGGTTTGATCAGTTAATTTATATAGAGCCTGGTAACAATTCTGTACCCAATATTTTATTTTATAATTCAGATGGAGGTGAATCTGCTGCTTGCGGAAACGGAAGTAGATGTGTGGCCTATTTATTGATGGAAGAGCAAAAATCAAAGACAGTTTCCCTTAACACTAAAAGTGGTATTTTAGAGTCCTTTCATAATGGAGATAAAAATATTACGATTGATATGGGTGAGCCAATGTTTGAGTGGAATAAAATTCCTCTTGTTACAAATATAGATTCTTCCAATATCACTTTAAATCTGAAAGAACATGGAACATTTAATGGTTATTCGCTAAGCGTCGGAAACCCTCATATAATTTTTTTTCAAGAAATTGAGATAAATAAATTAAAAATAATAGGTCCTATTATTGAACATCATAGCTATTTCCCGGAACGATGTAATGTGACTTTTGCAAGTATAATCGATAAAGAAAATATAAAAATAAAAGTATGGGAAAGAGGAGCCGGCTTAACAAAAGCTTGTGGCACAGCTGCCTGTGCAACATTGGTTGCTGCATATAAAAAAGGATTAACGAACAGAGTAATAAATATTCATTTTGACAATGGTCGATTGCTCATTGATTGGAAAACTAATAATCACATATACATGACGGGTCCCGTATCGGACATTAAATTAATAAACATTGATATTTAAATAAATGGGTTTTTTTAATAATTTAAAAGAAGGTTTGTTTAAATCTTCGAGAAATTTATCAGAAGGTATTTCTAATATTTTCACCAAAACAAAACCTAATGACGTTTTGTTAAATGAAATTGAAGATTTTATGATTCAAGCAGATTTTGGTGTACATGTTTCACAAAAGTTTAAATCCTTGCTGGCTAGTAAAAAATTTTCTGAAGAGGAGCTAAAAAAAGACAATTTTTATAAGATATTTTCTGAAGAAATATCTAAAATTTTAAAACCTTTAGAAAAAAATATTATTAGCAGCGAAGCTATGCTCCAAACAATCATTATATGCGGTGTGAATGGAACTGGAAAAACAACAACTATTGGAAAGTTATGCAAATTATTTAAAGAAAATAATAAAAAGGTTGTGATTGGTGCGGCAGATACCTTTAGGGCTGCGGCTATTGATCAATTAAAAATATGGTGCGATAGAAACAATACCGACATGATCCAGTCTGAAGTTGGATCGGATCCAGCTTCTGTTGCCTTTAAAACACTTGAATACGCTAAAAATAATGGCAAAGACATATGTGTTATTGATACTGCAGGAAGACTTCATAATAAAAAAAATTTAATGGAGGAGTTTGCAAAAATTATAAGAGTAATAAAAAAAATTGATCCTAATGCTCCCCAAGAAACATGGATTGTTTTAGATGCAACAACGGGACAAAACGCTGTTACACAGATAGAAGAATTTCAAAAAATCACTTCTATCACCGGGATTATTATGACTAAATTAGATGGTACCGCCAAAGGCGGCATATTAGTAGCTATTGCTGATCGTTTTAAAATACCAATTGTTGCAATTGGTATTGGTGAAAAAGAACATGATCTTAATCAGTTTATTGCGGAAGAATATAGCCAGGCCCTAATAAAAGATCTCTAAAGAGAGTTAATAAATTTTTGTAAAGCATCTACCAAATAAAGGTCGTAGCGCATCATATGTCCACTGCCGTTTGGAAAATAAGAATATTTTGGATTATTGGCCTCCTCATATATTTTCTTACCCATAAAAAAAGGCACAAGCGTATCCATTTTTCCGTGCATAACTAAAATAGGAGATTTATTTTCTTTAATTTTTTCAATCGACACATATCGATCTTTTAATAAAATACTAACTGGTAAATAGGGATATAATATTTCCGCCATATCAACCATTGAGGTATAGGGAGATTCTAAAATTACACCTGCATAAATATCTGTTTTAGCTAGTTCAAGTGCAACACCTGTACCTAAAGATTCGCCATATAAAATAATATCTGATTTTTTTATATTTCTTTTTTCTAACCATCTAATTGCACTTGCGGCATCTTCGTACAAGCCTTCTTCAGTTGGTTTTCCAAGATTATTGCTAAAACCCCTCCATGAAATTAGTAAAAAATTTACATTCATTTTATCAATCTCATTAAGTTTATAAATACGGTTTCTGAGATTTCCTGCGTTACCATGAAAAAAAACTAAAGTTTTTTTTTTAGAATCTTTAAAAGAAAACCAAGAATTGAGCTCAATACGATCACCAGATGGTATTTTTATTTTTTCAAATTGAAATGTAATTGGAGTCAAATCATGGTTATTAATATCTGGTCTATACATCAAACTTCTTTGAAAAATAAACATACACAAAACTAGAATTACATAAGATACGAATATAGAAGAGAAAAAATAATAAAAAATTTTTTTCATGGACGGTATTTTTTATTAGCCAAAAAAATACCAAATAAAACAAGGGCAGCTCCATAAAAATGAAATGATTTCAAGGTTTCATCAAACAAAATCATTCCATAAATAGACCCATAAATTGGCATTAGATATACCGTCAAGCCAGCAAGAGATGCCCCTATAAGCTGTTGCAATTTTGTGTACATAGTAAAAGCTAAAACTCCTGGAAAAATAGAAGCAAGCATAACAAATATTATAAAATTTTGATTAAGGGTTGTTTGTAAAAAATAGACCTCTTCAATCAAAAAAAATGGAAAAAGAATAATGGCTCCCATGCAGCTCATTAGTGCAAATCTAGCAAAAATAGAAAATTGGCTTTTCCAATTAATCAAATATATTGAAAACAAAGCCCAGCTAGTTGCAGAAACAACCATCCACAAATCTCCATAAGTAAAAATTAAATTAATAACATTAGTAAGTTCTCCTTTGAATACGACGTAAGCCACACCCATAAAACTTATTAAAATCCCTACTAGTTGGACTATTTTTAATTTTTCACTAAAAAAAATAGCAGACAAAAGAACTATAATAATTGGAGCTAACGCATAAATGATGCTCATATTAGTCACTGTTGTTGTTAGACCCGAAATATAAGGAAATGCACCACACACAGAAAAACCTGTTAAGCCCAAAAAGGCCAATCTAGGTAATTCTGGAATTATATATTTTTTATTTTTTTTTAATTCTGCGAATACAAAAGGGAGAATAAATAAAAATACAAAAAACCATCTCCAAAAAGCTAGTGATACTGGTGGAATGTTACCAAAAGCGCCTTTTGCTATGGCGATATTACTCGTCATAAAGACAGGCTGAATAAATAACAATAAAAAATGAAAGAACTTCTCTGATGAATTAGTCAAAGTCTTAAAGAACTATTTTTTCTTTTTTTCGGTATCCTCTGTAAGACATTGGTACACCTCAACGCCCATCATACAAAAAGTAGCGAACATGATTATATAAACAGGAAGAACGTCTAAAAAAGTAATCATATTTGATTTATTTAATGTATATGTGATTCCACTAAAAAAAATGATTGCAGCAAGAGTACCTATAACTGAATTTATTTTATTAATCATTTTTTCCCTTTTTTAAAATTTTTAATTAACCAACTCGCAGTTCTCATTAATCTTGGATCATCAAACTTTTCTCCAATAATTTGAACTCCTAAGGGTAGATTATTAGATCCCTGAAGTAATGGCAATGAAATAGATGGCATTCCCAAATATGTCCAGATTGTAGAAAATTCTGGACTTCCAGTATATTCTAAACCTTTAGGTGCAACGCCTGTTGCTGCTGGAGATAATACAGCATGGTACTCATGAAAAACCTCCTGAAATTGTTGATAAAAATAATCTCTATTTTCACAAGCTTCTGTGTAATCTCTGGCCTTATATTTTTGGCCTCGTTCAATAGCTTCTACTAATTTTTTTCCTAATTTTGTTTTTCTTTTTTCATAAAAATCAGAAAAACTATACGCCATATCAGTTTCATGAATAATTTGATGATACTCAAAAATTTTATCGAAATGAGCTGGTGCATCAATTACTTTTATGTTTCCTTCTAATTTTTTTATAAAACTTTCAAAACTTTTTATCGATTCCTTATCTAAGTTTTTCCATTTAGACGTTTTGAAAAATACAAATTTTGGATCAAAGGGAGGCTTTGATTTTAGAATTTCCATTATATTATTTACTGAATATGCAACTGTAGATTTATCTTGTAAGTCTTTTTTAATTATTTCCCTAGCAATTAAGGCGAGGTCCTCGATGCTTCTAGAAAATATTCCAACATGATCAAGAAGATGGGATTGCTTCATTACTCCGTGTCTACTAATCAGGCCATAAGTTGGTTTGTAGCCAATCACTCCGCAGTAAGAAGCTGGTCTAATTACTGATCCATTAGTTTGAGATCCTATAGCTACGGGTGCCATAAAAGATGCAACTACCGCTGCTGAACCACTTGAAGAACCTCCTGGTGTTCTGGAAAAATCGTGAGGATTAGTAGTTTTTCCAGGATCAAAATAAGCAAACTCTGTTGTCACTGTCTTTCCCATTACAAGTGCTCCAGAATTTTTTAATAAGTTGACTACTTCACAATCATCTTTAGATCTAACGCCTTCTCTAAGAATTGTACCACATTGCGTTGGCATTGAATCTGTTCCAAAAATATCTTTAATACCAATGGGAACTCCATGCAGAGGACCAATTGATTTTCCACTTATTCTGTAATCATCAGATTCTCGGGCTGCTGCTAATAGTGCTTCTTTATCGAAATATGCCCAGGCATTAATATTTTTATCTATTTCTTCTATTCTTTTTATATAGCTTTTAACTAATTCTTCTGATGATATTTTTCCTTCGTGGATAAGTTTACTTAACTCAACTGCACTTAAAAAACAAAGTTCAGACATTTATCTTTATGCTGGACCAAACAATTTTTCAGGCAACCATAATGCTAGACCTGGGAAATTGTACATTATGATCATAGCTATTATTACAATTGCTAAAAAAGGCATAATACCTCTGAAAATATCCATTAGTTCGACATTTTTAGACTGAACTCCCTTTAAGTAATATGCCGACATGGCCATCGGTGGAGTTAAAAAAGATGTTTGTAAATTTAATGCAATTAACATTGCAAAAAAGTAAGGATTTATTCCAAATTTTTCTAACAAAGGTAAGAATATAGGAACAAAAATAATTAAAATTTCTGTCCACTCTAAAGGCCAGCCCAATAAAAAAATAATAATTTGCGTAATGACTAAGAACTGCCAAGGCTCAAGATTTAATCCTAAAAAAAATTCCTCGAAAACATGATGTCCACCTAATAATGAAAATACAGAGGCAAAAGTCCAAGAACCAATAAACAACCACATAATCATGGCAGAAGTTTTGGCTGTTAAAAAAACTGATTCTTTAAAAGAATTCCATTTTAAAGTTTTATAAAAATAAGCCATAACGAGAGCTCCAAAGGCACCCACACCAGCGGCTTCAGCAGGGGTAGCAAACCCACCTAGAATAGTTCCCAAGACTAGCATGATAAGAACAAATAAAGGAATAAAGGAATAAAATACTTCTTTTAAAATTTCTCCAACCGGCGGTATATCTTCTGCTCTAGGTTTTGGAGCAACTTCCGGCTTTATTATTGCAAGGCCAACTGCATAAATTATATAAAGACTAGCCAATAACAAACCAGGAAACATAGCAGCGGCAAATAATCTTAACGGAGATAATTGCGCTATCACCGCATAAACAATTAACATGATACTTGGTGGTATTAAAATTCCAAGACAGCCTCCAGCACAAATAATTCCTGATGCAAATTTTTTATCATATCCAGCTTTAATCATAGCTGGCCAAGCTAACAGTCCCATTAATGTTACTACTGCTCCAACAATTCCAGTGGCTGTTGAAAAAATAACACACGTTATTAGTGCTGCAACTGCCATTGATGCTGGTAGTTTGTGCGATGCTAAACGAATTGCAAAAAATAACTTTGTAACAATTCCGGCTCTCTCAACTAAATAACCCATAAACAAAAATAGAGGGACTGCTGTTAAGACATTGTTGTCCATTACTGAATATGTATTTTGGACTACAAGATCAAAAATTCTATTATCAAACATACTTACTAATTTGGTTGAGTCGTAGTAAGCGTAATAACCAAAACCCACACCCATAGCTAACAAAGTGAAAGCAATAGGAAAGCCCAATAAAACCAAAATTAAAAAGATACCCATCATGAAGATGGCAACTTGTGGGTCTGTCCATCCAAACATTATTTGCCTCTCTTTCTTGTGTCTTCGACTAAAATTCCTTCAGAATTTTTTTTCATTAAAATTTTCTCTGTCTCTTCAGCTGCAACCATCCGATCTGGCCATTTCCCAGTTTGAAGAGCAATGATGGCTCTAAATACTTCACTAATTCCTGCAATGATTAGTAAGAAACCAGACACAGGTATTAAAGTTTTGATCATATATATTTGAATTTGGGCTGGACTACTCCAGCTTGTTTCTCCTTGCATCCAAGCTTTGCCAGCGTATTCAATACCTGCAAATGCTAGCGCACAAATTCCTGGGAAAAAAAATAAAAAATATAAAACGATATCAATTGAAGCTTGAACTTTAATAGGAAAGAGCCGATACATAACATCTCCTCTTACATGGGCTGCATTTGACAGAGCATAAGCTCCAGCCATAAGAAAAAGTGCTCCATACATTTGCATACTAAAGTCAAATGCCCATAACGTAGGCGAATTAAATATATAGGCCATGGTTACTTCATAAATGGTAGAAAAACATAAAATAACAATCGACCAAGCAAAACCTTTGCCAACCCAAATGCTAAGTGAATCTGAAAAATGTATGTATTTTTTTAAAAATTCCACAGTGATGATCTATAATCTAATTTTTTTTAATCTGCAAAAAAAAAGGGGGATGAATTTTCATCCCCCTTTAAATTTATATAGATTATAATTTTACTGTTTCAGGAGCTCCGAAAGCTTTAGTATAAGCCAGTCTATAATTAGGCTGGTTCATAAATAAATATTTCATCACTTTTTTCGCATATTTTTGCTGAGAAACAATAATCTCATCAAATAGTGCATCTTTTCTAAAGTCTTTCATGACTGTATCCCAAGCTTCTAGTTGAGCACTTAAGATAGCGTCAGAAGTTTGATACACATTGACTTTGGACTCATTCATTAATTTTCCAAGGTCATCTGAGTACATCACTAAAGCTTTAAAGTAATTATCTGTATTTGCAGCTTCCGCAGCATATTTAATAATTGCTTGATGCTCTGGCGCTAGACTTTTCAGTTTAGCTGTATTGAATTGTAACTCAAACATCTCTTGAGATTGGTGAAAGCTTCCTAAGTGATAATGCTTAGAAACGTCTTGCATACCAAAATTTTTATCAGATGAAGGATTGTTGAACTCAGCAGCATCAATCAAACCAGTTTTCATAGCTGGCTGAATTTCACCACCTGGTAATTGTCTAACAACCATTCCCATTGCTTGAAGAACGTTTGTAGCAAGTCCAACGGTTCTGTATTTCATACCTTTAATATCCGCAACCGTTTTGACGTTCTTTTTGAACCAACCAAAAGGCTGTGCAGGCATAGGCATGCAGAAGTAACCTGTTACGTTAAGACCAATAGCTTTAAGAGTCTTTTCGTACAAAGCTCTTCCTCCGCCGTACTCGATCCATCCCATTAATTCCTGAGATGAGAATCCGTATGAAGGACCTGTTCCGAATAAAGAAGCGGCCGGATTTTTACCATACCAATATGCTGACACTGAGTGAGAAGCATCTACTACTCCTTTGCTCACGCCGTCTGCAATTTCAGAAGTTTTTAAAATCGCTCCGACTGGTAATAATTCAATCTTTAAACTACCACCCGACATAGAGTTTACTCTAGTTACATAATCAGTAGCCATGATAAAGAACGGATCGTTTCCTGATGGCCACGCTGCTTGCATTTTCAACGTCACAGTTTTTGCATGTGCCGCTGACCAAGCACCAACGTTAGGCATCGCTACAGTAGCTACTGCTGCTGCTCCCGTTACCGCTGCTGCTTTAAAGAATTTACGTCTTGATTGAGACGTAACATTTTTTTTAGACATGTTTATTTTCTCCCATGTTAGTTAATTATAATAAACTGCTCGAATATAATCAAAAAAAGAGGTTAGAGTCTTCTAAATTATTTGAAAATTATAAAAATAATTTACTTGTTATCTGTTTTTTTATATTGGTGATACAACTTTAAATTGTATATTAATTTACTTGATCCTTTGGCCTCTTATTGGAAAAAAAATCTTCAAGATTATCAATAGCTCTGTCACCCATGCCTATTCTAGTCACTTTAGTAGCACTGCCAAGATGGGGTAATAAAAAGAGATTATGTAATTTTAAATACTCCTCATTTATTTTAGGCTCTCCATTATATACATCCAACCCTAAAGCAAAAATCTTTCCACTTTTCATCGCTTTAATCATTGCATCATCATTAATCACATCACCTCTAGCAGCATTTGCTACCACAGCTCCGTCTGGTAAATATTTTATTGTCTCTTCATTTAATAGATTAATTGTATCTGGTGTTGCAGGACAATTAATTGATAAAAATTCACTTTGAGCAAAAAGAGATTTTATATCTGAATGATAAATTGCTCCATGTTCTAAATCTGGAGATAGTTTGCTTCGATTATGATAGTGAATTTCCATTCCAAATCCTTTTGCCCTTTGCGCAACTGCCCTTCCTATTCTTCCCATACCTAGTATTCCTAATTTTCGATTAGACATTTGTTTTCCAAGTAAAAGATTGGTTGACCAAGTCCAGTTTTGCTGTTCTGCTGCTTTTCTTCCTTCGTACGCTCTTCTTGATGCTCCTAACAAAAGAAGGATTGAAATATCTGCAGTAGAATCTGTTAGTACTTCGGGAGTATTGGTTACTGCAATTCCTCTAGCCTTTGCAGAATTTGTGTCTACATTATTATATCCAACTGCATAATTAGCAATAATTTTTACGCTCGGGGATAGTTTACCAATAATTTCTTTATCAAATTTATTACCTCCAACACAAAGAATGCCATCACAGTCTTTGGATAATTCGATTAATTGATCTGTGGTCAAAACCACATCTTCTTTATTTAATTTAGCATCAAAGAGTTTAAGAAGTCTTTTTTCATTTTCTTCTAATAAATTTCTTGTAACTAATATTTTTTTCATAATTAATTAATTTCTCTTGGTTTGCTACCACCTGTAAACCAATCTAACAACTCAATCGTATGAACAATGGGGACGGATGTCCCAGATGCAATTTGCGTTATACAGCCAATATTTCCTGCTGCTATAAAATCTGGCTTTACTTTGTTGATATTTTCTATTTTTCTGTGCAAGAGTTCTTTTGCCATTTCCCCCTGTAATAAATTATAAGTACCAGCAGATCCACAACAAAGATGTCCATCTGGTATTTCTAAAATTTTATGTCCACTTTGTTTAAGTAAATTAATCGGTTGTTGGTGAACTTTTTGACCATGCTGCATAGAACATGCAGAATGATAAGCTATTTTATGTACGGTAGATGTATTTGTGAAATTTAACTTAATATTTTTTCCCAAATATTCGGTTATATCTTTAGACATATCTGAAATTATTTTTGCTTTTTTACTTAGTTCTTTATCTGGATGATGTTCAAAAATAAAACCATAGTCTTTAAGCGTTGTTCCGCATCCAGAGGTATTAACTAGGATTGCATCTATTGGTTTTTTTGAACAAATGTCATACCAAGCGTTAATATTTTTTATAAAAGAGGCTTTTGCCAACTCTTCTTTTCCAAGATGATGATTTAAAGATCCACAGCAACCCACTTCTTTAGCAACATAGACTTCTACTCCATGTCTATTTAAAATATGTATTGTCGATTCATTAATTTGTGGTGAAATTACTTTTTGAACACAACCAGTTAACAATATAACACGAGCAACAACTTTATTTTTAGGTTTGTATACTTTTTTATTTTTTAAATTTTGTTTTGGAAAACTACTTGGCATCAAGTGAATCATGTTTTTTATTTTTTCTGGCATTAAAAAAGATAATGGTTTGACAAGCCTTGTCATCCAACCCAAAAATAAAAAAACATTGGCTCTTGGTAAAATATAAGAAAGCATATTTCTTATTGCTCTATCAAAAAAATTTCTTTTATAATTTTTTTCAATATAATTTCTACCGTGGTCTATAATATGCATATAATTTACACCTGAAGGACAAGTGGTCATACAAGCATAACAAGACAGGCATCTATCAATGTGTTTAACTACTTTTTTGGTTGGAACCTTCTGATTTTCAATCATATCTTTGATTAGATAAATTCTTCCTCGAGGACCGTCCAACTCGTCTCCCAATACTTGAAAAGTTGGGCATGTGGCATTGCACATTCCGCAGTGCACACATTTTCTTAAAATACCTTCCGTATTTTTTATTTCAGGATCTTGTAATTGTTTTTTTGTAAAGTTAGTTTGCATTAAATACCTGCGTATATTTTTCCTGGATTCAAAATACTCTTTGGATCAAAACTTTGTTTAATTTTAGCTGCTAAAATTTTTATATTTTCATCTGAAGTTGATACAAAAAACCCCGTTCTCCTTAGATTGTCATTGGCCTTGATAATTGTAATATGAGATCCTTTTTCCTTACAAAATTTTTTAATTTTTTCTAAAATTAAATAGGAAGGATCTTTATCATTAATTTCTAAAAAAACTAAACCACCAGCCCAATCTACAAAATATTTGTTATTAATATCCATTATATCATCCTCACAAAATTGGCTAATAAATCCAGCAGTTTCTGTTGGTGGTAAGGATATTTTTGCAACTAGGTTTTGTGAATTACTAAAGCATTCTAGATTTGCTGTTATTTTCCAAAATAAATTTGATTGATATAATTCTAAAACTGTTTTTTCTTTTATCTCTTTAAAAATTTTGGTTAAACTTACAATTCTTTCTTGAACGGATTTTTTAGGTCCCTCTATTCTAAATGCAGTAACAGATTTAGAGCTATCTATATCGTTTAATCTTAGAAATTCTGTATTTTTTTTAGAATAAAAGCATGCTCCGGAAACTTCTAGAGATGTTTTCATTGCTACGGAAAAAGCTTCCATGGCTTTTTTTGGATTAAGATCATACAAAACAAAAGTCTCTGCATACTCTGGTTCTGGAACTACTTTAAAAACTAATTCTGTCAAAACAGATAGTGTGCCATACGACCCTGCTAATAATTTACTTAAATCATAACCCGTTACATTTTTAACGACCGTTCCTCCAGATTTAATACATTCTCCTTTTCCATTCACCGCTGTAAATCCAAGCAAATGATCTCGTAACGCTCCTGACTTAAATCTTCTTGGTCCTGACAAATTACAAGATGTAACACCGCCAATCGATCCATAATTTGATTTTCCATTATATAAATAACCTAAATCTACAGGCTCAAATCCTAAACTTTGTTTTTTTGATTTTAAAATTTCTAGAATGTCAATTAGTGGGGTTCCGGCTTTTACTTTAATGAAAAGCTCCTCGGGAGCATATTCTATAACTCCACTATTTTTTCTCAAATCTAATGTTTGTGAGCACTGTATGCTTCTACCGATTGGCTTAGAATTAAACGTTACAATTTCGAGAGGTTTATTTGCTTGATACGAGTCATAAATAAACTGAGAAATTTCTTCTTGGTTATTTGGTGTATAAGTTCCAGACATTAAAACCTTGGAAGGTCTGGATGTCTTGTTTTTCCTTTATGAATATGAACCCTACCTTCTTCGGCACATCTATGCAAAACTGGAAAAACTTTTCCAGGATTTAAAAGACTTTTCTCGTCGAAAGCTTTTTTGAGGCTAAGTTGTTGTTGAATATCGTCATTGTTAAACATTTCGCACATTAGATCTCTTTTTTCAATTCCAACACCATGCTCTCCAGTAAGAACTCCTCCAACCTTAACGCAATATTTCAAAATATCTGCACCAAATGCCTCGGCTTTTTTAAGTTCTTTTGCATTGTTAGAATCAAACATAATTAAGGGATGTAAATTGCCATCTCCAGCATGAAAACAATTTGCGACCGATAATCCATATTTTTTAGATAAACTTGCAATTTCATTTAATACATTCCCCAATTTTTTCCTTGGAATAGATCCATCCATACATATGTAGTCTGGAGAAATTACACCTAATGCGGTGAATGCTGCTTTTCTTCCCTTCCAAAAACGAAGTCTTTCTTCATCACTTTCGCTTGCTCTATTATAAGAAGCTTTATTTTTTTTTGCTATTTCCAAAACTCTATTAATTAAAGTATCTACTTCCGATTCAGTTCCATCTAATTCTACAATTAATAATATTTCAACATCTCTGGGATAACCTGCTTTTGCAAAATTATCTGTCGCGATAATTAATGGCTTATCCATAATTTCCATTCCGGCAGGAATAATTCCTGAACTAATAATCTCAGCCACACAATTTCCTGCATCATCATTAGTATTAAATCCGATCAATACTGCTCTAACGGATTGAGGTTTTTTTAAAATTCTGACTGTTATTTCTGTAATCACAGCCAGCAAACCTTCCGAGCCAGTCATAATACCTAGTAAGTCATAGCCCTCTGGATCTAAATTTTTTCCTCCTAACCGAATAATTGTTCCATCTATTAATACCATCTCAATACCGAGAACATTATTTGTAGTGACCCCATATTTTAATGAATGGACTCCGCCAGCATTAGTAGAAATATTTCCACCAATAGAACAAGCTATTTGACTGGACGGGTCTGGAGCATAATAAAAGCCTTCGTGCTGAACAGCACCAGTAATTGATAAGTTAGTAACACCTGGTTGAGTAATTACGCATCTATTATCAAAATCTACGTCTAAAATTTTATTAAATTTTCCTAAACTAACTAATACCGAATCTTTTAAAGGTAGCGCTCCTCCGGACAAACCTGTACCAGCACCCCTTGGAACAACCTTTATATTATTTCGATAACAATATTTTAAAACTTCGCTCACCTCTTTTGTTGTCTCTGGCAGAACAACTGCGATTGGTCTTTGGCGATGTACACTCAATCCATCTGTTTCATAGACTGCTTTTTCTTCTTCTTCTGACAACACATTCTTAGAAATTTTTCTTAAGTCAGCTATAATAGACTCAGAGTTATCTAACGTTAACTGGTCGGGCTCTGGCATAATTAAAGACATAATCCAAAACTATAATAAATTTCACACTATTTACAGCTAATTATGTAATTTATTTGTAAAAACTAAAGAATTTTTTTTATTTTTTCTAATGCTTTTTCTATATTTTCATAAGAATTTGCAAAACTAAATCGAACAAAATCACTAGCAGATTTTCCAAAACTAGTTCCTGGAACAATTGCAACTCCAGCTTCGTATAAACACTTATCAGCAAATTGAGATCCGCTCAAACCAGTTCCGCTTACATTTGGAAAAACATAAAAAGCTCCTCCAGGATTATTGCAAGTAATTCCCTTTATAGAATTTAAACCTTCTACAATTAATTTTCTTCTTTTGTTAAATTTCTCCATCATATCATCCAAAAAATCATGTGGTCCATCCAGTGCAGCCATTGCAGCAACTTGATTGGCTGCGGATACACAAGAATAACTGTTGATAGCCATTCTCGTCACTAATTCAATAAATTGTTGAGGCCAAACACTCCAACCCAATCTCCATCCGGTCATTGCATACGTTTTGCTCCAACCATCCAAAACTATAAGTCGATCATATAATTCTGGGTAATAAAAAAACGAGGGCATTTTTTTATTGTCATAAATTTGCCTACTATAAATTTCATCGCTTAAAATCGCTACATGCGGATATTGTTTTAATCCCTCCACAAGTTGATCTATTTGCTCTTTTGGTATTAATCCTCCAGTAGGATTTTGAGGGTTATTTAAAATTAATAGCCTGGTTTTTTTATTAATTAACGAAAGAACCTCTTTACAATTAAATGAGAAATTATTTTTATCTGACAAATACATTGGTACTGCCTTTGCACCAGAATAATTAATCATAGACTCATAGATAGGAAAACCAGGTTCTGGATAAATAATTTCTGCACCTGGCTCACCAAAAAGCATGACGGCAAAATATATTGTTGGCTTTCCTCCAGGAGTAATTAATATTCTTGAAGGATCAACACTCGCTCTGTACATGCGCTTAATATATGAAGATACACTTCCTCGAAGTTCAAGCGTTCCATTGGCGGCTGTATAACCATGATGCCCATCTTCTAATGCTTTTTTTCCTGCATCTACAATATGTTGAGGAGTTCTAAAGTCTGGTTGTCCAATCCCAAGATTTATTATTTCTTTGCCCTCTGCCTCTAATTTTTTTGCTTTTGCAAGCACAACGAAAGCAGATTCCGTTCCTAATCTAGATAAATTTTCTGCTATCTTCATTAACGATAGGCGATTTTATCTTTAGTCAATTCTTGAACTTTTCTTGCACCCATTAAAGTCATGCCTCTTGTAATTTCATCTTTCATTTTTTGTAAAACTCTCTCCACCCCGGGTTGTCCACCAGCACTCAATCCGTATAAGTATGCTTTTCCCATTGAACACGCCGTTGCGCCTAAAGCCAAAGCTTTAAGCACATGTGTTCCTCTTCTAATTCCGCCATCAAGAATAATTTCTATTTTGCCACCAACTGCATCTACTAATGTTTGTAATTGATCAAATGGAGCTCTTGATCCATCTAATTGTCTTCCACCGTGGTTAGAAACCATAATTGCGGTTGCTCCAATATCAATCGCTCTTTTTGCATCTGCTACTGACATTACGCCCTTTAACGCAAAAGGTCCGTTCCATTTTTTAGCTGCATATTCGGCGTGCTTCCAATTCATTGTTCTATCAAATTGAGAATTAATATATGACATAACTGAGTTCTCTATGCTTGTTTGATTTTCAGAAAGGTGTTCAACATTTGCTAATCTAAATTTAGGACCCATTAAATATTTTAAACTCCATTGTGGGTGCAGCGCAAAACTTAACAGACTAGCCAATGTTAGTTTTGGTGGAGTTGTAAAACCCGTTCTATGATCTTTTTCTCGATTACCAGCTACAATTGTGTCCACAGTCAAACACATTGCTTTAAATCCAGACCGTTGACATCTTTCAATTAAATTATCTGTGAGACCTTGATCTTTATGAATATATAATTGGAACATCTTTGGGCCCCCAGAAATATTAGCAACTTCTTCAATGCTTTTGGTGCCCATTGTTGATAAACTAAAAAATGTTCCAAACTTTTCAGCTGCTCTAGCTGTCGCTTGCTCTCCTTCGTGATGATACATTTGGTGCATAGCCGTCGGTGATAGAAAAAGAGGAAAATCTATTTTTTGTCCAAGTACTGTAGTCGATGTATCGACATTACTTACATCAGTTAAAACACTTGGAACTAAATCGCATTTATCGAAAGAATCTGTGTTTCTTCTTAAAGTAGTCTCATCATCTGCGCCTCCGTCAATATAGTGAAATATTGGAGAAGGTAACTTTTTTTTTGCAAGCTTGCGAAAATCATCGACATTGTGGCAGTCGCTGAGTCTCATTTAAATTTAAAACTGTTTAGAAAAATTAAAAGTATAACTATTTGCACCAGGATTTTTGTCCCCTAAGCTAGCATTCGATACATGACTATATCCAGCAGATAAGAGTGAACTTGTTCCAAGATTTAGACCAATGTTAATTTGAGATTTAAACTCAACTGCGTGTCCCAAATCTTTTCC
>Ga0129336_10000966_pt1 | contig 17098 bp, 31 predicted proteins | sample CPB6_02_DNA_FD_96878 | JGI IMG/M metagenome (GOLD analysis project Ga0129336, IMG submission 96878) | Freshwater to marine salinity gradient microbial communities from Chesapeake Bay, USA - CPBay_Sum_0.6_0.2_DNA | ecosystem: Environmental > Aquatic > Marine > Coastal | place: USA: Chesapeake... | reverse complement strand
GAAAAAAATATCATTGAACTTTATTTTGGTTTAAATGGTACCGCTTTGACTTTGGAAGAAATTGGTGATGAGTATGGTTTAACTAAAGAACGTATTCGTCAGGTAAAAGAAAAAGCCCTCAGAAAACTAAGGTCAAAGTCACAAAATTTGTTTACTTTAATGCAAAAGTAAATGATTTATCGGGGGTAAATTTTTTTGTTTTACTTACTCTATAAAAGCTTTATATTTATAAATAAAAAAACAATATGAAACTAATCACAGAATTTTTAGACAAATGGGCTATCAGACTCATGTTTCCACTGGTTTTTATTATTTTTTTAAAAACCTGTTCTACTAACAACAAAATAGAAAAAACAAGAAAAGAGTTGGAGGTAAAAGTTAACAGGATAAATTCCATTGTTAATTTAAGTGCAACAAAAAATGACGTTAAGATAGAGGGATTAAAATCCGAAAAAAGAATGATTCAATCAACCGATAGAAAAATTCTAGACGTTAATAGACAGTCCGAAATCGACAAAGAAATCCAAACTTTAGAAAACAAAAAATGATTGAGTGGTTTAAAAGAAACAAAAAAGGCATAATAAGGGGTACTTTTTTGGTACCTATTATTTTGGTAATGATAATATCAATATCACACGTTGTTAGTTGGTATGATTTATCAAACCCATTTAGTTGGGCCATTTATTTATCTTTAGCAATAGAAATTGCAGCAATGAGTTCCATATCTGCAGCTTCTGTTAAAATTAAAGGTGGTGTTTGGTTCATCTTTGTTATCGTAACCCTAATACAATTTATTGGAAATATATTCTTTTGTTTTAAAGATACTGACGTAAATTCGGTTGATTTCAAAGCCTGGGTGGAATTAAGTTCACCTGTTTTTGAAATGATTGGTTCAGACGTTACAGATTTAACCAGTCAAAGAAGATGGTTAGCTTTATTACAAGGTGGTTTGTTACCTATGATTTCTTTGGCTTCGTTACACTTTTTTATTAAGTATGGTGGTATGGACGATGAGGGTAATGTTATTAAAGAGATAACAGAAAATTCTGAATCAGAAAAAGTTGTGGAGAAAATTGAAGAACCCAGAGTCGAGGAAGTTGCCACAGTCCCAGATTATGTTACATATGAGGAAGTTACTGCAGCCCCAGATTATGGTACATATGAGGAAGAAAATGAATTAGTAGGCCCAACAGCAAATAGTTACGAATTATACAATGAGGAAAATGAAATTTTTGAAGAACCCGTTGAATATAATCAAAAAGAAATTTATGAAACATTTAGTGAGGGTGAAAATAATGAAGAAAAAAAGGTTGAAGAACCGTTGACTATTGGGATAACTAACTTTAATAATGATCAAAGATTTTTTTAATTGATAGATTTTGAATCATATAAATTATCAGAAAGTAATTACTATAAAGAAGTTTATGATAAAACACAAATAGTAATTGGTAATACCAATCATATTGGTATGCAACACTATCCCACATGGATTTATAGGATTAACGGTAAGAATAAAAAAACATCACATTTCACAATTACAAAAGAAGGTAAAATTTACCAACATTTTGACCCTATTTATTATTCTGATTTTTTAAACAATCAACAAGATAAAGCCTCCATTTCTATTGTTTTAGAAAATATTGGTTGGTACAGAAAAGACGCTATCAACGGAAAATATGTAGACTGGTTAGGAAAAGAATACATTAAAACCGAAGAAGAAGTTTTAATGAAACGTTGGCGAAATCACACATATTGGGATATTTATAGTGAGGAACAAATGCTATCTTTAAAAAAGTTAGTTTCCGAGTTGTGTTCAAAGTATGGTATCGAAAAGAGGTCAGTAGGTACCAACGTTCACAATGAAGATATTGATTTGTTTAATGGTATAACGTTCCGAAGTAATTATTACCAAGAATTAACAGATGTTAACCCATCTTTTAAGTTCGAAGTATTACAAGAAATTTAAAAAAATAAAATGAAAAAACAACAAGACGATATTAGAAACCTTCTAGGTAAAATTCGTAAATTACAAAAAGAAAATCATCAGATAGAAGTTACAGGAACTGAGGAAGTTAAAAACTTTTTAGAAAATAAAAAGAGAGAAAGAATCCTAGAAACAACCTCAACCAGAAAAACTCTTTTAAAAGAAGAAAATTTTCAAGAACTAACAGCTGATGAACAAAGAGAAGAAGAAAATAAGTTTAAAGAAGTTGTTTCTAAATTAGTTAAGTTCGAAAAATTAAAAGTTTATCGTCAAAATGTTGAATGGAGTGGTGAGTTGGTACGTGAAAAAATTAAATGGGTTTTTTCTTTAAATGAAAATAATGGTTGTTACATCTCTATCGAAAGTGAAGATATGTTACAACTAACTGACGCTGTAATTGAAACTTTAAAAAAATTAAAAGGTTATTACGATGTTTGGGGTGATGATTGGGGTTCTAGGTTAACTGGTTCTTCAACAACTGGTGGTGGAGAAACTGGTACTGTCGCACCAGCAGCTGGAGCAACACCAGCACCTGAAGCAACACCAGGAGCTGAAGCAGCAGGCGGTTTCGGTTTTTAAAAAATAAAAATTAATATAAAAGTTATGAAAGAATTTTTTTCAAATTTAGATCTTAAAGGTTGGTTGATTGTTATATTAGCAGGTATAACAATTATTCTTTTCACATACGTTTTAATGTCACCAACTGGATGGCGTAAAAAAATTAGAGAGTATGAAAAAATAAACAAAGAATTACAAGAAAAAAGAGATTCTTTAGATAGAGTAAATAATGAACTTAAAAAATTAGCTGTTGAAGACTCCTTAAGAATAGTTATGTTCCAACAAAGAGTTGACTCTGTTAATAAAATTATTAAAATTAAAGATGTAGAGATTAAAAAACTCAAAAAAGACGCTGCTGAGGCTGAAGAAATAATGAGAAAAACAAAAGAAAAAATCGAAGAGTTAACAAATAATCCAATTAAGAGAACTGGTAGTGATTTAATTGAGTCAATAAAACAAAAAACAAAATAGTATGAAGAAGTTTTTATTTACACTTATATTATTCCTATCTACATTTGTTGTAAGAGCACAAGTTTCCGATTTACCAAAATATTATGTTGTTAACGGTGACACTTTAGGTATCATTTTAACTGTACAACAAGTTCAAAAACTTGATAATGACGCTGAATTATTAGAACTCTTTAAACAACTACAATTAGATTGTGAGAATTTAAAAACACATTATGTCAAAATAATAAATGAGTTGGAAGAAAAGATTGCACTTATGGAAGTTTCCATAAAGGATTTAAAAAATAAAAGTAAAGAACAAGACGATTTAATTAACAATCTAAAGACCCAAATAAGTAATTGTGAAAACAATATAAAATTGTGTGATAGTATCGTAAAAAATAAAGATAATGAAATCAAAGTTCTTAAAGGTGAGGTTATAAAACAACAATTAAGAAAAGGTTTGAGTTTGGTTGGAAATGTGGTTTTAACCATAATATTAGTAGTTTTAATAATAAAAAGTTAAATGGACCCTAAAGTTAAACAATTATTGGAAGATATCAGAAATAATTCTGATAAGAAAATAACCCTTTACACAATGAATCATTGTCCTGCTTGTAAAGAATTAAAAACAAAATTAGACCATTTAAACATAAAATATGAAAATGTTGAGATGGAGGGTAATCAAGAAGCTTGGACATGGTTAATGGAAAATGGTGGTAAAGATTATGTCCCACAAGTTAAAGTGGAAAATAAATTAATTAGTGAATTTGATAAAATAAACGACTTATTAGGTTTAATTTTATCAGAAATGGTGGGTAGAAAGATTAATCTAGTATAATTTTTTAAAAAAAGATTAACCGTCTCTTAATGGGACGGTTTTTTTATGCTTTTATGATATTTATATAAGAAATAACAAAACCATAAAATCAATTAAAAATGGCAAAGAAAGTATTACGCTACACAGAAGAAGAGTTTGTAACTCTTTTAGAAAATATCGTTAAAAAAGTTAAACAACAAGAAAGACTTAACGAATCTAGAAATCAAAATTCAGTAAGAAGAAACAACTTAAACGATAAATTTAGAAATTTACGTTAATGTCAAAAGAGGTTATAAAACAAGTTATTAAAGAGGCTTTAACAAAATCAGACGAAACTAAAATTAAAAAATTAGCTCGTGATGAATTTGATAAGGTAATTAAGAAACACCTTAAAAGTGATGAACTTGAAAAGGTAATTTCTGATTTAATAATTAAAAACCTTAAAAAAGAAAAACCCACCAGAAAAGAGGTGGCTGAAATAACAAAAGAAGTTTTAATTAAATTCTATAAGACACTTTGGACCAGAAATAATTTTTGGTCTAATGGTTTAGAAAATATCTAATGAAAGCAGAAAAAGATCCAAGAGCAAAAGAGGGTATGAGAATCAGGATGGTCTCAATGGTTGATGACCCTAACCCTGTGCCTATGGGAACTGAAGGTACCATAAATTTTATTGATGACATGGGTACTATCCATGTAAGATGGGATGATGGTCGTCTTTTAGGTGTAATCCCTAGTGTGGATAGATATCAACTTTTAGAAGCTGAAACCATAAAACAAGCAATATCTCAAGAACCAACTAGAGTTAAAAGGTCAATGCCAAACGTTAAAATAACTAGAGCCGACGGTAGTCCGACAAAAGTATCTAATGTTAAAATCAAAGGTGTGACAGATTTTATGTCTGATAAAAAAAAGAAAAAATCTAAAAAGGAAGAAGAAGTTAAAACCGAAACAACTATGGCTGCTGGTGGAGCTTCTACTGGTGCTTATGTTGGACCTATGGGTGCTACTAAACCAATGTGGGGAAAAGGTCCTTTAACCACAAAAGAAGGTATTAAAGAAACCACAATAGCTAGAGACAGTAAAATAGATGACACATCTTTTGAGGCTTGGGCAGACAAAAACAATGACGGTTGGTGGTGGAACGATGACCCAACAATAGAAGGTGGTACGATCGTAGATCCTTTGGCTAAAATTAAGACAACTTGGAATGATGATATGTTGGATATATCAAGAGATTGGGGTAAATCACAAACACTTAAAAAGGAAGACCTTTTTAGGATGGTTCAAAATCGTCTTACCGAGGCAAAAAAAGAAGATAAAAGAAGTAAAGTACATACCAAAAAATGGGATGATTGTGTGAAAGCGGTTGAGAAACAAAATAAGGAAAGAGGTACTAACTATAAGCCAGAAGCTGTTTGTACTTCTTCTATTGGTTATGAAGGTTCTATAAAGAAATCACATAGAAAAAAAGAAGAAATTGAAGAAACAACAACCTTTAGTTCGGCTTTAGGTGCCGATTCACCAGTGGGTCCTGCATTTGCAGCAAAACAAGGTCAGTGGAAAGCTTCGAAAAAAACTATTTATCCAGGTGGAAAAATAGTTCAAAAAATTGATAACAGTGGTATTTTAAACCCTGTTAACGAGGCTAATACAGTTAAATCTCACCCAGGTGGTAAGTTTGTGAAGATAAAAAAGAAATGTACCAGATTCCCTTATTGTAATCAGGGTGCAATAGATAACCCATTGGATTTGTCTAATGAAGTTAAAGGTGACGGTAACTATGTTGAAGAACAGTTAATGAGAAATATTCATGAAGTTGCTAAAGAAACTGGTAAAACTTTTGATGAAGTTTACAGGATAATCAAAAATAACTTAAAAAAATAGATATTTATATTAAAAAAGAAAACATGTCAAAAATAAGTAAAATAATAAAAAATAATATTAGTAAACTTTTTGAAGGTTCAGAAATGTTTGACGATATGACGGTAGCTTTTGGTGTAAAACACAAAAGTGATAATTTAGATGACGATGAGAAAAATCAGTTTGGACCAATGGGTCAGTTAAAAACTGATAAGGGTGGTAGTTTTGAAAACCCAGGTTTTCCAGGGAAAGCCATCACTGATAAATCTAAAAAAGAGGCAGGTGAAGAGGCACAAGCATATTACAAAGAAGTTGCAAAGAAAGTAATGGATTATCAAAATCCAAATGATAAAGAAGATTTTGATGCGCCAAAAATTCCAACTAATACTTCTGATAATGAAACTGAAAACGAAAGGTTAAAATTAACTGGTTATGATACTGGTGTTAGTGGCATGGAAGTTGTGATGGATAAAGCAGCCGAGGACGGTGGTTCAGAAATGACCAAAAAGAAATACAAAGAAAGAATGGACAAAATTCAGGGTGATAAAATGAACTATGACTACATGAAGAAAAGTGCAAGAAAAACAAACGACCTTAAGTATAAAAAAGATGCGCAAAACGGTAGACCAGTAAAAGCACAACAATCCAGACAACCAGAAAATTTGGATGAAAATTTAATTAAAGAATTTAAAGTTTCATCTGATGCACAAAAAATGTTTGACTCTATTAAAAAGTTTGTTTTTGATAAGTACCCACAAATTAAGGAAAAAGTAGACCAATCTACTGAAAAAGCACAAATTATTGCTTTGTTAGCACAATCATTTGGTATAGAAGTATCACAATTAAGTAGGGTTAAATCTGTCTTAGATAAAGCCGAACAAAGTAAAGATACTGGAAAACAACCAGAAACTAGTACAACAGATGTAAAAGAAAGTTATAGAGATTTAGACCCTAAAAATATTTTTAAAGTTAAAGGAACTATAAATTCTGAAAACCAAATTATGAAATTAGTTGAAAAATTACCATCAAGAGTTAAAATAGATGAAACTGTTTTTGCAATAACTGACGGTGAAAATACTTATAAGTTAATCTGGGAAGGTGACTCAAAAGATGGTGAAGCAGTTATTAAAAACGTTAAAAATAACCAAATGGTTAACGAAGATATTGAAAAAATGAAACATCTTTGGGGTTTCAATGTGAAAAAAAATTATGAGACCAAAAAGAACATCACAGAAAATGGTGATGAAGCTTTTAAAAGAATGTTCAAAATAGTAAAAAACAAATAGTAGTACCTCTCTCTGGATAGCATCCTTAGACCTAAAACCCTCCAATTATGGGGGGTTTTATCTTTTTATAATATTTATTTATAAAAGTAATGTTTTATATTATGGTGTATGGAGGAAAAAATATATAACATGGATTTTATAGACTACTTTTCAAAACCTATGAATAAGGAAGATATGTTATTAGTTTATAGGATTAATAATGTATTACCTGAAAGAAGTATTTTATATTTAGATTTTTCTGAGTCTTTGTATGATTTAATAATCAGTACTTATTTAGGTGATGATGTCATGAGTGAAAAAAATATAAAAGAGCATTTTAATTGGTGTTGGAAAAAAACTATAGATTCTTTTAAAAAGGAAAAATTAAATTTTGAGAATAAAGAATTATATACTTATTTTTTTGTTTTATTCCAAGAAGCTTTTTATGATGAAAACGATAAAAATGATGTTAATTTCTTATTACAGTTTTGGAAAGACATTTTTAATTACTCAAAAATAAAAACTAACTCAGAAGTAGAGTCTTTTTTAGAACTGTATAAAATTTTTGATAAATCTTTTACACAATTAGCTTGATTTTTTGATAAATAAAATTAGTTTTAGTAAAAAATGTTTTTATGGAAAGAAAAGTTTTAGACCTTATAACAACCAAATACGCCTCGGAAAGAGTTAATGCTGAACTTGAAATTGAAAAAATTATAGCCAACAAAGCTTTCGATAGTAACATGGACATTGATACTTTTACAAATTCCGTAATGTCAAAAATTCATAAACTAAGAGAGATAAACGCTGATTCACAAATGTGGGAAAATATATTAGCCCAATTACTAACACAATCGCCTGAAAAGGAATAATAACAAATAACAAATACAATTAAAAATGGAACAAAACAGTTTAACCAGATTTAAAGAATTGGTAACAGAATTCGAAGCTGATTATCTTAAATTCACTGAGAAAGGTAACAAAACTGCTGGAACTCGTGCTCGTAAAGCTCTCCAGGAGATTAGAAATCTTTCAAAAGAAATCAGAACCGAAATTAGTGCAACCAAAAAAACAACTGCCTAATGTTAGAGTCTCTCTTAAATAAAGTATTATTTTTATTCTTCTTTCTTGCATGTTTTAACATTGTTAGACATATCTGGAAAGTTTTTTTAAGATTAAGAGAGGAAGATGTACCTAAAAAATATGAGCTTTCTAAAAATGAGCTCATATTTTTGGGTATTTCGGTCGCTTACGTATTAACCACACTATTTACAGGAATTACAATATGAGAAATGTAGGAGATATAGTTTTATTTGAAGGTAAAAAGGCAGTAATAAAAGAATTATTACAACCCAAATGTCTTTGTAAGAATCAAAGTTTTTACATGTTACATTTAGTTGAAGAAAATTGCCGTAAAAAAGTACCAATATCAACCAAGTTAGAACTTTACAAAGAAGATTTTACCATTAAACAAAAATTAACAACACATACATTTTAATAATGATACAAGATATATTTAAAGAATTAGACCCTTATCTTAAAGGTTTAAAAATTGTAGAAAATTATAATATAGTAGAAATCATTTTCAAAAATTCTTGGCGATATAAAGAATTCCTGTCCGAAAGTATATCATTCAATCAGACTAAAGAACATACAAATAAAAACTACTATCATGGTGCTTTTTATTCGGAAACTATGTCTTTTGATGATATACTAGAAACAGTTAAATACATTATTGAAAAAAATCTAGAGGAAGAAGAAAAAGAAAGGTTACTAAAATCAAAAATGGAAGAACTTAAAAAAGTTTTTCAAGACACCTCTCTAGAAGATTTAAAAGGTTTATCTTTTAATTATAAAGCAAATTTACCAATGCCCGAACTTAATGGCGTTACCGAAGAACTTCAATCAAACAACGAATCTAAAAAATAAAATCAAATCACTAAATGATTTGGTTTTTTGTACAGTTAATTATGACTTTACTCTAACTGATTTAGAGGTTGAAGATTTTGATACCAAAAAAGAAATCACAGGCATCAAAGAAATTTCGGCTTTAGATGAAGAACAAGCTAAAGCCAAAATTGAAAACTGGTTTAAGGTTTTAATCGAAAAAAGTATTTTAAAAGAGTATAAAATTAACTCTATTGAAACCAAGAATTTTTACGAAACTTTAATAGACAAAAAACTTATAAATATTACTCCACAAAATTAGTCCATTGGTCTGACTGAATCTCATTCAGATAAAAACTATCAATACGACCATTAGCTTTCATTTCTTGACCCCAGTTCTTAAATTCACCAAAATGTTTTGGACGGTCATCCCATAACTCAACATCCCTTATTTCAGGGTATTTTTGTAAAACCATATTTAAATATTTTAATTTTTCATTTAAAGTATTTCCACCCCTGTTGAAAAAATAATGGTCAAAATACATACCATTTTCATCCAATATATCTTTTACCAACCCTGATTGTGACTCTATTCTACCAGTTAACATAATAACTAAGTTTGCAGGGTCTTTTTTACATTTAACATAGTCTTTATAAACTTCGGGTATTGGATTCATCTCCCAAACATTTCTATCCAAAGATTCTGGGCGACCCCACCAACCCTTATATGGCCATTGACTAGCTTTATGGTAATCAGCCCATTTTTGTTTGTTTTCAGGACTTGCAACGGGTGTGTCAATTAAGGTACCATCAAAATCGAAACAACATAATTTAGTTTTCATCATTTTACTTTTTACTTTATATTACTATAATTATCTTACAAAAATAACAATTTTAATTTATTTATGTTATGAAATTATTTTTATTTTTAATGGTAGCTTACGGAATTTGTAACATCCTTATTTATGGTTCCATATTTAAACCATGGCGAAATTTTTTAGAAAAGGTCAGTCCTAATTTTTGGGGTTCACTTTTTACCTGCTTCATTTGTTTACCAACTTGGATAGGTTTTTTTGGGTCAGCTTTAGTTTGGTCACCAACTATGGCTTATAGTGTTGTAACTGAAAGTGTTAGTTTTTTTGGTCTATTTGATTTTCCGACAAAATTAATTTCTGTCTTTCTTGATGGTTGTTTAACTTCTGGTGCTGTTTGGATTATACATACATTTCAAGAAACATTAGAAAGACATTTCAAGTTTGACTTTGGTGGTGAATAATAAAACTTTACAATGAATTAAAATATAACTATATTTATTATTATGAAAAAACATCTTACACTTAAAAACTTAGGTTGGGTAATTACAGCCCTTGTCTCCATCGTACTATTTATGTCTGGAGCATCAAAAATTGTTGGAACAGAAGAGATGGTGAAAAATTTTGAATTCATGCACCTTACACCTTACATGCGTCTCATCGGAGTTGCAGAGGTACTTGGTGTCGGAATGTTGGTTTATCCAAAAACTTCAAAATATGGAGCTTATCTTTTGTCGACAATTATGTTCGCGGCTGTAGCTCTTCATCTCGCAATGATGGGAGGAGCTAATGTAAACGTACCACTATTTTTAGGACTCGGTGCTTGGACCGCTCATTGTTTGAGGTCTTACACAAGAGTTTAATATTCTAAAAAAACCTAAAAAAACTAACCCCACCATGTGTGGGGTTTTTTGTTGGATATTTATTAATAAAGATAAAGATGAAAGAGTCAGTAGGTATTCTTATAATAGCAAAAAATAGTGGTAAATTTCTTTTATTACATCGAGTTAATAGACCAATAGTTTGGTCAACTTTAACTGGTAAGATGGAAAAAGGTGAAAACCCTATGGAAACAATCAAAAGAGAGATTTGGGAGGAAATAGGTGTTAACCCGAATAAAATACAAAATATCAGAGAAATAGGCTTAACACCAAATAATCATCATATAATGGTTGGTTTTGTGGATAACGAATTTTCAATCCCAAATTTAAAATTAGATGAAAATGATGATTACGGTTGGTTTGATGAATCAAATTTACCAAAACCAATGCATCCAAAGTGGCCAGAAACTTTCCAATATGTAAATTTATTTTTAAATTTAAAAGAAAGTCTTAAAATAGAAATTAATAAATTACTAAATGAATAGAGATTTAGTTAGAACCGAAGAATTAAAAATGCGACAAGACATTGTTGCAACTGAAATTAAAAAAGAAGCTTTTATTAGGGAAATCACCGAGAATGGTTTAGGTGAGGAAATTTTGAAAGAACCTAATAAAGTTCAAAAAAAGTTATCTTTTTGGGATAAATTTAAAAAAATATTTTCTTTATGAAATCAAATAATGTTATACTTAAAACAACAACTTTAAAAGAGTTTGTTGAATTCGCATATTCCATAAAAGAAATGGAAGAAGTAAAAAATAATGGATTTCCAGTTCCCAAAACCATTACTTTTAAATTAGATGATAGAAATTTAAAATCACTACAAAAAGAAATCTTGGAACAAAAAAAGATGTCATCAAGTGAATTGGAAGATGAATTTGAAGTTGAATTATATGGTATCACCTTTAAATTTTCAAAATGAAAAGTGATTTAGAAATTTCAGAAAAAAATATTGTAGCTTTAGATGAAGCTGGACGTGGTTGTCTTTCTGGACCTGTTGTGGCGGCAGCTGTTATTTTACCGAAAGACTTTGAGTCTACTTTAATCAGAGATTCAAAAAAAATGACTGAAAAACAAAGGGAAAAAGCTTATGAAATAATAAAAGAAGTTGCAATTGATTATTCAGTTTCTTATGTTGATGCAACAATAATTGATGATATTAATATCTTACAGGCGACTATGACTGCAATGCACAATTGTTTAGTTGTAATAGAAAAACCTTTTAGTCGTATAATTGTTGACGGTAACTATTTTAAACCCTTTCGTGATTACGAACATACTTGTATAATTAAAGGTGACGACACTTATTACTCTATTGCTGCAGCTTCTATCTTAGCTAAGGTGTCTAGAGATAGATACATGAAAAAGTTGCACCAGGAGTTCCCTATTTACAAATGGGAGGGTAATAAAGGTTACGGTTCAAAAGAACATATTACAGCAATCAAAGATAACGGTATTACAGAATATCATAGAAAATCTTTTTTAAAAAATATTATTTAATGGAAATACCTAATAAAATAATGGAAATTATTACTGAAAAATGTCAAAATGTGGTAGACAATTATAAAAAACCAGACAAACGTTTTATCGACATTGAAGGTATTGAGGATAAGGTTAAAAAACTATATGAGTTAGAAGGTCAGAAGGTAAATAAAATAACTTGGTTAAGTGATATTTTTACTGTCTGGGAAATAGTTCAAGGTTTGGATAGTCCTTGGGTTTATCACCATAAATCAAATATGCCATGGGTTTTATTTTATAAAACTTTCTATGAGACTTGTTTGAAAATGGAAGAGGAATCTTGTAAATACTTTGTCAATGAAGGTAAAGAAACTTATGAAAGAATCTCTTTATTAAAAGATATATTAGATTACGTTGATGGTGTTACTGAATTATCAAAAGAAAAGGGTGAGATTTGTTTAGTAAGAGTAGACATCAGTTTGATTAACGATATCGACATTAAAAAGATTACCTTGAACTAGAACGGTATAATCTATTATACTCTATTCCTAACCTATCATGTAATCTTTTATACCAAAGTTTACTGTTTTGTTTATCTACGATACCAAAAAATAAAATATCTGTTATTTTATTTTCATAACAATAGGTTCTTATTCTATTATAAAGTTTTAAAGCTTGTTCAGAATCTTTACACGTAACCAAAAACAATTCTAAACTTTCAACTATAACTTTATTTTTTAAAACTAATAGTTGTTTAGGATTCTTTTTTTCTTTTCTAACCGTAACTAAATTATCTATTATTTCTTTCGCAGTTAATTTTCGATTGACATTAACGACATTAAAAGTTTCCTCAACACTATAAGGGGCAAAATCAACAATAACCCAATCAGGATCATTAGAAGTCATTTCAACAAATTTACCAAATTCATTTTTCATAAATTTGTTATTATCCCCTTCTTCCCTTTTTTTCAGTAACAGAATTTCGTATTTAATGTCTTCTAACTTTTTATTTTTATAAGCTTTTGTTTTAGAAAACAAAACCGCTTGAGATTTTAAGTTTTCAAATTTATTATTGGCATCGTGTTCCCTAACGTACTTGTGGAGAACACGTATCTTACGCTTATTTTCAGTTAAAACAATTTGAAACATATTATTTTAAAATAAATATATTCCACACAAAAATAAACTTTAATGGCAGAAACATTATATGACATATTAGGAGTTAATAAAGCCGCATCAAAAGATGAGATTAAAAAGGCATATAGAAATTTAAGTAAACAACACCATCCAGATGTTGGTGGTGATGAAGAAATGTTTAAGAAAATTTCTAATGCGTATAACATTCTCTCTGATGATGAAAAGAAAAAAAATTACGACACTTTTGGGGATGAAAAAGGTAGACAACATAACCCTTTTAGTGGTGGTGGACCGTTTGGAAACCCATTTGGTGGTAATCCCTTTGGTGGATTTAGGATGCGTGCAAGACCAATTAGTGTTGAATTACCTCTAACTATAGAAGAAGTTTTTCACGGTGCCATCAAAAATGTACGTTACAATGTTGAAAAATTTTGTAACACTTGTAACGGAATTGGTGCTTCAGAGACAAAACGATGTGACGGTTGCGGTGGTAAAGGTGCAAGAGTTGAATATATTCAAAATATGCAACATGTTTCTATGTGTGGTGTTTGTGGCGGAAGTGGTATAGTACCCGTTAAACATTGTAACGTTTGTCGTGGTCGTGGAAGGGTCATTTCACAAGAAGCACATGAACTTAAAATACCAAAAGGTATTGTCGAAGGTAACACTTTAGTTATGGAGGGAATGGGTAATCATGTTCAAAACGCAGAAAGAGGTGATGTTCATTTAATAATTAAAGTACAGCCACACCCTGTTTATAGTTTAGAAGGTATTGATTTACATAAAAAAGAAGAGATGTCTTTTATAGATATGGTATTAGGTTGTAATCATGAATTAGATACATTAAGTGGTAAATTTAAAATTACGATACCAGAAGGCTGTGAAACCAATAGAGTTTTCCGATTAAAAGGACAAGGTATTCGGGATGAAAATACAGGGCACGTTGGTGATTTGTATGTTAAGATTTTACCCAAAATACCCAAAAATTTAAGTCAACAAGAAAAAGAAACCCTTTTAAAATTAAAAACCACAAGTAACAATTTTTCATGATATTTATTATGCATGAAGAAAAAAGAATTATTAACAGAAGTTATGGGCGTCCCAAAAGCCATAACTTTTTGGGTTGAACAGTTTTCTATTATTTTATCCGATTTAATTCAGGAAATGATAGATGAAGATGATTTTAAATGGATTCCAGTAACATACATAGATAAAGACGGTACCCAAAAAGCAGACAATGCTGAGGGTGATGGTTATAATATTTCAGGTAAATACTTTAATCAAAAAGTAATCGAAAATTCTGGTGCTGGAAATATAGTAAATTTATTACAAGACGAAAGATTTAAATCTTTTCCTTTATACGGACCCGAAATCGTATTAGACGTTAAATTTTTACCAAACGAACTTTATGATTTAGAATTTAAAAGACCTTATGATGCTGTAGAGGGTTCACATTCTTTTGTAGGTGGTCAACAAATGATTGCTGAAGTTGAAGATGTTAAAATTTTTATAAAACAAGAGTTTGGGTTTACCGTTCTTTTACCTTTAAGAGACAAAGAAAACTTTAATAAAAATAAAGTTAGGTCTATAATGAAACCAGCAATAAATCATGAATTAGTTCATGCTTATGAATTATATCAAAAAATATTAAAAAAAGATGACCCTTTTCAGGGACAAGATACTTTTTTAAATAAAATAAGCAAAATTTTACCAAAAGAAAATCAACAAATGGTAAATAAGTTCATGCATTTAATTTATTTACACTTATATTTTGAAATAAATGCAAGAATAAGTCAATTGTATCAAGAGATGATAGAAGAAAATGTTTCCACAAAAGAAGAATTTATGGAAACATTAAAAAGTTCTTCTGTTTGGGGTGAGGTTACCAGACTTGAGAATTTTGATGCTGATAAATACCTACAAGAGCTACTAGCTGATTTTAATATAGAAGAAATCAAAGATTTCATTGACAATTGGGATTTGATATTAAAATACATGAATATAGTGTTCAAAGAACAAGGACTTTATAAAGGAAAATTTATGGAGGCAGTACCAACTGAAGCCAAAGAAAATCCAAAAGTGTTCTTTAAATTTTTTGAAAATAGATTCCGTAAAAAAGCTAAAGATTTTAAAAATAAGTTATTTCGTTTGTATGATTTAGTAATTAATAAAACACTTGTTTCTGAGAATATTGGTGGCACTATTACTTGCCCTTCTTGTGGTCATGATTGGGATATAGAAATGGACAGTAAACACCCTTATTTGTGTCACATGTGTGGTTATGATTCTAAAGAAAAAGAATATAACAAAAAAGAAATGGATAAATTTTGGGATGAAAAACTAGATGAAAAGTGGAGTAAAAAATATAAAAAATCTATAAATTGTAGTAACCCAAAAGGATTCAGTCAAAAGGCACATTGTGCAGCGAGAAGGAAAAGAAAAGCAGGTGGTAAAACAAAATCTACCTCACCATTTAAGTAGTTTCGTTATTATCTGTCGGTGTTTCTTTATCTTTTGTAAATCTCCTAATAGCTAATAAAGCAGAACCAATTGTAAAAAGTGCAACTGATTGCATAGTTATAGTTGTTAAAATAACATTTGTTTGTTCATTTACGTGTCGAGTAAAAACTGCTTCCATAGACGCAATTCCAAAAACCAAAACCGAAACTATACAAGCAAAGAAACCTACAATTTTACCTGGACTTGTACGACCTTTGGAATCATTAAAAATTTCTCGCCAATCAAATTTATGTAAATCAGGTTTTTCCATCTCTATTTTATTTATAAATATTTAAGTTTTAAGTAAATGAAATATATTTATTGTTATGGTTAAAAAGAAAAAGTTACCAAAATTCAATTTTACAAATCCAGAAAAAATTGAAACTTTGGTGTCACACTGGGAATACGTTATTAATTTTTTAATACGAAATCCAAGACATCAAAGAGCATTTCTACCAGATGAAAATGAAATAACACCAAATGGGATAGATTTTTTTGCTATTGGAATGGATGAAACTACACAATTATATACTGCTTTAGATAATGAAGACGGTTGGTACAGTGATGGTGTTTATGATTCCACTTTTATTAAAACGGATATGAAACCGTTTAAATTTAAATCCAGAAGAAATTAACGAATTCTGGTGACAGCTTCAGGATAAGTGGAACCGATTACTGCTTCATCCTTACCCTCATAAGGAACCTCATTTAAAACATATCGCATTGCATTTAAACCAGAGATACGTTTATCATTTGAGTCAACCACAACCCAAGGAGCATAAGCAGTAGAAGTTAATTTTAAAACTCTATTCTTATATCTTGTATATTCTTCCCATTTTTCTTGTGCTCTTGCATCATTGGGACTAAATTTCCAATAAGCTAACGGGGAAGTTTGACGCATTTTAAAACGTCTTGCTTGTGTTTCTTTGGTTACCGATAACCAGAATTTAATTAAATAATTACCAGAAGAAACCAATTCCTTTTCAAATTCTTTTACTTGTGCCATAAAAGATTCGTATTCTTCGTAACTAGAGTAACCCATAACTGGTTCCACAATACCACGATTGTACCAACTTCTATCAAAGAAAATAATTTTACCAGGTTCAATCTCACTCTTATAACGTCCAAACCAATCAGCTTTTTCTTCAGGTGTTGGAACACCTTTAACTACGACTTTATAAAATTTAGGGTCTAAATGTTCAGTGAATTTTCTAATAGTAGAACCTTTACCTGCAGTATCACGACCTTCAAAAACAATAATCACAGAACCACCAGTCTTTTTTAACCATTCTTGCATCTTTAAAAGCTCAACCTGTAAAGCATATTTTTCTTTGTTGTATTGTTTTCTAGGGATTAAAGAGGTTTCACTTTCTTCAGGTTCATAATATTCTTCTTCAGGTAATTCCTCAACATATGCAGTCCTTGATTCCAAAGAATTTAAAATATTGTTTAAATGTTTAATAACATTTGTTGTTTTATTACCCTT
>Ga0129336_10000965_pt1 | contig 17101 bp, 18 predicted proteins | sample CPB6_02_DNA_FD_96878 | JGI IMG/M metagenome (GOLD analysis project Ga0129336, IMG submission 96878) | Freshwater to marine salinity gradient microbial communities from Chesapeake Bay, USA - CPBay_Sum_0.6_0.2_DNA | ecosystem: Environmental > Aquatic > Marine > Coastal | place: USA: Chesapeake... | reverse complement strand
GCCGATGCCGACGTTGCCATCGTTGAAGATGTAGCCGGATGCGGCCCCGGCGAACGTCAGCGTGTTGCTGCTGTGCGTGACCGTGACGTCGCCCGCGTTGAAGTTAATGACGGCCCCGCTGGCAAGGAAGAGGTCGGCCCAGGCCGTGCCCGAAATGCCGAGGCTGCCACCATCGTTGGTGGCGGGGACGTGGTTGCCGCTGGTCGTGAGGAGGCCGCTCGTCAGGGGGCCGTAGGCGCTGTCGTCGCCCTCACGCACGGCGAGGGTGCCCGATTCGAGGTCCAGGCGGATGCCGTTGGTGTCGGCGGTGCCAATGACCACTTGGGCAAAGAGGGGATTGAAGGTGCCCGACGTGTTGGGGATGGTGGAGACGTCGACACCATCGACGGTGATCCCGGCATTGGCCCCAAGGTTCCCCGTCAAGGTGTCGCCCCGCTTGTCCACCGCATTCGCCGTTTCGGCGAAATTGGCGTTCATCGGCGTGGCTTCAATCTTGGTGCCTGCGACAAACGTATTGGGAATCGTAATGGCCATTAGGCACGCTCCACAAAGAGCAGCACGTCAGTGGTGTAGGGCACCGTGCTAGCCCGGAGGAAAAGGAGGCCGGGAGTTGTCCACGGCACCGGAGTCCGGTAGACGTGAGTGGGTGTGGACACACCGGTAGATGCAGTATACACGCTTTTGTCTCCAATGTCAAGAAATCGAATGGCGTTGGGGTCCGCCCCCGTCAATCGGGTGTAGGGCACCGGAGTGTCCGTGTCCGCCACCGTAAAACTCACGCTGACCCGCTCGTAGGTCTTAAACGGGACCTGCCGCAGGAAATCCGCGTCCTGGGCGACTTGGCTCAGGCCAGTGATGCTAGGCATAGTTGCGGTCCGACTGCACGCCCGCCAGGAGGCCCACGGTGCGGAGCACCACGTCCTGGTTCGTGGCAGACTGATAGAGGGTCACTTGGAGATTGGTCGCCGGGGTAAAAAGCGGGAGCCGCTTCTTGATATTCTGGGCGCCCACCCACAGGCTGCTGTCCCAGAGGCTCGTGGTGGCGTCCCACAGGGCCCCACCCAAACTCAGCGTGTTGGCGTTTACCGACACGCTGGGGTCAAAGTTCACTTGGGTGCTGAGATACAGGGTTTGGGCTCCGTTCAGGGGGGAGCTGACGTGCAGATACAGGCGGTCAAACCGCTTGCGGAAGAAGGTGCGCCCCATGTCATAGGCGCGTGTCGAGAGCCGCATGTCGGGGCTGCCGATGTAGTAGGTGTAGGTGGGGCCCACGGACAGTGTGGTCAGCGTGGTGGCCAGCGTCAGAGTGGTGCTCGTGTTGCTGGCAATCTCGACCTTGGTGACGGGCTTTTGGTCCTCGTCCAGAATGAGGACCCACCGCCCCGTCAGCCCATCGCCCGTCGTGTAAAAGCCCGTGCCGCTGATGGTGGAGACGCTGGCCGTTCCGGTAAAGGTGCCCGTCACCGTGCCGCTGGGCGCCCCATCGTTGCGGACAGTTTCGTCAAAGTAGAACAGATGGCCCTTATCGCTGCCCAAAAAGAGCTTGAGGGACCCGTCGCTGGAATAGCCCATCGAAAGGCAGGCGGCGGGCATCGGGTCCCACTGCTCGGATTCAAACCGGTCCAGCTGGTAGTTGTAGGCCAAGACGCGATTGTTGCGGGAGCTGCCCAGTAGCGGCACCGCCCACAGGACGCGGCTGTATTTGGGGTCGTGCCCGGCCCAGCAAAAACTCATCCGGCCCAGATTCAGGGCGGTCGTGTAGAAATCGCGCCCCAGGTCCCGTTCGCCCAGTTTGGTGATGCGACTTCCGTCGTAATACACCGGGCCATAGGCGTCCGACCACCAGCCCAGGTTGCCGTTGAACTCGACCAGGCTGAGATGCGACAGGCAGCCAATGGTGTGATCGACCGCCTTAATCGTCCACGTTTCCGGGGTATTGCCAAAAATGCCCCAGACAGCGGTCGTCGTAAAAATGAGCGCCACTTCGTCGCTGAAGGGGTAGATGCCCGTAATGGTGTCGCCCTCGCCCGTCTCGATGGGCTCGAAGTTCAGGGGCGGGAAGTTATCGGGGCGGTCCTGCCGCGACCAGTAGACGGTGCGCTCATCGGCCACCAGCAAACGACGGCCAAATACGCAGGTGAATTTGGCATCGGTCGGCGGCGGCGCATTTTCATTGCCCGTCGGGCTCTGGGTAGTCTGCGCCGTGATTTGGGCGGCGGTCAGGTCCACATAGACGGTGGTGGTGGCCGGATAGGCGCTGATGGCGTTGTTGCCCCCCGTGCCCAGCGAGCTGACCAGATAGTAACGGGCCTGCGTGGACTGGCGTCGCAGATACACGCGGAAATGCGTATACAAACTGGCCTCGGCAGCGGTCGGCGTAATGACGACGCTAATTCGTTGGCCCGCTGTTGTGGTCAGCGTGGTGGTGGCCGACAGATTGGACTCGGCCCCCGTGGTGCTGTGGTAGCTGGTGATGGCAACGTCGTAGGTGTCAGCGGGCAGGCTGACGCCGCTCCCTACGGCGGTGATGGCCACACTGGCAATGGGGGACAGGCCCCACGGCACAGCCGTGGTACCGCTGAACGACCGGAGTTCTTTGGTGGCGGATTGCTTGATGAGGAAGAGCCGGTTGTTGAAGACCGTCCCATCCACGGTGACGTCGCCCGCGCTGAAGCATTTGGTGCCGCTCGCGTAGCCCCACGCCGATGGCAGCGTGACTTCGCTGGTGAAGGTGTTATTGGGATTCTTGTAATAGAGCTTGCCGTTCCGATTGGCGACCGCCAGATAGTTGGTGTAGGTGCTGCCGGTGTCGTAGGTATAGAGGCGGGCAAAGTCCAGGTTGGGGTCGCCCCCCACGCTGACGCCAAGGGCTGTCGTGTTGACAGCGGTCAGTCCCGGGCGGCAGCCCAACAGGGACAGCCCCGAGCCAATGTCCCGGAAGGCCGTGTTGATGCCACTGGCCACCGCCGTCTCCGGGACGCGGTCCACGGGCGTGCCGGGCTGCACGCCTCCGGCAAAGCTGGTCTGCTCCTGGTAGAGGTCTTCCATCAGACCCTCGGGATGTAGCGGGTGTAGGTGGGCCGTCCGCCCATCGTGCGGGAAGAGCGGTAGGTCATCTGGAGCACGTCGGTCAGGCGCCGAATCTGGGCCTGCCAGAGCTGCTGTTCGTCCGGGGTGGCCCGGGTGTAGCCCACCATCGCCAGCAGGGTCTGGTAGACCAGGATGTCGTCAAACTGGCCCGGCAGGTCCGGGATGTCGTGGTCGTTGACGAGCTGGCGCGGCTCTTTGTAGAACCGATAGAGCACTGTCTGAGCCGTCGAGGGCGTCTCCACCAGCTCCAGCATCCGGTATTGGATGCCCGCCTCGGTCGCGGGCAGCGTCAGGATGGTCGTGGCCCCACAGGTGATGGTCAGGGTGTGCGCCCACCCGGTGCCCACCTTGGTGATGTCCTCAATGACCTCAAAGGTATTGGTGCTCGTCAGGGTGGTCCAGCTGCTGCCACTGCTCAGCGTTTCGCTGACGGGCACGCCACTGCTGACCCCGGTAATGATGAGGGATTGGTTGGCCGAGGCGGTCCCTGCCGAGGTGACGGTGACGGTGCTCGCGGTGGCGGGCTGGGCCTGCACCTTCGAGACGCCGGTCAGCATGAACCGGTCCACCTCGTCGGTCTCCCCATCGTCCCAATCGGCCTGGGATTCCATCAGGCCCTTGGGCGGGATTTCTTCGAGGTAGATGTTCGTGTCGGGATTGTAGAAGTAGAGCGGCTGCTGAAAGCGGGGGTGCAGGGCGTAGACCTTCTGGTTGGCCACCACGCTCAGGGTTTCGTTGCGCGGCCACAGCATGAAGTCGTAGCGGTCGTCGTTCAGCAGATTCTGGTGGGTCCGGTTCAGCCCGTCCTTGACCAGCGTGCGCAGCAGTCCCGTGTCGCCCCCATCAGCCATCCACTGCAAGACGGCATCTTGCAGCTGCTTGAAGGTGCGCATGGACTACTCCTTATAGTAGGTGAGGTTGACGGTGGCGTCGGACCCGCCGCTGCGAATCATCTTCAGGGCCCGGACCTTCTGGTAGCCCGCCAGCGTCAGCTTGGCACTCGTGAGGGTCATCCCGTTGGTCGCGGTCGGCGTGCTGCCGTCCAGCGTGTAGATGATGCCGTTGCTCCCCACTTCGAGGTCGGCAGCGGTGGCCTTGAAGTTAAAGAGGGCGCCCGTGTTGTTGACCGTGGCGACCGTGGGGGTGGAGACCGCCGTGCCTACCGTCAGTTGCTCGGTGGCGTAGGGTTTGCGGCGGACAAAGAAATCGGCATCAGCCATGCGGGCCTCCTAGGGCAGGGAGAGGACTTTGCCGGTGTAGCCCACCGAGGGAATTCCGGCAATCCGGTTGAAATCGTCATTGGCCTTGCTGGTGAGTTGGTCCAGGACGGCCTGCTGCTGCTGTTCCGTGAGCTTGGCGTTGTGGGCCTCGACCTTGGCCCGGAGCGCCTTAGACATGCCGCGCAGGGGGTCGATGCTCTTCAGGTGGTCGATGAGCGTGTCATCGAGCGGGTAGTGGGCGGCGGCAATCCGGTATTCCAGGCCGCGCTGCCGACAGGTGTCACAGGTGACAACGGTCGAGCTGCGGAGCGGCACCTTGAGGGTAGCACCGCAACGGGGGCAGGGCATCCGGTCCCCACTGCGCACCACCATGATGAGGTGGTAGCCGTCCCGGAGGCGAATGGCCTCATCGTCGGACGTGCCCGCCGGGAAGTTCACGAGCGCCCGGGCGACGCGCTGTTCAATGTGATAGGCGCCCTCGGCAGCTGACCACCGAATGCGCAGGCGGCCATCAAAGGCCGAATCGAGCCGACTGACAAACTCCTCCGGTGCCTCCATCAATCCTCCAGAATGAGGGGGAGGGCGCTGGGCCCTCCCCCTCGGGTGTTACGCTTCCTGCGACAGGGTGCCGTCCAGGGCCACGACGTGCCAGCCATCCACCCCATCGGAGATGAGCCGGAAGCCGTTGCCAATCGCGTCCCCCGCCGTGGCGAAGTAGACGTCCTTGTTGTCCGTGGGGGTGGCCCCCGCCACGCCGAACACCTTGTCGTTGCTGTCCGGGGAGACTCCATGCCCCGTGCCACTGGTGGCCGCGGTTTCAATGGAGAAGTCGAAGTAGACGCCTGCGGCGGTCTTCTTGACCGGCGGCAGGGAGAAGTTGAACGCGGTCGCCGAGTTCCACTTAAAGAGGGACCCTGCGTCCGAGTTCTTGACGGTGTAGGCCGCTGTCTTCTTGACGACAGGGGTAAACCCTGCAACGACGGCAGGGCGCTTCAGTGCCTTGGCATTGCCCATCTGGTGTCTCCTTTCAAGATGAAAAGGTGGGGGACGGGACGGGATTGCCCCGTCCCCCAGAGCCTAGTGACCTAGACCCACACCTCGTTCAGGCCCACAATCACGCCGTTCTGGTTCCGAGCCTTGCAGCCCAGCTCCTGGTAGACGAACGCGGTGGCACCGTAGGCGTCCACGTCACCGCCCGAGATGCGGTAGAACATGGAGCCGTCCTTGTCCATGAAGTCCAGCGGCGCCATCTGCATGAGCGACAGGCTGGAGGGCGTGATGGCGAACAGGGCGTTGCGGCGGGCCTGCACGTCGGCCACAATGGGCTTGCCGTTGTAGGTCACCGCTTCCCAGCCGCCGTCGAGCTTCATCACGTTGTAGAAGACGCGCTCGTCCTGGCACAGCTTGACGTAGGTGTCGCGCAGCGCCGGGTGGCAGTAGAACATCTTGATGTCCGACTCGTCCACCGCCGACTCGCTCACGATACGCGAGAGCAGCTGCTGGATGAGCGGGAACGAGAGGTCCTGCTTCGCCGAATCCGAGCCGAGCACGAACGCGGCCCAGTCGGGGTTCGAAGCCACCGGCAGGCCGTGGAGGCCGCCCGCGCCGAGGATAGCCGGGTCGCTGGCCGAAATGACGGCCTTGATGCCGACCATTTCCTTGCCGATGGTGCCGGGGTAGACCAGGTAGTCGCCCGCCGCCGAGCCCGTGACGGTGCCCGTCCAGCTAACCGACGTCGTGGTCGCGCCCACGGTGCCACGGGTCACGACAATGTTCGTGCCGAGCGCCGTGCTGTTGTCGCTGGCATCAATGAGGTCCAGCGTGGTGGCGCCCGAGGGCAGGTAGGTCGTGCCGTTGCCGAAGCTGTCATCAACCGTGGCGGGCGAGGTGTCGTCCGCACCGGTCCAGTAGGCCAGGGCGCCCGTGCCGTCGCCGTTCAGCTGACGGTTGATCTGGCGCTTGGTGTCCACCATGACATACTTCATTTCCGACTCAAGGGCCTTCAGGAAGGCGCCCTTGTTCGAGCGGGTAGCCGCAATGGCCTTGCCGCTGACGTTGATGCGCGAGTAGAGCTGCTTCACGGGCACGATGGCGCGCTTGTAGCTCTGCTGTCCGGCGGTCGGCAGCGTGCCGCCCTCAGCGCGGGCAATACCCGCCGCCGAGTTGCGGCCCGTGTGCAGGGCAATGACGAAGTTGCCACCCTCGACCGGGGTGACTTCCTTTTCCATCGCCGCCAGCAGCGGGGTGGCGTTGTTCAGCAGTTCCTGGAGCGCCGGAAGGTAGACTTCCTTGAGGATGTTTCCGGCAGCAGTGTAATCAAAAGCCATGGCTGGCTCCTTTCAATGAGGGGGAGGGACTAGCCCATCAGGGCCGCTGCCCTCGCGTTGAGGGCGTCCCAATCCAGCTTCCCGTCCTTCTTGAAGAAGTTCTGACGGGCGCCAAGGGAGGGACTCGGCGGTGACCCTGCGGGCGGTTCAAGTCTGGCACGGGCCTGCGCGACCTGTTGCCGCTTCTGACTGTCGATGACCTCACTGCGCAGCTTGTCGGTCCACTCCTTGGCGACTTGTTCCGTATACGCAATGGCGTCCTGGATGGTCGGGGGGTCCATGGCCGCCACTTGGTAGCGGATGGACTCCTCGGCATACGGGAGCACCTTGGTCAGCACTTCATATTCGGGCCGCTTGAGCACCGACTGAAGGCCGTTGGTATACGACACGCTGTCCCGCTGGAGGGCGGCCTGTTCCTGGACCTGCTGGCTGGCGTGGCTGATCGCAGCAATGAGTTGCTGCTCTCGGCTGTGCTGCTGCTGGGCCATGTCGGCCAACGCGCGTTGCAATGAGGCTTGCACATCGCCCACGGTAGCGAGTTCCCCAAGGTCTGGAGCTTGTGGCGTGGTGCCGGGATTCGGCGCCTGGGCGGCCTGTTGCTGCTGGAGGTAGGCAGCCAGTTGCTGTTGAGCCAGCTGGACGGCTTGCGCCTCCTGCTGGATGTGGGCATACTGGCTGGCCAGCAGGTCTTCCGCCTGGCGCTTCTGCTCGGCCAACTGTTGCATTCGCTGGGTGTAGTGCGCTTCCCGCGAAATGCCCGCCTTAAACTCTTGGACCGGAAGGAGTTGCTCTTTCCCGTCAACTTTGACTTTCACCATCCCATCGTCTGGCAGGTCGAGGACTTTCGCCTCGGCGGGACTCAGACTCGCGCTGGGGGCCGGTGCTTCCGTAGAAGGGGCTGCCAGCGCGGGGGACGTTTCGGCGGAGGGCGTCTCGCCGAAATCCATGGCCATCGCCTTGTCAAACGCCCCCGAGAGGGCACTTTCCACGGTGACGGGCTGGAGGGAGTCAGGTGCGTCGATGATCTGATCGGACATCAGGATGCTCTGGCCGAGTGCCACGAAGGGGCGTCCTCGGAACTCCCACTGGATGAGCGGTCCGTGGTGGGAGGTCCTACCGACAGGCGGGCGCCCCCAGGCGGGTAGGACACCTGAGGGCGTGAGCCCCATCCAGGGCGGACGGGGGGTAGGAGTGAAGTATACTACACTTCGGACGAATTGTCAACCGCCAGCTGCGGCTTCGACGCGGCTGCGGTGATAGTCTGGGTCTCGTCGTCCATCGTGTAGTTGGCGGCGGGGTCCAGCCCTGCCTCCGCCAGCACCTGGGCCAGCTTCAACGCGGCCTGCTGCTGGGCGATCTTAATCTGCTGGTCCAGCATCTGGCGCTCCAGCACGACGGCCTTAATCTTCCAATACTGCTCGGGCTGCATACGAACCTCCAGCTGGCGAGTCTAGCACACCTAGGCCACCAGTTGCAAGAGGAACTGCTCGATGAGGGCGTCTTCCTGCTGGCGCTGGGCGTAGTGGATGTCGGTGGTGCCTCGGCCCTGGAGGGTGGACGGTTCAGTGAGCAGGATGCTGTAGCCGTTGACGACGGCGTTGCGGCTCAGCCCCCCGAGGTTGCTGCCGTCCGAGGTGAAGGTGCCCGTGCCCACGATGGTGGGCTTGACGCGCACCTCGGGCAGCGTCATGGGGGGTAGGGGCGCGACCCGGATGGGCGCGGGCAGGACGTCGGGCTGGACGTCCGGCTCGCGTGTCTCGACCGTGAGGTGGAGGGGTTGTGGGGCGTGCTCGGGAGACTGGAGTTCGTTGGGCGCCAGATGGCCCAGGAGGTCGCCCTTGATGACCTCGCCCATGCGGACAAACTCTTCGTAGCGCTTGGTCTGGGCGCGGTCATGGCCCGCAGCCAGGGTGATGCGCTCCGAGCGGCCTTGGAAGGTGGCGCGGGCCGTGGTCAGACTGCCCGTGCCCGTAATGGCCTGGACAATGGCGCCGGTGCCGCTCAGGGACGCGGCGGCACTCGTGAACGTGCCCGTGCCCGTGAACGTGAGGGCTCCTGTGGCGCTGAACGAGGCGGCGGCGGTTGTGAGGCTGCCGGTGCCAACCGTGCCCCAATAGCCGCTGGCGGTAAAGGTGGGGAGCCCAAAGCCGTCATTCTCGGCCTTGGTTTCCTGCGCCAAGCCGATATCGGCAATGGACCGCCATGTGGTCCCGATATCACCTGTGCCAGTAATGCTCATCGCTTAGCCCCAGAGGGCGCTCCCGGCCTGCCCCGAGATGCTCCCGGAGATGGCACTGCCGGGAATGGTGGTGGAGGCCGTCATGGCACTCGTGCCATTCCCGTAGACATACCCGGTCAAGGTCGAGGCGCCCGTGCCGCCGTCGGCGACCGCAAGGTCGGTAATGCCCGTAATGGACCCCCCAGTGATGCTGACGCTGCTGGCGTTCTGGGTGGAGAGCGTGCCCAGGCCTGTGATGTCGGTGTTGGGAATGGTGCTGGACGCCGTCAGGGCCGCTGTGCCTGTGCCCTTGACGTAGCCCGTCAGCGTGGCCGCCCCTGTACCGCCGCGACTGACGGCCAGCTGGCCGGTCCACCCGAGGGTGAGGGTCTGGGTGCTGATGCTGCCGGTGACATTCGTGTCGTTCGTGATGGCCTGGACGACGTTGGCGTTGAGGCGATTGGCGGCGAGGGTGCCCGTCCACCCGGCGGTGATGCTGGCGGCGTTGACGAGGGCCGTGGTGGGGCTACCCCCGAGGGTGAGGGTGACGTTGGTGTCGTCGGTCTTGGTGAGGGCAGCGGGGGCGGTGTTCACCCAGAGGGTGTTGCCTGCGTTCCGCTTGATGATGTCGCCAGCCGCGGCGGCGGTAATAAGGACGTCGTGCAGTTCCTCAAATTCGTAGCCGTTGTTGATTTGGACGAAGAAGACGCCGCTGTTACCGCTCGGCGAGTTGCTGATCTTGAGGGGAATGCCGAGACGGACGCCGTGCGCGGGCTGGGTCGGACGGGTCTGGGTCCACGTGCCGGGGGTTTCGGACAGGTAGGTCATCACCCCGGCGGTCAGGCCGTAGGTGTTGACGTTGGCGAGAATGCCGCTGATACAGATTTCCCCTTCGGCGCTGACGGCGATGTCTTCGGCGGCGACGCCAATGGTGTCCGCGCTGGTCGATTCGTCGGTCGCATCGGCCAGTTCAATGGTGGGGCGGTCGCCCTGCGCGCCGGTCAGGTAGACGATTTGGCCCCGGTTGATCTGGCTGGCGGTGACGTTCTTCGCACGGACAAAGGCATTGCGGCCCACCTCCTGGGTGACCACGCCGCCCGCCATGCCAAAGGCCACGGTGCCTTCGGTGGCGTCCCAGAAGATTTTGGCGATGCCGGTGGCCTCCGCAGCCGCCGTGTCGAGCGTGACACTGTCTACCGTCGGCGCGTCAGTCCACGCCACCGCATAGTTGGTGGCGCTGGTCTTGGTGAGGAGGTCGTTGGTGGCGCCCCCCACGGGAAGGCCCTGCCCACCCACCAGATCATCAATATACGCTTTGATGCTGGTGAAGAGGGCATTGCCCAGCCGGGTGACGCCGTCCGTAATGGTCGGCCACACTGCCATGATCGGTTAGCCCTTGTTCTCGTTGTAGGTGAAGGCGGTCACCGCGACGTTCGCCCCTGCCGTGATGCCTGTCGAATTCAGGATGAGGTCGGCGCTGGCGGTGCCCACGGACCCGTCGAAGACAGCGGTCGTGCCATCAGATTTGAGGGCGCGGAACCAGGTGGCGGTGCCGGTGGCATCCGCACTGGCGTCTGACGTGATGCTGTTGGCGACTGCCACGCCATTCGAGGCGGCCCCAAAGGCCGTGGCGTTCCAGCGCAGCTCGGCCAGGAGGGTCTGGGTCGTCACGGCGGTGTCCGCGTTCGCAGGCTGGCTGCCGTTGTAAATGCGGAGATAGCCGTTGTCGAGGAGGTCACAGACCGCATCGGCGGCGGCAGTGACGGCGGCATTGGAACGCTTCGGATTGACGGCCATGGGTTACTCCTGGGGAAGGGCGCCCGGCGTGGGGGCCAGTTGCGGCACGAGCCCTTCGATCAGGCCCGTCTCGGGATTGCGGTTAATCGTGTAGCCCACCGGCATCTTGATGCCCGCGTTGATATTGATGGGCTGAGGCGGCGCGGGTGGGGGTGGCGGCGGTTCCGGCGGGGGCGGGGGCGGGGGCGGCTGCTGGAGGTCCAGCAGGGCCTGGAGCTGCTCGCGCAGCCCGAACTCCCCGGCCATCTTAAGGGCATCATCCGGGTTCATGTAGCTGAGGTGGATGATGGCGTGCCAGGCGTAGGCGGTCGTGACGTCCTGGGGCCAGTCCATGGCCTCGGGCGACTTGAAGAGGTCGGTATGGGCCTCCCAGTGGACGCGGTGGTCCTCCCACGGCTGGGGCTTCTGGAGGGGCTGCTGGCGCGTCATCTGGATGTTTTCCAGCTGGGCCTGCTCCTGGTCGCGCTGCTCCCGGTCAATCTCGAAGTCCGGGTAGCCCATGCGAATCATGTCGAGCAGGCGGCGGCGCACGTTCGGGTCGTTGCGGTCGCCGAAGAGCCCATCGGCGGCCATCCCCCGAATCATGTCCACGCGGGCCGAGCGGAGCATGGGCATCATCTGGTCGGGCTCAATCTTGATGTCGGCCTGGTCGTCGATGTTGGACTGGCTGAACTCGTAGACCTCGGGCAGGTTGTTCCGGCCCGCGATGGAGATGAGGCGCGGCACCGTATAGTAGAGCTTCATCAGGTGCCGAATTTTCAGGTAGGCTTCTTCGAGGCCCAGGGCGTTACGCTGGATGGCGGGCCCATGGACCTGGTCGGCGGCCTCCTGGAGGAGGTTGGTCTGGAAGCCGGACGAGGCACCCCCCGCGCCCCCGAGGGAGGAGGGGTAGATCATGGTGATGTCGTCCATTTCCTTGCGGATGGTGTTCAGGACGTTCCAGGCATCGCCGATGACGCTGCTGGGCTGGAGGAACTGGGGCATGGGGATGCCCGGCACGAAGTTGACGTTCAGGCGCTCGCCCGCCTCGGAGGTGTAGGCATCCTCGGCGAGGTTGAGCTGCTTGGCCACCACCAGCTTGGGGAAGAAGTGCATGGCCAGGTTTTCGCCCATCTTGGAGCGGTATTCGTTGTATTCGGACTGGAGGCCCACCATGCGCTCGATGAAGGCGTCGGGCCAGAACTGGCCGGGGGCCGCATCATCGCAGTATTCGACGCAGGGGTAGGGGTTGCGGTGGACGTGCTGGAAGTTGCCCGGCAGTTCCTCTTCGTGCTTGAGGAGCTTCTGGCCCGCGCAGATGACGTAGCGCCCATTGGGGTAGGCGGCGCAGGGCTTGGTGAAGCACTCAATCATGAGGGCGTAGCCGCGCCCGTCCTTGATGTCGTCGCCCATGGCCGTGACGGCGCGGGAGGCCATGCCCATCTGGCGCGTGCCCAGGTCGGCGATTTGGCGCTGGTAGAAGAAGAGGTCGGCGTCCGAGCTTTCGGGCGCGATGGTGCCCTTCTCCAGGCCAAAGCGTTCCTCGATGTCCTGGGTCTGCATCATGCGGACGCGCATGATTTCAGGCTGGTCGGCCAGGAATTCGATGCCCGGGTCGGCGGGCAGGAACTCGAAGGCCGAGCCGTAGTCAATTTCGATGTCGCCCATGATGGGCTCGCGCCGCCCGTCCAGTTCGACGGGGGCATAGCCAATCTTGTCGGCGTCGTAGCGCAGCCACCAGAAGGCCTTGCCCGTGACGGGAATCCACTGCATGACCTGCATCCACTTCTTGCGCAGGTCGCCCCGCCGGGTGACGTATTCGAGGGCCTTCTGGGAGGCCCGGGCGTTGAAGACGTCTTCGCGGTCCGAGGTGGCGGGGACGACGAGGGGGGAGGGCGGCGTCTTGGTGTATTTGGCGACGCGGGCCACATACTTGGGCTTGATGTGGTTGATGCGGAAGCGCTTGCGGTGGGCGGGTTCGCGCTTGATTTCAATGCGGTTGAACTCGGCGTTCCAGCGCACGTCGGGGAAGCCCCGCAGCGCAGAGGCGTTCAGATACCACTGGATTTCGTAGGGCCGCCGCATCTGGCGCCGCACGTCGTATTTGTGGTAGACCTCGGCCACCACGGCGTCGGGGCTGAAGGTGCGCTCGCCCGTGGGCAGGTTGGGCTCGTTGGCCGGGTTGGGCGGGTTGGTCGCGTCGCCGTCAAAGGAGACGGGGGTGCCGGAGTCGATGGCCATTACATCAATCCTTTCAGGACGTCACGGGGGTCCAGATATTGGTCGAGGGGGTCCCACTCCTCCAGCTGCTTCTCGGCGGCCCGCAGCGCCCGCTCGTCGGCGCTCGACGAGGGCAGGGGCTGGGCGCTGGGCGTAAACATCTGCATCCACGTCTTCATGAGGTCGGTGGTGGCCATCTGCGCGGCGGTCATCTGTTCGAGGACCGTGGCCTGCTGCTTGACCATGAGGCGCACCAGCTCCATCAGCTCCGAGGCCTCGGCCACGGTGGGCGTGGTCTGGATGGGCGCGGGGACCGGATGCTTGCGGGGGCGGCCCCGCTTCCGGGGCGCCGGGGCGGCTAGACCCAGGCTTCCGTGGCTGCCGCGTTCTTGCGTTTCAGACATGCGAGACCTTCCTCGAAGAGGGTGGGGACTTTCTTGGGCCGCTCCATCGTGGGCATGTGGAGCGGGGCGACGCTGGTGCCCAGGGCGATGACGGAGGCCACGTCGTCGTGGCGCCCGGTGGGGGCAGCGATTTGCACGTTGCCCAGCGCGTTCATCTTCTTCTGGAGCTGGGTCAGCTGCTGGTAGATGACGGGCAGGTCCAGCAGCTTGAGCTTGGCCGTGCGCATCAGGTGCAGCAGGGAGCCATACATCTTGGCTTTGGATTTGCCCGTGAAGTCGTTGCCGATGATGGCGAAGTTGTGCTGGAGGGCCAGTTGTTGGAGGGCTTCCAGCTGGTATTGGTCGCTGTAGACGACCGAGATGCCCCACTCCTTGGTGAGGTGGGCGATTTCGTCGATAATGGTGGCCGGGTCCAGTCGCTCGCCCCGCTTGCTGTCGGGCGTCCACGTCTTGAGGATGTCCTGGACGACGGTGCCGTCCGGGTCCATGTGGAAGATGGCGAAGGCAAAGCTGTCGTGCCGAAAGGCCGGGTCCATGGCCGCGACGTAAAGGGGGCGCAGGCCCTGGGCCTCGTTCTGGCTGCGGGTCCGGCCCTTGCCGTGCCCCTTGGTGGCCCGCTCGACCAGCTCGACGGCAAAGAAACCGCTGATAGCCGAGACGAAGCGGCACAGGGATTCGCGGATAAAGGCGTCCGGGTCCTGGTTCTTGAGCTTCTGGAGTTTCTTCCGGGTGATGACCGGGTTCTCCATGGCCGCGGTGGAGCTCTGGATGACCAGGGCGTCCTCGTATTCGAGGCGGTCCTCGGGGTCGATGTGGCGCCCGGCGGTCCCGGCCTTCCAGTATTCGTAAAGGAGGCCCTCTTCGGTGTAGGGCGTGGAGATGATGAACTGTTTGGCCCGGGGGAACTGGGACTGGGCGAACGAGACGGCGCGCTGGACTTCGTAGTCCGGGTTGGCGGCCTCGGCGGTCCGATACCAGAAGCCCACTTCGTCCATGATGACCAGCGGGACGGCGATGCCGCGGCCCGTCTTGATGGCCGGGGGCTCAGGCGTGACGACGATGCCGTTCTTAAAGTCGATGCGGTCCCGGCTGGCGGTCAGAATTTGCTTGCGCAGCAGGGGCGCGTCGTTGGCCATCAGGGCGATAAAGATCATGTTGGCTTTGGCGGTGGCCAGGTCCTGGGCGATATAGGGCACCACGACATCTTGGCCCGGCTTGACATACGCAAGGTGGCCGCCAAAGAGAATTTCGTAGAGGGCCGCGAAGGCGGTGATGGCCGACGACTTGCCCGAGCGCCGCCCCAGGATGCCCACGAGCTGGTCGTATTCGCGGGGGGTGTAGGGCAGGGGCTGGGTGCTCAGGGGGTAGCCCAGCTCGTCGTAGGTCACCTGGTCGTTGAAGATGGCCCAGATGTCCAGTTCGCGCCCGTCGAGGGGCAGGCCGTAGAAGGCTTTCAGGGCCACCTGCTGGGGCAGGGAGAGGTGCTTCTTCCAGAGGCCGCCCATGAGCTGGGGGTCGGCAATGACCTCCGCAAAGGGCAGATAGGGCAGGACCTCGCTGGTGGCCTCGACCTTCTCGGCGACCTGGACCTTCTTCGGCGGCATCGGGGGTTAGCGGCCCAGCTGGAGCGTGCCGTCCAGCACCGACTCCCGAATGGCGTCCATGCAGCGCCGGTTGGCTTCGGCGACGTCGTCCGCCGTGGCGCGGATGGTCTGGCCGTCCGGGCGCTCGTAGGTGGCGACGTAGGTGCCGTCGGGCTGCTGGGCGATGTCCAGCGGCAGCTGGAAGTGGCCGTTCATGAAGGCGTCGGTGTAGCGGTCAAACATGGGCGGCCTCAGGCGGGGCGGGCGGCGGAGGGGTCTTCATCCACGCCGTGTAGAGATGCCCGGCTCGGGCCGCCATCCGGCGGAGGCGCCTCGGCGCTTTCTGCGGGTCCAACAGGCGCATAATTTCCTGGCGCATCTGGTGCCGGGTCTGCTGTCGTGAGGGCGGGCGTGACGTCAATGCTGGTCTCCTCCAGAAGGGCTTGGGTCCGTTTGGCGAAAATGTAGGCCGAAAGGTCGTCGGCGTCCTGCTGCTGGGTCTTTGTGACGACCGGCGTCTTCTTCAAGATGTTGGTGCCCTTAAAAATTTCCAGAGCAACCTTGGCGTTGCCTTCCGTCAGGGCACTGACTAGCGCGTCATGCGCAAGGGGGAGCAGTTCCTGGTGCAGCTTGTCCTCAAAACTAATGAGGAGGTCGCCCTTTTTGGCCAGGGACATGGCTTTGGCGACAGTAGACTTTGCCACGCCAAAGTCTTGGGCAATTTCGTCGTGCGTTTTGCCCTCCATGATCTTGGCTTCGAGCATCTTAAACGCCCGGGCCTTCTGGTGCTGCTTGTTATACAATTTCATAGGGCGAGGGGGGTGGAATCCTGCAACCCGGGCCGGGCCGGTTGGAGGAGGAGGGAGGAGCCAACCTCGTCCCGGAGAGGATTCCACCCAAACATGCCTGCATTATACCATATTTTTGCTAAAAATGCCAAAAAAATCGGAAATTCTGGGTGGTTCAGGGTGGTTCAGTCACGTGAACCAAGGGAAAAATGCCCGCAAGTCATTGGAAATCAAGCACTTAGGCATTTTTGGCTGTAGTTCATTAATGCTGAACTGGTTCATGGGGCAGAATCGCGCTAAGTTGTTGCAAATCAAGCACTTAGGAGTGGTTTCTGGGAGGTGGTTCAGGACCCCTTATAGGTATAGGGGTTTGAACCACCTGTTTTGGTCCACGTGGCCCTGCTGCGTGGGGCGCATTCGGGACGTATAGGGGCGGCGTTCCCCAGCCGCCCGCCCCCTGAGCCCTGGGGATAGGATGATCGGGGCTCCTGGGGCTCCGCAGGGGCTAAAAATGGGGGTCTGGTGCGCGGGAGGGGGCCAAAAATTTCTGGGGGGCCGGAAAATTTTGCGATCTTTCTTTCGACCAGCGCGCGCACCCGGGGGGCAGGATGTACCCCCCGGTGGGGCAGTGGGGCGCGGGGGCGCAGGGGCGCGTGTGCGTGTGGGTGGGCGCATGTGGGCGTGTGTGTGGGCGCAAAAGGGCCGGAAAATGCGGCATCGGCAGCAAAATCCGGGCGGTTTTGTCCCAGTTTCTAGGCTAAATGAAGATTTTTGTTGACTTTTGCCAACAAGTGTGCTAGACTGTAATTGTGAGTGGGATTCAGCCTACTACACAACAGGAGCAAATCATGAACAGCACACTCGACATGAACGTAGTGAACGAGACGGTACTCAACACGGGCAACACGGGACGCACGGCGTGCGAGGACGCCATCCGGGGCATCGGGGAGGCAGAGAGCATGATTCAAACCACGGTTGCCAAGCTGGAGGAGCTCTTCATCACGGTCACGCGCGCCATGGAACGCGAGTCCACCGAGACGGTCGGAAACCTGACGCTCTACTGCATCCCCTACGAAGTCAAAAAGGCGGTTAAGGCCCTGTTCTGGAACGTCGCAGCGGGCTCGGGCTTGACGGCAGACACCACCAAGGCCCGGTGGGACCGGGCCATGCAGCACATGGGACGCGTCAAGTTCCTCGAGTCCCAGTCGCCGGACAGCATCCGCAAGCGTAAGGCGGCGGAGGCGCGCAGGGCGGCGACCGAGGCGGCCAAGGCGGGAGCGGAGACGGTCGCGGAAGCGGCCAAGGCGGAAGTCAAGAACTCGCGGAAGTCGCCCGAGGCGGCCACGGTCAAGGCCCTTGTCGCGACGCTCCGCAAGGCCGTGAGCGACCGCCGGTGGCACGATGTCGCCGCCCTCGCGTCGAAGCTGGCCGAGGTCGAGACGGCGAAGGCCGAGTAGGGGAGAGCGGGGGGCTTC
>Ga0129336_10000964_pt1 | contig 17103 bp, 21 predicted proteins | sample CPB6_02_DNA_FD_96878 | JGI IMG/M metagenome (GOLD analysis project Ga0129336, IMG submission 96878) | Freshwater to marine salinity gradient microbial communities from Chesapeake Bay, USA - CPBay_Sum_0.6_0.2_DNA | ecosystem: Environmental > Aquatic > Marine > Coastal | place: USA: Chesapeake... | reverse complement strand
TTTTAACGATGTCCATTAGTTCCCACGCTGCGTCGCAACTTATTGTCACTTGATTGGATTTAGCAAGTTGTGGCGTAGAAATAGAAAGAAGTGGAACCCATGCTAAAAGCAAAAGTGCTTTAGTCATAGGATGAACGTTAGAGGGATATTATACCTCTATTCTTCTTATATATACAAGTTTTATGTTGAAATAGTAACAATAGATACAAAAATGTATCTCTATTATACTAAAAAACGTGAAGATTTATAAAAACCTTCACGCGAAGAAATTTTGCCGGAAAAATTTTCCCCCATTTGGGAAATCACTTTCTCTTTTTCTTTTCGGGTGCCTGATAACCCCATAGTTTTGGATTGACTCTTCCATATCCAAAGTCAATATGCTTTAGATTCTCACGAAACTTATCCCAGTACATATCAAACAATTTAATTCTTGATCCTCTTGTGAGGTCATAGCAAACCTCATCATCAACCACATACTTTATGATATAAGCATCATTAGGTGCCTGTTTAGTACAGACATCAGCATAAGAACCATTTTCAATTAAAATGTCACAACCATATCGTGACTTACAAGTTTCTCTTTCTGCGGATGTCCAACGGTCCATATGCTTTTCCTGAATTTTATCAATAACTGAACTCACGAACGCCCTCCCCATTTAATGTCAGGATATGCTTCCGCAACAATTTCTTTAGTGATTTTATATTTTTCTCCAAGTTTTTTATCCTTACATAAAATCAAAATCTCTGCTTCAAAAGGATGGAGACCTTGAAGAATATTGATAAACATAGTCTCTCTACGAAGAGAACTTAATGAGTCATTACCACCCTTAACAAAATTATAAAACCTTTGATACTCTTTACGGATAGAAGAACGTCCTTGATCTTGAGAACCTAATGAATTGGAACCAAGTTCTCCCATTTTAGAAACTGCATCTTCAATCTTTGCAGAAAGAGTTCCTGTAAAAGAATTTTGTTCACTTGTAGCTGCGTAAGGAACATCTCCAGGTGGTAACAGAGATACCACACTTTCATCAAAGTTCCAGATCAACACAACCTTCAGTGCTGGATCATTGAACTTTTGTAGTGCTTCTACCTTACGGGCATTAGATCTTTGTTTATTTACTACTTGCAAAATTTCAAAGATAAAAGGATTAGAGGGAAGATCTGGAATCGGTGCCTCTACTTTAGTCTTTGGGGTTGTTTCCTTTGTAGTAATTGTCTTTGCTTTACTCTTCGTCGTCGATGTCTTCGTAGTCATGATAGTTCTCAAAATTAAATGCAATCACCTCATCTGGAATCAGGTTACCCTGGTTATCAAACATTTCGGGGTGAGGTCTAGGAATTTCCCGATAGTTCATCATATATTCTCTTGCCACCCAACCTGCCATTACTCCCACTATAAGAAACAATACGGTTAGAAAGGAACCGAAAACTAAACTAACTGCTAACATTTCTTTTACCTCGGGAAACTACTTTTCTTTTCCTTGACTTTAAGGAAAATTCAAAATAGACAGTTACTTCCCGATTTAGAAAGCAAACTATCTTCTCAAAGATAATATGGAACGGTTGTGTTTGCTTTCTTTTTCCTCCATTAAGTATAAATTCAACACCACGATTGAAGTGGTCTTCCTTTTTATTTATGTTATCTTCAAACAATTTTTTCTTCTTTGAGGAATTTGATTGTGTCAACAGATCCTCCTAACTTTTTATCATTACAAATGACTTGAGGAAAAGTTGATCCTTCTCCAAATTCAGCATAAAACTGTTCTCTAGTAAAATCTTCTCCCAAAGTATAAACGACAAACTGCATATTTGTCAACTCTAGTACTTTTTTTACCTTGTCACAATATGGACAACTTTCTTTGCTGTAAACTGTAAATTTCATTTTTAGTCGAAAAAGAATATGTGGAACAATCTTGAATCTTCTTTGGTCTGACCAAAGTATTTGGATGCCGCATGAATATTTTGAGCATCAAAGATAAAAAGCCGGTTAAATACATTCCCTACAGAATCTACCAATTCAAATTTAGTTTCATCATAAAAACCACCTGCAAAAACTTCATCGTTAAAGTTAGTATCTGTAGTTCTTCTAGCTCCATTTTTAGAAGCATATAAAGAAGTTCCTGTACAATAGGGAGCATTAGGAGTTAAATATATCATCGCCGCCCAAGTTTGTGCATCATGATGATAAACAAGATCATCTTGGGCAGTGCAATATTGAAAACGTCCACACATCGTATGTGTTTCCCACTCACGAATAGTGATGCCCATAATTTTTTCAAATGCTTCTTTAGTCCCTGGAACAAAAAACTGGTTCACAGAACGACTACCTTTATACCAATTATTATCAGCAGCAAATTCCTGCTGAAGAGCAAATTTCCTCACAGCATATGGATCAGCATAAAAATTATCAACAACCCATATTGTCTTCTGTGACTGTCTATTTATTGTTGAGACTGGAACGTATTTCATTTAACCTCCTGAATTTTCACAAGCAATTTGATGAAGTAGTTTTCCATATTCACCAGAATCAATATAGAAATTACTATTTAATATGAAATGATAGTCTGGAAACGGTAGTTTACGATTTGAATCAACAAGAATATTGGTTTGCATTTTCATCATTTCAAAATCACCAAGTTCTCGATAACATTCTGCAAGTCCAACGATGTGTTCATTTCTAATTGGACAAAAAGGTTCAGCACGAATACAATATTCTATTGCTTTTTCGTGATTTCCCAAGAAACGATACATTTCACCAATCGCATACAAGGTATAATATCCCATTTCCCATATTTGCCCAATATGCCCAACCTCATCATAATTACAAGATACATTCATGTACTCTTGGTAATAAAAAATTGCACGGCGGGCATATTCTCTTTGATGCTTTTCACCTAAAGGAAATACGTTAGAATAACAAGCATCATGATAACTTTTTGCAACATACCAAAAATGATATAGATCAGTCAATAAAGTCCCTTCACGAATGTGTTGCTCCTCAAGTTTTAAAGAATCACTTATATATTTGGTAGGAACTGTATAGCTTTCACCATCGTTTGTTCCAATTTGCCTTAAAGAATGTGGAAGATTCACACGCTGAAAGTCTTCACCAACTCCAGGAAGATCACACACAATACATTCATGTGCAACATCATGTTTAAAATGCCATGGTAATTTAGCGTTCCACATCCAAGCACGATAATAAACACACCCAGGATTTTTAGCAGCTACATGAAAGCTATGAATTGTAGTGTCGTCTAGTAAAGACCAATCAAAATCATCATCTACTTCCAAGTATTCATCACAATCCATTTTTAAAATCCAATCACATCCATGATCAGTATTCAAGCAAGTCTGAAGAAGATGGTCACGATTCCATCCAAATCCAACCCATCCTTCCTCTACATTATAGATGAATCCAGGAATATTTTTATCCTTAAAAAAGTCATGTACAACTTCAGGAGTTCCATCAGTAGATCCATTATCTTGAAGAATCCAATAGTCAATATACTTATAACAAGATTCAAGCATTCGTCCAATTGTTTTGGACTCATTCTTGAACATTGAAATCATTACAATTTTTGTATTTTTATTAGAAATTTTCATTTAATTAATGCTCTTATCAATGTAATAATTTGGAGAATACAATGTATCATATAAAGTTGTATCTTTTAAATTTATACTGCTATTATGATAGGACTTATAATTTGGATTTTTAGTTCCTATCCACATTTCAGATTTCCACCTAGTCAATTCATTTTCTTCATTATAAATGTAATCTAATTCCAGTTGATTAATGTATCTGGCAGTTGCCCACCAAAAATTTCCAGAATAGTGTAAGCAATTGCCATAAGTAAATTCTTCAATTTCTGAATTAAAAAACTTGGTTTGATTAATCCATTCTGCACCAACACAATCATAAGAACTTAAATCTTCCAAACAAGTTTTCCATTTATGAATTACAAAATACTCAAGATAAATTCTCCATGCATTTGTAGTAATTGAACAATTATGTTCTGTAGTATGAGTAAGACCTTTTGTATGAAAATACATTACCCGATAATCAGGATTTTCTTTACAAAATTCCCAAAGAGATTGTAATGTATTTGCCTCAAGAATTTTATTTTCATTATATTGAACTCTCATTTTATCCAAAACAAAGGGAAGATCTTGATATCCATTGATTCCAATATGAATCAAATCACATTGATCGTATAATCCACTTACTATTAATGAATTAATTTGTTCTTGATATAATTTTTTCCAATCATTTGCTTGATATACATGATAGAATACTGCTATTTTATTATTTTTTTTTTCTTCGGTATCTGGAGATATTATATTATTGATATTCAATTGTTTAAATCTCTCGGAAACATTAGAATATTGTCTCCATTTATCACTATCCAAGAGATCTTCTATTGTTTTTAGTAAATCATTTTGATCTACTTCTGTAATTAAATCTCCGTAATAATTTCTAACGCTTTTTTCACTGACAACACATTTATCATTTATCAATGCATAATATATTCTAGATTGTTTTTGAATTTTTTGCCCACTTTCAATGGAGTCTGTGGTATTCAAATTTAGAATAATTTTACTTCTACTAATAAACTCATTAAATATTTCACTACTATCTCCATAATTCCATAACCACACTGTTTTTCTACCAATTAAACCATGATTGGTTAAAATTTCAACAATTTTAGATCTATGAGGAGTAGATGTTCCATAAAAGAAAACATCAATATCAGGGTGTTCTCTATTTTGAATCCTCTTCAGATTGTTGCAATATAAAAATGGTTTAAATTTAGCATTAATACCATACTTTTTCAATACTTCAATATTATCTAAATCATAATCCCAAACTTCATCAGCATCTTTAATTCTTGATACAACATATTCCTCATTCCACCAATGATTTTTACACAAAGGTTCTAATTGGTAAATTATAATTTTATTGTGTCCAGGATTAGATTGTTTAATCTGTTCTATAGATTGATGATGATGAACTGCCATTACTAGAACATCATTATGTTCATATTCGTGAGCATAATTTTCATCTACCATCATACAGATGTCATTCCAATGATATGGAATATTTAATGAATAAAAATATCTCATATAGTTTAAGCGTATTGTGGATCTATTACTTCATTAAAAATAATTTTAATTTTATCAATCAATTCTTGATTTTTAGATACAACACCCAAACCCCAACTTGTTTTAAAATTAGTTTTTGGAAGATCGATTTCTTTTAATAATTTATATACACCAAAATTTCTATCAAAGACCATAGTGTCATGAAATAAAATTACACCATCATCTTTTACAAATTTACTCCAAGTTTCATAATCATTTTTTACTGCCTCATAAGTATGAAAACCATCAATATGAAGAATGTCAATATCTCTTCCCCAAATGGATGCGATATCATCAAAATAACCTTTAATAAAGGTTATATTATCCATTCCTAATTCCTTTTTCTTTTCATCCACAAATTTTTTAGTATCACGAATACTTGTGTGATCATCACCTTCAAAACTATCGATTCCAAATATTTTTCCTACATTAGGAATCCCAAAAGAAAATGTAGAGTATCCATAATCAACACCCAAATCAACTATGACTTCTGGATTTTTTTCTATAACAATCCATTCCGCAAAATTAATATGATCTGTCCATGCAGTTTGTATTTCTTTTATTTTTTGAATTTTTTCTTCCCTATTCATTTTTTACTTCTCCAAATGATTCTTTGTTGAATTAAATCTAATACTTCCTTATTATTTTGCTGATCTTTTGTTGGAGCATATAATGCTCTATTTCTCGGATCAGTATTGTTGGGAGGATCAGTCATATAATATACAGCTATACTTTTTCGATAAATTCCTTCTGGGCAATCGAGTGGTTGTGGTAATCCATGCCAAGAATTTTGAGTTGTATCAAATAAAATTGCACGATTAAAAACATTATCAATAACCTTTTCTTGTTTGAGAGGAAGTTTAGTTTCAGGATTGTGAGACCACAATTCTAATCCACCTCCCCATTCAGGTTTCCATCCTTCAGTAAGATAAAGAATTAAATTAAGTTTTCTTTGAAGACCTGTCTTTGGATGAATAGAATAATCAAGATGTATATTTAGTTTACCACCTCTTGAATGAATATGCCATCCACCACCATGCAATCCAATATCTGGATATAGTTTTTTAATTTCTGTTTTTTCACACAAACTTTTTATAAATTGACAAGAATTTAAAAAAGAAAAAGTCTTGTATGTTTCTGGAGGAAAATCTAACCAACTATTATTGGTTTTCTTTTTTTCTAGCGGATTATTATAATAAAACCAACTAGAATCATCATAATCCGGAAATTCTTCCGATAATTTTCTTGCCTTTTCAAGTGGGAAAAAATCATCAATTACAACATGATTAAAAGGAAAATGCTCCATCATATTCCAAGAACTCCAGGGAAACGTTCCTCGTCTTTAATTGCAACTAACCATGCACTAACAACAGGAATATGTGGTGCCATATCCCAAGTATTTAAGCGATAAGTTTGAAAGCGAATATCATAGTTTCTAATAAAGTCTGCTTTATTTTTATTGGTATAATACCAGAAACTATGCTCATTCCAGAAACTAACATGAGTTGGATCTTGGAATGCTCCTCTACCATCCGTAGAAGGCACCTCAATCATTGCCCATCCACCATGTGCAAGAACTCTATGAATCTCGCGCATCGACTTAATAGGGTCTCTCAGATGCTCCAGAACGTGACTTGCATTTAAAACACCAACACTGTTATCTGGAAGAGGAATACCTTCATTTAAATCACAAGTAATATCAGCACCCTCTTGATCAATCGTTAGATAACCAGGACGAGGATATAATCCACCACCAATATCAACTTTTAAAAGACCACGTTCATCAGCATCTCTTTCTGCGAGTTGATATCCATACTCATAGAAAAGATCCACAGTCTTTGTTTGAATTTGAGAGCTTCTTTCTAACCAGGTATTATCACCATAAATTCTGTAAATGTACAGGGGTTTAGGGATATGATACATTTCACTATTCAAATATGTCCTTATCATGAGATCATGATCATCACAGATACTAAGTTCAACATTATGTCCACCAATGGACTGATAAACTTTTGCTCTCCAAGATCTAACATGATCTGGGGCATACCAAATATAAGCAAGTGATTGACTTGATGGTCTCCAAGAATTCATAACATGCAAGTTTTTATCACGGAACTTATAAAAATAATAACTCCATCCATATTGCTTATCATATGGAACAAACTTGTCCTCATGGTGATAAATTGCAACATCACTGAATACAAATCCGATATCTTGATCTTGATATGCTCTATTTAATTCTTCTAAACAATTAGGAGTTATTAGATCATCATGATCAACTTCAACTAAAATGTCTCCCGTTCCTAAATTAAATGCTTTATTTTTATGAAATCCAACATTTGAATTTTCTTCTTTACACTCGTAGATTACTACTCTTTCATCATTTTCAATTTCTGGCGAAAGTTTTTTGCGATCAAAATTCCCATTTAACCACAAAACCCACTCCCAATCGTTATAAGTTTGAGCAACCAAACTTTCATAAAGTTCTTGAAGATATGGTGTATTTTTATGAGATGGTGTAATAATACTGAATTTATACTTCATACAATTCAAATTGATATAGAGTAATTATAAGTTATATAGACCATAAAGTCAAATAGAAAAAAGGAGGGTATAAAACCCTCCTCATTAACCACCAACTCACCTCTCCCACCACAGAGAAGTGGTCTTCATTCCCAAAGTTACAAGGATGTTGAAGACTTAATTATTATACAGGATTATGTGGAGATTGTCAACTATTAGAAGACCCGATAAAAGAAGTTTCTTTCAATTCATAGCCATTATCTGTAAAATCAATATCATCATCAAAATCTCCGTCAAATTCATCATCTAAATCAGATATAAGTGTTCTCCAAAATTCTGCATTCTCACATTTTTTAAGTATTTCTGGAGAAAGAACCTCTGATGGACTAGGTGCAGTTAACTTTACAACAGAACGAACCTCATGCATATCAGCAAGTCCATAAATTTGCATATCATTTTCACGATGAGGATTTTCTAGATTATCAAAAGTATGCTCAAATGTTTCTTCATCAAGAAACTCATAAATTTTATTCAAAGTTTCTTGTGGATTACTAACAAGATCTTTATATTCAACAAAGTGTAAGCAATGATCATATCCTTCCATAATTGCCTGCTTCAATCCATTATAAGATTGACCTAGAATCCCACCTTCACTTGCAAGAAATTGGCAACGATTATCATCGGTTAATGGAATATTACTTTTAATTAACATATCATCAATAAAATTAATTTTGTTCTGATCTGCATTAAAATTTCTACGACGCATCATAATGAATGACGTTAGAATTTCAGAAATATCTCTAACTGGACAAATAACTTTGGGAACAATATCAAAATACCCCGAAATATAATTCATACGATTAACCCATGACCTATTCTTATCAAAAATAACTGGTTTATCAATATCAGAATAATACTGTGGAAGAATAGAGGCAATAATATTTTTTGCAACTTCCATTTTTGGATACCCTAAAAATAATTCATCATTAGAAAAGCTATTCTCCAATGCCAACATTGTGGGTACAACTGGAGAACTTGGTCCAGAATAAAATCTAGGATTTTGATTCAGTAAAGAAGAAAGTAAAGTGCTTCCAGAACGTGGAAGCCCCGCCATAAAATAAAAAGTTTTATCAGTGTTCATTTTAAGTCTCCTTAATTATTGTTTATCAATAGATTCTACAATTTTATTAAAATCAAATATTTCCTCATCATCATCAAAAGGATATTCCTGTTCAACTCCATTAAAATCAAAATCAAAAAGATAACTTCCAGGAAGTTTAAAATCATATGGAATTTCAGTAGAAATGTTATCGTGCATTTCATATCCAAATATTTTTGGACTTGTACCATTCCAAAGAACTGTTGATTTAAGTCTTAAAGCTGCAGCACAGTGTTGCAAACAAGAATCAATCAAGATTCTTTTTTTACTATGAAGAATCAAACTAAAAAGTTCCATCAAGCTATAAGATTGTTCTTCTGATGCAAAAATATGTTGAGCACCTTCAAGTTTTGGGGAATTTAATTTTGTAACTTGATAGATATGATATTCGTCTTTATAGTGGTCAACAATTTTTTGTGCTAAATCTGAAGGCATGTCTCTTGCCCACATATAAGGTTTAGCATCAGTTGTTTGCACTCCACCATTGGTATGAATGACCATAACTGGTTTCTTACCTTGACACCAATATTGCTTGGAAATATTTGTTTGAAGTTTATTAAATCTTATTTCTGGTTTTTCTCCATTATATTTAATACCATACATCTTACACCAACTTTCCACCAGAGGAAGTTTCTTATTCACATGGTCTGTAGTATAATAAGGTTCATTAGCAAAGATAAAAGAGTCTTTACCTTGAACATAATTTTGATAAAAATACTGGGTTCCACCAAGCGGATAAACTCTATCTACAAATGTTAGATTAATAAAAACATCTGTCCAAACGCACACTACAATGAGTTTTCGGTCTGGATAATTATTTTTGATTGCTTTTGCTACTGCTGTCGCCGTAATATGTTTTCCAATACCACCCTGTACATGAAAAATGCAATACTTTGATTTCATAGGTAAATAATTACTGAATTATATTATATATGAGTATTTTAAGAATGTCAAATTTTAATTATTTTAATTTTCATAATATTTTATAAATCTATTACCATCCAATCTTTAGGTCCACTAAAATTAGATTTTGACTTATATAAATCTAAATTTGCATGATATTCCGTTCTACGCTTTACATCGGTATTATACCAATTTTTTTCATTTAATACAACTGGTTTATGCGAAATGTCTGGATTGTATACATGTGTTGTAGAATCATTTAATTTATGCAGCATATAATCCTCGGAATAAACACCCCACATCTTAGATTTTTGAATTCCTTCTCTAGAATAGTCTTTGTTTTTTATTTTCAATAATCTATCCTTATGCTTCATTAAATACTGATACTTATATAATCCAATATTCATGGAATAGATAGATGTTAAAGCAATTTTATCTGGAAGACTTTCTGGTATATTATAAAGTAACTTTTTAAATTGTGGACCAACTTTACAAGTATCATGAATATAAAACCAGTAGTCTGATTCAACTTCATACTCTACAATATCAATTAAAGCAGTAAAATCAATCGTATTATTATCCGTTTGAATTAAAGTATAAGTATCTTTTTTAATTACTGATCTTTCAGTATGTCCACCTTCAAATACAAAGATATCTTCGGGACTAATACCAGCATCAATTAATGAAGGTATTATAATAGGAAGAGTTTTAGCACTAAAATCTTTAGTGCTATTAACACAGACTTTAATTTTTATATTTTCATTATTCATCAAACAATATTATATCTAGTACAAAGATGTTCTACTTCTAAAAATTTTCTATATTTAAAACTTGGTTTGTAGATATCAAAAAACTCCATTGCTGTTAAAGTAGCAACACTCTCAAGAGAACTTACAAAATCACTTCTTCTTTGAATTCCTTTTTTAATTAAATAATCTCTTTGATTTTTTGTCAAACAAAAAGTTCCTGAATGAGGATTTATTGGATTATCAAAAATTAAAGTGTTGGTTTTGTATTTTAAACTCAAAGAATTATTTCTTGGAATCATAAAATTTTTAAGCATAATTTGGTCTATTGGACCATCAATATAGATTTTTTCTATTTCTAATGAAAATAAGTTCTCAAATCTATAAGGCATTAAAACTCCTTGATGATTTGTTTGATTTGCAAACCAAAATATTCTATCAAAATAATTTTTATTACTTATTCCAAGATCATCTTCGCAATAAAAATATAAATCATAATTTTCATCACAAAATAACTCATCCCTAGTTTCAAAAACTAAATCCATTGAATTATTTAATTTTACTTTTTTTACTGATACATGGTTTTTATACTTATTTAAAATTTCATCACAAACATTTTTACCGTCAGTAACTACAGTAATAGAAATATCATGTTTCTTACAGATATTTAATAATTTATTGGTTATCCCAGTACGTATATCTAGCAACCCATCATTATTTTCATTTCCAAGATGAATTAAAGACCATAAGCACCTATCAAACGCATTTTTTCTTTTTTCTATTTTTCCGTCTAAAGATCCGTGAGACCATCCGTTAGACTCATAAAAATCTTTATCAAATGATGAAGAAAAATAATGAGGAATACAAACTTTTATTTTCATATCATCTAACTTACTCTATATTATTAATAGTTTTCCAACCTTTTTTTATATAGTTTTGGATTATTACTGCTCTTTGAAAATGAAAATTATTTTTAGTTTTATAACTTGCATTATCATCATCACTATATTCTTCTTTTACAGATCCCCATAATTCTTTGTTTTTTTCTGGATGAGGAGGAACATAAGTTTTTATTTTCCCATACTTTTGAGCAAGATATGATAATTGCATATCTTCACCATTTTCCCAACTAATTGGATCTTGAATCCACATATATTTTAAATATTTTTTATTAAAAAACCATGAATGTCCAACTAAATCCACTTCAATAGGAACATCACTTTTAGTTCCATTTGAACCAATATTAGTTGTATTTAAATAATTTCTTGCATTTAGAATAACTCCAGCACACCCTAAGATACCATCATACCCGTTTTGGATAGTATTCAGACAGTTTTCAAACCACTTTTCTCCGGGTATTGTATCATCATCAAAAAAACAAACATATTTTGTTCTCGCTAATAATGCTAGACTAAATCTCCCATGAAACTTAAAATTAAAATTTGAAGATACTATTTTACATTTAGAAGAATATTTATCTAAATTTGGTTTCTCAATGTCCTCTGGAGAATTTTGCCAAATCCAAATTTCTTTTGGTGGGATGGTTTGATTTTCAATAGCATTAATTTGTTCATCCAAATATTCAATCCTTTTATAGCAATTTAAAATTACTGTTATGTCCATAATATAATCAACTCACTTCAAAATCACCATGATACATTTTCATACCAATATGAGATACCATATGTTTTGGATTACACCAAATCGTATATCCCAATTCTCTAATTTTTTTACAAAGCATAATATCTTCACCCACAAAAGTCTCATTAATATTTGCATACTCACAAATATTCTTTAAAATCTTTCCCCTAAATTCACAATCAGGATTACTTTCCCACAAATCCTTAATTACTTTTTGAGATAACTTAAGAAATCCAGTTCCACACTTTACAATTTTATAATATCCGTCTATAGGATCTTGAGAACTTTTATCCAATCCATAAACATTATACTCAATCTTCTTATCTCCCTTATTTACAACAGGTATTGCAACCACATCTTTTGAAGATTGGATAATTTCAATAAGAGCATTTGCATCCCAACATTCGTCGTCATCAATAAAAACCATTGCATCATATTTTTCTTTATATGCTAAATTAAACAACTCATTTCTAGCCATTGGAAGAATACTTTCATAAGCAAGAAAAACTGGTTGAAGCATTATATCATTTTTTAATCCAAGTTTTACAGATTCATATAATGAATTTGTAAAATAAGCTTCGACTCTTCCATCAAGACAGGGTGTGGCGATTAAAACTTTTTTCATAATTTTATTTTTTTAATTGAAGAACATCGATCCAGGCATCTAAAATTTGTTGATTGTTCCAGGATCTCTCTCTATGATAACAAACACTATTACCACGAAAGATAGTATCAGTGCTTTCACATTCATCAATAAGTAATGGAGACACTTCTGATATTGAAGACAAATACACTGCATCTATCATAGCATACATTTCACTTTTATTGTCTACAAATTCTTTATATATTATTTGTTCTGGGTACTTTTCTATAAAGGGCATAACAAATTTTTTAGCATAATCAACCTCATTATCAGATATTTTTCCAAATAAGTAAATCTTTTTATAACCATCGTCAAGAGCTCTTTGAATAGAAATATGTGTTTGTTTATTTTTATCAATTGATCCAATAACTCCTGCACACTCTTTAGATTCGGATGTTTTTGGAAGTTTCTTTATATTCTCTCGAAGATTTGGAATGATTCTATAGGGTCCAGTATAATTAGAGTGATAATTTCTATGTTCTTGATTTAAAAAAATGCATTCGTCCCAAAATGAATTTTCTGGTATTTGATAAAGTTCCTTTTCATGAAGACATAAAATAACACGTTTTGGATGAGAAGGACGTTTTTCAAAATTTCCAAAATGTAATATTAATTGGTCTTTTTGTGATAGATTATATTCATTGAATTCATCTAAAGATTTAGCAGAAAATTTATATTTACAATGTTTACTAAACCATGAATATTTTCCATACATGTAAGTAAGATATCCGGCATTATTTAAAGCATTTGTAAGATTAATCAATGCAACTGTGGATCCACCAGGACCACTATATCCTGTAATTATATGAATCATTTTAATTAACAAATATTTTTATTCCAATACATATGATTTTATACCCCAACGATTAAGTTTAATTTTTTCTGTGTTTTTTCCAATTATATAATCATAATATTTTTTTTTATCTGTATTATTTTTATTATAATTATAATTACTTGAATTAAACTCAAGATTTTCAACGGCATTTAAAAGAAAACAATTGTTCAGATTGTTTATCAAGTAATAAACAGTTACTAATCTTTCTATAAAATGCCCAGCAAATTCAGAACCTCCAAAATCATTTACCACTGGAAATGACCACTCCATATAGTTTTCAAAAACATTTACTTTAATAGTTTTATTAGTTACTATAGCACACTTTTTATTAATAGCATACTTTTGTATGCTATTTAAAATATCAATATCATATATTTTTTTTAAAGATTTAATTAATCCGCCAGAGTACACTTCATGCTTTAAAAATAATGTATGATGAATATTAATTTGAGAATATCCAATGATATCAATCTGATTATTTTGATTTAAAATTTGTTTTAATTTTTGAAAATAATTTGGTCTGATTATGCAATCATACTCCAAAAAAGTAACATAGTCAATATCATCTCCACATAATTTATTTTTCCAAACCGCATACCATGCAGTGTAAGAAGTTAGATCTTTATACTGTTCTATATTATATTGTAAATCTCTACATACAATAACATTAGTTTTGTCTTTTATTTTTGATACATCTCCATTCCCAACAAAAAGAAAAATTAAATTATCAATTGATTCATATTTCTTATAATGTATAGAATCAAGAATAATGTCCTGATCATGAACAACAATAAAAGTTTTAATTTTCATATTTTATTCTCGAACAAAAACCGTATTTATATGATCTACAAAAATTTGTTTATAGTTATTGGATAATATTTTTTGTCTCAAATTCTTATGTGATGTAATAGCATAATTATATTTTTGAAAAAGAAAATGCACGTCACACAATTCAACTATTATCATTTTTGGTCTCCAGTATTCAATACTAAATGAAGAAAAAACATCTTCTTCAAATCCCTCCACATCAACTACTAAAATATCAAAATTAGATTTTACTTTGTATTTTTTTAATAGATTATCTAATCTAACTTTATTTGTTCTCTGCTTGTTAAATTTAATTTTTTTACTCCATTCAATCTCACCATAAATTTCAACATATTTTGGATCTAGGGTAGTTAAGTAATCACCAACATATAAATCAGATTGTTCTTCAATAGATCCAATAGCACAGTTAATTACTTTTACTGAATTATTTTTATGCCGCATTAAACACTTGTTATAATATTCAAAAACTGGTTCAATATATATACCTTTCCACCCAGAATCTGCTAACCCAGAGGTATTTGAATACGAATATCCATCATAAGCACCAACTTCAACAAAAAAACCAGAGTACTGTTCAAAAAATCTTGTAAAATATCTTTCATATATTTCATCAAGATTTGGAATTTGTGATTGGGGGTGATAATAAGTCATTTTTGTTTTTAATTAACAAAAGTATTTTTCTTTAAAACATCCCAGTTTTTTCCATTTTGAAAATGCCCATAATGATAAGCATTATGAGTATCTAGTTGAATTCTTTTGGATAAACTACTCTTAAATTGTTCTGTTACCGAATCTTTACATTTATCCAATTCTACAATTGTTTTAGAAATTTCTCCCTTAATTTTGTTTGTTTTAAATGCATAAATGTTTTTACACCTTTGAATTAAATAATCATCACCAAACCAAATTTGATATAAAGTTGGAATTACTTTATAAGAAGATCTCTTAATAAACATACAAATACCAAAAGCATATGCTTGACCACCAATTGGTCGTGATTTATTTACATTCATTTTAATCAATCCACCTTCACCATCAGGATGATCTATAATATGATAATTATCAATACTACCTTTTACCTTTGTACCGATAATATCTATATCACTCATATCTAATTTAGAAACTTGATCAAATAGATCTTTATCAACTATTATATCATCATTCAATAAACAAATCACATCTGCTTTAGATTGATAATATCCCTCATTCCAAGCAGGATTTACATAGATATTTCTACCAAAAGAAATAATTTTAATCTTTGGATGATTTAAAATATTACTTTTTGGTCTTTCCAAATGATTATTATCTATTAGATATATCTTATTTACACTGGAATACTCACAATAGTTTTCTAAAGCAGAAATAAAAGTATCTACTTTCCACATTGTGGGCGTAACAATATCAATTGTGTTCATTTTAGAATTATTTTTTATATTATAAATCCCTCTAGAATTTTTGTCAATTCTAGAGGGATGATGATTTTATTTAGAAGAAATTATTCTCCTTTCAGAATTCTAACTTCTTCTTTTAAAGCATCAACTTCTTCAATTAACTCTTGAACTGTCTTAACGAGAACTGGAATGAGCATTGTCTCACGAACCTTGAGATGATCAGGATCATGATCATCGACAATAACAACTGGTGCATCCTCAAGTGCAAGAATATCTTGAGCAAGGAAACCATAGTTTGGTTTTTCAAGTGTTACTTCATCTGTTTCACGATCTTTCCACTGATACTGAACAGGATTTAATTGTTTCAGGAAGTCTTTACCGACTGGAATTGGAATAATATTTGCCTTATCTCTTGCGTCAGATCCTGTAGTCCAACCAGTTTTAATGTAAGCAGCAGTGTGGGAATTATTACCCATAACAATAATGTTGCTTCCACCTGTTATTGTAAAGTCATACAACCCATCAATACCTGAACAACATCCAATTGCAATATTATTAGATCCAGTAGTATTACCACCAGGACCAAATCTACATGATCCTGCATATCTTCCAATGAATATATTGTCATATCCAGTGGTAGTTTTAGCTCCCGCATACATTCCAATAAAAGTATTATGAACTCCAGTAGTATTACTACATCCAGCACCAAATCCCATAAAGTGATTATTGGATCCAGTAGTATTACTACGTCCCGACATAAGTCCAAGGAAAGTATTGTAACATCCACTTATAGTGAATAGTCCTGCTTGAGATCCCATAAAGTTGTTATGGCATCCACTGAAGTTACAAGCACCTGCAAGACAACCAAGGAAGTTATTATTAGATCCAGAGTAATTACGCTGTCCAGAACAAATACCAAAGAAGTTATTATTATTTCCAGTGTTATTAGAACATCCTGCAGTATATCCACCAAAGAAGTTATTAGCTCCAGTGGTATTGGACTTTCCAGCATAACGACCAATGAAGGTATTATGACATCCAGTGGTATTATCACGTCCAGCATATTGACCAAAGAAGTTATTATAAGATCCGGTTGTATTGCTCTTTCCAGCATAACAACCAAGGAAGTTATTATTATTTCCAAAAGTATTATACCTTCCAGCACTATGACCCATGAAGATGTTATTGCCTCCACTGAAGTTACAAGCACCTGCAAGACAACCAAGGAAGTTATTATTAGATCCAGAGTAATTACGCTGTCCAGAACAAATACCAAAGAAGTTATTATT
>Ga0129336_10000963_pt1 | contig 17104 bp, 24 predicted proteins | sample CPB6_02_DNA_FD_96878 | JGI IMG/M metagenome (GOLD analysis project Ga0129336, IMG submission 96878) | Freshwater to marine salinity gradient microbial communities from Chesapeake Bay, USA - CPBay_Sum_0.6_0.2_DNA | ecosystem: Environmental > Aquatic > Marine > Coastal | place: USA: Chesapeake... | reverse complement strand
TTGTGCAGCCCCTTCTTAGGTAGGTCTTCTGGACCTTGGCTTTCAAAATCGCCGTGTAATGTTGCCATGATCGCCCCGGAAGAAACGCCGCCTCGTAAGGCGACGCTTGTTATGATGACAACAGATCAGCCAAAAATATTGGAAGCGGCTTTCGTCGCGCCGGCAGCGGCGACGGGCGTGAACGCCTTGCTCGCCGGAGTGCGGCCAGAACCAAGCGGCTCGTCGTCGCGTAGCTTCTGGACGTTATCGAGACCGAACGCGACGCCCTTGTTGCCAGCGTTCTCATAGCCGTAGGGACGAACCTCGGCGCGAAACCATGCGCCGCTATAAGTATCGGCCTCGTTGATGATGTCTTGGCAGTTGTGGTCAACAATGCCCGGACGACGGCTCTCGTTCGCCGAGAAGGTCATGACCGTCCAATCGTCGCCGATACCCGGAACCGGATTGTCCAGTTCTTCGTTCAAGCGGAATGGCGAGCGCAGGTTCTTGGGAACGCTCGAACCCCACTTGTCCGTCGCCGCCTGCGCAGCCGCAGCCTTCAACGCAGAGAGGTCGGTGTTCGGCGGGAACAGCGCGCGGATCTGATACTTCTTAGCGCCGGCCGGATTGTCCTTGGGCGCAGAAGCGCGGAACAGCCCAACGAAACCCGCGCGGAACTCGGGTGTAACCAACTTGTCAGCCATCATAATCTCCTAGTGCGATAGTGTCATTTGCCTGCAAACGCTGACGCAGCGTCCACACGAACCGCCGGCCGTTTGTCCGTCTCATGGACAAGCGCATGCCCCGAACTCTCTTTGACAGTGAGTTCGTCCAGCAAGGCACGTTCCTCTTTCGCCAACAGCTTTTCAGCCGCTGCCGGCGTTATCAGTTTGTAGTCGAATGGATCGAGGCCGAGGGCTTTCAAACGCTCGGCGGCGTTCTCGTCGCTCCGCCATTTCCGCGTCGCGCGCTTCTCAACCAGCTTGTAGTCGGGGATGTCGTTCCCCTTTTCAGCTTCGGCGTAAGCGAACTCGCGGACGTTCTTGATCCACGCTTCCAAGAGCGGGAGCGTATCGAGCGTTTCCGACAGGCTAATCGGGTTATACGGAAGCCCCGGCGTAAATACCTTCTTCGCCTGTTTCTGCGCCGTCTCGATTAAGAGCGGGCATTTCGGGGCGGCGAGGCACCAACGGCATCCCTTCTCGGACGCCGAGAGAAACGGCACGATGTCGTTGGCCTTCTTCGCCTCTTCGACGCGAATGATCGCGTCCTCGATGTCGGCGAAAAGATCCATCAACTCCAAAACCGTGAAGCTGATCGACCGGATCGGGCCGTCGGGGTGCGCGCAGCGGGGTTGAACAATCGTGACCGTAACGAGGTCGGCGTTGTAATTCATGGTCAACAACGCCGCCAGCGCATAGATCATAAGCTGCTTGTTGTTCTTCACCTCAACCGCAACGCCAGCCCCGTATTTTAAGTCTATGACGCGCAGGTGGCGCTCGGCTTCGTGCCAGATAATCGCGTCCGCCGTGCCGTAGACGTGGGCGTTGACGGCGACCCGCTGCTCGATGAACCAGAGGGCGGTCTTCTCGGCGCAGAGGGACATAACGTAGTCCGTATAGACCCGGACGTTCGCCAGCATTTCCGCGCTACAAGTGTAGGCTTTGCCGAGTAGAATGAACTCGGCGATCTCGTGCGCCTCCGTCCCTTCGTCCGCAAAGGCGCTCGTGCGCTGCGGCATGCCGTCCGAAAGGACGACGCTGCCGGCGCAGTCCATCCAGCGCTCGGCGCTGGATGGCGAGAGTTTGGCGTGGCCGCTCATTCCTTAGTCGCCGCGATGAAAGCGCCATAGCTGCTCGCGTCGAGTTCGGAGATCCGCGCCGCGCCGAACTTGCGAACGAGATCAATCGCCGCGTCCATGCCGTGCTTCTGGTTGTAGGCCAAAAGGGCGGCGCGGGCGTCGTCGAGCGTCGGTTCGCCAGTCGGGGCGGCCTCGGGAGCCGGGGCCATGATGATCTCGCTCTCAACCGCCGCTTTGGGCTTACGTCCGCGCTTCGCTTTCTCGACAGCGGGGGCAGCGCTTCCGGTCGCCGCCCCTTCGCTGCCGCCGTCACCCTCGGGGGAAAGGTGCAAAAAACCTGATGTGACGGTGCCGGCGTTATTGTCTGCCACGTCCGGCTCGGCAAGGCTGTTTGACGGGGAGGAAGGATCGTCAAACAGCTTTCTCACAAATTCCATTTCACGCGGATTAAGCGGATCAAAGCTGATAAGCATTCAAATCACTCCTATTCGGTGCGGATAAGCTACCATTGGTTGTCATGATGTCAACGGTTCAGTCAATAATTTTTGTGATCTCTCGCGTCTTATACACAACCGCCTTCATCACCTCTTCGTCCACGCTGCCGGCGCAGGTGAAGAAACGCGCGCGGCATTTGTTCTGTTGTCCATGTCGATGAATGCGCATGATTGCTTGGCTGTTATTGGCTGGAACCCAATCTGCCTCTAGGAAAGCGACTTCCGAAGCCGCTGTTAATGAAATCGTGGTTCCCGCCGCTAAAATCTGGCCGATAAAGACGCGGCATGTGGGGTCTTTCTGGAACTTATCGACGTGCCATTGCCGCTTGTGCGCGGTCGTCTTTCCATAGAGCGTGACGGGGTGGAACTGGCGTAACCGCTGCCGGGTCTGTTCGATGACCTGTTGGTGAACGGCGAAGAGAACAATCTTCTCGATCTCGCCGCTCTCTAATTCCGCCTCGATGATGTCGAGCACGCGCGGCAGTTTGGCGAGCCCGATATACCGACGCAGCGTCGAGGTGGATTGGCTGTAGCTTTTCAGAACCGCCAGCACGTCATCGACCCTCGGCGCGCGGTTGTTTTTCACGACATCGAGGCTCGATTTCAGACTTTGGTCGATAGTCTTGAGACTTGTCAAAAACCGCTCGACGCCGCCTTGGTGGACGACGTTCTCGTAAAACCACGGATCGAGTTCGACCTCAGAGCGATCAACCGTCACCTCGCCGACGGTGATCGGCGGCAGGTCGGACAGAACTTGCTCTTTCCGGCGGCGCAGCATTTTAGGAGCCATCATTGCTCTCAATTCCTCTACGTTTTTGTGGCCTGTGATCTTGTAGCCGTAGTCACTCTCGAAGCCGGCGCAGTAACGGAAGACAAAATCCCAGTAAGGAAGGTCGGTCAGCCCCATGCTCTTGAGGTGGGTGTGTAGTTCCGAGGCGTTGTTCGGGGCGGGTGTCCCGGTCAACCGCCAGACCTGCTTTGAGACGTGGACCAGCCCCGGTTGGCGGCTATTGCCGCCGTAGCAGGCTTTCGTCCGCTTGGCGGTGCGCTCTTTCAGGTAATGGGCTTCGTCCAGAACCAGCACGTCCCAGTCACGGGCCATTAACGCCAGCTTTAGCTTCTCGTTCGTCGCCAGCATGTCGTAGCTGACGATGTTGACGCCGGGGCCGGGCTTATCCGCCTTCGTCATGATCGGCGTTGACGGCCGATCCATCGGCGAGAAGCGCTTAAACTCCCGATCCCAGTTAATCCTGCCTATGGCAGGGCAGACAATCAATATGTCGAACGCGCCTGCGTAGTCACAGGCGCGGATCACCTGCGCCGACTTGCCAAGGCCCATCTCGTCGGCCAGCAAAGCGTGATCTTTCGACGCCAACCAAGCCGCCCCTTCCGCCTGATATGGGAAAAGGGTCTCGATCACTTATTCTCTAACTTTAGCGCTAGAGCGGCTTTCTTTTTCAAGCTGTTCTTGTAGTGGCGAATGCAACTAGCCGACTTGCCCATCTTCTGCGCGATCTCTTTTGGCGTGAAGCCTTCCGCAACAAGGCGGGCGTATTCGGCTTCAAGCGGCGTGGGCGTCGTTACAAATCTTATGCGTCTCTTGCCGAGCGACGGAATAACCGTGTGCTTCACGGGCTCTAGTGAATGGCCCGCGTGGCCTTGCTTCACAAAATAGATGACGGTCGTGTGGTCCCGGCAGAGGCTACGCGCGATTTTGCAAAAGCTGGCGTCCGTTTCGCTTCTGGCCCGAATGCAATAAACGCGGCGCGCTTGGACGACGTGCTTGCGGCTATCAAGGCCGCGAAGATCCGCCGGCACGACCTTATGCTCCCGGCAAACCTCAACCATTATTCCGCGCAAAGACGGCGGGACATCGCCCAAACCTGCAAACTTTGTTTGCTCTTTGGTTAGCGGCGTCTCGGGCTCGACTTTTGGTGTTTCGAGAGGCGGATTGACCGGCTGATTGCGTTTTTTGTTACGCTCTTGCCGCTCTAATTCCTTATAATAAGGATGCTTTTCACGCCGTCCCTCGGACCCCGCGTAAGGAAACAGATACGCCATTTTATCCCTCGACATCAATCGTCCGTCAGTAATTTTACGATCCAAGCCGCAGCCGCAGCCATTAACAGGATGACGAATATCGTCGCCGCGTTGTTGAGGTGGGCGACGACATCTTCGTTCATCGTCTAAACCCTCGCAGGGCTTCCGAGACGCGCCCCGGATTGACGTTGAACCGCCGACCGATCTCTAATTGAGACAGTTCAGGATTAGCTGACGCAAACGCCCGAATAGCGGCGCGAACCTTCGGCGTCGCCGTCACGCATTTACGTTCCGCAATGTTACGTGGGCTGCGGCGTTTGGTTTCCATCGCAAGCCGACGGATTGTTCTTGCAATCTCGTCGGGGAGACGGGCATCGCCAGATAGAGCAATCAACGCATCTCTGATTTCAGGAATTGTCACTCCTTCTCTCCCAGATAAGCGGCGCGGGCGGCGCGGAGGTCGGCAACGCTAATCGCGCCTGAATGACCTGAAGCATCCGACATTCCAGAATAGGCAAACCATTCGGCTGCGTTCTTGACAGGCATATTGTCAAAGTTATTCGCAGCGTCAGCAAACGGTTTCAGCGCCGCTTCCAACTCCGCGATGCGGGCTTCCAGCTTTTCTATTTTCTGCGCTTGATAAAAGCCCATCACTTCTCTCCCAGATAAGCGGCGCGGGCGGCGCGGAGGTCGGTATTCTCTTTTGCCAAAGCAGCACCGATTATGTCCACCATCTGCTTGATAAGCTGCTGCTGATAGCCTTCCGCTGCCGTTTCAGGGATAAAGCCGTCAGAACCTGCATAGACCTCGTAGGCTTCACGCAGCGCCGCTTCCAAATCCGCGATGCGGGCTTTCAAGGCGTCAACATCAACCGCCAGACGATGAACGGCAATCATGCTTTCCAATTCCGCGATCCGCCTGTCCTGCGCCTCTAATGCGTCGGCTGCTTCACGCTCAATACCGTGTCGCGGCATTAGTGGTGCGCGCAGCCGTGCGATTAGGTCATCACTCATCGCCAATACCTCCGAACCCTATGACGCCGATGATGGCGCGGCTTCTTTTGTGTATCGTCTGCGTTACTCAATTCTGGTTGAGTATCATTTTCGACTTTCTGTGATACTTGCGGGCAGGCTTGATAGATCGTTTGCGCAGGCGGCGGCTTGAGAACGTAAGCAACCTTCACTTCACGCGAGATTTTGTAGGTTTCGCATTTGTCAGCGCGGGGCGTGTCCGTTTGATAGAACACGACCCCGACGCCAATCACGACGCCGAGCGCGATGAATACGGTTTCTCTCGGCGTCATCATGTTTAGGCCGCCGCCTTATTGCTCTTGCGAACAATCGGGTTAGCGATCTCGGGCTCGTCGTATGGAACCGAAAGCGCGTCCGCCAGCTTCGCCTCTAATTCATCAAAACCCTTGTGTGGCTTCACTTGATAGGGGGCGATCAACGAGCCTTCGTGAACCTCGGCCTCATAAGATTTTAGGCTAACGAGGATCTTCTCGACCATATCCCGCTTGCGCTTGTCGTCCGCAGTCTTGGGGAGATGATCGACGCCAGCGGCTTTGCGCGCAGCGTCAATAGCGTTGTCGGCGATAGCGCCGCACATATCTTCCAACTCTTTACCGGTAATTCCGTAACGTGTTTCATTAAAGCCAAGCATTTTACTCTCCTTCATTTACGCCGCATGTTCTTCCGCGTTTTTCAGCGCGATCTTCTCTTTCGCCGACATCAGGCGCGTAGAGATTGATGTGGTTTTCAGGCCCAACGCTTCCGCAATTTCGCGATAGCTTTTGCCTTCCTCGTAAAGAGCCCATATTTGCGCTTCTTTAGGCGTCAGTTCCGTCGGGTCCGGGCGTCTGTCAGTCCTATTGCCGTTGTTGTTCTTCACTTACCGCTCCTGTCCCTCTAACCGGTCCGCGACCAGCTTTGCGTAGCCTGCAATGTCCACCCAACTGTCCGCATAGTTCGGGTCGCCGTTGATGATCCGGCCCAGTTTGTGCGCGATCATTTCAAGCGCTTCCTTCTGATCGTCAGCGAGGGAGTGCCACTTGCTCAGATTGGCCGCGCGGAAACAGGCTTTAATGTCCTGCGTCACCTTGGCGTGGCCGGTGAACTTGCCGTATCTGCCGCCGCGTTCTTTAAGCGTTGTTGTTATGTCGTCAACAATACCGACATGCTTAATATTAGTTGCCACGGCCATCTCCTGTTCCGGTCAGCAGCGACAGGCCAAACAAGGCGATCAAAACCGCCTCCGCCACGCCATCGTCCTTAACGTGTTTGAATGTATCTCTATGGTGGGGATAAAGTTTTGTTGCGATCTGGCGGGCTTCGGTCTTTTTGTCCGCCTTCGTCTCTTCCTCGTCGCGCTTAATATTATACGCGCTCTTCCATACTTGCGGCGTGACGCGGCGCAGAGGGACTTGCGCCGCCTGAATAACGCCGATCACGACGCCGGTGTTGACGCCGAACTGGAATTGGCCGGCTTGGCGGGGCCGGCTGCTCACCTGCTCCACAAAAGCATGCGTCGGTTCCGACATGATGAGTTCTTTGTGAAGTTGATGGCCGTCAATGTCCCGGTGGGTTTTTCTGCCTGTCCGGGTCTCGATGATGGGGAATGTGCCGGCCCATTCAAGGCCGCCCCTGTAATTCAATACAGCCCAACCGCCGTTAATGCCGGGATCGACGCCGAGAACTCGGAGTTGTTCGACTTGAATGACTTTGCTCACGCCAGTAACTCCGCAAGAATTGTGGCCTCGGTCATGGCCTTCTCACGGGCTTTATCCCGCGCCGCCAGTTGTTCGTCACTCCAATGGTTGCGCTCGGGAACCCAGTCCTCGGGCAAGATCATGACGCCCATGTTCCGTGCCGCCGCCTTGATCCGCTCGATCTGGCCGCGTGGGATCAATCCATCCCGGCCATAGGGCCAAGTGTATTGCCAGCGATAAACAGTCACCGGATTGAGATTAAGGGCTTTCGCCAGCGCTTGCTCGCCGCCGAAGCGCTTAATGATCTTCTCCGCTTGGTTAAAAGGCGGGTAGCCATACATGCCTTGATTGCGTGGCGTCGTGCGTTCGTAAGGATCAGTCACCGGCATGCTTATTTCCGTGAAATGACGGGGGTTTCAGGCAAATCACGTTACTATCATGTCAACGAATTGGCAAGATGACAACACGCAGAATTAACGTAAATAGTGGCGTCAGTTGTGCATAATGTGGATGATTACACGTTTCATATGAGTAGTTTCCGGGCTTTCTTTTGTGGATATGTTGCTGTAATGACAATCGGGAGGGGTTACAGTAATAGTTTATTAAGCGTATTGGAGGTTGCCATGCCGATTGTTATTCGACCGCCGAACACAAAATGGTTTTTGAGTAAGATGGCGGACCTTGATCTCGATTTCAGAGGCTTCGCCGCCAAGGTTGGGATCGAATACACCGCGTTGTATCGGATGATCCACGGCGAGCGTAAGTTTCACGCCGCCGACGCCGCCAAGATTGCAAAGATCTTTGGCGTTTCAACAGAAGAGGTCGTTAAGAACTTCGGCGATCTGCGCCGAGGCGAGCCCGAGAGCGAACGCCGCGCCGCCGCCAGAGCGCTTCCGGTAGTGGGCATGGTTGATGACAAGGGCGGCGTGGCCCGAAAAGGCGTCACCGGCGTCCGCAAGGTTGCCCGCCCCGCCAATGTGAAACCCGACACCGTGGCGCTCCGCTACGCCGGCGAGGGGCTTATGTCGGGTTGGCTGTTCTATTATTTGCCGACGCAGGGCATAGACCCCAAGGCGCTCGGGAAGCTGTGCGTTATTGAGGCCGCCAGCGAAACCTTTTTAGGCCAGTTAGTCGGCGAAAATAAAATTGCAGGCCATTATTGCACAACGCGGCTTAATTCCGCGCGATTAGAGAGCGCAGCCGTTAAATCTGCGGCCCCGGTGCTCTGGATTAGCCCCTAATCGCTCCATTTTCCAGAAGTCCAAAAGTGAAATGGAGCGCTTAACTACCTGATGTTACTGGATAAAGTCAGATTTTCCAGTTTTCCAGAGTTTTTGGGCTCAGTTCGGGGGAGGTTTTTTGGACGGTGTTTTGGCCGCCGGGTATATATTTACGGTTACAGCAATAAGTATATGTTTTTTATATAACTATTTATCTTTATTTATTTTGGAATAATGGAAATATATAGATAAGTATATAATATATAATACAGTTTACATTCCAAAAGCATTTCCAGTTTTGTTCCAGTTTCCAGTTTTGAAAACCGCTTGCGCCGTGCCTTCTGGCCTGCGGTCGTTCTCGGGAATGGGCGGCGCTCTGCCTTCTGGTTTGTTGTCGGGTTTTTCAAAACCGCTGGCGCTCTGCCTTCTGGTTTGTGGTTGTCGTTGTTGATAGGGGCTCGACGCTCGGCCTGTTGGGGCTCGGCGCTCGGTGATATGCCGAGACTGGATCGACCGATTGAGGATCGACCCCGCGAAAATGGGCCGGGCAATAAAAAACCCCGCCACGGTGGGCGGGGCTATGGTTTGAGGTGGGCGGTTGTTTGGGTTTAGCCCGAACCATCCGACGCAAGGCGTAAAAGCTCTTTCGTCGGAATTAATGTGCGCCCCCCTATTTTTATAAATCGAACTTTGCCTTCTTTCGATAGGGACCACATCGCTGATAGGCTAATTGATAGCGCCGCCGCCCCCTCTTTTAGAGTGTAAGCTAGCTTTTCGCCGTTATATTTTGTTACCTCTCCGCTGCATGTCGGACAAAGTAGCTTTGTCATGGCCCCGGCCTTTCAGGATTGAATGATAGGACGCGGCGACGCATTGCCGCCGCGCTTGTGGGTTAAGCGGACGGGTCGCGAAGATTGCGCCGCGAATACCAGTTCGGGAGATCGCGCTTTGCGCGCTTCAAAAGCGCCTTATCCCATGACGGCCGCCGAAAGGTTCCGGGCTTGCTATCTAATCCAACATGACCGAACGCCGGGACATGCCACGCGGCGAGATGACCGGGTTGAGAAACGCCGGGGTTATTCCAAATTTCCGTCAATTGTTCGCGGGTAGGTTGTGACATGATTTTTCTCCGTTGTTATATAGACAACAAGAGGCGCGCGGCGAACCGCGCGCCGGTAGGATTAGGCCGCAAGCGGCATAGGTTCGGCGATGGCGAGCGACCGAAGATAATCGACGGCCTTGCTTGCCTCACTGGCAGCTTTGCAAAAGAGATGGTCGTTCTCTGATATTGTTTTGCGCCATGATGCAAGGTAAGCCGCGTGATTTTCTAGCGTGTCATTGTCAAAACCAAATTCAGCGCAAAGGAAAGCGCTTCCGAGTTCGGCAACAAGTTCTTCGGCTGCATAAGTGCTATCTCCGAAGCGCTTGCCAAAAACTCTTTTCAAGCGATGATCCGCGCCCGTCCAATGCGTCATTTCATGGAATGCAGTCGCATAATATTCGCTTGATCCTTTGAAGTTCTCGAATTTTGGCAGATTGATAAAATCGCCATTTGTTGCATAGTAAGCGCGGTTCTCGCCGTGGCGAATGTTAGCGCTTGTTGAACGCATAAATTCTTCGGCGAGTGCGTCGCGTTCGCCGGGATTTACCGGAAGCGGCTTGTGAGACGGAAGATCGACGCCATCGCATTGTTCAAGATTGAATACATGATAGGCGCGCAACAGAAAGGTTTTGCGTTCCTCACCGCTTTCGTCTTTTGCGGTCCCGATTTTCCAGAACGTGACTTGCGTTCCTTTTTCGCCCTTGCGAACGGTTCCGCCGCGCTCCTGCGCTTGCTTGAACGTCAACCATTGGCAGTCCGAATAACCGGCTTGTTGTTGCGTTATCCAAAGCAACGGGACATTCGAGCCCTTATAGGCGTTGCGGCTTATTGCATTGCGCGGCATGTTGCCAGACCCGTATTCATGCCACGGCTTGCGCCACGGAATAACGCCTTTATCCAGTTCGGCGAGAATGCGGTCCGTTATTTCCTTTTGAATGTTGCGGGCCATTGTCTTTACCTTTCCGGTTGATTGTTATGATGACAACAAAAACGGCGCTCAAATGAGCGCCGGAATGATATGCGTAAACGCCACAACGCCAATGAGCGCGACGGCGAGAAGTTCGAGAAGTTCGGAAGCGCTTGCCATAGTCTAATCTCCATACGCTCGTTTCAGTCTCAATACGCTAATTTAAGTCTCTTTTTGTTATCTTGTCAACTCCGAAAATAAAAAATATTCTTGTGACGCTTCAAAAACGTGAAAAATAAGGGCTCGCGGTTGCCTACAGACCCACAAGTTGACGCAGTAATTGAATTGCTATTGAGCGGCGTACCGTTGCGCCAAGCGGTCTCGCAATGCGGTTTTACGCCGCGCACATTCAATCGCCGATTGTGCGCCGACCGCGACGCGGCGCTCGCCTACAGTCGCGCACAAGAATTTAAGGCGGACCTTCTCGCCGACGAAATCATAGACATTGCGGACACGTCCGAAGACGCGGCGAAAGCGCGCAATCAAATTGAAAGTCGCAAATGGGTTGCAAGCAAATACAACAGCAAGCGCTTCGGGGATCGAATTGATCTCAATGTCACGCAAACAATCGACATCGGATCGACGCTAGAAGAGGCGCGCGGACGATATTTGCGACCTATGCGCGACCCGGCGCAAATCATAGAAGCGCAAGCGATTGAGTTGCCAAGTATAAATGCGCCTCGCCCCTCTGATAAAGAATTAGAAAAGCCCGAGCCAATCACCGGCGAGCCTGACATTTTCTCGTGAGATTGCTTTTTCGGCGGACGGGGGGCGGCAGGTGGGGGTGGGGGCAAAACTTGGCGGCGAGGTTTCAATTCGGGGACGTTGCTCGGCCAAAATTTTTTGAAAATTTTATGAGAGAAAGTCTTACAGCAAATGGCTAAACAGCAACCCATCTACTCTGCGCAAGGCGAACAGTCGCTAATGAAAGAACTCTGGTCCCCAGAGATTTACAACTCGCCCCTCAATTTCAGCCTCTTTGCGTTTCCATGGGGCAAGAAGAACACCCCGCTAGAAAACCAAAACGGCCCTCGCGGCTGGCAGCGGGAAACGCTCGAAGAGATCACGAAACACATCAAAGCCAACGAACTACGCACAGCGCAAAAAGCCTTGCTTGAGATGTGGCGCAGCGCAGACGCCTCTGGTCGCGGGATCGGCAAGTCGGCGCTAGTCGCCATGCTGACACTCTGGTTCCAATCGACCCGCCTCGGCGCTACGACGATAGTGACTGCGAATACCGAACAACAGTTGAAGTCCCGCACATGGGCGGAACTCGGTAAGTGGACGGCGCTCTCGGTCAATAGCCATTGGTGGGAGATGCAAGCGCTCTCCATGCGGCCGGCGGAATGGTTCGGCGAGGCGGTCAAGCGCGATCTCAAGATCGACCTTGGGTATTACTACGCAGCGGCGCAGCTATGGAGCGAGGAAAACCCGGACGCTTTCGCCGGCATTCATAACCACCACGGCGTTATGCTGATCTTCGATGAGGCGTCCGGCATCCCCCATCCGATCTGGACGGTCTCCGAGGGCTTTTTCACAGAGCCGATCCCTGATCGCTATTGGTTTGTGTTCTCCAATCCCCGGCGCAACAGCGGCGCATTCTTCGAGTGCTTCCACAAGAACCGTAACTTTTGGCGCACAAGAAACATCGACAGCCGCAGCGTCGAGGGAACGGATCGCGGCACCTTTGACAAGCTGATCGCGCAGTATGGCGAGGACAGCGACGAGGCCCGCGTCGAGGTCATGGGCCAATTCCCGAACCGAGGCAGCAATCAGTTCATCGGGAAAGACGTGGCGCTGGCGGCTCAAGAGCGCACACCCATTCCAGATCCGGGCTCGCCGCTCGTCATGGGCGTGGACGTGGCGCGGTTCGGCGAGGACAAGAGCGTGATCGCATTCCGCAAAGGCCGGGACGGGACGGTGATCCCGTGGGAGAAGCACAAGGGTCTGGACACGGTGCAACTGGCGAGCCGCGTCGCGGAACTGGCCGGCAAGCACAATCCAAACGCGATCTTTGTGGACGGCAACGGCGTCGGCGGCGGTGTGGTCGATAACCTCAAGGCGTGGGGCTACAAGGTCGTCGAGGTTCAAATGTCGGCGACGCCGAGCGATAGCGACACCTATTTGAACAAACGGGTGGAGATATGGGGCCGTATGCGCGAATGGCTCATGACGGGGACGATCCCGAACGATAGCGACCTGTTTACGGACTTAATCAGCCCTGAGTATTCCTACCACCCGTCCAGCAACAAGCTGATGCTGGAAGGCAAGGACCACATGAAGGCGCGCGGCCTCGCGAGCCCCGACAGCGCCGAGGCTTTGGCCCTTACTTTTGGGCAACCGGTCGCCCGGATCGACAGCCGGGTTGGCCGCAATAACCCGGCCACGCGGGGCCGGATTGCCAGAGATGTGGATTACGATATATTGTCATCATGACAACATCTCGGATTTGAGGACACGGCGATGGGTTATAACCCGTATGGATTGAGCGAAGACCCGTTGGTGGCGTTGGCGCAAGCCACAGCGGTTACGCAGCAAGTTTCCGCAGCGACGCAGGCGATTGACGCAGCCGCCAATGCTCCGACGATTGCGGCGAATAAGGCGACGGCCGAAGCGCAGGCGCGGGTCGATAAGCAGAAAGCGGAAGCCGAACTAGAGATGGATAACAACATGCGCAAGGCGGCGTTGGCCGCGCAGGGCGGTATGATGTCAAATATGTTTGGCACGGGCAAAGGGTTTGAGACGAATAAGAGTATGACCTCTTCGATTAAACTTGGCGGCGGCGGTTTAGGTCTGGGCTCGTAAATCATGGTCGATGACACCCAAGGCGTGAAGCAGCCAAAAGGCGATGAGGCTCGGTCGATTGCGGCTGACCTCTTGAAACTGTTTGTCCCCCTTGAGATGGATCGAGGCATTTGGGAGAAGCATTGGGAAGAGGTGGCGCAGAAGGTTCTGCCCTACTATTCGACCAGCTTCTACCAGCAAGGCAATATGGTTCCGGGCGCGAAGCGCAATCAGAACCAGTATGACGTGACGGCTAATTCAGCGCTTTGGAAATTCGCTGCGGCGATGGAGAGCATGCTGACGCCGGCGAATAATAAATGGCATCGGCTACGCCATCCCGACATGAGCCTGATGAAACGCCGCGACGTGCAGTTGTGGTTTGATCAGGTTAATGACGCGATGTTCTATTATCGCTATAGTCCGCACAGCGGCTATCAGGCGAACCAGCATGACGGCTATGTGAGCATTGGCGCGTTTGGCACGTCCTGTCTTTACACTGACGATTTCCGCGATCCGCTGCGCCCCGAGACGAAGGGTCTGCGTTATCGCAATGTGCATCTCGGCGAACTGTTCTTCGCCACGAATTTCCAAGGCCAAGTAGATAAGGTCTTCCGTCGCTTCAAGATGACGCTGCGCCAGATCGCGCAGCAATGGGGCATGGACAGCCTGCCGCAAAATTATCAGGAACGGCTCAAAGTAAAGTCCGAAGAAAAGGTGCAGATCATTCACGCCGTTTTGCCGCGTGAGAACTGGAACCCGCGCCGGCTAGATAGCAAGGGCTATCGCTACGGCTCCTACTATATTCTGCGCGAGGCGACGCACCTTCTGGCCGAAGGCGGTTATCGCTGCATGCCGTATTCAACCGCGCGCTATTTGACAGCGCCCGGTGAACTCTATGGCCGCAGCCCCGCTATGAATGTGCTGCCGGCGATTAGCGTCTTGAACGAAGAAAAGAAGACGATGATTAAGCAGGGACATCGGGCGGTTGATCCGGTCCTGCTTGCGCATGACGATGGCGTTTTGGACGGCTTCTCGTTGAAGCCCGGCGCGGTGAACTACGGTGGCGTCAACGCCGACGGCCGCCCGCTGGTCCACACTTTGCCGACCGGCAGCATCGCCATCGGCAAAGACATGATGGACGACGAACGGATGGCGATTAACGACGCCTTCCTTGTCACGCTGTTCCAGATCCTTGTGCAGACGCCGCAGATGACGGCGACGGAAGTGCTGGAACGCGCCAGAGAAAAAGGTGCGCTTCTTTCTCCGACGATGGGTCGTTTCCAGTCGGAGAGCATTGGTCCGCAGATCGAGCGCGAGTTTGATCTGTTGATGTGGCAAGGTCTGATCCCCCCGCCGCCGCAGGCGCTTATGGAAGCCGGCGCGGAATATCAGGTCGAGTATGACGCACCGCTCAACCGCGCCATGCGCGCTGACGAGGCGGCTGGCACGATGCGTACGCTGCAATGGGCGAGCGAGATCGCCGCGCAGACGCAAGATCCGAGCGTCATGGATTGGTTCGACACCGACGCGATCATCCCCGAACTGCTTGCGATCAACGGTGCGCCGTTTCGCTTCTCGCGCGATCCCGAAAGCGTCCAAGCGCTGCGGGAAGGCCGGAAACAGCAGCAACAGCAGCAACAGCTTGTGCAGGCGCTTCCGGGCATCGCGGCGATGGCTAAGGTCGCAAACCCGGAAGGCACGTCGCCTAATCCGGGTCAACCGAGCGGTTAATGACAAAACCAGAGCAAGCAAGAGAGTTCTTGGCCCGCCGGCGGACAGCCTACGCCAAGACGTTCAATGGCGTATTTGCGGACGAGGTTCTAGCCGACCTCGCCAAGTTCTGCCGAGCAAATGAAACCACTTTCCACCCTGACGAACGGGTGCATGCAGTTCTCGAAGGACGGCGTGAGGTTTGGTTGCGCATTCAGCAACACCTCAACCTGTCCGACGAGGATCTTTGGCGGATATTCGCCAATCAACAACGAGGATAAGATATGAATGACATGGCCTCCGCCGCTGGCGGGCAAGGCGCGGCTCCGACCGTCGCGCCCGTTGATCCTGCCAACGCTGGCGCAGTGACGCAGATTAACAATGGCAATCCGGGGCAGGCGACCAACGGCATCGGTTGGTTGCAGGGCGCGGACGAAGTGACTGTAGGCTACGTCCAGAACAAAGGCTGGACCGAACCGGCGCAGGTTTTGGACGGTTATCGTAACCTTGAAAAGTTGCTTGGAGCCGACAAAGCTAACAACGCCGTCATTATCCCGAAAGGCGACGCGGACCCGAAAGAGTGGGGAGCGGTCTATGATCGTCTCGGTCGCCCGACTGGGCCGGAAGGCTATCAGGTCGCGCTGCCGGATGGCGCGGACGCGCAGTTTCAAAAGAACCTTTCCGCAAAGTTCTACGAACTCGGTCTGACGAAAGGGCAGGGCGAAGCCTTTTCAAATTGGCTGCATCAATCGGTTTCCGCCGGAAAGCAGCAGCAGGAAGCGCAGACAATCCAGCTTCGGCAGCAAGAGATGGCCGAACTACAAGCCGAATGGGGCGCGGCCTACAACCAGAACAAGGCGGCGGTCGAAACCGGCATGCTGCGGCTTGGCGTGGACGAGGCGACGGCCGACAAGATCGGCGACGCGATTGGTTGGCGCGCAGCGCTTAACCTGTTCGCCAAGATCGGCAACCAGATCGGCGAACCGGGCTTTGTCTCAGGGGCGGAAAAGTCGGGCTTTGGCGGTCCGATGACGCCCGGACAGGCGCAGGCTCGGATCAACGAACTACGGTCTGATCCTGCGTGGTCAAAGGCGTATTTGTCGGGCGGGGTTAACTCGAAAGAGCATAAAGAAATGCAGCAGCTTATGGCCTACGCTTATGGGGGCCAATAAGGGATGGACACGACAGAAGCTAAAGTGCGCTGTTTAGAACTGGCGGTGGCCTTAAATCGACCGACCGGAGAGCATTCTGCTGATGCTGTTGTCAAGATAGCAAATACGCTATATGCTTTTATCGAACCGTCACCTCCGGCCGAAACGCCGGAGGTTTCAGTGGACAAGCCGAAACGAGGGCGAGCGCCTAGAGCGACCGATCCCTTTAGTTAAAGCCCCACGCCAGAGACGATCATCTGGCCCCTCTCTTACGAGGACAAGCCGAAACCGTGGCGCGCAAGCGCCGCAAATTCGCAATGTCTCTCGTAGGAGATAGCCATGTCTGTTAACGTCAATACTGCTTTCGTCCAGCAGTATTCCACAAATATCATGATGCTGCTCCAGCAAACGGGCAGCAACCTCCGCAACGCGGTGCAGTCTTATTCGTTTGTTGGTAAAGCGGCCTCGATGGCCGAACAGTTCGGCTCTGTCACGCCGGTTCGTAACCAGTCGCGTCACTCTGACACGCCGCTGATTTCGACCCCGCAGGATAAGCGTTGGATTTACCCCAACGACTATGATTGGGCTGATCTGATCGACAATCAGGATCGTCTGCGTATGCTGATTGATCCGGCCGGTCCTTACACGCAGGCCGGTGTGATGGCGATGGGTCGCGCGATTGATGACGAGATCATCAGCGGCTTCTTCAACGCCAACAACACGGGTGAAAACGGCACCGTTTCGACCTCGACGCTTTACGCCTACAACTCGAACTCTCAGTCGGTCCCGGCTGTGACGGGTTCCACGGCTGCGTCTGGCCTGAACATCGCCAAACTTCGCCTTGCCAAGCGTAAGCTGATGGAAGCTTACGTCGATGTTGACACTGATCCGCTTTACTGCGTCATCAGCGCCAAGCAGCACGACGACCTTCTGAACGAAGCGCAGGCGATCAGCCTCGACTACAACAGCAAGCCTGTTCTGGTTGACGGTCGCATTATGTCGTTCATGGGCTTCAACTTCATCCTATCTGAGCGCATCCCCGGCGGCAGCGGCTTCAACACCGCTATCAATCCGTCGATCACCTCTGCCGACAGCGACGGCTCGTATCAGACGGGTTCGCGCTGGATGGTTCCGGTGTTCGCCAAGTCG
>Ga0129336_10000962_pt1 | contig 17113 bp, 21 predicted proteins | sample CPB6_02_DNA_FD_96878 | JGI IMG/M metagenome (GOLD analysis project Ga0129336, IMG submission 96878) | Freshwater to marine salinity gradient microbial communities from Chesapeake Bay, USA - CPBay_Sum_0.6_0.2_DNA | ecosystem: Environmental > Aquatic > Marine > Coastal | place: USA: Chesapeake... | reverse complement strand
GGACGCGGTCACGGCCGATCAGCCGGCGGACGAACGCAGCGATCTCGGGGGCGTACGCGAGTGCGATCAGCACCGGCACGCAGGCGAGGCCGATCAGGCCGACATCGGAGACGGTCATCACTCCACCTCCGCGAGCTCGGCGACCTCGTGTTCGACCGTCTCGGCCCGCTGGTCGGCCCGGTGCATGTTGACGATCTCGACGAGCTGCTCGGCGATCTCCTCGAGCTGGTCGAGGTCGCAGAGGATCTGGACGTCGGTGTGTTCTTTGACGGTGTCGCGGAAGTTGACCGTGTAGAGGTTCTCCCGGCCGGCGGAGTACGAGTTGACGTTGTGGGTGGTCGTCAACTCGGGCCAGTCGCCGTCCATGTAGTGCAACTGCGTGGTCTGACGCATGTAGGGTTTCCTTTCGCTCGACGCCCGTCGGTCCCCTGCTTTCCCGGCAAGGACCGGCGGGCGTTGTGTTTGACGCCCATCCCCGACGGGATGGAGTGCGAGCCTCGAATCCGACGTGCTGCATCGATCCGAGACCCGCACTTCATCTCATCGGGGCCTGCTGTAGCCCACCGGCAACTTCTTGCCGTTGGGCGTGGCCGATGGTCTACACGACGCGCGAACGCGAGTGGTGCATTTGTCGGAGATTTTTTGCCGATGCCCTTCATGTCGGGACATGCACGCTCGATGTGGCTACCGTGGGCGGCATGCTGCATCGACCAGGAACTCTCGGGAAGCGACTCCAGACGTCACGCGTGGCGGCGGAGATGCACCAGATCGACGTCGCGCTGGCCCTCGGGGTCAGCGAACGCACCGTCGGCGGCTGGGAGCGGAACGAGACCGTGCCGAACGTCGTGCAGCTGCTCCGGTGGTCGGCCGTCGTCGACACCGCCTACCAGTGGTTCCTCGACGACCTCGACGTCGAGGAGCCGGTGACGCCGAACGTGCAAGTAACCCACGGTCTGCGTGTCGTGGGCGACGAAGTGACCGAGCGGTCACGATCCGGGGAGCCGCCGGGGCGACTCGTCGGACGTTGCGGACGGCATTCCGCAGACGCCCGAGACCAGCGGCGAACAACTCAAGCTTTCACTCGCTGGGGACTTGTCCCCACTGGCAACGACAGACGGTCAGCCTACAGAGTGTCGGATTCCGGGAGCGGGAGAGGCTTCAACGGGAGAGGACATGAACAACGTCATCGACGCCTACCTGGCGTCGCGCAGCTACGCGCCGAACAGCATCCGGCACCGGAAGGCTGTCTTCGGCGGACTCATCCGCTACTTCGACCCGGCCACCGGCACCGCTGAGGACTACCTCGACTGGTGGGCGTCGAAGGCCGACCAGGCGCCGGCGACCCGCCGGTCCGCGTGGCAGGCGACCCGCGGGCTGCTCGACTGGCTGGTCGACGCCGGCATTCGCACCGACAACCCGGCCCGCCTCGTCCGGGCACCGAAAGTCCCGAAGGCTCCACCCAAGGTGCTGACCGCCGACGAGGTGCGCAACCTGCGACAGTCGCTTGTCGACGAGTCCGAGCAGCTGATGGTCGAACTGATGCTCAGCTGCGGCCTCCGCATCGCGGAGTGCGCACGGGTCGACGCCGACGACCTCGACCGGGACATGGAGTTCCTCCGGGTCGCCGGCAAGGGCGGGAAGGTGGCGATGGTGCCGGTCCCCTCCGAGATCGTCGCCATCTGGCCGCCCGCCGGGTCCGGCCCCGTGTTCGGCGTCGTCCCCAACACAATGCACGCACGCATCAAGCGGGTGTTCGCTCGAGCTGAGATCGAAGGCAACCACACCGCCCACTCGCTGCGCCGGACGTGCGCAACGGAGATGGCTCGGCGGAACGTGCCGATGCACGTCGTCGCTGCGGTGATGCGTCACGACTCGGTGTCGACGCTCAACTACTACACGGCGGTCAGCGCCGACGACCTCCGACGCGCCATCGGCGAGTGAGGCGGCAGGGTTGCCGCCGACGCACTACCGTCCCCGCCGGAGAGGAAGGGAGACAGGCGATGAGTGACGCCTCACAAGGGCCGGGCTGGTGGCAGGCATCCGACGGGCGCTGGTACCCGCCAGAACAGCCGCCAGCATTGCGCCCGGATCTGCCACCACCGCCGGCGGCAACCCCGCCCGCCTGGCCGACCGCGGCAGCTGCCGCAACGCCGTCAACACCAACGACATCCGTCAAACCCTCCGGCGACGCCGACGGCTGCGCGAAAGGCTTCATGGCGATCATGGTCGGGCTGATGCTGCTGTGCGGCGTGGGGCTGCTGTGGGGAGCGATCAAAGGTGACGACTCGACGTCGGCTTCGGGTGCTGACGCATCGGCGAGCGTGGCGTGCGGGCACTTCCGCAACGTCGCCAACGACGCGGCGAAGGGCGTCCTCGGCGCCGACCAGCTCCTCCCGAAGATGCGCGAGGTCTACGACTCGGCCAGCGTGTCGGACAACATCCGGGTCCGAACCGCCGCCCAGCAGCTCCTCGCGGCCGTCACCGCTGACAACGACGCGAGCGCACAGGTGCAGGAGATGTCGGCGGCCTGCACAGCCATCGGCGAGTGAACGCAGAAACCCCCGCGCTCGACCGCCCAGAAGGGTAGGCGGGAGCGCGGGGGTTTCCACTGGTCGCGCCGGGAGGAGCGCGGGATCTCAGTCGGCGGCGATGGTGGTCCGCCAGGCGATGCCGTCACGATTCACGAACGCAGCGACCTGCTGCGCTCGTTCGGGTGACAGGTTGAGGCTCATCGAGTAGCCGTCGGGGCCGATCAGCGACCCGTTCACGACGAACTGGTCGGACGCCCCCCACGTGGCGGTGTGCCAGTGGCCCATCCACAAGGTGCGGAACGGCTTGTTGAGCTGCGTGTACGACTGCTGCTTCTTGGCGACGAGGCGCATGAGGGGCGGCCAGATGCCGCCGATGCCGCCACCGCCGCGTGCCTGGTCGCCGTGAGTGACGACGTGGCGGGCGTCGAACAGCATGAACTCGGCGTCGGGTGCCTCGTCGATCTGCCAGGTGATCCGCTTGTCGTCGACGGTCAAGCGGGCGACGAGGTGGGCGAGATGCCAGTCGAGGTTGTCGCGCGCCTTCAACGACGTCCGCACCTTCAACGTCTGGCGGCCGTGGTTGCCGACGACGACCGGGACGTGCACCTTGCCGTAGGCGTCGGCCAACAAGGTGAGGGCGGCGGCGGCCTGTTCGGACCAGTAGAGCAGCGTCCCGAGCGTCGTGTCTTCGGCGCCGACCATGTGGGCGGCGTCGATCGGGCCGTTCATCATGTCGCCCGCCCACAACAGGACGAGGCCGCCGATGTCGCCGACGGGCCCGTCGTCGGGTAGGAGGGCGAGACGTTCCGCCCACGTGCGGGTGCGGCGGGTGGCGATCGTCCGGTCGTAGGCGTTGACGCCGGCGATGTCCTCGGGTCTGACCACAATGTCCCAGTGGGTGTCGGACAGCATCGCTACCACGGTCGTCTGGCGTGGCCCCGGTTTGCGGGGTGTCAACCACCTCGGTGGCGACGGGTGCAGCCGGTCGATCCCCTCGAGGACGTCGAGGCGACCCAATGCTTCGGCGAGCTGTTCGTCGCGCGCCTTCAGCTGCGACTTGAGCCGGTCGTTCTCTCGACGTAACGAGTGGTCCCGTTGCGTCTCGGCGAACTCGTCAAGGTTGGGTGCGTCGTCCACGTTCGGCCCGCCGTTTCCGTCGCCACGACTCCAAGCCGGTCGACTCGTAGCCGATCCGTTCCAACCAGGCGGCCGCCGTGGCGGTCGACACGGGAGCGTCGATCAGCTGCTGTTGGATCTCGTCGGGCAGCCCGTCGAGGTAACAGGTGCGTCGTTCGCGTGCGAGCTCGTCGGCGAACGCCTCGAGCGACACGATCAGAGGTGCGTCCTTCTTGGCGCTCACCCGTTGACCTCGATCTTCTTGAGTGCGGTGAGGATGGCGCTGCGGGTGCGAGGGCCGACGATGCCGTCGACCCCGAGCCCGAAGATGCGCTGGACGTTCTTGACGACCGTGGCGGTCGCCGGGCCGAAGTCGCCGTCCTGAGCGAGGCTCGACCCGGTCGCCAGGTTGAGCGCCTTCTGCAACGTCTGGACGTTGCCGCCACGTTGCCCCTGTCGGAGGTCCGGTAGGGCGGCGACGTCACGCCCGAGGAGGGCGGCGACGTACTTGCGGAACGCCTTGACCTGCTCGGGGTCCATCGGCGGGAGCGCCGGCTGGGCAGCACCGAGGTTCGGGTGGCGCATCACACCGACGACCGAACCGTAAGACCGGGTCCGGCGTTGCACCTGCCCGCCGTTCGCGTTGCTTGACCCTGAGGTGTTTCCCTCCAAGGCGACGAGCTGGCCGGCGCCGGGGTTGTTCGACTCGACGATGCCGACGTGTTCCACGGGATCGCCTGTGCCCTTGTGGAAGTCGTAGAAGACCACATCGGACGGTCGAGCGTCGGCGACCGGGACGGTCCACCCACGAGCCCGGGCGGCGTTCAGGCCGGCCGGGGTGTACGCCCACGACGACGTCAGGTCACGAAGGTCGATGCCGGTCGCCTCCCGGTAGACCCACCAGACCCAGATGGCACACCAGGCGACGCCGTTCATGCCGTACGCCTGCCCGTACTTCTGACGGTTCGACTCCGGTGGCGACTCGGAAACACCCAGCTCGCCGCGAGCGACACGCAGGACGTCGTCGGGGGTAGCCATCAGGCGGCCCAGCTACCGGAATCGGGGTCACCAATCGTCTTGCCGGCGAGTGCCATCAGTGCCGACACGCCAGCCGCGCACGCCGCGACCATCGTCGCCTGCAAGCCGTCGAGGGTGAACGTCGGGCTCGCAAGCTCGACGGCGATCACACCGATCGCCGCCTGGGCGAACGTGCGGACGACCCGCTCGACGAGGTCACGCTGAAACTTGGTGAGGTTCATGTCTGCTCCCCTACTTGTCGGGCCGGAGCCACGACTGGTGGTCGATGCGTTCGTGCGCGTGGTCGACACGCTTGGCGATCTGGTGCGCCGACTCGCGCAGATCGGCGACGTCGTCGCGCAGGTTGTCGATCTTCCCGGTCTGCGCCTCGACGCTCGACGCCAGACGCGTCAGCTGGTCGTGGACGCCGGAGTGCTGGCGCGAGTTCTCGCGGCGAGTTCTGAGCGACGACCAGGCGGCGATGCACGCCGGGATCGACGCAGCGAGAACGACAGCGAGTGCCGACAGGACCCCGAGCCGTTCGCCTTCGGTGAGGCCGATCAGAGCGCCCATGCCTGCGCCTCGTGTTCGAGGTGGGCAGGTTCCTCGTGGATGGCGTTCGCTGCGTCGGTCAACGGCAGGACGCCCTCGACGACGAGGAGGGTGGCGAGAGCGCCGACCGAGTCGAGCGACGGGAACGCCGGTTCGATCGGCACCGTGAGCGTTCCGACACTGACAACGGTGCCGTCAGCGGCGTACTCGGTGACGGTGAACGTCCCGTCACCGTTGTTGACACCCACCTCACGGGACAGGTCCGTCCTCGTGTGCGAGTAGTTGAGACCCAACGCTGCGTGTGTCACGACACGATCCCCAATGCCTGTGAGAGGCGTCCGGTCGACGCCGCGAACGTGGTGCCCTCAGCGACCGGTGTGGTCTGACCGGTCGTTGACGTGAACGACTGGACAGCAACACCGGTGAACGTGCCGGCGTTACAGCCACGGAACGACGGGGCGGTGGTGGCGGTCACACAGCACGCCAGGTAGTGCAGGCCCGAGTACGTCGTCGTGAATGTCGAGGTCAGGTTCAGCGACTTGACCGTTGACGAGTTCCACGCGGTCGTCGTGTCGTTCGACGTGACCCGCAGCACGTTTCGCCCCGAATCACAGAGCGCGAACCACTGATTCGTCGGCGTGCCAGCAGCAGTCGCACCGGACACGAACGAGATCGTCGTGATCGTCACACCCTTCGGCAGGTAGATGCCGTGCAGGTGCACGACACCCGACGCTCCGCCGGTGGTCGCGCCGAAGCCGGCACCGGCCGGGATCGTCTCGGCGATCGCCCCCGACACGGTGGCCGTGACGTGGTTGCCGCCGTTGTAGTGGTTGGCGTCCCACTCGAGGGTGCTGGCCCCGACGACGAGCGCCTGCGTGCGTGTGCCCTTCGACAGCTTCGCCGCCGTGTCAGAGCCGGAACCGACCGCCAGATCACCGGCGGCGTCCCACAGCGTGTCGTTGGCCAACGTCGTCGGCGACGACCACGACTGGTCGCCGCGCAGGAACGTCGTCGCATCAGCGGTCCCGGTCGACGCCAGGCGTGCCGTCGCAACCGTGCCGCTGGTCAACTTGCCGGCGTCGATCGCGTTCGGGACGTCGTTCGTGCGGCCCGGCCCGAGCACCAGGATCTCACCGGTCGACGCGTTCACTCGCGTCACACGGCCGATGTTCTGGATGAGCTCAGACGCTCCCGTCGGCTTCGTGCCGGTCAGCTCGCCTGCAGTCGTCGACACGTACAGCGGGTCGTTGATCGAGTAGCTGCCCGTGTTCACGTTGCGCAGCACGCCGACGACCACGCAGTACCCGGTGGCGTTCACCGCCAGCTGCGTCTCGGCGAGGCCGATCGCCGGCATCTTCGCTGCCACATCGGCGTCCGCTGCGGCGACCTCGACAGCGCCCGACGCGCCGACCGAACCGGTGGCGTAGACAGGCGCACCCTTGTTGATCGTCGCCGCCGACGTGTTCTTGATCGGGACGAGCACCGGCACGTTGTCCTGCCAGACGCCCGAGCCGTCAAGGAAGTGGTATGCGTCGGCGGTCCCGGTGCCGAGGCGGGCCGCGTTGAACACGCCGGAGGTCGTCTGCGACGCGTCGAGCGACACCTCGTCTGCGCCACCGTTGGCGTGCGTCGAGGCGTGCGCCCCTGGCGTCACCGCCCCCCACTCAGGCGCCGACGCGCCCATCTTGATGACGTGGCCGGCGGTGATCGACTGCCCGTACCAGTACGGCATGTCGAACGCCGGGCCGAACCGGGCGGTCTGCAACCAGCGCCACGTCCCCCCGAAGTTCGTCGACGTCAGCTGGTAGATGTTCTGCGACGGGATCGACAGCGTCGACGAGTACCCGCCGGTCACAGCGATCGTGTCGCCCGCATGACAGGTGACGGTCAGGTCGACCGCCGCAGCGACGATCATCACCGACCGGTTCTGCCAGGACGTCGCCGCAGGCAGCGTGATCGCCGCGCCCTGCGTGACGACCGCCGACTCGTCGGTGATCGTGAACGGGTCGGCCTCGGTGTAGACCGCGTTCACGTACTGGTACTGGTCGTGGTCGTCGTCGGCGAGGCCGGTCAGGTCACCGTGGTCGGTCACCCCACCGCCACCGCCGCCGGTGCCGCCGGCGATCTTCACGACCTGGAACGTGACCGCCGGATCATCCGACGACGTCCAGTTGATGATCGACTCGTTCGTGCTCCACGTCACCGTCACGACGCCACCGCCACTTCGTCACGAACCCGCAGCGAATGCGACAGGACCGTCGTCCGGTTCGCGCCGACGAGCACCTCGACCTCCAGCCAATACAGGCCCGGATCGAACGTCGTGGTGACCGCATGGCCGATCTGCCAGGCGAGCGTGCCCGTCGAGAAGTTCGTGCCGGACGTCGTGATCGTCGGGCTGACCGCCTCGGTCGTCGCCAGCACCGTCGCCGTGTGCGACCTCGACGTGCGGATCGTGATCCGAGGGTCCGACCACGTCGACACGTTCGACGTGGTCGTCCACGTCCAATGCCAGTCGTCGGTGCGGACCTTCGTCCACACGTCACTCAGCGTCTCAGCAGCCATCAGAGATCCTTCCTGGGGTTACCAGCGCACCTGTCCGACACCCCACTCGTTGAGGCTCGGGTCGGGGTCGTTGAACGCAATCGTGAGAGCAACACCCGACAGGTTCGTTCCGGTCTGTTTCGACCACTGCGGACCCGTGTAGGTCGCAGCGGAACCGGGCGCGTAGTCGGCCACTTTCAACGAGCCGCCACGGTTCGAGATCGCCGTCTGGTGGTATTGCTCGGTGAAACTGCGGGCCGTTGAGAACGCGTTGATCGCACCGGCGTTCGGCATCGCCGCCGCGGCGACCACGATGCCGTCGGCGTTGGTCAACGTCGCCGACGCGCCAGCGGACGGCAGCGTGGCTCCCTGCGCCGACGCGCTGCCGGTGCCGCTCCCGCCGGCCGCATGAGACGGCGACCACGCGAACAGCTGCGCCCGGTAGTTGTCGCCCAGCGTCCGCTGTGACGGCGTGTACGCCGTTCCCGATGTGGTGCCCAGCGGCGAGATCGTCAGCGGGAACAGCGCGTCGCTGTAGCGAACCGTGTACGCCCACAGCTGCCAGAACGTGTTCGAGCTGGTGCCCGTGACAAGGAACTGCGCTTTCGGGATCGTCGTCCACGTGGACAGCCCGTCGAAACTGCCGAGCGAATCGTCAACCGACGGAAACAGGTCCTGCTGGTAGTAGACGCTGACGAACAGGATCAGCCGGTCACCGTTGACGACCCCCGACGGGACGTCACCGGACCCGATCAGCAGCGACGACGGCCACGAATCCGACGACCCGTAGACGGCGTTACCGGCACCAACGAACGTCGGTGCCACCTCAGCGTTCCCCGAACGCGACCTGTGCCGAAAACTTCGCGGCGCCCGTCCCGTACGTGACGATCGAACACGTCAGCTGCACCAGCGGCGAGATCTCCACGTGGGTGGTCGTCACCCCGTAGATCGCGTACACGCCCGCCGGGATCGTCAACGTCGTCGACGACGACCCCAACACCTGGAACGAGATCGGCGTGTTGTTCGCCAGAATCTGGAACGTCGTCGACGTCGAGCCGACCGTGTTCAACGACGCGAACACCGACAGGACCCGCTGGTAGTCGGTCGGGTTGTACGCCGGCGACGTCGTCGCCTCCAACGTGTCCTTCGTGAACGTCGTCGACGAATCAGCGACCCGCCCGTACTTGGCGTCGACGTCGATGTCGGTGGCGATTGACGCCGCAGCCGACCGGCCCGCCAGCGTCCCGTTCCCCAGCCGTTGGATCGTCCGGTTCGTCAGGCTCGCACGCGTCTCGACGCTGCGGATCAGCTCCGGGGTGAACGACACGACCCCGTTGTCGTCCTCGCTGACCGTCATCGCCCGCACCTGGACCGTCTCGGCGGCCCCAGCGTTCGACGGGCGTGTCACCGTGATCGACGCCCCCGGCTCCCACTGGCCCACATACGGGGTCTCAGCAGTTGCCGTCGGGACGATCTCCGCGGTCAACGTCGTCGCCCCCGACCCGAGGGTCGACAGGTACTGGTTGATCGCCGTCGTCGTGTTGCCCGAGTTGCGCACCTGACCGAGGGCGAGGAACCCCTCCCGTCGGCCGTTCGCCGAGATCGACGACGACGACGTGTCGGTACGGAACCCCGAGTCGAAGCGGGTGAGGAGAGCGTTCTTGATGGAGCTCACAGCGGCTGGTTCTCCTCGAGCTCCAACACGTTCACCCCAGCGGTGAACGCCTGGCCGGTCGCCTCGGTGACCGTGTCCTTGCGCCACACGTCCAACACCTTCGACACGGGACGGGCCCGGAACTCGATGCTGACGTCCGCCATCGCTTGCAGTACCTGCGCGTACGTGTCACCGACCCGGAACACGTGGGCGGTGTCGTTGCTCCACGGCTGGCCGTTCGAGTCGACGGTGTCGGTGCAACCCAACGTCCAGCCGGTCAACGCCCCACGGGCCTGCGCTTCGCCGAGGAGTGTCGAGAGCACTTTGCCGGGCGTTGGGGCGGGAAAGATTTGGGGGTAGTCCAGGCACTTCCATGCCGACGTCGACCCGAGCAGCCTCGAGCCCGAGTTGTACGTCGCCCCCACCCCACCCGAGTAGACCGCACAGATCAGCAGACCGCGTGTCAGGTCGGGCAGCGGGGCCGTCCACTTCTGCGTGTCGACCTCGAAGGCGATGTGGTGGGTGCCGGCCGACAGGTACGGCGTCGCCCGATACGAGTGCAGCCACGACTCCTCGGACGGCTGCGTCGTCCAGTCACCGATCGCGATGCCGTCCACGTACAGGCGGCAACGTGACGAGGCCGTGTAGAAGATTGACACCCGTTCGGCTGACGTCGTGAACGTCGTACGGAACAGCGACGACCCCGTCAGGTTCGATCCCGTCGGGCTGTACCGCGAGAAGATCCAGTCGACCGAACCCGCAGCGATGTCCGCCGGCCACCCCAACGGGGCGAACCACGGGTCCGGCAGCGGCGGCGTCTGACGGACCTGCGCGACCACACTCGACACGATCGTCGTTGAGTTCGACCAGCCGGACGTCGACAACTCAGGCGACCACCAGGCGAACGCCCGCTGATCGGAGATCGGCCGGGCGTTGATGCCGCCGTACGGGAACACGACCGCGTCGTCCCACTCCCCCGCCAGACCACGGCCCGACAAGGTCACGACCTGGTCGCGTTCCTCACCGGACGTCACCGTCCGCCAGCGGCGCGACTCGACCCGTGAGCTGAACGCGTAGGTGCTGTCCAACTTGAACCGCAACGTCTTCGTCGCCAACGCCAGATCCGCATCCGTCGCCAGCATCGACACGCTGCCCGACCCGAGGCCCGAGAACTCGTCCTGGAACCCACGGTCGAACGTCTCGTCAAGCGTCCCCAGCAGCGTCGTGTTCGCAGCGTCCCACGCCTCGACCGTCAACGTCGGCGCAGCGAACGTCGACGACGTCGACACCGCGACGCTGCCCGTCCGGGCGGCGTTCTCCAACGTGTCGAACGTCTTCGTGACCGAACCCTGCGAGACCGTCGGCTCAACGCCGGCGGCCGCAGAGTCGAACGTGTCGAACGTGTACGTCGGCATCGGTTACAGCTTGAAGATCCCGGTCGCACCCCACGTGAGCGTCACGTCGGCGCCCGACGGAGTGAACGACAACGCTCCACCACCCGACACGGTGTCCAAGTAGCAGATCAGCGACGACGTCGACTCGGTGCCGGTGTCCTTGTAGACGACCAGCGACGCAACCGCAGACCCCGACAGCGCCGAGAACGTGTAGTCGGCGGCGTCCGCCTGACCGGACGTCGTCGTCTTCGACGACAGCGCCGCCGACGTCGCCACCCGATACCCGGCGGTGATGTCGTTCAAGTTGTCGTGCGCCGAGTTGTACGTGTAGCTCGAGGTCAACAGCACCACCTTGATGGTGTCCGTACCCCACACGATGCCGCCGTCCAGCAGCGCCTTCTTCGCACTCGGGTAGATGGCGTTCGCCATTGGTTCAGTCCCTTCTGTTACTGGATGCGCCCGGACGGGATCGACAACTCGAGGACCGCCTTCTGCCAGCGTCCATCCGTCGACCCGTCGCCGAGCTTCAACCCGACGACATGCACCGGTTCCGACAGGGTCGACCCGCCAGGCACCGTCAGCACCGCCGTTCGCGTCCCGTCGCCCGTGCCCGTCGGGGCGACCACGTTGTCCCGCAGGTACACGATGTTCGTGTAGAGCTGCGCCACGTACGTGCCGGACGCCGCCGCCCCGTTGCGGTCAGCGAGCCCGGAGATCAGCATCTCCAACGACACCGTCGTCACAGTGTTGCGACGCTTCTGCGCCAACACCCCGGCCGTACCGGGGATCAGCCGGTCGTCGCCACGCTGATCGGCGGGCATCCACAGGCGGGCGAGCGAATCGCCGAGCAGCTTCCAGCCCGCACAGTTCATCGCGACGCCACCGATGGTGAGGTCGCCGGCCGTTGTCGTCCACGTCAACCCGGCCATCAGGAGACCCCCATGAGGAACGCCTCGTCGCGCTGCACACGCACGAGCTCGGCGGCGGTCAGACGGGCGTTCTGTGACTCGGTGATGTTGATCGACCCGATCGCCACACCGGACGTGCGGCCCGTCTGGGCGCCCAACAGTTCGCCGGTCTTCTGCCAGATCGCCATCGACCGCTTCCGCTTCGACGGGGCCAGCGGGATGTACGACTCGCCGCCCGTCTCCGGTTCGGCCCACAAGCGCATCGCCCCAGCCGGAGCGATCTGAGCGATCCGGTTCTCAGTCATGCCGCCGGCTGCGAATTTGAGGATGCCGCCGTCGGCCTGGCCGATGATGCCGTTGCCGTTGATGTCGGTCTGCGTGGCGTTCTCGATCGACGGGATGTTGTACGGGACGCCCGATCGGTTCTGACCGATCTGCGTGTTGACTCGCGTGTTGATGTCAACTTGGACGGTCTTGTCCTTGAAGTTGTTGTAGATCTGCAGCGCCCCGGTCCAGTCGTTGCGCGCGATCGCGGCGTAGATGTCCTTGCGAGACTGCTCAGGCAGGCTGTCGAAGTCTGCTTGGAGGACCTGCAGCTGCTGTCGGGCCTGCTCGGTCCCGGACAGCGTGATCTGCGTGTTGATCTGCGCAGGCGTGAGTCCGAGCTGCTGGATGTAGGCGTCGACCTTGTCGGCCGACACGCCCAACGTGTTGATCAGGTAGTCGCGGAGGAACTGCTCGTAGCCGGCCGCCTGCTGGCGCACTTGGTCGTACGACGCGCCCGACGCCAGCTGCGCAGCGAGGTTCTTCTGAACCGCCGCCCCGTACTGCTGGAACGCGTCGATCGCCTTGTTCTGCTCCTCGGTGTAGCCGCCCAACGCTGCGGTCGCCGGGTCGATCCCGTTCGTCGGCAACGCCGCCATCGCCGCAGCGGTGCCATCGGCGCCAGCTTTGAACAGCTTCATCGCTTCGCCGACCGTCTGCGCCGAGTCGATCAGCCCGTTCGACGAGTTCGTCACCACATCGAGGCCGCCAGCGAACCCCTTCGCCGCCGCCTGATTGATCGTGAACGCCTGCGTGATCCCGGCGGTCGCTTGCACCAGCTCGTTCTGTTTGTCCTTCAGATCCTCGGCGGTCGCCGACACCTGAACAAGACCGTCGGCAGTGGTGCCGTTCTGAAGCGCCTGCTTGCGGGCCGCGTCAGTTGCGTTCCTTGTTTCGACGTCAAGGTTGCGCTGCGCTGCCGACTGGTTCTTGGCCGACGCGATCAGTTCGTCGGCGCGGGCTTTCTGATCGGCGACGACCCTCGCCTGCTCGTCGTTGCTCGTTCTGATGTTGTCGAGCTGCGCTCGGAATGCGATCAGCCCGGACAGCGAGCCGGTCTCGCTCACCTTGTCGAGCGTTTCGTCAAGCTGGTTCAGGTCGATCGCCGTGGCGCTTGCGCCTTCGCCGAGCTGCGCCATGAGATCCGAGTTGTTACCGAGTGTCTCCTGGATGACCGCCCACGGCGCACCGAACCCGGACACCACAAGCGCAGCATTCGTCAGGAACTCCGTGAAGCCACCGCCGACCTTCATGGTCTTGTCGAAGGTGAACGACAGCTTGTCGAGTGATCCGATGTTGGAGTTCACAGCCTGACCGAAGGCCATCATCTGATCGCCTTGGGCTGAACCATTGAGCACCAGCAGGGCGTCAGCGAACGCCTTGGCGTCCTGACTGCCCTTGTTGAACTGGTTGCCAACCTCGATGACCGCGTACGTGATCGCCGCGAACGCTGCCGCCCCGCCCGCAACGGCGAGACCCTTGCCGAAGGTTGTCAGCTGACCGTCGGCCGCCCTCAACTTGGCGGACAGTTGCGAGACGTTGTCGCGCATCTGCAGGAACGAGCCAGCGGCGAACGACAACGCTCCGAGGCTACCGACACCGATCGACGACAACGTCAGGAACGAACCAACGGCGCTTGACAGGCCAGGGTTGACGTCGTTGAGGGCGCCGGTCAACGACACGGCCCCACCGACAATGCTGCGCAGCGTTCCGGCGGCGCCGACACCGACCTGCTCGCCGATCTCCGCCAGCTGATTCTTCATGATGGTCAGCTGACCGTTGAACGTCTGACCTTCAGCAGTGGCGAACCCGCCGACCGCCTTCTGCAACGCCGACAATGTCCGCTCGGCGTCCGTCGACCCCTCGCCCAACGCCTTGACGTTGATGCCCATCTTGTTCAGCGCAGTCGCTGAACCGGTCGCCGACTTGCCGACCGCTTTCGCGGCCGTGTCCATGTCGATGCCCATCTTGCGGGACAGGTCGACCACCAGCGGCGTCAGGTTCGCAACCTGATCCTCGGTCAACCCGAACTGGACGAGCAGCGCCTGAGCGCCCTTGATCGACTCGTCGTCGGCCGCAGTCACCTTCTGCAGCGACGACGCCAGCTCGCCGAGCGCAGCGCCGTTGTCCCTGAATGTCTGCGATGAGTTGGCGATCGAGTTGTCGAGCTTCGCCTGGGCGACCTCGGCCTCGCCAGCCATCATCGCCAGCTTGCCGAGACCGACCGCAGCGATCGACGCGCCACCGACCATCGCAGCCCCGTAGGACTGCATGCGGCCGGCCATCTTGTCGACCTTGCCTTCGGCGTCGCCCAGGTTCTTCTGTGCCGCCAGACCGGCCTTCTCCATGCCGGACACGAAGCCCTGCACGTTGGCGTCAACGACGATCTCGAGGAGTTCCTTGGTCGTCGGCATCAACGCTCCGATTCCATGAGCAGCTGCAGGTCACGCCACGAACACTGGCGTGTCTGCGTGGGGGTCCATCCGTACCGGCGGGCCGCCCAGACGATCAGTCCGTCGTCGGGGCGTCCGCCGTCGGAGGGTTTCCGTCCTCCCACAAGGTCGGCAACGTGTCCTCCTCGACCGGCTCGAACGCCCCAAGGATGACCTTCGGGGTGACCGGGTCGGCGGGATCGCAGTCGGCGACCTTGCAGCAGTGGCGGTAGAGGGCGATCGTGGCCTTACCGAAGCGTGCGGGCTGGAGGTACAGGTCGAACCATGACTCCAGCCCGCACGAATCGGCGATGCCTTGAATGTCCTCAATCGGCAGATCGTCCAGGCGGACGGTCTGACCGTTCGGGGTGTTGCAGGCGAACGACAGCACCGGCGTCAGACCCGGTAGATCGAGGTGGCGGCCGACCAGTCGATCGACCACTTGACGGCGTCACCGACGCCACCGTTGGTCGACACGCCGTTGAACAGCGCCTGGCCGTACCAGTAGCCCTTGCCGGTCGGGACCGGCGACATCGTCGTGGCCGACGTGGTGTCGATGTAGAGGTAGAAGCTGCGGGCGATGCCGTCGGCGACCGTGTAGATGCCGTTCGACGCCGTGTTGAGCACGCCGTTCAGCGACCCGGTGAAGTCCGACAGGCCGGCGACGTACGTCTTGACGTTCTCGCCGAGGACCGAGACCTCGACCTGGTCGCGCTGACCGTCGATGTTCCAGTCGGACAGGTTGCCCAGCTGAGACGGTGACCCGTTGGCGCCAGCCGACTGGTCGACGTAGAGCGCCCCGAAGCGCCCGTGGATTGCGTTGGTAGCCACGTGGGCCTCCTTGGTTGATGGGATCAGAAACCGAGACGGGCGAGCGCCCGACCGGCGTTGTTGACAAACGTGCGGTCAGCGACCGCAGCACGAGCCGCCGCAGCGGCGGCGTCGCGTTCTGCCGGGTGACTCAACGCCCAGCGGACCTGGTCGGCGAGCTCCTCCGGCGACGTGAACGACGGCAACATCGGGAACAGCTCGTCGCTCTCACCTCGAGCGTCACGGGCGAACCAGACGCCACAGGCGGCCAGCTCGACCTCACGTGGCCCGACCGCCCACCCGTCGGCGTGCGAATGCTCCCCGTAGCTGTCGGTGCGGTACACGTTGAACCCGCACAACGACGACCGGTACAGGTCGGCGGTCAACGCGTTGTCGATGCAGTCCCCGTCAGACGACCGCATCACGAACGGGGCCAGCGGGCTGTCGTCGTCGACCGTCCACAAGCCACCCAACCGCAGGTCGATGCCGGTCCAGTCGGCACGGGACAGCCAGTCGATCCGGTTCGGGAACCCGGTCCCCACGAAGATGCAGTCGATGTCGCGGCGCCGGCCGTCGACGTGATGCACCTGCGGCCGGTAGGCGTGCGGCACGTAGAACGTCGGGGCGAACTGCTCGTACACCTCGGCGCCGACCGGGTCGTTCACGAGGATCAGATCCGGGTCGATCGCCGCCGCAGCGTGCGCCTGGCCCTCGAGCTCGTACGGGCACTCGGTGAGGATCAGCACCGTCTTGCAGCGGAGCCTCGACACCATCGGCCAGTCGACGTCGTGGCCGGTCACGATGAACACGACGTCCGGCTGCAACGCGTAGCACTCGCCCAACAGGTTGAGGCTCACCGCCCGCTTCGCCTGCTCCTCGGTCATCTTCTGACCGTTCACTTCGGCGACACGGAAGTAGCCGAGCTGGGCGGACAGATCGAAGTAGGCGGTGTCGACGCCGCAGCCGCGCAGCCCGTCGACCCAACCGTGGGCGACGTCGGCGATCGAGTAGGCGGCCAGCGGCCCGACGACGATCGCTCGCATCAGTGGAAACGGTCGAGGGTTGTCGACAGCATCCGGCGGCGGTACATCTCCAACGCCGGGCCACGCGACCGGTCGATCGTGCGCGACCACGTGTGCTTCGGGCGTTGCGCCGGATGGAACACCCGTTCGCGGAAGGCACCGTTGAAGCTCAACGCGCCTCGCTTGGCGTTCTGCCGGCGGGACTTCTTGCGGGCCAGAATCGTGTACGGCCGGGACCCCGACTCGAGGAACCGCCACAGACCGTACGGGCGGGCCCTGATGTACGCAACGGCGTCGACCTGGCCGACGACCTTGTAGCCGATCCCCATCTGCGGGGCCCGGTATCGCTTCGTCCGAGGACTCCAACCCCAATGCGACAGACGTCCGTCGCCGCCGGTTGCACGGCCCAGCTCGACGAGACCGATCTTCTTGACGACCTGGGCGGCGTCACCGATCGCCTTCTTGTTGTCCTTGCGGACATCCATGGCCGACGCCTGGAACTGGCCGACGAGCTGCTTCGTCGACTTCAACTTGGCGGTCACAGCATCACCGACAGCTGCACCGACGCCGCGTAGAACCCGACGTCGTTGACCATCACCTGCCGGTAGTCGCCGACCGACTGGACGATCGCGTACCCGACGACACCGCCGAGGGTGGCGTCAGCGTCGAACAGCGTCCACAACGAACGATCGCCCGTCGGGGACAGCAGCTCGTCAAGCTCGTCGATCTTGTCGACATGCCGGCGGGACACGGCGACGGTCAGCTCGACGGCGACACTGTCGGTCCGCTGAGCGAACGTCATCGGGGTGATC
>Ga0129336_10000961_pt1 | contig 17129 bp, 28 predicted proteins | sample CPB6_02_DNA_FD_96878 | JGI IMG/M metagenome (GOLD analysis project Ga0129336, IMG submission 96878) | Freshwater to marine salinity gradient microbial communities from Chesapeake Bay, USA - CPBay_Sum_0.6_0.2_DNA | ecosystem: Environmental > Aquatic > Marine > Coastal | place: USA: Chesapeake... | reverse complement strand
TTAAAAGTTAAAACTAGTGATAATACCTATTACAGTTCCATTGTTGAAGAACGTAGTGGAGTAAATGATTGGAAAAACTCTCAGTCTGGTTTTATAAATTTTATTTACCAGTAGCTATTTTTTCTTTTAACAAACTTTTAAACTCTTCTTGAAAAGCTTTTAAGAAAGATACACCCTCTTTACCAAAATACATTAAACCAGATATGTTAGTTATACACTTATGTCCACCACTATTAGCTTGAACTATATCCCAACCAGTAATAGTTAACATTTTAAGAGCCTTTTTTTCTCTTTCATCTAATTTAGTATAAGGTTTAGTCATAACTTTTTTGAGGGCATTGTGCCACCTTTCAACCGTATAATCTGGTGATGAACCTTCTGGTGTTGTATTTAAACCTTTAATACCACCTTCTGTGTCACCATATAAAGCCACTAAATCATTAAATGTAAAACCAACACTTTCTTCAGTAAAAGATTTGTTTTTCTCGGCAAAATATTTTAATGTATCAACAGATACTGTAAAATTCATTAACTTAGTTTTGAATTTCTGTAATACTTCTTGTGAAATATCACCTAAATTAACACCTTTTAAACTTCTTTCTGCTTTAAATGGGTTACAACTAGCTTGTAAAAGACCCAAAGGCCACGCTATAATTAAAAAGTTAGCGTCTGGAAAATTTTTAAAAGGAACATAACGGTCATAAGCACCAGGTTTAAAAAGAGAACCACCACCGTACTGTGTTATAATACCATATTCTTCATCATAATTAACATTTCCACTTTTTTTCATCTCCTCAGCGTAAGTTTTCGCATGTTGACTCATGACTTCAGGTGATGCATAACCTTCTTCTTTTGCCATTTTAACAATATTTTGATAAATGTTTAATAAAGAAGGAGAAGACTCCATAACCAACCTTTCCAAAAATTTAGGTTTATTTTTGTAAGCTAAAAGTAGTTTGTTAGTTACCAGAGCCATTGCTATTTTATTACGTTCTAAACTTTTTTCTTTATCTAAAGTAAAAACATAATTCATAACTTCTTCTGGTGTAATACCTAGTCTAGCATAATCAGCACTATCAACAGTGGATATCATTTTAATATCATCATTCGGAAATATATCTTTAGTTGAAATTACTTGGGATATTGTTTCGACATTAGACCTAGCTTGTCTAAATGATTTTGATGTGTCTTTTTCGGCACCAACTTGTTTATCATGATGGTCAGTGTGAATTATAAACATAGGTTTACCGTGAGCGAAATCAACTAAAACAGGCATTATATCACCTCTTGCCATAGGTTTTTTGATTGAAAATTCTTGGTCACCGTATTGAATGATTTCACAGTCAACGACTTTAATACCGTTACTTTCTAGATAATTTTTCATCCCGATAGCACTAGCAATTCCATCTAAATCTTGATGGAAATAAATCTTTGCTGCGTCATATCTTTGTGTTAACTGATTAATGTTTCTAATTCCAGCTTCAGTTAGTATAATATTTTTTTTCAATAATATTGTTGACATTAAAAATCTTTAATAATAAATATCAAGATTTTTCTTTAGATTCATTTTCTAACAATTCAATATGATGTTGAATATACCAAATTGCCTTTTTTAAATCTTCAATTTCTTTATTTGAATTTTTTTTACCAGCTCTTGAAATGTATTTTACTGCATTACCTAAAGAAAAACCTAAATTCCACGCATCAATTACTTTTATTGCCTCATAAACGTTATCTTTGCCACCATAATGATTAGGATGATTCACTTGTTCTTTAATATTCTCCATAAAATAAATTTTGCCAGTTAAATAAATTATAATACATTTGTAATCATAAACAAAAAGAATCAAAATCTGTATGTCAAAAACAAAAGAAACCCCAGAGATTGTAAAGTTGAGTGACTTTAATTTTCCACCTGAAATTTTTGTTCCTTTAAAAAGTGGTAAATTTATTGATAATATAATTTCTAAAAAAGGTGGTACGATGCCTGCAACTATCACGGTTGTTGTGGGTGAACCAGGTTCGGGTAAAACAACAATGTTAGTGGATAAGATGTCAGGTATTGAAAGAAATAATCCTGGTAAAAAATGTCTTTACATATCTTCAGAAATGAATCCGATTGATAATCGTGAGTTGGCTGAAGAATTACCCCAACTAATGAATCTTAATACTTTGTATTTGGCAGATTACGAAAACCCAAAAACTATTTTGGAGGAAGCTCTTGATTTGGGTTGGGATTATGTTCTGATGGATTCTTTTATGGATGTCAAAGATAAAATCAAAGATAGTCAAATTAAACTTACTGCTTCTGCGGTTGAAAATTGGTTGATTGGTCTTTTGGTTAAACACACTAAAGGTAACAATAAAGAAAGGAAGTTTACTTCATTCGATGTTATCCAACACATTACCAAAGGTGGTGAGTACGCGGGTTCAACCAAACTTAAACACAATACAACTGCAATGATGTATGTTCGTATTGACGAAATCACAGGTCAACGTTACTTGGTGTATGTTAAAAATCGTCGTGGTGATATCCGTAAAAAACTTTACATGGTTTTAGATAAGGTTAGTGGTGAACTTAATTACGATTCTAAAAAATACAATGACCTTGAAAAAGCAATCGAAATTCAAAAACAGATAGACTCTTTTCAAGATGAAAATGACATGAAATTGATGCAGTTACTCCAAAATTCCGAATTCTCAGATAAAGATTTAAAAGTTAAATCTGAAATAATTGATGAGGTTCAAAAAGAGGTTGAGGAAGAATTTGCTATCGAAGATGGGTCTGAAACTGATTATTAATCAGATTAGCTTGTATTTATTGAAAAAAAAGATTATATTTGTACTGTAAAAACAAAAACAATGGAAAAAATCACCAATTATGAAAACTTCAAAAAAGAAGTTAAAGAAGCGTACCCGATACGTAAAAGCATGACAATTTCAGAACTCAATATTGATTTTGAGGATGCTGAAAGTCGTAATGGTTGTGTTAACATTGAGGGAGTTAAAATTAAACTATCTTCTGGAGCTTTCAAAACACTACTAAAAACCCTTAAAATTAGTGATAGTTTTATGGGTAAATTCACTGATATTTTTGGTATGAACTCAAGAAACCAACTTGTTAAAATAATTAAAAACAAATTGGTGAGTGAAAAAAATATGAAGGTTGCTGTCTATATTTCACCTATAACAATGACTGTTGTTGCAGTTACAGACGCTGAAAAACCTTACATTTCACCAGAATTTTATTTTGATATGGTTGAAAATGTTATTGGTGAAAATAATTTGGATATCAACAACATGTCCGTTTCAATTGACGGTAACGTTCAAATCTCAACAATTAAGAATACTTGGGGATTGGATATCCCTAGTCTACGAGATGAGGCTTTTCACACTGGTGTGATTATGACAACAGGTCCAACAGAAGATATCGCGATTGATCCCTATGTTCTCCGTTTGATTTGTCAAAATGGAATGGTTGGTCCACGTCGACTTGAGATGGGTCCACGTTTGAAGAGTAATTCATTGACCGATATTGGGACTTTTATGGCGGAAGTTAAAAAACTTTCCGAAACTAATAAACAATTCCAAGGTATTTTTACCGAACAAGTAAAGAAAATGCACAATATTTCAGCATCTTTCGAAGAAATGTTCAAGTTTCGTGATTTGGTGGCAGCTAAAACAACCGATAAAATTGATGCACGTGTTGAAGCGGTTCTCGATAGATTTTTCCCAATTGGGGATGTTAAAAAATCTTACAAAGAAAAGGGTGTTGATTTGGATTTACTGACACACCGTCACTGGAAAAACGCAAAAACACATATGACGACTTGGGACCTTTTGAATTCTTTGACAGATGTTGCCTCTCACGATTACGGTATTGGTATTTCTGAACACTCTAAAAATGAACTCAGGAAAAATGCTGGAATGTTCATGTTCAAAAAAGAATTTGATGCAGAATTTATTCTGTAAAATTAAAATAATCTAAATAAAATGGTTATAGTAGTTGATTATAAGGGTCAAAAATTAGAGTGTCGTGGACATTATTTTAGGGGTTATAAAAATAGTTTGTCACGTCCTGAAGAACCAGATACTTTTGAATTTGAATCTGTGTACTATAAAAATGTAGATATTACGTCTCTTTTAGAAATTTTAAATTTTGATTGGGTGGAATTAGAGTCTATTTGTTTATCAAAATTAGAAGATTATTAAAAATTTTTGTTATAAAATTAAATTTGGTGGTCATTTGTTTAAACAAGTGACCACTTTTTTTTAACTTTTATGGATATTTATCTAAAAAAGATTCCGTAATGATAGATTATTTATTTCGTAATAAAATTGTTCTTTTTGATCCACCAATTACATCTGGTGAGGCTATAGATTTTTTAAAAAAAATTAAAGCTGTTTTTAAGTTAGAAAAAAATGAAAAAATAATAAAACAAGCCGATAAAGTTATCATTGAAATAGAAAAAGATGAGAATGTTGATCAGTATATTTTTTGGTTTCGATTTTGGATAACTAAAAATGGTGATTATAGAATAACTTATTATGGTGGTGAGTGGGATTTTGAAGATGGTGATACTTTATCTGATGTCCATGAATCTTTAAATGAATATATATATAATAAAAATTATACCTTAATAGATAAAGATGATGTTTTAGGTATTTCAGATTTACCAAGTGTAGAAGATATTTTTAATAAATTAAATGAATCTTATGGTGACAGTTATTCTATACCTTTAAATATAGAAGATTGGCGTCGTAAAGTTATTATTTTTGATAGAAATGCCTCTGAAGAAGATGTTAAAAAAATTTATAACTTTTTAGTTTCTTTAGGTGTAAAGGGATTTGGTCCAGATACTGATAAATTTTTAGAAGAAATGTATGATTTTTTAGGAGAATACGGTCATCTGTATTTTAAAATATATAAAGTCCAAAAATTTTATCGTGTTAATTACGGTTGGGATTCTGATGATTATAGTGCTGTACCTTCAAAAGATGTTTTTAGTTACTTAGATGTTTTACATTTAATAGATGCACTTAAAAATAATGTTTCTGGTATAATTGATAATTTATTTGAAAACACTGAAATATCAAAAACACCAAAAGTAGGTGATTTTTTATTATGTCACACCCCTGTTGTGATGAGTGATAGTGGTGAGGTTTGTGCTATTAAAGGAAAATTTTATCCAATTGAAGAAGTTTGGGGACATAGACAAGAGTTAAAACTTATAGGTGAATGTGGTGAACATTATTTTTCTCTACAAGGCAGAGACAGTTATACAACTTGGTTTGATTTGGTCACTAGTGAAGAAAAAAATAAAATGTCAGATATTATAGGTGATATTTTTAATGAACTATAAAGATGGAAAACAATGAGTACAGTGTTAGGTCTCTATACGAGGTTGTTAAAAAATCTTTACTACTAAAAGATAAAGATTTAAAGTCATTTCTTAATGTAATGAATGATGAAATTGTTTTTGAATATCAAAAAATTAAATCAAATCCATCAATAGACTTAAACGAAATAAATAGAAAATACGATAACTACTATCATGTTTATCTAACAATAAGAAGACTACTTTTTGAGGCAAATATTAGTAGTTATCATGAAAAATCTAGAATTATAACTAATTTTTTTTTAGATGATGAATTAAACTTCCCTAATCCAGATAAAAAAAAACTTAAAGACTAATAAAGTATATTTATAGTAATATGAAAAAATTTTTAATATCAGAAAACCAACTAGAAAGGTTAAAAAAATATCTTTTTGAAGTTAAACTTAGAAGTTACGTTTTTGATTGGGATGATAATATTCTACGCATGCCAACAAAAGTTAAAATGGATAAATTAGTTAACGGTAAGTGGCAACCAATCGAAGTTTCAACCGAAGAGTTTGCTCATTTCAGGACTGACCCAGAGTACCGTGTTAAAAGTAATTCTTTTGAAGATTTTGTTAACAACCAAAAATTTTTAGGTGACGTTGAAAAAGCGATACATCAAAATAGTTTTGCACCAAGTTATAAAAAACTAATTGAAGCTTTGACACATGCTAACAATTTTGCTATTAATACAGCAAGAGGGCATAGTCCAAATACTATTAAAGAAGGTGTTAGACTTTTTATTAATATGGTATTGACTAATGAAGAAAAAAAGATGATGATTGAAGGTATTAAAAAGGAGTTACCCGTTAATTTAACAAAAGGTTTGACTGATTCACAACTAATAGATTTATATCTTGACGAAAGAGGTGAGTATTATCCTGTTTCTTCACAAGAATTTGGTGAAAGATTTGGTCTATCTACATCTGGTACTGCTTCTAGTCCAGAGTATGCGAAACAAGTTGCAATTGAGCATTTTGTAAAAAAATTATTTAACGCAGCAAAAGAACACCTGGTTAAAGGAAAATATAAAAAAATATCTCTTGGTTTTTCTGATGACGATATCAAAAATGTAAAGGCAGTTGAAAAATTTATTGAGGAGCAATTAAAAAGAGTTTATCCTGAGATTCATTTTGTTGTTTATGATACTTCAGTTGGTGGAAAAAGAAAAATGGTTATTGAAAAAGATTAATGAATTTAAAAAAGATAATATCTGAACAATTAATATCTGAAAACCGTCTTGAGGATGCGAAAAATTTTGTTACTCAAGATTTTAAAGATGCTTTAATCCCACCATCAAGAAAAGAAGGTCAGGTAATGCCAATGTGGTTCCAATATTTGGTTGAAAATGACCCTTCTAAAAATCAAAAATATTTAATGTGGGCTCTAAAACAAATCAAAAAAGAAAGGCATAAATTCCAACCTTTTGGGGACTATGGTTATTTAGAGGAAAAATTGGTTAGAGCAATCACTGAATTTCATGATTTACAACATAAATTAACACCAGAAAATATTAAAAAAACGGTTAATTGGACCGCAACCAGTGACCCACAAAGTTTTAGTGTGGTAATGAGTAATGTATACGATAGATATGATATTAAAGATTTAAATACCATACTAAAGAATCCTAAAGACATTAATTCTTACAATAACTACGAACTTTTACTATCTATATTAAATGCCATTCAAGATATACCATCTAAAAGTGATGTTAAAAAAGAGGCAATAAAAATAATAGATAATGATTATTGGTTAGTAGTTTACCCATCGACCTGGAGAACTTCTTGTTTTTACGGTTCTAATACTAGATGGTGTACCACTGAAAAAAGTAGTGACGTTAATTTCAATAAGTATCAAACAAAAACAAGTTCACTTTTTTATTTTATACCTAAAAAACAATTTTCCTTTAATGTCACAAATTATTTTTCTGACTATTTAGATGAAGTTGAATACGATTTAAGTAAAATTGCACTTTTTATTAGTACTTCAGGTAACTTAACTTTTTTTGATGCATCAGATGATGATATAGATTCTGAAGTTATGGAAGAACTTATTGGTATGAACTATGGTGGTGAACCTTTAGGTGCTTTTGATGAAGCTGTAACAGCTTGTGAATTATTTCATATAAGAAAAACAAGAAAAGAGAATTAATTTTTACTAAAAATTAAATCTAAAATTTTCTCATCATCCTTACGAATTTTCCATTCCATCCTGTCTCTTCTTTGTTTGATAACTCTAATAAATTTCTTAACCAATAACTGACCTGAGATGTCGTTAAATGAGACATCAAAATGGTAGTTATAATTACTACCATTAATTAATTCATGCCCAATCAATGCGACATTGTACCCTTCGTGGTTCCTGGTTATAGTGATAAATTTTTCAATATCACCATCTTTATTAGATTTTTTAATATAATACTTCTCACCAACTTTAGTGTCTATAGTTGGGTTTATCATTAACTCTGAACGATTATCGTAAATAACCATTGAGACTATATTAAAAACCCTTTTTTGTATCTCATTCAATTCAATTTCTTCTACCTTAGCTTTTCTAAATTTTACCAAAGTCTTTAAAGCACGATATCTAAACCAACGACTTATTGTTTTCATAAGTTTACCCTCTTTCATTTGTGATAGACATTATTTTTAAGGTCAATTTATATGATGCTCTATGTCTCAAAACTTCTATATTTTTGTTTTTGTGTTTTTTAACACATAGTTCTAACATTTTACGTGCAGCTTTACAATGCATGTAAGTCTTACAACTTTCAATTACTTTAATTACTTTTTGAAAATCTTCTAACATATTTTAATTACTTAAAAATTTAACCACTTTTTCTTTTACACCACTTTGTTTGAGTCCTTCATTTTGTTTTGGCGTCCAAACAAAATTTTTTAAACCCCATTCATAATCACCACTTAGGTAACTAAAATTTTCAGACATATCCAAGTCATCAACAGCAACCCAATGAGTAACTTCTGGGTGTTCTTTTAACCAATATAAGATCTCATAAGAACGAGTTTCTTCTAACTCTGAATTTCTGTGAAAATATTTTAAACCCTGTGGTAATTTGTTATCAGTAAAAGCAAATGGTTTTTTGTTTACACCTTGTAGAGTGTAATACTCCCCAAGTTCCTCTAATGTTGCATGAAATCTCCAGTCTGATGAAACAACGATTTCAGCCCCTGTTTCATCTAAGATTTCATTTAGGACTTTAACTGCTTTTTTATCGAAATCATCAAACCTTACATCAACAGGTGCTTCATTAACATATTTAGATGAATCTGGGTGTGCTGAACAATATTTTGCCCATTTCTTCCTTCTTCCACCCCAGTTATTGGAGAGACAAACTACACCGTCATGATCTAAAAATAAAACTTTCATTGTTATTTTTCCTTTTACAAATATACATATTATTTATTTAAAAGTAAAAAATCGTATATTAAAAATATGCAAGAAGAAATAGAAAATAAAATCAGGGGTATTATGGGTTTATATAATTTCTATAAACACGACATGAATACCATACAACGTGTTGGGTTGTTAACTATTTGGTTGGAGCAATCCATAGAAAGAGAAGAATATGAAGTTGCTGCAGCTTTAAAAAAGGAACTAGATAGAATAATAACTGGTGAGGAAGAATTTTTAGTTACCGCTCCTTCTGTTACAAACATGTTAGAAGAAGAAAAAAGAATCGAAAGAGAAAATTATGGAAATAAAAAACTCAGATTCGTTAATTATTGGAAATCAAAAGAATTTCATTTTTTCAATGTATCCTTTAAACCTTTTAAATTGGTATTTTTAAATTTAGGTTTTGAATGGGCATAAAAAAACCTGACTCTCGTCAGGTTCCTTTACTGTCTTTACTTACTCAAACGGTACATTTATTATTTTGTACTGTCTGCACATGTGGTATCACAAGTTACAGTGGTAGAATCACAAGTAGCAACTACTGTTGAGTCTGATGTAGTGGTTTTTTCTTCAGAAGAAGAAGAACAAGCGGTAAAGAAACCGACAATACTGAGAATGAGAACTAGTTTTTTCATTTTTTTTTAGGTTTTAATTGTTATTGTTTAATTTACTTTAAGTTTAATAATTATTTTTCAAAAAATAAATATCAGGACACTAAAATTTTTTCAAAATTTTTTCGATATTTTAGTACTGATAGTTCTTTTTGTTTGGCCTCAAACATTAAATCAACGTCTTGACCATAAGTTTCTACTTTATTTTGAATGTAATCGTGGTGTGCACGAATATTTTTACCATCTCTGGGTTCTGAAATATGGACTATTGGTGTTACATCTGAAGGCCAAGTTGATAAAGCTAGTTTGAGTACTTCTTCAGTCGGTATTCCATCATTGTAACACATATGGTGATGATAGTCGAATACGATAGGAATTCCAATTTCCTGGTGTACATACATTAAATCATGGACATTATAGGAGTTTGGTTTATCATCATTTTCAACTGTTAGTCTTTTTTTGGTGTTTTCATCTAGCAGATGGAAGTTATCACAAAAACGTTTTAGTGATTCTTTTTTGTTACCATAAACACCACCAACATGAATATTAATTTTAGAAAAAGGTGAAACAGGTAACCCAATCATATCCATAATTTGTGAATGTTTGTTGAGGTCTGCTATAGTCTTTCTAACAACATCTGGATTTGGTGAAGCTAAAACATTGAATGGACCTGGGTGAAAAGTTAACCTTTGGTCGTTAACTTTAACAAAATTACCCAAACCACTCAGTAAAGTACGAATACGAGTTATAGTGGATAAATTGTCGAATTCATACTCTGACATCCAAGGGAACATATCGGATGACATACGATAAAAATGTATGTCATTTTCATGATTCCATTTAACAACTTCTGTAAGGTCACGAATATTTTGTAAAGCAAGTTCTGATACATATTCTAAACCTTTGGCATCAAAAGTACGTCTAATCATGCCGCGATTGGTGGTGATTTTCTGTTCACCTAATGTCATATTAATACAGGCGTAACCAATTCTCATAAAACAAAGATATGTAATGTTTTTTTACTTTACAAATCTTTTTTTGAGGTTTTCACCTAACATTAAGTCTCTTTCATTAACTTCTTTAATGAGTTTTTCTAAAACGGTATTAAAATATTTAATTACGTCAGTTTGTAAATCATCAACATTACTTTTTGACATGACATTTATTAATTCTTTTTCCCAGTCTTTCATATTGTTTTTTTATATAAATATAACAAAAAATGGTTGTTAAAAAAAGTATTAAGATTCATATTTTAAAAATAAAAAAGTACTTTTAAAACATGATACCAGATTTATACGATTCAGTTTTAAGTTTATTAAATGAAATAGGTTATTTAGATTACGAATTTACTAAAGAGTCAAAATTAACAATACCAAAAAATTTAGACACTAAAAAAATTAACTACCCAATAGTCGGATTTACTTATGATACTTTTTTTAGGATTCCCTACAAATGTTTAATTTATAAAGATATTTATAATTATGGGAATTAAAGGACGTAAAGAAAGAGCTTTAATGCGTAGAGGTTTTTATGCACAAGAGGCTTTATTAAGAAGAGAGTCAATAAATGAGTTGGCTTTTAAACGTAGAAGTTTAGGGGTTTTAAATGAGAATCAATTGGAAATACCATTTGAAAAAGAATCGGTTGAAGATTTGGTTGGCATTTATTCCAGATGTAATCGTGACCGTGAAGAAGGTAAAGAAAAAGAAAGTATTTATTGTGGGTTAAAAGAAGTTTTAGAGAATTTGGACGTGACTCAAAAATATGAGACTTTAGAATCCATTAACACAATCTACAAATTTTTCAAACCCAAGAAAGTAGACAACAGGTCTGTTTTTTTGGCGACTATGAACGCAATATTAAAAAATGAAAATGTCGACAATGCTATTAGATTAATATCTGAATTTTTAACTAGTTCCAAATTTGTTGATAGTAAAATAAAAAAGGCTCTTTTAGATTTAAGAAAATTAGGCAGTGAAATTGGTGTTGAAGGTTTACAACAAACAACTTACGGTGGATTACCTTTAGAAGATTTTTTGAAAAATGTTAGATACACAGAATATGTTAAATACGAAAAATCTTTTGCTGGACCTAATCTGAGTGTAATGGGTGGTCGTAGTAAAATAGATGTCAAAGATTTCTATGGTACTGTTTTAAATTTATATGAAAAATATAAAAACAAAACAGAAACCCCAGAATACATTGAAGAGTTAAATTTTGTTGCTAAAACAATATTTGAACAAATTCTCAATACAGACGTTAAAGATTTATTATACAAAGCAGATTTAAAAGTAGAAAATAATTTAGTTTACAACGGTCAAGTAATCATACCTAGTGGGTCACATTTAGAAGTTAAAAAAATGGACTATGCAGTAGATAGTTATTATTCAGAATATCTCGCGATTTACAAAAAAAGTGATATACAAGAAATAGCCTTTGAACCCGATTTTAAAAAGACTTATAACATTTTAATTGATAAAATATATCAATTATTGGAAAAAAATGGTGATTTTATTATAAAAAAGATACAATCTGACATCACTGGCATCATTTTTGATAAAAATTTGATAGTTTTAAGAGATGATATTGAGTTCTATTGGAGCAATAAAGGTCAAAGAAATTGTGACGAACATAGATTATCTGTTAGGTTTAGGATTAAAAATAGTGAAATAAACGCTTATATTTATGATTCTAGAACCCATAATACTGAATTACAGATGGTTGAAATCACTTTAAACCCGAAAAATAAACAAATTTGTCCGTTACTCTTCTAAAGATTTAATTGGTGGGTAATTAAAAACAACTGTTTTATTGTCTAATATTTCATATTCACCAGGAATATTTTTAAATACGTGAATTCCTACTACGCCTTCAGTTGTAAAAATAAAATAATCAACTGGTTTCTTATCTAAGTTTAATATATTATAAGAAGTGACAACGTATTTATTACTTTTTGTTTGTTGTAAAGAAGTAAAAGGTTTTGCCTGAAAACTAAATGTTTTATTTTTCTTTTTATCAATAACAACAAAATCAACACCTTTTATATCAGAGGAAGAACCTGGTAGGTTTGTTTTACCTATTTCTAAGTCAGGATTATCTTGGAATAATTTTTTTACGGTATTGTATGCCTTTTTTTCGTTACTCATACCCCTATAGATACTCTTAAAGTTTATATCAACCAAATCTTTTAGAATTGGTCCATCTTTAAAAAGTCTATCTCTATTATCAAAAATCCAATTGCTTAATTTTTCTTCCCCATCTAATGTTCCATAATCTTCACCTGTTTCTTTTTGGAATAAATCTAAAATATATTGACGTACTTTTGGATTTGTATTGAAATAATTTAATATAGACCAGTCACCACCATCAATTTCATAATCTGTAATATTTTCTTTTTTAGATATTAAATCATTTAAAGTATGTAAATTAATAACGCCACCTTTTTTATATGAACCTCTTTCACCTACCCCACCCCAAGTTTGACTATTGTTACCGTATAAATTTTTTAATGAATTATTGACCGCTTTTAAATATGTAAGTCCCAATTCTTCTTTTATTATCATTTTTATTAAATTTTTCATTATATGTAAATATTTATTGATAAATATACTAAATTTTAAATGAAAGTACTAGTTGAAACCATATTAAAAAATATTCTTTTAGAAAATAGAGTTAAAGATGTTAAAAAGAAATATCCACAACTTGCTGACGGTACAGGTGAATATCCCATAATTGATTATTTTGTTGCTAATGACCCTTCTGGTAATAACAAATACCTTGAGTGGATGGTTAAAGCCATGTTACACAAACCTACGACAGAAACAATTATGCAAGAAATTGGTGATTATTCCTGGAGAGAAGGTGTATGGGGTGATGTTGCCGGTTTTATTGTTGACCTAGTAAAAAGGTTCCATAATTTATTACCTTACTTGGTCCATAAAGATAATGAAGGTAAAGAAGAAGGAACAACAGATTTATATCAGTATAAATTTACTGATAGTGAAATGATTAATTATCTAGTATTTGATATTGAAAGAGCCACCGAAAGAAAAAATGCTAAAGAAAAAATAAAAGATGCTAGGAAAAATTCTGATAAAATATATGAAAGTGATAAATGGTTAATAGTAAGGCCTAAAACTTGGGAGGCTTCCTGTGTTTATGGTGCTGGAACTAAATGGTGTACAACCAATAAAACTTCAAGTTCACATTTTGATCGTGAAACTGACCGTAATTTTTTAATTTACGTAATTAATAAAAACAAAAACGAAAAAGATCGTTTTTACAAAGTAGCTTGGCAATTAAAATATAAAAAAGATTACAACGATATTATACGTGATGATGGTACAATCGACCCTAGAAATATAAACCTTTGGGACGCGGAAGATAGGAATTTTGTGAAATCATCTGAAGATTACATAGAAGAAATACCTCTTGATGTTAAATTAAGAATTAGGTCTTATATGAATAATTCTATTAATGCAATTTACGAAAAAAAAGGATTTCACGAAGACCCAAGATTACAAGCAATAATTGAAATTTATAACTTAACTCAAGAAGATATTGATAGTGTCATAATTAGAAATAATAGATATTATAGTATGCCAATTTATATTGTTGAAAATAATGAATCGGTTTTTGCTGTCGGTAATGAAGATGAAGTTGAAGCAACAAAAAATGAATGGGCAGAAAGTTATGTTAATGATGTGGGACCAAGAGAGGTTGTAAATAATATGGCTAACCCTGGTAAGTACCTTTACATCAACGATGCTAATTACATTGCATCAGATGATGCTGATTATAGAATAGGTGAAATGAGTGATGATGAGGTTTTAGAGGAGGCATCAAGATCAGACAATAAAAGGTTAGAAAGTTTAGTTGAAGAACAAAGTATTAATCTAAGTATTTTTGAAGATAATGAAAGTACTATTGAAGATATGCAAGAAAGATATGATGAGTTGACTGACGATGAAAAAGAAGAGTTAAAGGAAATAGAAAAAGAATATGAAGAATTGAAAGTGGACTTAGAAAATAATTTTAAACGTATTAGAGAACTTTTACGTGAAGAATATTATGAAGAGATATTATATAGATTAGAAAATAACACACTCGATTGGTTATGGGAAATGGGTTATTATGACAAAAGAACTAATACTATCGAACTTTCGGCTTATAAAAATAATTTAGTGGGAATTGATGAGGAAGAATTAGTTTCAGATGTAGCCGATGAAGTTGAACTTGAGACCATAAGTGAAGATGGTGAGTGGGAAGAAGTCACCATTGAAGGTGATTACTATTACGTCTTCAAACTAGATTACGAATATTACGGCTAAAAAGGGTAAAAAGATATCATCTCCGCAATAATATCTTCTTCAACCTCAAGATTCAAATCTTGTTCTTCTTTTTCAAATTGCAATAGAAACTGCTGATACTGGTAATCATAATCTTCAAAATTCTGAGATTGATTGATTTCTTCGAAATAGTGATTTTTAATGTAACTCATAAGAAAAAATTTTGATACCACAAAGATAGTTATTTTTTGAAGAATCACCAAATATTTTTAATCATAATGAATATCATTTTTACAATTTCCTTTGTGTGTTAAAACAGTTGCATTACCCCAAGCACCATAAAGATATTCACAGTTATCGATAACAACAATTTTTAGTGGTGTATTATCACCAATAATGTAATCAGTTTTAACCTCTGTGACATTAGATTTTTTACAACCACTTATAGTGAGTAAAAATAAAAAGGAAAAAAATATTTTTTGTAACATATTAATATAAATCTTCTGAGAACAATCCAATCATAGGATTATTCAACTGGTTATTACTTAAATCTACTTGTCCTGTGGTTTTTGCTATACCCATCGCTTCTTGTCTATCAACAAATCTATGGTGACTGGTCATAAAGCCCTGTACAGTTTCACCTACGGAGTCAGGACCAAATTGAGTTGTTCTTAATCCAGCTAATGACTTCATAATATCAATACAATTACTATGTCTATGACCACATACCACAATTCCTTTGTCAATGTTTTTAGGCGGATAAGTTTGAGTTGGCAGATCTTTATACCAGATTGCTGCACAGGTAATATATTCAGGTTTCATATTAAACAAAAGCACCTATAAGCAATATTCCAAAAAAGAAAATTAACTGCAATAATAAACCTACACCTATTAACAATAATGTTTCATTATTATTTCGACACCAGTTCATAATAGAAGACATACGTGATTTTATTTTTTTAATTAAAGTTTTCATTGTAATACCCATTTCCGTTATCATAAGGAAGAAGAACATGACCATTTCTGCCCAATAAATTACCATCGTTCCAAGCTTCCGTTATTTGTTTTCTTTCCATTTCTTTGGCCTCTTTCAAGATATTTTCTCTTGCTTTAACCCATTCACCCCTTGGCAAAAATTTTATTTGATCCAACTGAGTGAACAACCAACTTACTGCTGTTTTATTCATTGTTTTTCACGTTTATATTCAACACCATAAACTTTAAAAAAATCAACCCCACCAGTTTTTAAATCCTGATAAGTGTACATACCTTCCAAGTCATTAATACTAGGATACTTACTGTTATAAGGCTCATAATTAACTCGAACACTATGTCCGTTAGCTACACCGTTATAATCATCCAACATAAATTCAATATCTTCTCTTGTATGTGCAACTGCGATAGGTGTACCATCAAAGAGTGCAACATATGCATAATTTAAGATTCCCATTTCTTATTCGTTTAAATTAACACCACAAAGATAAGGACAATTTTTAAAAAAAACAAGAAAAACGGATTCCGGCGATCGAAAAAAAATCCCACAATTAAGCAGGATTTAAATATTAATTGCTTGCAGATGTTGCCCATTTCGCAGTTGGTGAATATGGATCTTGGAGATTTATTTCGGTGGTTGTTTTTGATGTTGTTTGGGGATAACCATATTTCTTTGGGTTGGGGACCATGCTATTTCCCATAACGCAACCACAAATGCCACTGCCACCGTTTTTGGGATTGCATGGACAAATCTGAGCATAAGGAACCTCATCAGGAATATTATCAGAAACGACACCCTTATGAGGAAAAACCGTTTTCCAAAAATCAATTGGCTCCGTTGTGGTTCCTGGTGCAGGAATAAATTTTTGATTATCTTCCTCATAGAGATCAATTAATTTAAAGACCTCTTCTTTAAAGGTTTCAATTGTTTCCACCGTTATGCCTTTTTGGCTTATCTCATCATATTTTTGATTGATGAGTTTTTTCAAGGTTTCAGTTTTCATTGTTTTACTATTTCAATTAGTTTTATAAGACAAGCAAGTTCTGCTTCTTCGTAGATTGCAACTGAATCATGAGCTTTAATTATTCTTCCATTCTGTAAAATAGTGTAAAAGAATTTATCAACATCACTATTATAAACCCAACTCGTTAAATTATACTTCTCTCTAAACCATCTAAATGCTTGTTGGTATAGTGGTGCTTTTAAATGCATTTTTATCACATAGTCTTTTATCAGAGACTTATCTGAAGCGTACCACCCAAAACAAGGTTCATCAAATCCTAATTCTTTTAAAGCCAATGCTTGTTCGTAAGGTATAAATTCATTATTCATCATTATTAACTTTGTTGAGGTTTGTCGTTAGGTACTCTTAATGATTCGTGATGTGGAATATGCTTATTTGATTCAATACGTTCTAGATTGTCTAATTGTTTTTTATAAG
>Ga0129336_10000960_pt1 | contig 17130 bp, 11 predicted proteins | sample CPB6_02_DNA_FD_96878 | JGI IMG/M metagenome (GOLD analysis project Ga0129336, IMG submission 96878) | Freshwater to marine salinity gradient microbial communities from Chesapeake Bay, USA - CPBay_Sum_0.6_0.2_DNA | ecosystem: Environmental > Aquatic > Marine > Coastal | place: USA: Chesapeake... | reverse complement strand
TTTTTCCTAAAAAATCTCTTCTGTCAAAACCACTATTTCCGCCTCCGTCAATCTCTTTAAAACCGGTGCTGGCGTGTCGGTTTATTTCAAACAAAAAATCAATATTCTTTGTGCTATTACCTAACCAAATCCGTTGTTGATTCGTTTTGAATGAACCAACCGATACTTGCGCAAATGTTTTAAATGTTGACGGAAAAGGGGTCGATACCAAATTGATGGCACCACCAATTGTATAAGGTCCGTATTTAATTTGACTGCTTCCTTTTAACACTTCTACTCGATCCATTCTGGCAAATGTTGGAAAGTAGTATGCAGATGGATCTGCATAAGGCGCGGGCGCCATTAATACCCCATCTTCCATCAAGGTTATTTTCGCACTTCTGTTAACTTGTGTTCCGCGCAAACCGATATTAGGACGTAGACCAAAACCTTCCTCGTCTCTGATATAAACACCTGGAATGGTTCGTAATACTTTATTAATATCTGTTTGATTTAGTAGGGCTATTTTTTTTGCATCAATCACCTGACCAGAGCCGGGTAATCTATTTATTTTTTTACCAATGATTTGTACAGATGGTAATGAGGTAATAGTGTCTGACTCTTGTGCGATGCAGAAGAATGGAAAAAAGAAAATAAAAAGTAAAAGACTTCGCATGAGCACAATTTTGCACCGCAAAGTTTGTGTTCAATAAATGATGTGAGTTACGATATTAGTAAAAGAAGTTGCGAGATGCGAAAAAGGCAACAAAAACAGTCTAATAAGGATTAACTTCACTATCCAACCCAATTTTAAAACATGTCAGGTTTACAGTATAAAGTCACGTTTAATAATAAGCAAAAGGATTTTTTTAATGCGCTCAAGCAAGAAGTCGATGCGTATTTTGAAAAACATCAAATTCGCAAAACAGGTAATTGGAAATTATATGCGAAAGCAATGATTTTAATTCCTTCTGCTTTACTCATTTACTTTGTTTTGTTGACAGCTCCTATGCATTGGGGTCTTTCACTTTTGCTTTGGGTTTTGTTTGGATTTAATATGGCTGCTATCGGTTTTAATGTCATGCATGATGCTTGCCATGGTAGTTTTTCGACTCGTAATTGGGTAAACTATCTTTTTGGTCTGACTAATAATTTTTTAGGCGGCAATGCCTTTTTATGGAAGCTTAAGCATAATATTATTCATCACACTTACACTAACATTGATGGAGTTGATGATGATATCAATAACATGCCTTTTATTCGCCAGTGTACTACACAACAGTGGAAGCCTATGCATCGTTTTCAAACGGCTTATATGTTTTTACTGTATGGATTTACTTCTTTGTTCATGTTCTTTATGGATTATGTAAAATATTTTTCAAAAAAGATACATACTACACCGTTAAAGAAAATGGATAAATGGGAGCACCTTGTTTTTTGGGTGGGGAAGCTCTTTTTTATCTTTTTTTATATTTTTCTACCTGTTTATCTATTAGGGTGGAGTCAAGGTCTAATGGGTCTTTTTATAAGCCAGTTTACAATGGGATTAACGCTCGCTATTGTATTTCAATTAGCACACGTTGTGGAGCATGCTGAATTTGAAGCTGCTGGAGTTGATCCCGTGAAAATTGAAAATGAATGGGCTATTCATCAAGTAAAAACTACAGCAAATTTTGCTTTTACTAATAAAATAACGACCTGGTTTTTAGGCGGCCTTAATTATCAGATAGAACATCATCTTTTTCCACGTATTAGTCATATTCACTATCCTGCAATCAGTCGAATTGTACAAGAAACTTGTGTCCAATTTGGTTTAAACTATCTCTACTTTCCAACTACGCGCGCCGCTGTTGTTTCACATGTTCGCTTTATGAATCAAATGGGGAAGCGCCCTACTATTTAAATAGTGGGGGGTGCACCTCATCGTAATCAGTGATAGATTGAAAAAAGTTGCCTAGTAACAATAATTCTTCCTCTCTAAAGTGATTAGCTAAAAAGGTGATACTCGTGGGGAGGAGTCCTGCTTTTGAAAACCCTGTTGGCATACAAAGTGCAGGATGACCGGTGAGATTCGTGATTGCTAATTGTCGGCCTCCAAACGTAGGCACAATCACTACATCAAAGTCTTTTAATGCTTGATTTGTTTTTTCTATTAAAATGACTCGATGTCTGTTTGTATTGATATATTCTACGGCTGGAATTGTTCTGGCCTGTCTAAAATAATTTGGCCAGTCTCCTCTAGTTTGTCGCGTCATTTGATCATCGATGTCTAACCGGGTAAAGGCATCAAAAGCTGCTGCCGCTTCGCCTCCAATTACAATTCCAATCATGTCAAATTGATAACTTTCGGTGTCTGGAAAATTCATTCCTACCAAATTGATTCCTGCTGATTTTAACTGTGCCAATACTTTCCAGTCTTGTGCTGTGCTATCTAGTTTATCAAATAGATTTTTTGCATAGCCCACTTTTAGTTTTTTTGCATCCTGCTTTTTGGAGTAATTAAATGCGGCATTTACAGCACTCGCATCTTTATGATCAGTGCCATGTATGCAACTAAAAACAGTGGCAGCATCTTCTGCCGATCTACAAATTGGTCCAATTTTATCCAGACTCCAGCTTAATGTCATAGCGCCCGAACGGCTAACGCTTCCAAAAGTTGGTCGTAGACCGGTTGCTCCACATGTATGACTTGGCGAAACAATCGAACCATGTGTTTCAGTCCCAATGGCAAATGGTACAAGTCCTGCAACGGTTGCTGATGCAGACCCTGCCGATGAACCACTTGATCCTCTTTCAAGATTCCAGGGATTTTTTGTTCTTCCTCCATACCAATAATCGCCCATTGCTAAGGCGCCGAGGGTGAATTTCGCTACCAGTACGGCACCAGCTTCTTTTAAGCGTGTGTATACATAGGCGTCTTGATTGATCAATTGATCTTTATAGGGCTGAGCTCCCCAGGTCGTTTTAGTTCCTTTTACTGCAAATAAATCTTTTAGGCCATAAGGGATCCCTTGTAAGGGTCCTTTGTCGATTCCCATTTTAAAGTTTTCATCTGCTTGTTTTGCTTGTTCTAATGCAAGTAGTTCAGTGGTGCTTATTACGCATTGAAGCGTATCTCCAAACTTTTTAATTCTACTTAAAAAGAATTTAGTTAGTTCTACGGATGTAATTGATTTGTTTCTAAGAAGTGAGCCTAGTTGATTAATGGTATAAAACGCTAAATCATTGTTGTTTGCTGGTAATTTTATGGATGGGTTATAAGACCATTGGATTTTTTGTTGTACTGAATTGTCAGGAATGAGTTTTTGTGAAAGGCTCATTCCTATTGAATTATCTAATACTAGCCCATGCATTTTTTTATAATCTGCCTGGTTGTCTTTCAGGTCCGGAAGCATCATTTCGACTTCCTTTTCTGTGAATTTTATATCCCAGAGCGTAGCAGCATGCTGAACAGATTGTTTAGTAATGGTATCTTGCGCAGAAGCTACAAGTGAGGACAAAAGAAATATGAACGAAATGTTTTTCATATTTATTTCAGAATTTTTATATAATTACAAACCCATTCTTTCTTTGAATTGAATTATTTGTGTGGCATGATGTTTTCCGTGCCATGCATAAATCTGTAATAACTGCCAAAGTGAAATATCTCTCTGTTGTTCTGGATGGTAAATGGTTCGCATAAAGTCACTTTCATTTAATGTGATTAATAGTGCGTGCCATCTTCGGTGTAGTGCGTGTAATAGCGTAATAGAGTTGTTGACAGGAACATTTTTTACATCAAGGGTATCTGCCCATTTATTTTGATCATAGGGTTTAATCGTGGGATGTTCTTCTGTTAGCCCTAATTTAAACCGTATAAATGCATTCATGTGTGAATCTGCTAAATGATGAATGATTTGATTGGGCGTCCAGCCTTCTTCCCTGTATGGTGTGTGTAACTGGTAATCGTTTAAATTTTCAATAGCAAAGTCCAACATTGGTGGCATTGCTAAAATTGCAGCTACGCAATCATTTTTAGCTTTTTCGCTATACTCTACAAAAGCCACTTTGCCAATGGGATAACGTAGTGTGTCTGTCATACTTGCATATTAACTTTTTCTATACTGTGTCCAAATAGAATATCCTTCACGTGGGGAATAAATTTTGAATTTTACAATTACATAAACTGCATTTCCAATTGCATCTGTAGTAAAATAGCCCACTCCATCTCCATTAGAGAAATCATGAAAAATAAGTTTCCATTTTGGGATTTCTTTTGACATTTTCCATTGCAAAACATCAAGGGTTGAAAAAGGTACAATACTTAGTTTACCCTTTTTGCCATAATAGGACCAGGTGCCGTCCAAATTAATCCGAATAGGCTCATAATCTCCGGTAGAACCGCTCTCAATTCCCCCATTTTTAAATTCATTTCTTATTGCAAGATTATACCACTTTCCAGTAATTTTTGCCAGCTCTGTACTACTACTACCACTTTGCTGTGACTCTGATTGGTATTGTTTTTCAATGGAAGGTGCTAAGGCAATTTCATCTGTAAGTTTTGTATTTATTTGTGGTGAAGTGATCGGCAATAGTTCAGTTGTACCAAAATTGATGGTTGACAACCACTCTACTACCCTATACAGTTCTTCCAGGTATAAGTAAGTATATCGGCTTTCCATAGTTCCCATTTTATTCCATGTCAACTTTAATCGATATTTATTATTTTCTTTATCAAATTCAGTTTCTAAAGTGGTACTGCCATTGCCTCCAATAAATGGTTTTTTACTTTTTGTATCTATCGCAGTGAGCGCCTTTTTTAATTGTTCATAATATGCGTAAAAGGTTTTTTCTGTAAAGAAATAAAAACTGCGTGTTTTACCACCAAATGCAAGTAGTTTGGAGGTAACTGGGTGCACATCTGTCATTTCTACTGTTATTCGATATGTAGTGTCTGCCTTTGATTTTTTAATTGTTTGATCATAGGATAGCGTCAAGTTGCTAACTGATATAAGACGAATCGTATTCATCTCTCTTCGCGCCTGACTACATAAATTATTGGATATGAACGAGGAAAGAACAGGAAGCAGGTAAAAACAAACTTTCATCATATGATCACGATTTATAAAAAATGAGTATAGTATTTCCAGTCTTTTCATTTTATTAAATTATTAATTAACTTTAGAAGGGTATTAATAAATTTTGAAATTGCAGTAAATTCAATAAAAACGAAGCCTTATGAAAAATTATTTAATGCTAACCACACTTTTATTTACAAGTTTAACTATTTCCCAGTTTGCATTTGGTCAAAAGACAATCAACGAGGGTACTGTTGTTCGAGTTCGATTAATGGAAACGCTTGATTCAAGAACTGCTAATGTTGGAGATATTGTTAACCTTGAAGTTGCTGATCCCATTATGGTTGATGGAGTTATAGTTGTAGAGACTGGAGCTAAAGTTACTGGGAAAATTATTGATGCAGTAAAGAACAAAAGTATGGGGAGAAAAGGTAAACTGGATTTTTCTATAGATTTTGCTCGTGCAAAGGATGGGCAAAATGTGCCTCTTACAAGTAACGTAAAGCAAGGCGGAAAAGATGCTACGGTAGGGGTTATAGCTGCAGCAGCACTCATTAATCCACTTGCATTATTTATAAAGGGTAAAGCCGCAATCATAAATAAAGGAACAGAATTTAATTGTTATGTTTCGAGAAATTTTGATGTCAAAGTAAGGTAGATCATAGATATATAATCGCGCTTTTATTTTATACAACTATTTATCCAGTCATATAACAAGTACGCCCCTAGGCTGGTTAAACCTAGAAAAATTGGATAAAAAATAAATAACCAACCATAATCAATTACTCGAAAGGCAGTCAATGAATGGCTGCCTTTCTCAATTATAGATCTTAAAAAATCATACCATCCGATTATGCCAATTTTTGCAGCAATACTATTTAATATAATGGCACCACTTAAAATTACCAGCCCCATGAAATAAATTTTGAGTAAGGTATAAATCATTCGGCTTATTTTTATTTTACAGACTTATAAAATTACTTTTTTAAACACCACATATGAAACTTAGTATTTTGATTTTTACTACTTTTTTTATCCTATTTTTTTTCTCTGGCCTTGCTCAAAAAAGAAATGGAGGTATAACTACTGAGATGGAACTAAAAAATGCAGTAGTACAAAATTTACAAAATTCAAATCCTTATTATAAAGCAATTGCACTTAAAATCTGGGATCATGCGGAGCTTGGATACAAAGAGGTTAAGAGCTCGGCTTTATTAACCGAAGCCCTTCAAAAAGAAGGATTTAGTGTAGAAGCTGGAGTAGCGGATATTCCCACCGCCTTTGTTGCGACGTACGGATCTGGTAAGCCTGTTATTGGAATATTGGCCGAATTTGATGCATTGCCAGGCTTATCCCAACAAGCGGTACCCGAGAAAAAAATTGCTGAGGGAAAATCAAACGGACATGGTTGTGGCCATCATTTGTTTGGCACCGCCTCTGTTGCTGCAGGGATAGAGATAAAAAAATTAATTGCTGAAAAAAAATTTACAGGTACAATAAAGGTGTTTGGTTGTCCTGCAGAGGAGGGGGGATCTGGTAAAGTTTATTTGGTTCGTGCAGGACTTTTCAAAGATGTAGACGCAGTAATTCATTGGCATCCCGGTAATTCTAATAGCGTTACAATGACAAGTGCTCTAGCAAATAGCTCTGCCAAATTCAGATTTTATGGTGTTTCAGCGCATGCCGCAGGATCTCCTGAAAATGGTCGTTCTTCACTCGACGCAGTGGAGTCAATGAACTATATGGTCAATTTAATGCGCGAACATGTACCCCAAGAAACTCGAATTCACTATGTAATTACAAACGGGGGTAAAGCGCCTAATGTTGTTCCAGATTTTTCAGAAGTTTATTATTACGTACGTCATCCCAAGCGAGATCAGGTAAAAGATATTTTTACTCGCGTTGTGAATGCAGCGAATGCTGCAGCACTAGGAACAGGGACTACGATGAATTATGAAATTATTGGAGGGACTCATGATCTTTTATTAAATAGAACTCTTGGTGAAGTGATGCAAAAAAATCTCGAAAAAGTAGGTGGTGTTACGTATACCGACGATGAATTTGCTTTTGGAGAAAAAATTCAACAAACTTTTACATTTAAGTATCCCCCACTTACTGAGGCGGCCACCGTGAAGCCTTTGAAAATTGAATTTGATGCAGGGGGCGGCTCTACTGATGTAGGCGATGTAAGTTATGCAGTTCCTACAGTGGGATTAAGAACAGCCACATGGGTTCCGGGAACACCAGGGCATAGTTGGCAAGCTGTTGCATGTGGTGGAACTGACATAGGAATTAAGGGTATGAATGTTGCTGCTAAAACAATGTGTATGACAGCAATCGATTTATTTTTAAACCCTGCAATACTTATACAAGCAAAAGAAGAGTTTACAAAGCTCAAGGGTAATTATCAATATGAAGCTTTGTTAGGAGAAAGAAAACCGGCTTTAAATTATCGAGATTAAATCTAAACCAAGTATTATCGTCGCTTTGTTATTTTTAATATCAGATATAGTCCGATAGAAATAAATAAAAGACCAGACCAGGGTTGTACTAAAAAAACTGAAGCATTCAAGGTAAGGTTGTCTGCGATATTGAAAATCCAGAAAATAAGATTTAACCAAAGAAACCCTGTTTTCTCCTGGTATAACGCCTTATAAAAAATTAATTTGTTTTGATAGGGCTTCCACTTTGATAAATCTGGAATAAAAGCCGGGCGCCCAGCGGCCCACGTTTCATAGGGCTCTCCAAATTTGTTACGCAAATAATCTTCTTCGGCCAGCATGATTCGTTCGTAATAAATCCAATATAAAAAAACGAATAGTCCAATAAACCAACTATGAAACGTTAGCAGTGCAGGACCGAGCCACATTAAAAAATTCCCCAAATAAAGCGGATGTCTCACAACTGAGTATAGTCCATCACTATTAATTGTATCTGCAATTTGACCTTCTGTATTTCTTCCAGAAGTATTGGGTGCGGCATGTCCAACAATTATAAAACGAAGTATTAATCCTACTAATGAAACACCATATGCTACGTAGGTTATAAACTCAGTGTGTTGCCCCAACCAGTTTGTGTGAATATCACAAACTCGAAGTAAAATTGCCGGTATAATGATTAAAATAGGTAACGTGCCTCTATGTCTAAATAAGAAGTTGCCCTGTCTTACCATTTCTTGTTGCAGTGCCATTCGTATTTATAGCTTTTTTAAAAAATTAATGATGCCGGCATAATACGTTTCTTGGTCGTCATACATGGACATATGACTTCCGTTGGGACAATATAGGAATTGTCCATTTTGCACCGATTCGCTGATTTTTTTCATCGCCTCAGGATCCATTGTATCATGTTTTGCACCTATGGCCAGCGTAGGAACCTTTATTTGGCCTAAGTCTTGTGTTCGATCCCAGTTTTTGAGTATTGCATTACCCACAACACCAAACTCGCTGGGTCCCTGCATTTTTAAATACAATGGATAATTGAGTTTTGCAAAAGAACGATTAACAGGCTCTGGCCAGTTTTTGGGATCCATACGCAATACATGCTCGGGGTAGTAGTATTGTTGGATGAGGCCGAGATATTCAGGATTAGTATAATCTTCTTTTGCTTCAAATGCACGTATTTTTTTAAGAATATCTGGTGATAACTGTGGCCCTAATACTTCGTTGGCATATTTAACATATTCTGGAATAGAAGCAACCATATTTGAGATAATTATTGCTTTCAGGTGTTGTTGATATTTTAACGCATATTCCATTGCAAGTATTCCTCCCCAGGAATGGCCTAGCAAAATAAAATTGCTGGAGTCAAGACCAAGCGCTTTCCGTACTTGCTCTACTTCATCAACAAAACGATTTACCTCCCATAATGTGTCATTGGCAGGATTGTCACTTCGTCCAGAGCCCAGTTGGTCGTAGTAATAGTACTCAATGCCAGCACCTGGAAAATAGGAGTCTGCTGATTCAAAGTATTCACTGGTTGCACCGGGTCCTCCATGGAGTAATAAAACTTTTATTGAAGGATTATTGCCCACTCTCTTTGTCCACACCTTAAACTCTCCTAATGGAGTTTTTATTGGTATAAGTTTAGCTCCGCCTGTTAATTTAGTATCTGTGTTGCTATAATCGAAATACTTTGAGGAATTGTCTTTGGGTAGCTGGCAGGACAATGTGATACAAGCACACAGAATAATAAATGATATAGATTTCATTTTTTATTAATTAGAATTTATTGACAATTATTTGCGCGCATTTCCTCAATAGCGCCAGGATAATTTTGTCCAGCAGCTCTACTAAGCCATTGGCATCCCTCTTCTTTTCTCCCCATACGAACTAGACTAATGCCTTTATAAAAAATTGATTTAGCATCTCGAGCACTTCCCATTTTGATTACCTTATCAAACCACTCAATTGCTTCTGTGTATTTACTCTGTCCCAAATAACACAAGGCCACATTTTCAAAAAATGCATAATCAAGAGGACTCGCTTCTGCAGCTTTTTTATAGAAGGGTACAGCCTTTGCATAATCTCCTTTTGCAAAATATTTTAAGCCTTCTTCAGCAAATGGCTTTGCTTTTTCAGCTCCAATCATTTTGCTTCTATTTTGCATATCTGGGTCATTCGGAAATTTTTTAATGGCGCTATCAGTTAGTTTGTTGATACGTTCCATAGACGCTCCAATTTGTATCAAACTATTTAGATAAACACCCCATACATATGCTTCATCTCGAACAGGTCGTAAACGTTCAAAGGCCTTTTCAATACCTATGCTATCTCTTTTTTCAACCAAAAGTTGATTGTAAAGAATGTAATTATTTCTAACACGGGGTCTATAGTAAAACGCCTTTTCAATCCAATAGAAGGCACTGTCTTTATTATTTAGACCCAAAAATGCCATTGAAGTGAATTGCTCGTTAATCGAAAGTTGTGCACTTACTTTTCTTGATTGTTGTAATAGAGCTAATGCTTCGTTGAATTTCTTTTCCTTAATCAGGTATCTACTTTTTATTACATCAGGTGAAAAACAAAACGCATTGAGATTCGGAAATGAGGGTAAGTCAGCATTTACTTTTTCAAAAGATAACTCCGGTTCTAATTTTAGTGCATCAGCATTAATGTAAGCCTGTGCTTTCATTGAAGTAAGAACCTTATCATTAACCATGTATGAAAAAATCAAGAGAACTGCACCTATCGATCCACCCAGCCCGATTATGTATGCAGAGGGACTGCTATTTTTATTTCGACTTTCCTCATTTTTAAATGTAAGCCAGATGCACAAGATTATTGCGAGAACAATCGCAAGAAACATTTGCATGATCGGTCTTTCACAAGGAAAATTAAATAGCGCATCCATTGTGTAGCTGGCAAGCGCCAAAGAAGCCCCCGCTGCATGCCAATAGTATTTTCTATTGGTACGACTTAAGAGCATCGTGAGTAGGTAATAAGCTGAACAAATAAAAATGCCAAGAAAAATCAATCCGCCTAGCCAGCCTGTTTCGGCGGTCATTTCTAAAAAGTCGTTGTGAACATGGTAGGCTACATAAAATTCATCAATATGGTCTTTTTCGTAGGGTATTGATGCAATTTTCCAGTTACCAAATCCTGCTCCAGTGAGTGGATGCTTAGTGATGTAGTCAACAGCACTTAGCCAAAGATTAGTTCTTCCACTTTTTTCAAATTTTATAGTTTTTATTCTTTCTTGAAAAGTTGAATACACGCCAGATTGGCTTTGCGATTCTTGTGACGCAGCTTGGCTAAGCATGGCGTTTCCACTAAACAAGCCAAGTAATACGGGTAGTAATACCCACGCTATTTTAAATATTCCTTCTTTAGTTTTCTTCTCTCTGATCATCCATACAATACAGAATACCACATACATGGATGATTGAACAATAATGGATATGAAAGAGGCCCTCGCGTTTACCAGAACAATCGCAGCGCTTGCCAAAATCAAAATAAATGCTGGAATAATTCTTGCCCAGTTACTAATGCTGTTTAGTAAATAAATTGTAAAAGCAACCTGGATCGCCAGACTAGCAGCCAGGATGTTTTTATTGCCAGCGTTGCCTTTTAAATTACCAATGATTTGCTCTAAGGATAGATTGTCATTAACTCCTTGATTAAAGCTTCCTAATGTTTGAATGCTTTTAACTAATAAAAAAATTGCAATAATTGCGGCTAAGGCCTTGAATAATGGAGCCCTTCCTATTAGCAATAAACTTGCATTACAGTAAATTAGTAATGTTGTTGCCAAACGAGCATAAACCACATAGGATTCAATCTGGTTGATTGCTCCAAATATTGATAGTCCAGCAATAATAAAAAAGCTAAATAATAAAATGGTTAACAAGGAGTTACTCCAGTTTCCAATCGAGTTTGACAAGGTGCTCCTCCCTATTGAAAATAAATACAATAATGATAATCCATTGATTACTGTCAAATACACCCAATGGGGCCCCATTATATCCACACTATTGAGTTGGGGAACAAAATCTACCCCAATAAATAGGGTGAGTAACAGAAGGGGGATAATCAAGTCAATACTAGTGATTACCTGCCAATTATTGTTTTTGGAAGCCATACTCTAAGTTTCCGTACAAAAGTAATTGAACGGGGCATCTTTTCACATATGGGCACCAAGCGGATATATTCAATATAAAATAAGTGTTAACCCTTAATATTATCTGTTTTTTAATCGATACTTAAAAATTTTTTTAATGTTGAATATAATGTGAATAAATCTCCATACATTTGTAAATCAGTTGTATGCTATAATGAAGATTGCGTATAACTTTATTAACCAGCTAAATGTAAAGCTTATGAAACTCGGTAAACCTATCTTTACTTACTCTGCTTTGATCGTCTTTAACATTTTGTTTGCCTGCAATTTTTCTAGCGCAACAAGTCTTCCATTCAATAACATTTTGAGCGGTAAAAACTTTTATTCTAACGACTTAAGCATCTCTTATGGTGTCGCCAAATTCAAGGCTGGCCAAAATGGAGTTGCCAAGCCAACTGTGAGCGCAAAAGGTGGAACTTTTAGTTACACTCGTGTTAATGACGGAAGAGTTGGAGGTCTATGTATCAACACTGTTAGCGGTTTCATTAGCTTCCAGGCATCTAATCCTGGAAAGTATATCGTAACCTACACGTATAATTCTAAACAGGTCTCAGTTACTGTAACTGTAGAATAAAATTTTTAATATAACTTTTTAATGACTAACCAAATACCTATGAGAAAAATATCAAGGGCTCTTTTAGGACTGATTGTTGGGGTATTGTTTTTAAATGTTACGGCGATTGCCTCTCCGAGTGAAAAGCTAATTCTGACTGCTTCTGCTAGTTCAGAATTAAGTGTTTTTGAGAACTATTCACCCACTGAGACAGTTGCGTCAACTCAAACACCCATTTATAATTTTTCCTCTTTCCCTGCAGGTTCGCTAACTAGCAGCGCATTCAACGCAATAATTGCTGAGAACTTATCAAGCACAACGGTAATTCTATCAAATTACCCAGTAGGTACTGCTGCTGATTCATATACCAGCACTGCAGGGGGCGGATCAGTAAATTTACAGCAAGGTATTGCTCTCAACGACATTGATGGATCTATCTCACTTAATGGCACCGAGGGGGGGTCATATACTATTACAACTAGTGGCGCTCCTGCTTTCACACTATTAGTTCAAGAGGTAACAATTATCTCTGTAAATACTGTTAGTGTTACGTGTAATGGTGATGCTAACGGAACCTTGTCTGCTTCTGTTAACTTTTATGGTCCAGCTTCAAACATGTTAGCTACTTTAGTACATGCCGGTGGAACCTTAACTTCCACCGTTGCTGCTAATGGTGCAGTTAGCTTTTCTGGACTACGAGCTGGTGCATATACATTAACTGTTCAGCACGTTGGTCTAACAGGTGCAACCGCTTCGTCAACAAGAACAGGGGTTATTGGTGGCCCTGCTTCACCTTTGAGCTTGGTAGCTACACCTACGAATGTACAGTGTAATGGACTTAACAACGGTTCTGTAACACTTACTTGGGGTGGGGGCTATGCGAATTCCACTTATACGTTGACAAGCACTACAATTACAGGAACTACCTTAATAGGAGGCGCTCTCACTGCAACTTCAAGAACATTAAGTGGACTTGCTCCCGGTACCTATACATATACTTTATCTAACAACACAGGTGGTTGTGTTACTAGCGTAACTATTACAATCACAGAGCCTCCGGTTCTCACGCTTTCTGCAACAGTTGCAAGCAATTTTAACGGGTATGGCGTAAGCTGTTTTGGAGGTAGTAATGGAACTATCTCTGCCACGGCTGCTGGTGGTATCTCTACTTCTTACACCTTCACGTTGACTAGCCCAGTTTTAAGCAATCAAAATGAAGTTAGAACAGGTGCTAACGTTTTGTTTACGAATCTTCGTGCAGGTAACTATACATTGACACTTACAGATGCAAATGAGTGCCCATCAACACCAAGTGCAATTCTTCTGACTATTACTCAACCTACTGCTTTGACGCTTACACAAACTCTTAGTGGTGGTTTTACTGGTAATTCTAGTGTATACTGTGCAACAGGCGGTTCGCTTACGGCTACAGCAGGCGGCGGTTTAACTGGAACTGGATATTTCTATAGCTATACTTTAACTGGTTCAGCTTATACCTCAACTACTTTAACTAGCACTGCTTCCACTCTGTTCACTGCATTAACAGGGGGTAGTTATACCCTTAGTGTAATTGATGGCAACGGATGTACTACAACAGTTAGAAACTTTACAATTGTAGTTCCTAGTGCAGTTACGTTAACCAGAACTACAAGCAATTTTAATGGATATGGCGTAAGCTGTTTTGGCGCAACTAACGGTACAATTACCGCGGCCGCTACAGCTTCTACTACATTATCATACATTTATACATTAGAAAGACCTTCAGCCACTAATATCACAAATACTACGGGTTCCTTCACTGGCTTGCCTGCTGGTACTTACACCATTACTGTGGTGGATACTTGGGGATGTTCTTCTGCAGGTCCAATCACTGCTACACTAACAGCTCCTGCTGCATTAACTCTCACTCGCACAACTAGTAATTATAGCTCTTATCAAGTAAGTTGTTTCGGAGCTTCTGATGGTACAATCACTGCAACTGCAACTGGCGGTACAGTAGGAGCAGGCTTGTTCTACACATACACTTTGTTAAATGCTAGTGGAACTGCAACTACACTTACTTCTACTGGATCAAGAGCATTTACTGGATTAGCTGCAGGTACTTATACTTTATCAGTAACCGATGCTAATAGTTGTACAACAACTCAGCAAAGGGTTGTTCTTGCTTCTCCTGATCCAATCTCTGTCGTTATCACTACTAGTAACTATGCAGGATATCAAGTTAGTTGTACTGGTGCTCTTGATGGATCTATCATTGCTACACCTAGTGGTGGAGTAACTGGAACTTGGATTTATGTCTTGACTCGCCCATTAGGTCTATCTACTCTTACTGTAACAACTACAAGTGCCAGCGCAACTTTCTCAGGATTGATCGCTGGAACTTATACACTATCAGTAACAGACGCAAATGGATGTACTACCACACAGAGTGTAATTACTTTGGTTGCTAACTCAGTTACAGTTACATCAACTTCTTTAAGCAACTTTAATGGCTTTAATATCGGATGTAATGGTGGCAGCAATGGTACTTTAACAGTTACCGCCTCTCGTGGACCACTCGCTACTGCTACATCATTTGTGTACACCCTAACACCTACTTCGGGTAATCCGATTACTAGCTCAACAGGGGTGTTTAACAACTTGAGCGCAGGTTCTTACACCTTAACGGCTGCTGACCAATTTGGTTGTACTACTTCAGGCACATTGATTACTCTTACTCAGCCTTCGGCTCCAATTTCTCTAACTAATACTGTATCCAGTTTTAACAATGGTCAGTTCAATATCAGTTGCTTCAATGGAAGTAACGGTACAATTACCGCTACTGCTGCTGGTGGTTTGACTGGTACTAACTTCAATTATACTTATGCTTTAGTTGGTACTTCTTACTCAAGGACAACAATTGTTGCATCTACTGCTAGCCCAACTTCACGTGCCTTTAATGGTCTTCGTGCGGGTACTTACACTTTGAGTGTGAGCGATGATAATGGTTGCACAGTAACAAGTACTACAATCGTACTTACACAGCCAACTGCGATTACAATTACTGCTACAATTCCTGTTTTGGTTGCACCAAATTGGACGATAGCTTGTAATGGAAATCAGCCTGGAACAATTTCACTTTCTGTTTCTGGTGGAGTTGGTTCTTATACTTATTCTTGGATTGGTGCTGGTGGCTTCTCAGCTACTACAGCTTCAATAACAACATTTGTTGCTGGCGACTACACAGTAACTGTTAGAGATGGTAACGGATGTGTAACATCTACTACTTATACTCTTACTGATCCTACAGTTGTAGTAACAAACCAACCAGCTAACCAAACTGTTTGTGCTGGTACCACAGCTACCTTCACAGCAAGTGCTGTCGGACAACAGCCAACTGGCACATCTGCTCTTGCATATCAATGGCAATCTAGCACCGATGGTGTAAACTGGACATCAATTACAGGTGCTACTAGTGCAACCTATGCTTTGACTGGTACAACTGTTGCTCAATCAGGTAATCGATACAGAGTTAGAGTTACAGGATTCTGTAATGAAGTGTTCTCTAACCCTGCAACATTAACTGTTAATACTAACACGGCTATAACTGTTCAACCAGTAGCGCCCACTGTATGTAATACTTCTGCTGTAACATTTGGTGTAACTGCGGTTGGAACCAACTTGACATACCAGTGGTTCAATACGGCTGGTGCAATTAGTGGAGCAACTTCTTCTTCTTACACCGTTGCTAGCGCATCTTCAAATGACAGTTATTATGTGGTTGTAACTGGAACATGTGGAACTGTTACATCTTCTACTGTTACACTTACTGTAAACCAGCCTGTGGCTATTACAGCACAGCCAATAAGTGCAGTTGTTTGTTCTGGATCTGTTGCAACGCTTACTGTAGGAGCAACAGGTACATCGCTCAGCTATCAGTGGTATAATGCTTCTGGTGCTATCACTGGTGCCACTGCCGCTACTTATACTACAACAGCTGCTGGATCATACTTTGTAGTTGTATCAAATGTTTGCGGTCGTGAGATCTCATCTGAGGCAGTGGTAACTGTTAATACAAATACAGCGATTACAACTCAGCCTGCTTCTGTTAGAGTCTGTGTAGGTTCTAGCGCAAGCTTCAGTGTGACTGCAATTGGTACTAACCTTACATACCAGTGGTTCAATGGATCTACTGCTATCACAGGTGCTACTTCATCTGCTTACACAATTAATAACACTGCTACATCTAACTCTGGCAACTACTCAGTGGTTGTAACTGGAACATGTGGAACAGTTACATCTTCTACTGTTACGCTTACTGTTGACCAGCCTGTGGCTATTACAGCTCAGCCTGTAAGTGCGGTTGTTTGCTCTGGATCTGTTGCAACGCTTACAGTTGCTGCTTCCGGAACATCACTTAGCTATCAGTGGTATAATGCTTCTGGTGCTATTACTGGTGCTACTGCCGCTACTTATACTACAACAGCTGCTGGATCATACTTTGTAATTGTATCTAACAGTTGTGGTCAGGTGATTTCTTCTGTAGCTGCTGTTACTCTGAATACTAATACTTCAATCATCACGCAGCCTGCTGCTGTTACAGTTTGTCCTGGTTCTAGCGCAAGCTTCAGTGTGACTGCAATTGGTACTAACCTAACATATCAGTGGTTCAACGGAACTACTGCTATCACAGGAGCTACTTCTTCAGTATTCACTGTTAACAATGTTCAAACTTCCAACGCAGGCAACTACTCTGTGGTTGTAAGCGGAACTTGTGGAACTGTTACTTCTTCAGCAGTAGCATTGACTGTACCTGTGCCTACAGTTGCAGTTACTTCAAACTCTGCGGATAATATCTTGTGTCAAGGACAAACAGTTGTATTGACCGCTACTGGTGGTGCAACATACCTCTGGTATCGCAATGGAACTCAAATTACCGGTGCT
>Ga0129336_10000959_pt1 | contig 17137 bp, 34 predicted proteins | sample CPB6_02_DNA_FD_96878 | JGI IMG/M metagenome (GOLD analysis project Ga0129336, IMG submission 96878) | Freshwater to marine salinity gradient microbial communities from Chesapeake Bay, USA - CPBay_Sum_0.6_0.2_DNA | ecosystem: Environmental > Aquatic > Marine > Coastal | place: USA: Chesapeake... | reverse complement strand
CAGGAGTTACTGGCTTGCGGAAATTACCTCAAGCAATGTGCTCAGTGGGAAGAGGAAGACGTGACTGAGTTTTACAATTACCGCCGTCCCAAGCCGCCAGGCTTGAAGGAGCAGGCGTTGCAGGCAATTAAGGCCATCGACGCTGGAACTGACAAACCTGGCGACAGCGACATTATCCGCCGCGCACTTAACCAACTCCCTGATGACTGACTTCCGAGCGCTGTGCGCTGAACTGGTAGAAGACATTGAAGAATGGATGGGCGCCACCGAGCACAACGCGCCTAGTTCTGTGGCACTGGTGAACCGCGCCCGCGCCGCCCTGGCCCAGCTTGAGCCGCAGGGGCCGACGGATGAGGAGCTTCGTGAGCTGCGTCGTGAACAGGAGTGGCCTGTCGCCGAGGCCCTTTATTTCTCCATCGCTCGCGCCGTCCTTGCTCGCTGGGGGAACCGATGACTGATATACGCGAGGCAATGCACACCATTGCATTACAACTTGGACCGTCACTTTGGCTTTTGCTGTTTCTCGTTTGTCTTGACAGAAAATGACTGAACCTCTCTCCCCCGCCGCGCTGACGGTTTGGGACCGTTTCTGCGGCATTGTTGAAGAACATGGCCCAGCCCGTCTGGGTCTCGCCGCCGCCCTTCGGGCTGCTGCTAATCAGTTGACTCCTTACACGGTTTCAGACATGGACGGCGCTGCTTTTGCCAGAAATAAACTTCTTGACATCGCCGCTGAGCTGGAGGAATCATGAACGATATAAAATTTGTTTCAATCACTCGCACGATTTGCCCTAAAACAAGAATGCATTATCTTGATGCCATTGATGAACATGGCGTTCATTGGATGGCCCAAATGAGCCACAAAATAGAATCACATTTGTGCTACACAAAGCTCTGGTATCGAGATCCTCAACAGCCGCAGTTGTTTCCTTTTTAATCCACGGCCCCTAATGGGGCCTTTTCTTTTGTCTGTTTAGAATTTGCTGATCTTGCAATAAAACTATGCTTTCCACTGAAATGCGTCAACGCGTAGAGTTCATTTGCTCTCGCATTGCTCAAGGCGCATCAGTGGAGCTTTCAGACATCACTTGGCTGCAAAAACTTGCCAGTCGTAATCCTTCTGTCAATAGCAAACTAAAGAAAGCTCGTGATATTGCCATTAATGGCCAAGCTTCTCAGGAAAGTCTTGATGGTTTTATGCAAGCAATGGAACTAAACGATGCAGAAGATAGTCTGTCTGGTGCTCAAGATCCCATCACGCTTGCAGAATGGTTTCAAACTAAGCAGCGTTGGTTTCGCGGGCAATCTTCGCTCTAGTCCATGTGGCATCATTAGGAATGGGTTCAGTGCCATATTCAAACGTGTCGTAATCCTCTTCATTGCGAGGATCATAAATTTCTCCCTTACTTAACCATCTAGCTAGGCGCATTTGTTCTTCTTCTGGAGATAATTCCCTTTTCATCGAGATCCAGCCAGCTTTGTATAGCCTAGTCCCGGCCAATCCTGTATAGCAGCAAAAAAGGAGGGCCTAAGCCCTCCTTCCTTGCGCAGCCTCCGATGAGCAATTTATCTGCTAGGAGCGGTGCTCGACCAGCAGGACAGTGTGCCCCATAGGAGAAACCAAGCTCCTTGCTAACCGTCTTGGCAAGCGACGGTCATGCTCACACTGTCTCACCCGTCCACCCTCACGGCTCCCGCTGACGCAGGAGGAAGGCGGTTAAGCCCTCAGGACCGACTGCTTCGCCAGCATAGCACCACGCCCTCCATCGGCTCGTCACAATCCTTAAGATTTTCCTGCTCCTCTTGACGACCACGCCAAATGTGTCACAATGAACAAACTATTGCCAGAGATGGTAATAGGCCCCATGATTCATTTCTTCATCCTGATGCAATTTCCTAAAATCTTCTCTCGCATTGTTCTTTGCTGTTCGCTATTGAGTCCTCTCTACAATTCTCCCGCTCATTCAGCTTCATCAAGACAATGCGGAGAAACTAGCCACTATGGCATTGGTGATGGTTATCACGGCCGCACCACTGCTTCTGGCGCTCGTTTCAATGCCTACGGCCTATCTGCCGCCCACCCTTATCTTCCCCTCGGTTCTCGCCTCCTCGTTAAGAATCGTGACAATGGAAGGGAAGTGGTGGTTGTCGTCACTGATCGCGGACCATACGCTGGTGGACGCATCCTTGATTTGAGCTACGGCAGCTTTTCTCGCATTGCTTCTCCTAGTCAGGGCGTAGCAAGCGTTTGCATTTCTCGGCTCTCCTGATTTCCATTCCGCTTTTTGCGGCCATTTCATTCCGCTTTTTGCAGCATGAACATCGCTTCTTTCACGGCAATGATGACCATCTTCGGCCTAGGGTGTTTCACCATTTTCGCGTCGCCCCATACGCATCCCAACAGGGAAGGCCTGGCTGCATGCCAGAAGCTCCACCCTGAGCGCTACTGTCGCATTGCTAACGGTTTCCCCGTGAAGCCCTTGCCTTGATTCTGAATCAATTGTTAAATTGTCTGGCCTCCGCTTGTCGGGGGCCTTTTTCTTGGTATTGTGGCTTCGTTCCTGGCCAGCGATGGCTCCCCAGATGGAAACCTCCAAAATTGCCTCTGCTATTGAGCAGAACGGCCACTTCCGCGTGAGCAAAAAGGCCGCTGAACATCTCGGCGTGCAAGTGCTAAACGTGCTTCAGCACGTTGTCTTGATTAAAACCAACAAAGGTCCTCGCTTCATTTCTCGCAAGCGTTGGTTTGATCAATGGGAATGGGCACAGCGAAGGTCTCGCGCTCGCGGCTGCATTGCACAGCCCAACGGCCAAAATTCCTGGCTCGTCTTTGATCCTCACACTGATAGCGACCATCACATTGTCACCCTCACGGCAATGAATACCAAGGTGCATGGTTTCTATCAATGCACTTGCGCTGATGCTCATTTCCAAGCCGAGCGTGGCATTTCCCGTGATGAAATCAAATGTAAGCACATCCTTGCAGTGAGCATGTGGGAAAGCAAAGCCCCTGTTCAATTCTGATAATTTAGGAGAACAATCATGACCGCTTCGATGACTCAAACGCCTTTCCTCACTGCCACACAACGTGCCATCTCTCGCATGGTCACTGTCCATTGCAAATACAAATGGATTAGCTACAACACTGCAGATAGGCAAATTGCAAAGAAAGTAATCTTAGAGCGCTTGTCAAAAGCGCCTGAAAATCTTTCCGCCGCTCAATTTGCTCGTGGCGTGAGAAACAAAGCTTTCTTCCGTAGTCTTGCTGATGCCATGGAAGATTCCATCTGGAAACTGCTTTAATGGCCCATAAAGACAATAGGCGCGAGCTATTCGCGCTCGTAAAAAGATATGGTTTTGTACTTTATAGAGAGAAAAAACACTATATCTTCAAGCATTCTTCTGGCGCATTGCTCACTTGCAGCAAAAGCTCTTTGGATAAGCATTATTTGCTAAACATAAAGTCTGTGATTAAGCGCCTTCTCCTTAGCTCATAGCCCTGTCCTCAGTGCCCATTGTGAAGCTTTGCAACAGGGCTTGACGCGCCCCTCGTTTTGAACTAATTTTCTTTTCGTGAGGGCAGCTCGATGCCTGTCCTCCTCCTCCTGCTTTTCTCAACCATGGCTCATCAATTCCAAAGCGGCGCCTTTTTCCATGGCCAAGCCGCATGGCACGGTCTCGGCACTGTTGTCGATGGTACCATGCCTGCTCGCGAAGCATTCCGCCTGGCCGATGCTGATTGGCAAGTGATCAGCACTCCCATCTTCGACCCCACTGGCACGCCCATTGAAGGATGGCAGCGCATTGCTCGCGCTGACACTGACGCCACTCTTAGCGTCAAAGCTGATTCCTACACCATTGTTCAAAACGAACAGCTCATTCGCATTGCAGAAGCAGTTCGCGAAGATATCACCATGGATGCCGTGGTCGTGCTCGATGGTGGCAAGAGAGTGGCATTTACTGCCCTAGTCAATCAAAGCGAAGCTGACGTGTTGCCAGGCGATAGCGTCTATCAATATCTTATTGGCTGCACTTCTCACGATGGAACAGTATCGTTCCAGACAATGTTCTCGCCCATTCGCGTGGTATGTCAAAACACGCTCTCTGCTGCATTGGGCCATGCAGAAAACAAGCGCATGGCAAAACGACGCATGAGCGTGCGCCACACAACTAATGCCAATGCAATCATTGAGAAACTGCCTGAAATCATTTGCTTTAAGCGTCAACAATTCACTGCTGGCATTGAAGAGCTGAAAATCATGGCCACCAAACCATGCCTGGCTGCTGATTTCCGCAAATATTGCGAAAACGTGTTTGCTGATCAATTGGCAGGCACAACTAATGACAAGCGCGGAGACAAAACCACGCAGCGCCCCAAGAAGCTGGAAGACCTTGCCTGTTGGGACAGCATTGCCAATAAATTCAATGGAGAAGGCATTGGCTTCGATATTAAAGGCGTGCAAGGCACCTATTGGGGCGCTTACCAAGCCGTCAGCGAATACCTCACGCATGATGCTGGCCGCAGCAAGGATGCCATTGAAAGCGCCCGCCAGCGCCTAGAAAGCATCTGGTGGGGCAATGCCGCCAATACGCTCACCAAGGCTCACCAGCTGGCTCTGGCCGCCTGATAAGCAGCGCTAATCAACGAGGGGCTTTACAGGCTCCTCGTTTTGAACTAACTTTAATTTCGTTGAGGGACGGAGACGTCCGCTTTTCCGGAGGCAACCATGGCTTATCCCGTTTGCTACAGCCAGCACAGTGACCCTTCTGGCTTGTTTCGCGTGACGGAACTGCTCCATTTCGCAGATGGCACTGTTGCTGAGCACTGCACCAAAACACGCCCAGCCTTGCTTGCCACTCCTTCCATCGTCTTTGCCTCTTCCCACTATCTGCAGAGCTGGCAGGACATTAACCCTTCCATCAGTAACGTTTCCTTCTCCTATCAGCGCATTTCTTGATCATGGCCAATTGCATCAACCCTCTCGTTCCCACCATCCACCTCAATGGCACTGGAGCCAACACTCTCCGTGAAGAATACGAAAAAGCATACTATGCCATTCAGGCAGCCATTGATGCACTAAGCGAAGCCACGCTTAACGGCCGCGATTTCTACCCTCAAGGCGACAGCGCTTTCTACGAAGCTCGCGATCAACGCAAAGAAGCCTTCTCCTGCTTGTACGCCGCTCGTGACTATGCAGGGAAGATTGTTGAAGGCATTAACGACCAGGCTCCTTTCTGACAATGACAAAAAAACGCGCCCCTTACAAGCAAGAAGCTCTCCCCATCAACCAACGCAATCTTTACACTTACGTGCTCTATCACAAAAGAAAACATCGCCATGCACCATGCTTTGTGCCGCGCATGCCCATGCAAAATTCCCGCCTTCCAGAATACCTCCGTGCCATTGAAGCTCTTGAGGAGCGTGGCCTGATCAAGGTGGATCGCTCAGCACCTGTCTACACCTCTTGGATTATCGACCTGCCTCAGTCCATTGCTCGTGATCCTCAATGGGGCTAGGGCTTGACAGGCCCGCCCAAATGGACTAAATTTCTTTTCGAACGGGGCAGAGATGCCCACCATCCTCAGGAGACAACCATGGCCTTCCAACGCACTCCCGAAAGCCAGAGCTTCGCTCTCATGGCTCCCAATCTTGATCTCGTAGAATTCACCACTTATCGCGATCGTGAATTTGTCCGTATTGAAAAATACACCCTGAAAATCGAAGGTGGTCGCTCCTGGCACATGCCTGATCGTAGCGAGCGTGCTTCCTATCCTTCCGTTGAAAAAGCTCGCGCCATTTGGCAAGAACTGCGCCAGCTTGGCTACAAGCCTCGTGCAGAATGGGGCTTCTAAAGGCTGTTTTCTTAATGGCCGCTACAGCGGCCTTCTTTTCTTCTTCTTTTTTCTCATGACTGTTTCTTTTGATCTGCACGACATTGATCAAGCAATTAATTATCTTGGCCTTGACCGAGACAATGGCTTATGGCTTAATGCTTCCGACAATGCCGTTTATTTGCATTTTGTGCTGTTAAAGCAAGAGCTTATTGATTTAATTAACGATGGAATAACAGAATGCTTGGACTGGCAGGATGATGAAGACAATTGGCACATGGTCGGTGATGACGGGCCTGAGCTGCCGGAAACCATGGTCCCTTGCCGCTACATCCTGGTCACCACTTGACACCAGGCCCGTTTCCGTCTAAATTTCTTTTCGTACAGGGCAGCGATGCCCCTCTTCTCTCCAGGATCATGAACCACCTCGTCTTCACCATGGATTGCTTCCGCCCCACAGAAGGTCAGTGGTGGCGTGCTTGCGCTCCTGCTGGCACTGAGCGTCGCGTGAAGCTCGTTGCCTCCTGCATGGGCTTCTGGCTCTGGACTGCAGACTTCCGCGATGCTCGCACCAGCAAGCTGCTCACCAGCAAGTTCTTCTGCACTCGCCCCAACAGCGAAGAGCCCGTGGCCTTGTTTGAAAGCGCTGAGGACCGCCAGCGCTGGATGGACAAGCAATGGCAACTCCAACAAGCCTCCTGATCCTCCTGGGGCCGCCATCAGCGGCCCTTCTCCCCTAGAACCATGCAAGACATCGTCCACATCATCGCCGTCTCAAACAGAGGTCGTAGCCGCATTGGCTCCACTATCACCACTGCCATTGTTGAACAAAACCATCACGATAAGCTTTTTATTGTGCTGCCTCAGCTCAATCAATGCCGGTGGATCAAAAAAGACAACGATCCTGATTTTCGCATCATTCACGAAGACTAATCTTTGAAACCATCATGCACACTGTTCGCTGCTTCTCTGGCAATGGCCCCTATTTCCCTCCCACGCAAGGCTGCTACCAAGCAGCCTCTCTCAAAGACCTCATCTTCCACGTGAGACAATGCATGGAAGACAATGAATGGGAAATAGGCGTGTTTGACGATAATGGCCAATGCAAAGGCATTTGGCAAGATGACGCACAAGCTATTCCCGATGGTGAAGGTGGAATGGTGCTAGAAAAGGCTTCTTATGTGCTTTATCGTCCTGGTGATATGAGCGCAGGACTCTGGAACCTGTCTTTGTCCAAATTTAAGAGAGTTTGATCATGCTTCTCATTGATTTCTTCTCGGAAGACTGCTGTAAGGGCACTGAACTAGTGGAAGGTTGGTATTTCTACGACGATGATAATGAAAGCATTGTTGGTGGGCCATATCCTCATGAAAAAGCGGCCATCGAGGCCGCGCACAATAAAGAAAGCTGGTGAAATAATTGTTAGCATGGCGAAACGATGCGAGATGCCAGTCCCGTATCGTTTCTAACCACTACCAAAGAAGCAGTTTGGCCATGGCTGAATATAAGCATAACAGTGTGCCTGAAGGATTCAAGGAGATCCCTGGGTACGATGGACGCTATTTCATCAATGAGAAAGGCGAGGTTTGGAGCGTAGCCAAATCAAGGCTCATGAGTCCGCAAACAGACGCCACTCATTCCTATCCATGGGTGTTATTGAGAGAAAATAACAAAGCTAAACCTCGTACTATCTATTACTTGATGCGCCTTACTTGGATGCCTCCCGCCCCTGGAGAAGTTGGGATAGGCGGAAGCAAATGGTGCGTAAACCATAAAGACGGAAACAAGCTCAATAGCCACATTTCTAATCTTGAATGGACAACCAACAGTGACAATATAAGACACGCATGGGAAAATGGCTTACAAGCATGCGGCGAAGCAAAGAAAAACGCTAAATTTACCTCACTGCAAGTGACAGCAATTCGCTTACGCGTTAAATACGGAGAAAGCGCTTATTCCATTGCAAAAGAATTAAAAGTTTCCCATAATGCAGTTAAGAAAATGTGTCGTTTTGAGAGTTGGCGTCATCAAGATCACAATCTAAATGGAAGGGTCCGGATGAAAAAAGTATTGCTGGATCCGGATGGAAAATGTATTGTTTGAAGGCGTTTCGGATCCGGCTAGCTGCCTAAAAGACCCGGCCAGCGGTGTATTTATGTCCTGGCCAGCGGTGTATCAGGCAATTTCCCACTATTCCCATAAAATCGTATAACGCTACCGTAGTATGCTCCTATGCTCCTATGCGCGTATAACGATAGCGTGATAGGCTCACTAGTACGCCTGTACCATAAGCCCTGCCTATCTGTAACATAAGCTCCGCTGATAGTACGCCTGCACTTGTGCCAGTCCGCCACTGTCACACAGTACGTTTGTACCATAAGCTGAGCCTATGGCTCCCATAAGCTGCGCTGATAGTACGCATGCACTACCCTGCCCGATTCTCCTGATTCCCGATCGCCAAACCGTAGTATCGGCCTCTGTGACGGATTGTGACAATCTCGCGATTCTGGGCGATTCTGTGATACCTGCTGCCGTGTTACAAAATGTGACAGTAGCTTGCGCTCGGTTCTGCGATATCACGATACCGTTGTGCGCTGTGGCCGTGTGACGGAATGTTGCAACGCTTGACGCAATGGTGGGCGCCATGGTACGCGCGGGCGCGATCGTTCTAAGGGTCGTGGCGACCATGGGAGGCAAGCGGGTGCCCGTACCGTATGGGCCCCCCTGCCGTCAAGGCAACGGCCGCCAATGGTGGACAGAATCATCTCCGCACACTGAGCCGATACGTTGCGCGATTTTGGCCTGTATGGTTTATGGCATCGGCGGAGCGATCCGCTGGCCCCTTTCAAACCATCCCCACCATGCACGCCGCCGCCATCACAGCCAAGCTCGCCGGCCTGTTTGCCGGTTCACTGCTGGCCCTGTTTGCTGTCAGTCTGGCATCGGAGGATCAGCGCCATTTTGTAGCCTGCCGCGCCACGGGCGCTAGCGCCGATGCTTGTCTGCTGCAGATCAGCGGCCGCTGATTTTCTAAACATTCAAAACAAACATTTTCACCACAGAAAAATGCCTGCAGTTCTGAATTCTCGCGCAAAAATGCCTGCCGATTTGGCAAGCATGGCCAAACAGTATAAGATCAGCCACCGTGATATCCTCTCAACCAACCCTAAAACAGAAAAAAGCGCCATCCAAACCTACATCCTACATTTGGCGCCCGCCGATATTTCAGGCGTTAACGTTTGCCCCGGCGCCGGCAATTGCAAAAAAATCTGCCTGCATTTTGCCGGGAATCCTGTCTATATGACAAACAAACAAGCCGCAAGAATTCGCCGCACCTTAGCCTATGCTGCTGACCCTAAGCGTTTTTCTATGATTCTCGTTTGCGCGATTCTAGACAAACTAAACAAAAATGACGGTGATATTGCCGTACGCTTGAATGGCACCTCAGATATTGCGTGGGAGAATGTAGATTTTTACGTTACGGCAGAATTTTCTACATTTTGCCGCCGCAAGTTCGGTTACGATCTGCCAATTGGTCAGCGTAACATTTTCGAGATTTTCAACATTATCTCTAGAGATAGTGGCCGGAGGGTAATTTTCTATGATTACACAAAAATCCGCCGCAATTGGCAAGAATGCCGCCGCTTAGGCTATCACCTAACGTTCTCGTTTGACGGTTGGCAGAATGCTGCCAATCTTAAGATTGCCGCCGATGCATTGAAAAATGGCGTTAACATTGCGGCCGCCTTTATGGTGAAAAAGGGAAAAACGCTGCCAACATTGGCGGAAGTGACAAGCATTGTTGGCGGTGATAACTTAACCTTTTTGCCTGTTTGTGATGGTGATTTGACTGATTTTCGCCCCGCTGATCCTATGGGCGGCCATATCATCGGGCTGCGCTTTAAACTGCCCCACGGCATTGCCTACACTGACGCCGAAAAATCAGCGTTTTGCATGTGATCAAAACGGCCGCAATTGCGGCCGCATTGTTTACCCTCTCACCATCCCACAAATGTTTTACCTTACCGCCGAAGAATGCGGTCACACTGATACCGTCGCAGAATTTGCCACCCTAGAAGATGCACAAGATGCGCTCAGTAGGTTATACGATGCGCTAGAAGATTGCCGGGGTTCCGGCTACTCCATCCGCTGTGCAATCTCTGAGCTTGAAGAGCAAATTAACAGCCACATTTTCGCCCTTGAATGTGAAGAATAGCAGCGGCCCCTAGCAGCCCCTACAGGGCCCCTGATCAGCGCCCGGCATGCTCCTATCCTGCCGGGCTTTATCGTGTCAGGCTGGCGATCCTAGGGGCCCCTGGCGGCCTTGCTACTGCTGACAGGGTGAGCGGTTAGGGGATCAGCAACGATGGTACAGGCGTTCTACCGCGTGGATCATAAAGGCGGCATCCTGTCAACCCCCTTGCGCCATCAGGATTTCTGATGGTTCAGGCCTTGATGCCGGGCCCGGTGCCATGCGAGGATGGAGCAAAGCCACAGCGCGGTAGCGGCCGGGTTGAGCGCGAGAGGCTCGGGGCTACCCCTCCGAAAAGTGGCGCCATTTTTCATCCGATTTTTTGCCTCTAAGTATAAATACCTAGTCAAAAATCCAGACTATTTACGAGGGCTTCTCCCACTGCTTTTGTTATTAGTTTTAGTTCTTCGTGAGAGGCATCATTTTTGATGGTATTAGCGCGATGACTAATTATCCACACATTGCCTTTAACGTAGCCTTTAGAGGGGTCAATGCGATCGAGGGAGGGGCTATTAGGGAGGCCGCCACCAGTATTACCGCGACAACACGACCATTCTAATTTTGTGCCAAATATTGGACAATGGGACGGAACAAGAGAGCGAATGTATTTATGATCTATGTTGAAGGGAAGATTTTTATCGAGAGCCCGCTGGCGAGCGCGAGCAATCATTTTACATGTCATTGTCAGCACGGGGTTTTGTTGTTTGTATTGCCATTGGCATTGTTTACATTCCGTGTGAATGCCATTGGGAGCGTTCTTGCTCCTTGGAAACCGATCAATGCTTTTATAAAGCAAGCATTTAGAGCAGATTTGGCCTTCAATCACGATGCGAGGGAAATACTGTCGAGACTATAGCGAGCAAAACGTAGTGTTTATACGCTGAATCAAGCTCTCGCAGAGAGCGCAGATGAAGCGTTTCCTGCTATCTAGCGAACGTAGCCCCAAAGGCGGAGTGGAGAACAATTATTAGAAAAAACAATTATCAGCATTCCCTTTTCATTGTTCTTGGTCTAGCTAAAGGCGGCCCTAAAGCCGCCGTTCCTACTTTCTAAATATTGTCACCTCCTGTTTTTAAACCTGTCCCGCTGGTACGCACAATTTCAGCGCACTATTACATAGGGTCTAGTGCAGCCTTTTTTTGTTTCGCTAGATCTTTTGTTTTACTAGCTTTTTTGTTTTCCGCCGCTTTTTGGTGCATCGCCCTTGGGGGGCTAGTCAAGTAACGCGGCTAGTCTAGTTTTTAGTGCATCGTCACTTTCCTGGGCATCGTTCCGTCCTTTAGGGACTTCACTTGTCGAGAACGTGACTGATCTAGCGGCACTGGCTTAGCAGCGTTACTAGAAGAATGCTAGACGCTGCTCCGCTTATGGCTATCATAACACTCGCCGTTGGGCTGCTGTTTTTCCCAGTGTTCCCGATCCTGCTATGATCGGGCATGTGGGTTTTTCTTGTATCAGGATGAACAGTGCCAAATGGCTGATTTTTTCCCATTGGGCTTCGAGCGATACGATGCTGCGGCTTGATTGCACGGACGATCCTGCTGCATTGTTGGAAGGACTGTTGCGTGCTCATCACGATCCGCTGGTAGTCGTGAAAGCTTTTCAGGCAGCAGGCAGGAAAGAGAAGGAGCTGGCGGAGAAATTTGCCGATTGTCATAAGTTTGATAATTGGTATGTGCTGCGTCCTAAGCTGAAGCGATTTTTGGAGAGTGAAGCACTTTGCGAAACGTTGCTTTTGAAGCGAAATTGTTCTTTTGAGCATCGTCGTTTGCGTTGGTCTCCAGCCGAACCAAATAAGCAGCAAATGCTTATAGAGGCCTGCATGGACAATGAGCTTCCTGGTTTTGTGAAAAATGCAGAACGATTTATTTTGTGGGCCATTGATGACTTAGCCCAATCTGGCGAAGTTTGCTATCCAGGATTATTGATTAAGCATCCCGCTAATCGTTTTTATAAGCCAAAGACAATTTATAACAGCATTAATCTTCTGGCTGAAGAAGGGAGAATTGTGAAGACAGAATCTAGGAGGCTGGAACTTAGCGATGCAGCTCAGGAGGAAATTGATGGACTAAAGAGAGTCTGGGAATTGAAGCAAAACAAAAGGAGGAAAAGCTTGCGCGTGTGAAACAGAAGTTTGTATAAATAATTGCTTCTCGCGGCCAATGAAACAATTAGCTTAGAGAGACTATACGGAATTGGCCATGTTTAGTCTTCCCGAGCGTCAGCCAATGATGATTGGCCAGTACAAACTATGGCCATGTTTTAGTAAGCCAGAGTTTCAATGGTTTGCGGCAATAGATGGCAAGCCTTGTTATTTCCGCTCGTTAAATGATGCGCGATTGTTTGTCGCAGATTTAGTCTCAAATGAGGATGAGGAGAATCTTTGTGACTAGGAAGCGTAAGGGAATTTTCTGCTTTTGCATGGACTAATTGCGTTAGCTTTATGCAGTTGGTTTTTCGGAGGCCGGAAGGCCTCTTTTGTTGTCTATGGCTCTCAAAGAAAAAGCACGCTGCGAAGCAATTGCACGAACTGGACGCGTAGAAGACTGGCTGAATAATCCTGATAGTCGCCTGCCCGTTAGCTGCACTGTTTTTAACGTAGAGGATTCAATGGAGGGGCCAGATGGTATTGAAGCATCTTGGCGGTTTGTTAGTCACGGGCTGCGCAATGGTGCGGGCGTCGCTGTTCATTTGTCTTCTCTCCGTGAAAGGAATGCTGAAAATGGCAAAGGCTTGGTTGCAAGCGGGCCAGTAAGCTTCGGCAAGATTTATTCCACGCTTAATGAAATTTTGCGCCGAGGAGGCATCTATAAGAACGGGGCCGTAGTTTTGCATATTGACTATGACCATCCTGATGCTCTGGAATTTGTTGAAGCTTCGCGAAATGAACTGCCTTGGGTGAAGCGTTGTATTAACGTGGATCAAGATTTTCTGGCTAAAACCACTGCTGATTTCCGTGCTGCATTGTTAAAGGGAATTGGTAGTGGAGATATTTGGCTGAATAAGATTCGCTTTAATGCGCAAGGTGAGCGCATTCGTGCAAATGTTTGCCTGGAAGTTTATCTTCCGCATCGTGGCACTTGCCTGCTGCAACATATTAATCTTGGCGCCTGCTCAATTGACAATGTTGAAGGTGCCTTTATGGAAGGCATGAAGCAATTGTGCGAGCTGCATCCTACAACTGGCGTGGGTGATACGGGCGAATATCTTCCTCCTTCCATTGACAGGCAAGTGGGACTTGGCGTGCTTGGCCTAGCTAATTTCCTTGCCATTCATGACATTAGTTATGAAGAATTTGGCCATGCGCTGGATGCTTATTTAATTGATGATGCGACAAATTGGCGGGAATTCTGGATGAATACGACGGCTGGCAAGGCGGTATATGCTTTGCATAGGGGAATTATGGGCGCAGCAGTGATTGCTAGGAAGCATCAGATGGAACGTGCCTTTTGCATTGCTCCCACTGCATCGTGTTCTTATCGTTATCTTGACACTCGGGGCTTTACTACGGCTCCTGAAATTGCTCCGCCTATTGCGCGTCATGTTGATCGAGACTCTGGCACGTTTGGCGTGGAAAGTTTTGACTATGGCGAAGTGGAAACGGCTGCAGAAGTGGGCTGGACTAATTACAAGCGCGTAGCAAATGGCATTGTTCAGTTATATCAGCGCACTGGTCTTTTCCATGGCTATTCGTATAACAGTTGGTCAGATATGGTTATTTACGACGAAGAGTTTCTTCGTGATTGGCTAGAATCTCCTCAGACGAGCCTGTACTACAGCTTGCAAGTTCTTCCGGACACTCAACGGAAGGATGATGCATACGCTGCATTGGATGACGACTTTAAGAGCATGTTTGGCTTAGACGACGAGTCTGAAGCTGAAGGCCCTTCAATGTCTTGTAATCTAGAGGCTGGATTCTGTAGCAGCTGCGCAGAATAAAAAAAAGAAGGGGGCTCAAAGGCCCCCTTTGCTTTCCTCACTTCCGAATTTTAGCGCGTATTACGAAAATGACTGTCGCAACGAAGAGCCCCTATTTGCAGATGATCGCCAAGAAGCGTCCGTGGCAAGCTGTGCCCGTTAGCAAAGGCAAGCTTAAGGAAGGCGGCGAGGATACTATTTATTCTCTTCTTGCATTGCGTCATTTGGAGCTGCCCGTGAAGGACTTTCTGGAGCAGGGGCTAGCTCGTGATTTGCCTTCTACGCCTGGCGTTGTTGAAGCTCTTCGTCACAATCAGGAAGACGAGCAGCGGCATGATGAAGCACTGAACTATGTAACTGCTGCGCATGGCACTAATGACAAAGCAGAGAAGGAAATTAAAAATATTTTGAAAGCTTGGCAAGAGCATCCTGCCCACCCTATTTTGAAAGCTGCCATTTTGGAACGGAGTATTTTCTTTGTTGCATTGCCATTTTTTCGTTTTAACGGAGACATTGGTATTCGCACAGTAGCTGCTGACATTAGTCGTGATGAGATTACGCATGTGGGAGTGCATAGTCTTGTTGCTACGGAGCTTGAAGAAAAGGCTGGCGAAAGCTTGAACAAATTGCGTCGTGCCACTGCATTATGGGCATTTGACGGACTTAAGGGAAGCAATGATAAATGGCTGGATAAAGATTTCTGGCTGCGTCAAAGCGACAATTTGTTTGAGAAAGGGAAAGCAGAGGAGCTGAATGATACGCAGCGGAGCCGGATGCCTGCCTTTTTCGAGGCGGCAAATAATGATCTTCCAAGTTATGGTCGTTCTTGACGCTATAGTTCAAATCATTGCTAATTGCTCATGAACAAGGTTGACGTTGTAAATCGCATTGCCGCTCAAACTGATTTCTACCAAAAAGATATTAGTCGAATGATTGATGTTTTCATGGAAGTAGTAATGGAGGCAGTAGCAGAAGGTCGCTCTGTGAAATTCAAGAAATTTGGCACCTTTGAGCCTCGTGTACATAAAGCACGTTTAGGAATGAATCCCTCTACACAGCAACGTATTCCAGTGCCAGAAAAAAAAGTGGCTCGATTTGATCCTGCTCAAGAATTTAAAAGGAAGATGCTGTCAATTGAAGAATCTGTTGAATGAATTGACGCTATGCTTGTTGAGTTCCCGCTCTCTTTTGATCGGGCTCAGTTGGCCGCTGATGCGCCGGGGACCCATTCGGCAAGCGCGAAGGCCTGGGGTAAGCCTCTGTTTGGATACGCCTGGTTAACTCACAGCCCGATTGTCGGTAGGCCAGTCACGCTTGCTCCATCTAACACCCCCTAAGCCTCTCCACGATGCTCAAACCTGGGGGTCACTGGCTCTTTAGAACTTTCGCCTAGTCCGAGACAATTGGAAAGTACGGCTACTGCTGCTGCAGAGCGATGCAGGTTCGAATCCTGCCTAGGCGCTTTATGATGATCTTCTTCTCCATTGGCAAATGGCTCAATTCCGCATTGTTCAGAAGCCATCAATTGTTGACCCTCGTAAGGCCATGTATGAAGTGCAAGAGAAGGAGCTGTTGTGGTGGTGCTATCGAAACGTGTTCCATGATGTGAAAAACGCAGAGGAATGGATTATTAATGCATTGGAAAGCCTTGACAGGCCTTTTGTTAAAACCTGCGTAGTAAGTGAATACAAATCATGAGCGCTTTCGTTTCTTCTGATTGGCATTTGGGTCATGCGAAGATGCTTGAATTTTTAAGGCCTGACGGCAGTCGTCTAAGGCCTTTTTCTTGCATTGAAGAAATGCACGAAACACTTATTGAGCGTCATAATAAGGTGGTCAACAAGAAAGATAGAGTGTATATTCTTGGCGACGTAGCCATTCCTCGTTCTGTATTGAAACTGCTAGATAGGTTTAATGGCAGTAAAGTGCTAATCAGGGGAAATCACGATATCTTTCGCCTACAGGATTATCTTCCGTATTTTCATGATATTCGCGGAGCCTTTTTCCGTGATGGACTTATTTATACACACATCCCCGTACATACAGACAATCTACAGGGGCGATACATTGGCAACGTGCATGGCCATTTGCATTGTCATCGTATTTTGGACGACAACAAGCAAATAGATGGGCGTTACTTTAGCGCTTGTTTAGAAGTGAATAGCTTTGCGCCAGTAGCATTGGAAGACATTAAAGAATATTTCCGCCATGGAAAACAGGCGCACGTTTAACACGCCTATTAGAGAGCCATGGAACGCGCCCATTCATAATATTCTTAAAGCCATTGATAGTCATATGGCCTTGTATTTTGCTCATCACGATCCGTGGCATTTAGAAAAGGCGGCTATGCTCAGGGCTTATCTTCATGAACTAAAAACTTACATTCATGCAAAGGAAAGTGTGGCGGATATGGGCGAAAGCATTGGGGAGCAAAGAAACGTCTTGTAACAAGGAGGCAGACAGGATTGCCTTATTGCGCACTTTCATCTTTGCATCGTATTTAATTACTAATTGCTTTATTGTTGCTGGCGTTATGCGCCATTGGGACGATGGGAAATGTAGCCTTGAGGCTACACGGGAGAGTCATAAGGAACCATAAGACAACAAAAAAGGAGCTTTCGCTCCCTCTTTCATCATGCCTTCGGCGGGATTCGAACCCGCATGGGAGAAATTCCCTACGGATTTTAAATCCGTTGCATAAACCAGTTCTGCTACGAAGGCTCAAGAGAACTAAGGAGGCGAGAGCGGGGCTTCAATCCGCCTTTATACGCCATTTAACCATAGGTCGGCCCATGGCCTTAGTTCTGGATGGTCTGTAGGACTTCTTCCCCAAGAAGCCCATTGTTAACGCTGGCCAGCGTGCTTCGCGAAAGCTCTAAGAGCATAGCAGGGTTAAACGTCGTATTCGCGACAATCTTGAGCGTCGGGATGCTTTTGGCAATATTCTTCAAACGAGCTTTCGCTTTCCTGAAGGCATCGCTCAAGACCTTCCGTAGTCTTAAGACACTTCAAATGCAGGCGGAGTTTAGGAAGGAGAGTGGGCATGTATAAATGCTCGGCGGCAAGAAGCTGAAGAGCTGTTTGTCTTGACACGCCATTTTCAAGAAGAAGAACAAGAAACTTAGTTTCCTGCAT
>Ga0129336_10000958_pt1 | contig 17138 bp, 15 predicted proteins | sample CPB6_02_DNA_FD_96878 | JGI IMG/M metagenome (GOLD analysis project Ga0129336, IMG submission 96878) | Freshwater to marine salinity gradient microbial communities from Chesapeake Bay, USA - CPBay_Sum_0.6_0.2_DNA | ecosystem: Environmental > Aquatic > Marine > Coastal | place: USA: Chesapeake... | reverse complement strand
GTGGGCGCAGTTCCTCGGGGGCGGTCCGGGGAGAGTCGCTCGGCGATGGTGCGATCCGTGACACCATGCGTCGGTGACGCGACGCGTAGGCGGCCGGTGGGCTGCGACAGCACTGACCTCCGCACTCCTGCTGGGAGCTCTTCCCTCGCAGGCTGCGGCGGCACCGGTGATCGATGCGGGAGGAGCGGCAGAGCGTGCGCGCCCGACGGCCCAGACGAGAGTCTCCGGCTCGGTCGCTGAGTTCATCCAGCAGATCCCCGGCATCGTGCCGATCAAGGCCGGCTACAAGGGAACCAGTTCGTTCATCCCCCCGGCGATCGCCAAGGGCAAGGACAAGCGCGGGTGCAACCTGCGTCAGCGCATGCTCATCCAGTCCGCATTCGTGGCGCCGAAGGTCGGCCGCAAGTGCGCCCTTAAGGGCGGGGTCTGGTACGTCAACAACGGAACGAAGCGGGTGACCAGGGCGAAGGACGTCGCCTTCAGCCCCACCATGTCCCTGAGCGATGCCTGGGGCCAGGGGGCATCGCAGTGGACCCCGGCGCAGCGACTGGCCTGGGCCACCCAGGTGGCCAAGCCCGGCCCGGCGAAGCGGGCTAAGGCGGCGACGTACCAGCAGGCGACGCAGCAGCTCATCTTCGCGTCCGACCTGGAGACGGCCTCGAATCTGGCGAGCGCGACTGCCACGGCTATGTCTGACGCAGAGCTGTACACCAAGTTCTGCAAGCGCGGCATCGCGACGCTCCTGTTCCTTGCCAGCAATCCCTCGATGATCGCCCTGTGCTCGAGGTCGGACAGTGACGTGTGGTCTGCCCTGGAGGTCGCCGACGACCTCGAGAGCTTCTGCATGGCTTTCGTCTCCCGCGTCCTGAACGTGAGGTCGTGGGGTCTGTCCCTGTCGCCTCAGGAACTCCAGCTCCTGGAGGCGACCAGCTCCAAATGCGGGTTCTCGACCCTCTACTACCTGCTCCTCCTGGCCTCAGCCGAGAACGGCATCATCCCCATCCCGCAGCCACAGGCGGTGAGCACCACGGTCGATGGCGTCACCGCATCGGAGAGCGTGGTGACGCTGCCGTTCCGGGACTTCCATCCGTCGAGAGGTGGACTCCCGTTAGGACCAGAGCTCTTCGGTGTGGCTGCCCCGGTGGACTGGGGTGAGCCGGGTGTGCAGACAGACTACCTGCGCCTGTGGGACGCCGGCGTCAGTTGGCGCCAGATGCAGCCGTCGAAGGACGGGCCGATCGACTGGGAGAAGCTCGACCTGACCATGGCGATGGCCGAGAAGATCGGCGCGAAGGTCATGTACGTCCTTGGTGACACGCCAGCGTGGGCGAACGGCGGCAAGAGCGGGGCGACACCTCCGACCGACCTGGGCGACGCGGCGACGTTCGCCGGCCAGGTGTGCTCCCGCTACAAGGTCACCAATCCCATCACGTCGTTCGAGGTGTGGAACGAGGGGAATCTGACGACCTTCTGGACCGGCACGATGGAGGAGCTCGCAGATCTGACAGCGAAGGTCAGCGCGGCCTTGGAGGCCTGCCGTGGGGGGACGATGGTGTTGGCCTCGTCGACCGGCACCCGGGCGAGCAATGCCTTCGTGACGAACTACCCGGCCTACCTCAAGGCGCTGGCGGCCAGGGACTGGCCGGTCGACGGCTTCACCGTCCACTCGTACCCGTCGGCCAGCGGGGGCCCCGTCCAGCGCGCCGAGGAGATCGCCCAGTTCAAGACCCTGCTCGCGCAGAACAGGGCTCCGCTGAAGCGCCTCCTCGACACCGAGCTGAACTACGGCCTGGCGGGCCTGGGTGAGGGGCGTCGGGTGATCGATCCGGCCACCGGCGCGGCCTACCTCTCCCAGTCGTTCATCCAGTCGGTGCAGTACGGGATCGACTCCACGTTCTGGTTCCTGTGGACGCAGGCCGACTACGACAAGCTCGGCATTCAGCTCAATGCCGGCACCCCGCAGACGATCACGGCCTGGAACCAGACCCGCTCGTGGCTGCTGAACCGGACCATGGAGCAGTGCGCGAGCGGCCAGGGCGTCACCGCCTGCCAGATGTCCGGCGGGAGCGGCAACCTGTTGCTGCTGTGGACCGATGAGGGGACCAAGCAGGTGAACCTCGGGGGTCTGGGCTCGAGGGTTCAGCAGCTTGATGGCTCGGTGTCCTCCGTGCCGGCCAGCAGGGTGATCACGGTGGGAATCGCCCCGGTGGCCGTCCTGCCATAGTTGGGGGCATGGCTCCGAACACCCTCATGTTCCTCCGCCATGCGGAGAAGCCGGGCGAGCACGGCCAGGGGGTCGACCAGCGCGGTGAGCCGGACCCCCATTCGCTGTCGGTGCGCGGCTGGACGAGGGCCGGTGCGCTGGCCGCGCTCTTCGACCATGTGCCGTCGCCCAACCGGCCGGGCCTGGCTCGCCCGGAGCGAGTCCTGGCCACCAAGCCGACCCACGAGTACCGGAGCAAGCGCGAGCGGGACACGGCATCGCCGACCGCCGAACGGCTGGCGGTCCAGATCGAGGACGGGTTCAGCCACGAGGACGGCAAGCTGGCCGCGCACAGCCTGCTCGGCGACGATCGCGATGCCCTCGTCGTGTGGCACCACGGGAGCATGCCTGCCCTGCTGCGTGAGTTCCCGCTGTCGGATGCGTCGACGATCCCCGACGCGTGGCCCGACGACCGCTTCGACCTGGTGTGGGTGCTGACCCGAGGTGAGGAGGGCACGTACTCCTTTTCCCAAATGGCACAGGACCTGCTCGCAGACGACGGCGCGTCACCATGAACGACGACGTCCTGCTGGAGGCGCGCGAGGCCTTCGCGAGGGGCCGGGCTGACGAGGCCCTGCAGGAGGCCTGGCAGATGACGATGCCCGCAGTTCTCGGTCAGGACGCTGAGCAGCTCGCCCGGTCAGCGGCGTTCGCCGAGGAGGTGGCGTGCGCCACGTCCGGGGGGACCCAGAAGGAGGCCCGCCAGTACGCGGCCTACTGGTCGGCCTGCATCGAGGAGCCGCGTGACCGGCAGGGGACCGCATGGAACATCAAGAGCTGGTTCCGCCGGGCTCCGCGGGAGCGGCGGTATCCGTGCCCGCAGTGCGCTGAACTCATCCTCGTCGATGCCAAGGTGTGCCGATTCTGCGGACACGGGCTGTGACGACCCTGGCACCGAGTCCGCGGCGGCGGATGCTTCCGTCCGGTCAGGGGCGCACGCTCGGCCGGCTCGTGGTGGTGCTCGTCGTCCTCGTCCCCCTGGCCATCGCGTGGATCACGGCGTTCGCCGCGAAGTACCTCGACGGTGACCCGTTCAATCCGGAGCCGCTGGTCTTCGCGCTGCCCGGCGTGACCATCCTGACCATCAACGAGGCGCCGCGCATCGAGCTGTTCGTGCTGGCTGGCGTGGGCCTGACGATCGTGGTGCTGGGAGCCGTCGTGCTCGAGGGACTGGCCTCGCTGCGGGTGCTGTATCCGCTGCGCAACCGCCTACCGTTTGTGCTGCCACCCTCCGCGGAGAGATCCGAGCCCACCGTCGTCGTCGTGCTGCCTGCTCACAACGAGGCGGAGACCCTGCCTGCGACGCTGGCCGGACTCGCGGCCCAGACACATCGACCTGATCGCATCGTGGTCGCGGCCGACAACTGCCAGGACGGGACGGAGGCGGTGGCCCGCGCACTCGGTGCGGAGGTGTACGTGACCGAGGGCAACACCGATCGCAAGGCGGGGGCCCTCAACCAGGTGCTCACGCGACTCCTGCCGACGCTTCGCCAGCAGGATCTCGTCCTCGTCGCGGACGCCGACACCGTCCTCAACCCAGACTTCCTGGCGAACGGCCTCGCGGCGATGCAGGCCGATCCGGGGATCGATGCCATCGGGGGCCTCTTCTACGGCGACTCCGGATCAGGACTGCTGGGGCAGTTCCAGCGGAACGAGTACGAGCGGTACCAGTTGCAGATCAAGCAGCGGAAGGGTCGTGTCTTCGTGCTCACCGGCACGGCATCGATGTTCCGTGCGGAGACCTTGGCCGACGTCGCGCAGGCGCGAGGCACCCTGCTCCCGGGGCGGTCGGGCGACATCTACGACGCTTCGGCCATCACCGAGGACAACGAGCTGACGCTGGCCCTGAAGACGCTCGGGTGCCGCATGACGTCGCCGGTCGGCTGCACGGTCGCGACGGAGATCATGCCGACCTGGCGGGCGCTGTGGACCCAGCGCAAGCGGTGGCAGCGAGGAGCGCTCGAGAACCTCGGCTCGTACGGCTTCACCACCGCCACTGTCCGGTACTGGGGCCAGCAGTTCGGCCTCGCCTACGGGGTCATTGCGCTGACGGCGGCGTACGTGCTGCTCCTCATCGCCGCGCTGGCGGCCGACCAGTGGTACTGGGTGCCCTTCTGGGTCGCCGTGACCGTCGTCTATGTCGTCGAGCGCGTGCTCACCGTGCTGCGCGGTGGCCCTGCCGCGATGCTCGTCGCCGCACCGCTCATCCTGGAGATCGCCTACACGTTCTTCCTGCAGGCGGTGTTCGTCTCGGTGCTGTTCGACATCGTGCGGAGGCGCACCGCGAGATGGGGCCATGTGCAGCGGAAGGGGGTCGTCGATGCCTCCTGAGGTGCTGCTCGCGGGGGTCGTGTTCCCGAGCTCGCTGTTCGAAGAGGAGTGGATGTGGTACCTCGGGGCGTTCGTGGCGTTCAACACGATCGTGTTCGTCGGCCTTTCCATAGGCAAGTTCATCCCGTGGCCGCCGCAGGCGTCCGCGACCGCGCTCGACGAGCGGCGCAACAGGGCCGAGCGCGCTGCGCTGACGGAAGGCCTTGCGCGGGACCGCCAGGAGCCCCCGCCTCCTTGGCCTACTGCACCGGCCTGAGCCCCTTGGCGATCTGCACGAGCTGCTGGCCGGAGACGGGCTTCGGTCCGATGGTCTCGACCCACACCACCGTGTCGGTCAGGGTGCCGACACCCGGAAGCGTCACGGCCAGGTGCCCTCCATAGCGAGTGACGTCACCGAGGGTGCACTTCTTGCCAGTCGAGGGATCGCAGTAGCCGTAGACGCGCGCCTTGCGCCCCTGCACGGTCGTGGTCAGCACCAAGGCACCGACGCCGATGTCGCTGGACATCGGGTTGCCCTCACGGATGTTGAAGTTGCGCCCGTTGGAGCGGCCGTACTCGGCGGAGAGGTTCTCGTCACCGGTGAAGCCGGCGTCGGCGATGGCGCCGCCGACCTGGATCTGCTTCAAGCCGGCGACGTAGGTGGGCTCGTAGACCGTGTAGCGGACACCGACCTGCATGTCCTCGTAGGGATTGCCGGAGCCCATGGCCAGGGCCGGGGCGGCCGTGGCCAGCAGGGCGACGGACGTGATGCCGGCGACGACGGCGCTGCGGATTCCCATGAAGGCACCTCTCTGGTTGGGGGTGATCCCAGAGTAGGGGCTGTGAGCGCTTGCGCGCGGTGCCCACGCTGCCTACCGTCATTGCCATGACGACGCTGGCATGGCGTGATCGCAAGCGGCCGCTGTGGCTGCTCGCCCTCGCCATGCCCCTGATCCCCTTCGCCGCCGTCGGCCTGCTCGACGTGACCGGCTGGGCCGTGTGGGCGTGGCTTGGGCCGATCGTCATCCTCGGGGTGGTCCCGCTGATCGACCTGCTGGCCGGGGTCGATCGCGATGGGCCGGGTGACGATGCGATCGCCGCCGTCGAGCAGGACCGCTACTACCGCTGGATCACGTTCGCCTTCCTGCCCTTGCAGTACGCGGGGTTCGCGTTCGCGTTCTGGTACCTCGCGACGGGCGGGATATCTGTCGTGGACCGGATCGGGCTGGCGGTGACGGTCGGCTTCATCGCCGGTCTGGGCATCAACACCGCGCATGAGCTGGGGCACAAGCGTGAGGAGCACGAGCGCTGGCTGGCCAAGATCGCCCTCGCGCAGAGCGCCTACGGGCATTTCGCCGTCGAGCACAACCGTGGTCACCATGTGCGGGTCGCGACGCCGGAAGACCCGGCGAGCAGCCGGGTCGGGGAGTCCTTCTACGGGTTCTGGCCGCGTACCGTCGGTGGCTCCGTGCGCAGTGCGTGGGCCATCGAGCGGCGACGCCTCGGGCTGCGCGGGCGTCGACCCCTGAGGTGGGACAACGATGTCGTCAATGCCTGGGCGATGACGCTGGCGCTGTGGATCGTGATGGTCGTCTGGCTGGGCTGGGCGATCCTGCCGTACCTGGTCATCCAGGCCCTCGTCGGCATCACGCTGCTGGAGGCGGTGAACTACCTCGAGCACTACGGCCTCCTGCGCGAGCGCGTCGGCACCGGGGAGCGCGAGCGGTACGAGCGCGTGGAGCCCCGGCACAGCTGGAACTCGAACAACCTCGCGACGAACGTGCTGCTGTACCACCTGCAGCGTCACAGCGACCACCACGCGTATCCGACCCGTCGCTACCAGGCCCTTCGCGATCACGACGAGGCGCCGGTTCTGCCCACGGGCTACGCCGGGATGATCCTGCTGGCGCTCGTTCCGTGGGCCTGGAGCCGCGTGATGGATGTGCGGGTCCTCGACCACTACGACGGTGACATCACGCGCGCGAACGTGCAGCCGTCCGCGCGATCGCGCGTCCTTGAGAGGTACCCCGTCCCCACGCAGTCACCGAGGCTCGCGGTCGACGTGGCGGTCGGTGCGACGTCGACACTCGCCGAGGCGGCGCACCTGCGCTGCCCGGGGTGCGGCTACCGCTACGACGTCGAGCGCGGTGATCCGCGGGAGGGCCTCATGCCGGGCACCCCGTGGGCCGATGTGCCCGTGGACTGGGTGTGCCCGGACTGCGGCGTGCGCGGGAGGGACGACTTCGTCGCCGAAGCGTGACGCCGTGTCACTCGCAGGCGACCCCGTCGCGATCCCGGTCCATGTGTCTGTTGGCGGCGTACAGCGCGGGTGAGTCGGCGCGACGGATCGGCGTCACGCCGGCCGCACGAGCGGCCGTGCAGTTGGTGTATCGCACGACGTCGCCGGCCACTGCAGCCGTCGGCATCGACGACTGCGGTGCCGGGGGGACGAAGCCCGTGGTGCTCGGGGCAGGCTCGGTGAACGTCCCGTCCTTCGGCAGCCGCTTGTCCGGGCACGCCGACAGGATCCGGCGGATGGCGTCGCGCTCGGCCGTCGTCACCCACAGGTCGTAGCGGCTCTTCACCGCCACCTGCCGCGCCACGTACGCGCATCGGTAGCGCCTGCTCGACGGCAGCCATGTGGCCGCATCACCGTCGCCCTTCTGCCGGTTGGCGCTGGCTGAGACGGCGAGGAGGTTCAGTGGGTCGTTCGCGAACTGCTCGCGCACCGCGAAGTCCAGCTGCTGGGCGCCGGTCGCCCACGCATTGCCCAGCGCGACCACGTGGTCGATGTCGACCACGGACCGGCCCCTGACGAAGGTCAGGGGGCGGCCTGTGTAGGGGTCCGGGTACAGGACACCGGACAGCACCGTGCAGCGGTTCCCCATGACCCGCTCGACGAGGTCGCGCCGCAGGACGTCGTTGCGGGTGTCGCACCCGTTGCGGTCGACGTCCTTCCATGACGAGCCGAACTGGGCGCGGTGGTACCACGTCATGGGCGCGCGGCCCTTGACCGGCAGGGACTCCAGCACCGACAGCGCGGTCGGGGCAGGGTCCGCCATCGCGGGCGACGGCAGTGCCACGGGCACGAGCAGCAGCGCCGCGGCAAGGGCCAGCAGCAGCGCTGCCGACCTGAACGTCCCCCGCACTGCTGTCATCCCTGCCCCCGATTCGCCCACGCCACTATGGCAGAAGCCACACCTAAGGGGTCCTGACGAGATACTGGGTACCTGCCAGGTTGACCAAGGGAGCGGGCATGGCAGCGAAGTCCTCAGGCCCACGCGCGGTGGGCGCGATCCGCGTTATCGCGATCCTGCTCGCCGTCGTCACGGCCCTTTACACCGCGATCGCGCCATCGATCCTGTTCTTCATGTCGATCGGCTCGTACGAGTGCCTCGGCACGTCCTGCGATGCCGCCACCCGCGCCGTCGCGTGGGGCGCACTCATCGCCTATCTCGCGGGAGCGGTCTCCATCATCGGGTGGATCATGCTGGCGGTGCGGCCCGGGAGGGCGCCGGCCGTCGTCGCCATCGTGGCTGCCCTGGTGCTCGTGGTGGCAACCCTCGCGCAGGCGTGGGGGGTCTCGACGCTGTCCGCAGGACGTGCGGCCGGCAGTGCTGCGACCGAACTCGTCGTCACTGCGGCCGAGGCGGCGCAGCGGGCGGTCGAGGAAGTCACCGGCCGGTCGATCAAGGAGGGCGCGGACATGTGGGGTCCGGACATCGAGGTCGCGGACTGCCCCGATGGCGAGACCGGCTTCGTCGCTGTCGTCCGCCTGTACTTCGCGCCCGGTGTGGTGGTCGAGGATCCCGCGCAGGTGCGTGACGTGCTCAGTGCCGCATCCCCGGACCCGGTGCCGCCGTCGACTGCCCTCACCTGGACTGTCGAGTGGCAGGAGGAGGCCGACCGCGGCGTGCTCGAGGTGCGCTCGAACTGCCAGCCGTTGCCCGTGGGGTCCTGATCGGCGTCAGCGGCCGCGTGCGCGTGCGGCGACGTAGTCACTGATCACGTAGTCGCCCAGCCGGTCGACCGACGGGGCGAGGACCTTGCCGCCGTTGCGGCGGGCCATCGCGTCGAGGAACCGCGCGAGCCGCGGCTCATCGCCGAGCCGGAACCACGAGATCCCGACCCGCCTGCGGGTCATGGCGTCCACCTGCTCGACCGTGCTGGCGATGGTCTGCGAGGTCGGCGGCCAGTCGAACCACCAGCCGCCGTCGGGGCTCAGGTGGGCGGTGGGCTCCCCGTCGGTCACCACCATCACGATGCGCTGCGAGCCCGGGTGACGGTCGAGGAAGCGCCCGGCGAGCATCAGGGCGTGCTGCAGGTTGGTGCCCTGGATCTCGCTGGCCTGCAGGTCGGGGATGTCCATCGGATCGATGACGCGGGCGAGGTTCGCGAAGCCGATGACCTGCAGGGCGTCCAGCGGGTACGTCGTCGAGGTCAGTGAGTGGAGGGCGAGGGCCATGGTCTTCGCCGCACTCCACGTGTCGTTTACCACCATCGAGAACGACTGGTCGATCAGCAGGGCCACGGCAGCACGCGTGACAGTCTCGGTCTCTGCGATCTCGAAGTCCTCGGGGCTCAGCATGGTGCTGTCGCCCGTGGCGATCCTGCGTCGCACGGCGTTGTGGACGGTGCGAACGGAGTCGATGGCCTCCTCGTCGCCGAATCGCCACGATCGGTGCGTGCCCGTCGGCTCGCCGGCCGCTCCGGTGCGATGCATGCCATGGTCACCGCGATCGTGCCCGTCGATCTGGTCGAACACCTCGCGCAGGGCTGTGCGCCCGATGCGGCGGATCGCGCGAGGGCTCAGTCGCAGGCTGTCGCCCTCGCCGGTGAGGAATCCCTGATCGGCGAGATCACGCTGCATCTGCTGCAGCGCCTCGAGGTCGTCGCGTGCGCTGCGGCCCAGCGCCCGCTCGAGTGCCTCGGGATCGATCTGGTCGAGGTCGGCGAGGGCGTCGGCGTCCGACAGCTGCGAGGCGAGATCCTCCAGGTCGGCCATCTCGGCGAGCGCCTGCGTGGCATCGGGCAGCCCGAGCGGGGAGTCGCCGCTCAGCGGCGTGCCCCGACGTCGCGAGAGGTCCGGGCGCAGGGCACCGAGGTTGTCCTGCAGGCGGGCCATCTGCTCCTGCAGCCCCATCGACTCGAGCGCCTGGCTCATCGCCTCGGTGAGCTGGGCGCGCTGCTCGGGCGTCATCGACGCGAGCATGCGGTCCATCGCTGCTGATCGGCGGGCGAGGTCGTCGATGAACTCCTCGAGGGTCTCCGGCGCATCCGGGAAGAGGTCTCGGTGCCGATCGATGAAGTCCTCGTAGTCCTGCTGGGTGGCCGTGCCCTCGCGATGGGCCTCGAGCAGGTCGTTCAGGTCCTTCATCATCTCGGCCATGGCGGCCCGCGCCTGCGGGTCGGCGAGGTTCTCCACCGATCGGGTCAGGCCCGCGAACTGCTGATCGATGACGTCGCGACGCAGTCGCTCCTGCATCTGCTCGAAGATCTCGCGCGCCTCGTCCGATCGCCACGGGTAATTCGAGAGCTCCTGCATCGCGCGCGGCACATCGTCCGGGAGGGCATCGAGCATCGCCTCCGCGAAGCGTGCGTCGTCTGACGGGTCCGGGAAGAGCGCACTGCGCTCGGCATCGAGGGCGCGGTCGAGCATCTCGCGCAGGTCCTGCAGCAGCCCATCCATGCTGCCGGAGCGGCTCAGCTCCCGGTGGCGCTGGCGCATCTGGCGCATCAGGTCCGAGAGGCCCCGGCGGCCCTGGCTTCCGGCACGCAGCACATCGCGCAGCGCGTCGCGGATCGACTGCCCGGCAAGGATCCGCTCGCCGATCTCATCGACTGCAGCGGCGGCGTCAGCCCGCTCGGCCAGCGGGTCGGGGCCGCCGCGGAAGGGCCCGTAGCGACCACGTCGGTAGGGCGAGCGTCGGCTCACTCGCCGTCGTCCTCGTCGATCACGACGCTGCTGGCGTAGGTGATCGTGACGCCGTCGTCGTCCTTGTCGATCCGCCGCGTGAGCCACAGGCCCTCGGCCGCGAACTCGATGACCGCGGCCGCGAGTCCTGGCGACTCGTCCATCCCCGGCTCGACGTGCGACACAACGGCGCCGAGGCCCTCCATGGGCCCGAGGGCATCAAGGATCTCGCGGGCGCTGGTGATGTCGGAGGTCTCGAGCACATTGCCGGCATCGAAGTGGGCGACGAGCGCGGTGAGGAACGGGCGGGTGCGCTGGCCGCCGAGCAGCTCACGCCACGCGTCTGCCGTGGCCTGCCGGGCGAGCAGCACGAGGATCTCGTCCTCATTGCCCTCCTCGCCCACGTCGAACTCCACCTTGCCGCGCAGCGAGGGCACGATGTCGACGAGATCGCCGACGCGTGCGACCGGCTCGTCGTCGCCTGTGATCGCTGCCCGGCGCAGGGCGGCGCCGGAGAGCTCCTCGACGCAGGCGATGGAGAAGCGCGCCGAGACTCCGCTTCGCGGATCGATGGCCGGGGAGCTGCGCACGCGGTGCGTGAACCTGGCGACGATGTCGAGCAGGTGGTGGGGCACGACCGCCTGGATCTCCGACTCTTGGGCGATCAGCTCGACCTCCTGCGCGAGGTCGCGCGGGTAGTGCGTGCGGATCTCAGCACCGAAGCGGTCCTTGAGCGGGGTGATGATGCGCCCGCGATTGGTGTAGTCCTCGGGATTCGCGCTGGCCACGACGAGCATGTCGAGCGGCAGGCGCAGGCTGTAGCCTCGGACCTGGATGTCACGCTCCTCGAGCACGTTCAGCAGCGCCACCTGGATGCGCTCCACGAGGTCGGGCAGCTCGTTGATCGCGAAGATCCCGCGGTTGGTGCGCGGCACGAGGCCGAAGTGGATGGTCTCCGGGTCGCCGAGGCTGCGGCCCTCGGCGACCTTGACGGGGTCGATGTCGCCGACGAGGTCGCCGACGGAGGTGTCGGGGGTCGCGAGCTTCTCCCCGTAGCGCTCGCTGCGGTGGCGCCACGCGATCGGCAGGTCGTCCCCGAGCTCCGCGGCGAGGCGGCGGGCGGAGGCGCTGACGGGGGCCGTCGGCTCGTCATTGATCTCACTGCCCGCGACGTAGGGCATCCACTCGTCCAGCAGGCCGATGAGCGAGCGGATGAGCCGCGTCTTGCCCTGACCACGCTCACCGAGAAGGACGAAGTCGTGGCCGGCCAGCAGGGCCCGCTCGACCTGGGGGCCGACGGTGTCCTCGAACCCGATGATCCCGGGCAGCGTGGGCAGGCCGGCGCGCAGGCGGGCCAGGAGGTTCTGCTGCATCTCGGCCTTGACCGTGCGGGAGGTGTAGCCGGAGGCGAGGAGGGCGCCGAGGGTTCGGGGCAGGTCGGCGGGCGGAGTGGGCGCGAAGTGGGTCACCCCCCGACGCTATGCCGACGACGCTGCCGACGCACGGCGATCAGCCGCTACCGTGCGGTCGTGGGCTCCCGGGCGTACGACCTCGTCTGGGGCACCGCCCTGACCTCGACCCGGGTCGTCCACCAGGCCCTCGTGCGCGTCAGCGGCGGTCGGCTGGGCCAGCGCTTCCCGGGCGGTGCGCAGGTCGTGTGGGTCACGACGCTCGGCCGGCGGAGCGGCATCTGGCGGCGGACGCCGCTGCTCGGCGCCCGTGACGGGGACTCGTGGGTCGTGGCCGGGTCCAATGCCGGGCAGGAGCAGGTGCCCGCCTGGGTGCACAACATGCGTGCCCATGACCAAGGCCGGCTCGAGGTCGACGGCGTCGAGAGCGAGGCCGCCTTCGTCGAACTGCATGACCAGGAGCGGGCCGACGCGTATGCCCGGCTGGTGGGGATCTGGAAGTCCTTCGCGATGTACGAGCGGAACGCCCAGCGGGCGATCCCGGTCTTCCGGGTCACCCGGCAGTCCTGACCTTCCGGGTCACCCGGTAGTCCTGACGAGCACGGCCGCGCGCGTTGTGGCCCCCGGGTCAGTGGTCTACCGTCGTACCGTGACCGTGCCCTTCACTCCCGCGCCGCTGCCTGCCGAGGCCCTTGAGGCCGTCCTGCAGCCCCTCGATCGCAGCCGGATGCTGCCACCCGAGGCGTACACCAGCGAGGAGGTCTTCGCCTGGGAGAAGGCGCACCTGTTCTCCGGTTGGCAGTGCATCGGGCGCTCCGACTCGATCCCCGAGCCACGCATGCAGCGTGCAGAGCAGGTCGGCGACACGTCCGTCCTCCTCGTCCGCGGTGAGGACGGTGTCCTGCGCGCCTTCGCCAACACCTGCCGCCACCGCGGCCACGAGCTGCTGCCGTGCTCCAGTGAGGTCTCCGGGCGTGCCATCCGGTGCCCGTACCACTCGTGGACGTTCTCCCTCGAGGGCGAGCTCATCGGGACCCCCGGCTACACCGGCCACCCCGACTTCGACAAGTCGCAGTACCCGCTGCGCTCGCTGGCCGTTCAGGAGTGGCACGGCTGGATCTTCCTCGACCCGTCGGGCGCCGCCGGTCCGCTCGCCGCGCATCTTGACGGGATCGAGCCGCGCGTCGTGAACTACGCACCGGAGGACCTCGTCGTCCAGGGTCGGCACGAGTACGTCGTGCAGGCCAACTGGAAGATCGTGATCGAGAACTACCAGGAGTGCTACCACTGCACGTCCATCCATCCCGAGCTGTGCCAGGTGAGCCCGCCCGACAGCGGCGCCAACATGGACCAGGGATCGGGCGCGTGGGTGGGGGGATGGCTCGACCTGCGTCCGCACGCGGTGACCATGTCGCTCGACGGCCACAGCGACGGCACCTTCATCCCCGGCCTGACCGAGGTCGAGCAGCGGCGGGTCGACTACCTCGCCGTCTTCCCCAACCTGCTGGTGAGCCTGCACCCGGACTACGTCATGACGCACCGCATGGTCCCGCTGTCGGCACGTGAGACGTGGATCGAGTGCCTGTGGGCGTTCCCCCGGGAGGCACTCGACCTGCCCGGCTTCACCCCCGACTACGCCATCGACTTCTGGGACATCACCAACCGGCAGGACTGGAGCGCCTGCGAGTCGGTGCACCGCGGGCTGAGCAGCGGATTCGCGAGCGCCGGTCCGATCGCGCCCCGCGAGGACGGCGTACACCAGTTCGTCTCGATGATCGCGCGCGGCTACCTCGGTCGGCCGCTCGGCGCGGTCCAGCACGCGCTGCCCGCGCAGGGGTGACACCCACGCCGCTGCGGCATCAGGTCGCGAGGGCTCCCGGCGGCAGCAGACTCATCGCGCCCTGCCGGAAGTGCACGGTGGCCTGCTCGCCGGGCCGATGGTGCCCCGCGTGCTCGCTGGGCCGACGGACCACCAGCTCGGCGCCCCCGTCGAGGCCGACGATGACGTCCGTGGTGGGGCCCTGGTAGGTGACGCGGGTGATGACGCCGCGGACCGTCCCGGCCTCCTCGTCGGTGGCCTCGAGCAGCAGTCGCTCCGGCCGGATCACCAGCCGCACGCCTGCTCCCGGCGACACGGTGCCGCGGCAGGTGAGCGACTGGCCCGCCAGCAGGACCTCGGTCCGGCCGTCGCCGACGGCCCCCTTCACCTCGACCTCCAGCACGTTGGCGCTGCCGAGGAAGTCCGCGACGTAGGCGGTGGCCGGGGTGTCGTAGAGGTCGGCGGGAGTGCCCACCTGCTCGATCGCGCCGCCGGCCATGACGGCCATGCGGTCGGACATCGTCAGCGCCTCCTCCTGGTCGTGCGTGACGTAGATGAACGTGATGCCGAGGTCCCCTTGGAGGGACTTGAGCTCCACCTGCAGGGCCTTGCGCAGCTTCGCGTCGAGGGCGCCGAGCGGCTCGTCGAGGAGGAGGACGCGCGGGCCGAGCACGATGGCCCGGGCGAGGGCGACCCGCTGTTGCTGGCCGCCGGACAGCTGGGCGGGCCGACGCCTGGCGTACTGGCCCATGCGCACGAGTTCGAGCGCCTCGGCGACCCGGCGGCGGGCATCGTCCTTGCCGACTCCCTGGTAGCGCAGCCCGAAGGCCACGTTGTCCTCGACGGACATGAAGGGGAACAGGGCGTAGTTCTGGAAGACGGTGTTGACCGGACGGTCATTGGCCGGCACCGCGGAGACGTCCTTGCTGTCGATGAGCACTGCGCCGGACGACGGGGTCTCGAAGCCGGCGACCATCCGCAGGGTAGTCGTCTTGCCGCACCCGGACGGCCCGAGCAGGCTGAAGAACTCCCCGGCGGCGACTGTCAGGTCGATACCGCGCACGGCCTCGACGTCGCCGTAGGACTTGGTGAGCGCGACGAGCTCGACGCTCCCGCCCTTCACCGTGGGCGTCCGTCGTGCCGAGCGTGCAATGGGCCTCCCCGGTCGTGTCGCGAAAAGGGGGTTGCCGTCGGGGCAACAGTGGTTGAGTGTAGGCGGACTCCTACCGGCCCGAGGGAAGTTGAGGCAGCACATGGACCGTCGGCCCCGCCCACCGCTCTCACGTCGCCGCATGCTGCAGGCGTCAGCGCTCGCCCTGCCGGGCGCGTGGGCGCTGGCCTCGTGCGCGCGCGAGCAGCCGCTCGGCGCCCCGGCACCCGCCAGCTCTGCCGCAGGTGCGCCGGCGAGCAGCGCGGCCGCGGCACCGTCGCCGTCCGCGACGCTGCAGATCGCCTCGCCCCAGAACCCTGTCAAGTGGCCCATCAACCCCGGCAACGAGCCGATCGCCTCCGGCCTCGAGCCCGAGGCGAATGCCACGCTGCGCCTCTACAACTTCCCGGACTACCTCGACAAGGCCGTCATCAAGGACTTCACCAAGGAGTACTCGGACTACAACGTCAAGGTGGAGTACTCGACGTTCAACGACTACTCCGAGGCGATGACGAAGATCCGCAGCGGGACGGTGCCGTACGACGTCAGCTTCCTGACGTACACCTACATCGCCAAGCTCGTGTACGGCGATCTCATCCGACCGCTCAACCACGACTACGTCCCGAACATCGAGGACGTCTGGACGGAGTTCCAGAATCCCTGGTACGACCTCGAGTGGCAGTACACGGTGCCGTACGTCATCTACACGACGGGTATCGGCTGGCGTGCCGACCTGATCAGCGAGGACATCGGCGCCCTCGCAAACCCCTACGACGTCTTCTGGGACAGCGCGTACGCCGGCAAGCTCGCCGTGCTCGACGACAACCGCGAGGTCATCGGCATGACCATCCTGCGTGACGGCGGCACCGACGTGAACACCGCCGATCCCGCAGCACTCGAGCTGGCACGCGACGCGATGCTCGAGATGCTCGGCATGACTCAGCCGCGCGTGACGATCACCGGGTACACCGACATCCCCGAGGGGGTGCTGTCCCTGTCGCAGTGCTGGTCCGGCGACATGATCACCGGGCAGTACTACATGCCCGAGGGGCTCGACTCGTCCGTGCTGCGCTACTGGAGCCCGCCCGACGGGCGTGGCCTGATCAACAACGACTTCATGGTCGTGCTGAAAGGGGGCGAGAACCCGGTGCTCGCCCACCACTTCCTCAACTACATGATCGGCAAGGACGTCTCGCTGAAGAACTTCTCGTGGGTCGGCTACCAGCCGCCACTGCGGGCCCTCACGCCCAAGTCGATGGTCGCCGACGGCTACATCCCGAAGAACCTCGCGGGCGCGGTGGTCCAGCCGGAGTGGTTCAAGGTCGGCTACCCGCTGCTGGAGCTGCAGCCGCAGGTGCAGGCGGAGTACGACGCGATCTGGCAGCAGTTCAAAGCCGGGGCGTGACGTGGGGGATCGCTCCACGCGGCTCCTGTGGCCGATCCTCGGGCTGCCCGCCATGGTGTGGATCGCCCTGTTCTTCCTCGTACCCCTGTACGTCGTGCTGTGCGTCGCGTTCGGCACCAGTGACCCGGTGTTCCGCACCGCCATCCCGATCTGGAACCCGCTGGAGTGGCAGTTCGCCCAGGTGCAGGTGGTGTGGGAACGGCTCTTCGGGGCGGACAACTTCTACCTGCCCGTCGTCCTGAGGACGATCGTCTACGTGGTGCTCGCGGTGTGCGGGTGCCTGCTCATCGCCTTCCCGGTCGCGTACTTCACCGCGCGCTTTGCGGGCCGGTTCCGCGGTCTCGTGCTCGCACTGCTCATCGCGCCGTTCATCATCTCGTACATGATGCGCATGCTTGCGTGGATCAACCTGCTCCAGCCGGACGGCCTCGTCAACTCGATCATCACGCTCGGGGGGCTGCTCCCCCTCGAGGTGAACTGGCTGAGCGGCAAGCCGTACGTGGTCGTGATGGGGCTGGTCTACGGGTACATCCCGTACATGCTGCTGCCGCTCTTCGTCGCCCTCGATCGCATCAGCCCCAGCCTGCTCGAGGCCGCACGGGACCTTGGCGCAGGAGGTGTGAGCACCTTCCGTCGCGTGATCCTGCCGATGAGCATCCCGGGGATCGTCGCGGGCACGCTCCTCGTGTCGCTCCCCATGATGGGTGACTACTTCACCTCGGACATGCTGTCCAAGTCGCCCAACACGACGATGATCGGCAACCTGATCAACCTGTCGATCGTCTCGCCCGGGCAGGCCGGCCAGGCGGGTGCGCTGCTGATCCTCGTGCTCCTCGTCCTTCTGGTCCCCATGGTCTGGTACACCCGC
>Ga0129336_10000956_pt1 | contig 17157 bp, 15 predicted proteins | sample CPB6_02_DNA_FD_96878 | JGI IMG/M metagenome (GOLD analysis project Ga0129336, IMG submission 96878) | Freshwater to marine salinity gradient microbial communities from Chesapeake Bay, USA - CPBay_Sum_0.6_0.2_DNA | ecosystem: Environmental > Aquatic > Marine > Coastal | place: USA: Chesapeake... | reverse complement strand
TGGTTAGCTCCTTTGGTTTGATCAAGTTTTGTCTTGCATTTTTTTCTAGCGCTATTGTGACATTGGTACAAGCGCCACAAGCCCTTCATCCCAAGTAATAGCACAGGCAAAGCCTATCAGCCCTGGATGCCAGACTTTCTGGCCTGAATACCTAGGGATGGTGTTCAAAACTCCCGCCATACACGGGTCAGCGGTTGAGGAACAAACCCTGGGATTACACCTATGACCTATAATTTACTGACTAATCAGTCATTAAATTGCAGTGCAGGCGAATTCCGATTCAAACCATCCAAGACCCATACTCCGTCGTAGCCGTCGCAAACAGGCACGACCGGGTGAGCTGCTGGCCGCTGCCCTTGAATTGTTTACGGAAAAAGGCTTTGCGGCCACCCGGGTCGATGAGGTGGCCAGGCGCGCTGGCGTTTCCAAGGGCACGCTTTTCCTTTACTTCCCCTCCAAAGAAGACCTGTTCAAGGCGGTTGTGAGGGAAAACCTGGCTGGCCGTTTTCCGATGTGGAATGCAGAGTTCGAGGCCTATTCGGGTAGCACGCCAGAACTGCTGCGCTTTGCCATGCAGCAGTGGTGGCAAAGGGTAGGCAATACCCCCAGCTCTGGCTTGACCAAACTGGTCATGAGCGAGGCCAGTAATTTTCCGGAACTAGCCGCCTTTTACCAGCAGGAGGTGCTCATTCCGGGCCAGGAACTGATTCGACGAATCCTGAAGCGGGGGGTGGACCGCGGCGAATTCGTGCTGGAAAACCTGGACTATGGTGTTTTTACTGTTCTGGCCCCGATGATTTTTCTCATTACCTGGAAGCACTCGTTTGGAGCCCTTGCGGCCAAGCAACAGACGCTAGCGCCGGAAACCTACCTCGACCTTCAGGTGCAGACCATTTTGCACGGCCTGTGCCGGCCTCAGAACATCCGTTCTGTACCCGTCATAAACCAAACTTCTACACAGAAAGCATTTTCACTATGAAGCGCTCGATGAAATGGGCTCTGGCAGTATTGGTGATTGCCTTGCTCTCAGCAGGCATTTACCGGGTTATGAGCAAGCGCCAAGCCCAGGGACAAAACACTGCAGCCACCGGAAAGCAAAGCGCCCAAAACATGGTTGAGCTCGCCAACAGCGACGTGATAGCCATTCAAGCCACCGAGTTGACCCTGACACAGCCAGTCTCGGGAACCCTGAAGGCGCTCAACTCTGCATTTGTCAAGGTACGCATCGCGGGTGAGCTCCAAGGCCTGAGCGTACGCGAGGGTGACCGAGTGCAGGCGGGGCAATTGCTGGCCCGCATTGACCCGACCGAAATGCAGGCACGTTTGCACCAGTATCAGCAACAGGCAGATGCAGCGCGCGCCCAAGCGGATATTGCCAAGCGCCAGCTTGATGACAACCGTGCTCTGGTAGAACAGGGCTTTATTTCAAAAGCAGCGCTGAGCATCTCGGACAACAATCTACGATCGGCGCAGGCCAATCAGCTGGCTGCTCAGGCCGCTGTGGATGTGGCCCGCAAGGCCTTGGAGGACACCGAGCTGCGTGCCCCCATCGCGGGCATGTTGGCCCAGCGCCTGGCTCAGCCTGGGGAGCGATTGGCTGTGGACACCCGGGTCCTGGAAATTGTGGATCTGAGCAGGCTCGAGGTAGAGGCCAACCTGAGTGCAGCCGAGGCAGTCCAACTGCGGGTTGGCCAGACCGCCAGCCTGGAAATCGAGGGCTTGCCCGACCCGCTGGAAGCCCGGGTTTTACGGATCAGCCCAAGCGTGCAAACCGGTAGCCGGGCGGTGCTGGTCTATCTGGGACTGCAAGCGAGTGCTGGCAATCTGCGCAATGGCTTGTTTGCGCAAGGCCAGATCGTGGTCGGCAAAAGTCATGGCATGGCAGTGCCTGTGAGTGCGGTGCGCACCGACAGGCCGCTGCCCTATGTGCAAACTATCGTTCAGGATCGGATTGTCAATCGCGAAGTGAGCCTGGGGATGCGAGGCGAATCCGGTGGTGAAACCATGGTCCTGGTACAGGGTGTACCGGAAAGCACCCAGGTGGTTCGCGGCCATGTGGGGATCTTGCGCGAAGGCACTGCCGTCCAATTCACCACATCCGGCATGACCGTCACTGGAGCACGCTAGCCTATGTGGTTCACACGCGTCAGTCTGCACAATCCGGTCTTTGCCACCATGATCATGCTGGCCTTTCTGGTGCTGGGCGCTTTTTCCTACCAGCGTCTTCCTATCGATCAGTTTCCGAATATTGATATGCCGGTTGTGGTGATCACTACCGAGTATCCCGGCGCTTCACCAGAAATTGTCGAAACCGAAGTGACCAAGAAGGTCGAAGAAGGCGTCAATTCCATTGCCGGCATCAACGCACTCACCTCTCGCAGCTACGAAGGGGTGTCGGTGGTGATTGTTGAATTTCAGTTGTATGTGAATGGCCGCAAGGCGGCAGACGATGTACGCGAAAAGATCGGCCTCATCCGCCCGACCTTCCGTGATGAAGTCAAGGAACCCCGGGTGCTTCGCTTTGATCCTGCCAATCGTGCCATCTGGTCGCTGGCTGTCTTGCCTGACACAGCGGCTCGGCCTGAACAGCAGGCGTCAAGTCAATCAGGAGCCCCAACGCGTCAGCTCTCAGCCATTGAACTGACCAATTGGGCTGACCAGGTGCTCAAAAAACGCCTGGAGAATGTTCGGGGTGTTGGCCAGGTGAATCTGGTGGGCGGCTCCAAAAGAGAAATCAACATTTACCTCAAACCCCAGGCTCTGGAGGCCTTTGGCATTGCGGCTGAACAGGTTGTTGCCGCAGTCCGTGGCGAGAACCAGAACCTGCCGGTCGGTGCCATCCGCTCCTTGACGCAGGAGCGCATCGTGCAGATCGATGCCCGCATGAAACGGCCGGAAGATTTCCAACACATGATCGTGGCCCGCAAGGGCAATGTGCCGATCCGCCTGGGTCAATTGGCCGATATCCATGACGGCGCCCAGGAGTTGGAAAGCCTTGCCTTGTACAACGGCCAGCGCACCTTGCTTCTGACGGTTCAGAAGGCGCAGGATGAAAACACCATCGGAGTGATCGATGGCCTGAACAAGACCATTGCAGAAATGCGCCCTACCCTGCCCCCAGGAGTTCGGCTCGAACCGGTGACAGATCTTTCTCGCCCGATCCGGGTTGCTGTCAGCAATGTGCGCGGCACGCTGATCGAGGGTGCGGCTCTCACCATCCTGATCGTTTTCCTCTTCCTCAACTCCTGGCGCTCCACCGTCATCACCGGCTTGACCCTGCCGATTGCCTTGATCGGAACTTTTCTATTCATGTACATGTTTGGCTTCACCATCAATATGGTGACCCTGATGGCCCTGTCGCTCTGTGTCGGCCTGCTGATTGACGATGCGATCGTGGTACGGGAAAACATTGTCCGACATGTCCAGATGGGCAAGAGCGCCTATCGCGCTTCCTTGGAGGGCACCCAGGAAATTGGGCTGGCTGTGCTGGCAACCACCTTTTCGATTGTGGCGGTGTTCCTTCCGATTGGTTTCATGGGTGGCATCATCGGCAAGTTTTTCCATGAATTCGGTATCACCATCGTTGCGGCGGTATTGATCTCGATGTTTGTCAGCTTCACCCTCGACCCCATGCTGTCCTCGGTCTGGCATGACCCGAGCATTCACCCCCAGGGGATCAAGCCCAAGCCCAGATCGCTCTACGACAAAACTGTGGGGCGCGTGACCGGCTGGTTTGAATCTGCAACCGACCGCTTGTCCGACATTTATCACGATCTTCTGGAATGGTCCCTGCGGCACAAGCTGGCAACCCTGGGCATGGCCATAGCCATATTTGTCACCAGCCTGATGCTGGTGCCCTTGCTGGGGACAGAATTTGTCCCTAAAGCCGACTTCTCCGAGACCACCATCAATTTCAACACCCCGGTAGGGTCCTCACTGGAAGCCACCGAGGCCAAGGCGCGGCAGGTTGAAGCGATCCTGCATGAACTGCCTGAAGTTCGTTACACCGTATCCACCATCAATACCGGCAGTGCCCAGGGCAAGATCTACGCCAGTGTCTATGTCCGCCTGATTGATCGCAAGGACCGAAAGCGTAATGTGGACCAGATGTCCGCGGTACTGCGCGAGCGCTTGCAGCAGGTGCCGGGCATGACGGTCACCCATGTTGGCTTGCTCGATCCAGTTGGAGGGAACAAGCAGATCGAATTTTCTCTTCAAGGCAGTGACCTCCAGGAACTCGAACGCCTTTCCCAGATCGTGCTTCAGAAGATTCGCCCCATTCCTGGTCTGGTGGACCTGGATTCCAGCCTCAAGCCCGACAAGCCGACGATTGACCTTCGCGTGCGCCGAGAAGCCGCTTCCGATCTGGGCTTCAATGTGACCCAAATTGCCAGCTCCCTGCGTACCCTGGTCGCTGGAGAAACCGTAGGCAACTGGCGCGCCCCCGATGACCAGACCTATGATGTCAAAGTCCGTCTTGCCCCAGCGGCGCGCAATGCATCCGAGGATCTGGAGCGTCTGCCCTTTGTGGCTGGTACTCAGCCCGATGGCAGCTCCCGCGTGGTTCGCCTGAACCAGCTCGCCGATATCATTGAATCCACCGGGCCTAATCAGATCAACCGACGCGATCTCTCAAGGGAAGTCGCGGTCAATGCCAACACATTCGGCCGTTCGATGGGTGAAGTTTCCGCGGACATCCGCCGTGCACTGGATGACATGGTGTTTCCCCCCGGCTATCGCTACCAATTTGGCGGCTCGACCAAGAACATGACCGAATCCATTGGCTATGCCATGTCAGCACTGATGCTTGCGGTCATTTTCATCTACATGATATTGGCCAGTCAGTTCAAAAGCTTCCTCCAACCCTTGGCCTTGATGACCTCCTTGCCGCTGACCTTGATCGGCGTTGTCCTGATGCTGATGATGTTTGGCTCGGCACTTTCACTTTTTTCCATGATCGGCGTCGTGATGTTGATGGGCCTGGTCACCAAAAATGCCATTCTGCTGGTGGACTTCGCGATCCGAGCCCGGCAGGACCAGGTGGATGAACAAGGCCGTTCCATTGTCGGATTGGACCGCAATGCCGCCCTGTTGTTGGCTGCCCGTGTTCGCCTGCGCCCAATCATGATGACCACCTTGGCCATGATCTTCGGCATGGTTCCTCTGGCATTCGCCCTGACCGAGGGATCAGAACAACGTGCTCCGATGGGTCAAGCAGTCATTGGCGGGGTGATCACCTCCTCCTTGTTGACCCTGGTGGTGGTGCCTGTGGTCTACTGCTACCTGGACGATCTGGCGCAATGGTTTCGCCGCAAGCTGGCTGCGTCGGCATAAGGCCTCTGTACAATTTTGCAACATCGTCTAAAATACCCCATGGAGTATAAAATGAACCTCGAGCAAGCCCGCTTCAACATGATTCAGCAGCAGATCCGGCCCTGGGATGTGTTGAATGGTGAACTGCTCGAATTGCTGACCTTGGTAAGGCGCGAAGAATTTGTGCCTGCATCGCACAAAGCGCTGGCCTTTGCCGACATAGAAATTCCCTTGCGCAACCCCACTGATGCCGCTTTGCGGCTGGGTCAATGCATGCTGGCGCCTAAAGTTGAGGCGCGTCTGGTGCAGGACGCCGCCGTTCAAAAGCACGAAAAAGTGCTGGAAATTGGCACTGGCTCGGGTTATGTGGCCGCTTTGTTGGCCCATCTGTCCCAGCGGGTGATCACACTGGAAATTGAACCCGAGCTGGTCGCCGTGGCCCGTTCAAACTTGCAAAAGGCAGGCATCCTCAATGCCGAGGTGCGCCTGGCTGATGGCTCCAAGGGCGTCCCGCTGGAAGCCCCTTTTGATGTGATCCTTCTCAGTGGATCTGTGGCTGAAATTCCCGATAAATTGCTGGAATCCCTCAAGCCAGGTGGGCGTCTGGTAGCCATTGTGGGTGAGGAGCCGATCATGCGAGCCACTACCGTCACACGTACCGCGGGCCAAGGCTACAGCAGCAATCAGGGCTGGGATACTGTGGCGCCCCGATTGCAAAATTTTCCTGAGCATTCGCGCTTTAATTTTTAACACTGCATGTGCACGTCATGATTGAACAAGTACACCCGGGAGATCTCCAGAACTGGATGGAAAAAGTGCGCGCATTCGGCCAGCCCATCGTGCTCGATGTGCGCGAACCCAATGAACTGGAACGCGCCAGTGTCAAGGCCGATGGCTTCGAACTGGTCCACATTCCCATGGGCGTGATCCCGCCCCGCCTGGGCGAACTCGACCCTTCACGCCCAGTAGCCTGCTTGTGCCATCATGGCGCTCGCAGCATGCGGGTTGCTGCCTTTCTGGAGTACCAGGGTTTCCAGCATATTGCCAACATCTCCGGTGGCATCAATGCATGGTCCAACCAGCTTGATCCGACCGTGCCCCGCTATTGAGCTCGAAAAAATCATGAAACAACAACTTCTCTCCTCCTTGGCTCTGGCCGCCTTGACCGTTTTGTCTATGTCCGCCCGAGCACAAAGCCTGTCGGACCTGTACGACGCCGCGCGTCAATATGACGCCGCCTACCAATCTGCCAAGTCCCAATACCAGGCCACCATGGCTGTGTCCGAGGAAGCTGACCAGCAAATACTACCCACGGTAAATTTATCAGTCACTGGTTCAAATGGACAGGTCAACGTCATCGAATCCAGTCCCAACAGGAGCTACACCAACCAGGGCATCTCGATGAGCGCTTCTCAGCCCTTGTACCGCCCCGGAAATATCGCCACGTACCGACAAGGCAAAAAGCAGATCGACGTAGCGCAAGCGGCCATCCAGACCGCTGAACAAGACCTGATAGTCCGTACCAGCCAGGCTTATTTCGATGTCCTGAACGCGCAAGACACCCTGACCTTTGTGCAAGCCCAGAAAACTGCAGTGGCCGAACAGTTGGCCTCGGCCAAGCGCAATTTTGAGGTAGGTACTGCCACCATCACCGATACGCGTGAAGCGCAGGCCAGGTTTGATCTGGTAGTTGCGCAGGAAATTGCCGCTGAAAATGATTTGCGCGTCAAAAACCTGGCTCTCAATCAATTAGTGGGGCGATCCAATACCACCCCAAAACCTCTGGCATCAATAGATTTGCCCAATTTGCTGCCTGATAACGTCAATACTTGGATTCAGCAAGCACTGGATGGCCATCCTAGCCTGAAGCAACTCAAAGCCACAGCAGAAATCGCTCGCCTGGAAGTCGAAAAAGCCAAAGCAGGCCACAAGCCGACCCTGGATATGACTGCCAGCTATGGGTATACCGAAAATATCAATGGAACTGCCATATCTGCAAGCACCTCCAAATCAGCGGTCGGAGTTGTTGGCCTCAGTTTCAACCTGCCCCTGTTCTCAGGTTTCTACACCCAAAACAGGATCAAGGAAACCTTGGCTTTGGCCGAGAAAGCCAGTTCAGATCTGGAGGCTGCGCAGCGCAATATTTCCCAAGCCACCCGCGCGGCATTTTTTGGCGTGCTATCCGGTCTGGGTCAGGTCAAGGCCTTGCAGGCTGCCGAGACTTCCAGCCAAAGCGCACTGGACGCCAACAAGCTGGGCTACCAGGTCGGCGTGCGTATCAACATCGATGTACTCAACTCCCAGAGCCAGCTCTTCCAGACCAAGCGTGACCTGGCCAAGGCGCGCTACGATGTGCTGGTCGGTGGCCTCAAGCTGCGACAGGCCAACGGTTCACTCAAAGCCGAAGACTTGCAATCGGTCAACACCCTGTTGGCCAAGTAAGCATTTCCACGATGGCCGCTGCGGTGCGATCAGCAGCACCCCGGTGAGCCTGGGCGAACCGGCTGGCTGATTCGGCCATCTTGGCGCAGCGGCTTGGATCGGCCAACAAATCCAGCCCCTCGGCCAGGGCCAGTTCCAGGCTCTCAAGACGCAAGGCAGCACCTGCTTGCTGCGCCAGTTCGGCAACCTCACTGAAATTGAAAGTGTGCGGCCCCATCAGGATCGGACAAGCGCAGGCCGCTGCTTCAATCAGATTTTGCCCCCCCAGCGGGGCAAAACTTCCACCCAGCAAGGCGGCATGACTCAAACCGTAATAGGTAGCCATTTCGCCCAGCGTATTGCCCAGCCAGACATCGGCTGGCTGAGGACCGGTGGCGCCCCATTCGCTGCGCCGGGACACAGTAAATCCAAGTGCCTGGACTGCATCGGCCACGGCTTCAAAGCGCTGCGGGTGACGCGGAACAAGCAACCATTGCACCGACTGCGCAGCATCCCAACGCGCACGCAGGCAGCGCAGAAAATCCGCCTCCTCCCCTTCCCGGGAGCTGGCAAACACCATCACCGGCTTGGACTGCGCAGCGCACCATGCGCGGCCTCTGGCCAACTGGTCCTGGTCAATCTGGGCATCGAATTTGAGATTGCCAAACACTCCCTGCACTGGGGCCCCCAGGGCACGCAGACGCTCGGCATCATCGGTGTTCTGTGCCCAAACAGCATGCAGGCTTCGGTACGCTGGTTTTGCCAGGCATCCCAGCCACAGGGCGCTCTTGAGAGACTTCTCGCTCAATCTTGCATTGGCCAGCAGCAAGGGCACGCCAGAACTTGAGCACTGTGCCGCAAGATTGGGCCATACCTCGGTTTCCAGCAAAATTCCAATGCGCGGGCGGAAATGAGCCAGGAACCGCGACACCGCATCTGGGGTGTCCCAAGGCTGCCAGACCTGCGCTTCAGATGCCAATACCAGGCGCGCACCCTCGGCACGGCCAGTGGCAGTGCCATGGGTCAGCAGTAGACGCATGCCAGGTAGTCGAGAACGCAATCGCGACAACAGCTCCGCCGCGGCACGAGTCTCACCCAGCGAAACAGCATGCAGCCAGATTGTCTTGCCATCGTCAGGCCAGGGCGAATCGGTGTAACGACCAAAACGTTCCTCGACAGCCAGTAAATAGCCGGGCTCCTGATCGCCGCGACGAGCCAGCTTGCGCCGCAACAAGGGTTGGAGGCATCGCATCAACCAGGAATAAAGCCCCAAGATCACGATTTGGCAACCTCCAGCCAGGCCTGCCAAACCATCTCCACGCTGGGTGCCGGACTGGCAAAGACGCTTTGCTGGTGAGCGCGCCCCAGTGGGCCGGTGCGCCAGGCAGTGTCGATGTTGTAGATCTGCACATGCGGCAAGTCCAGCGCAACTGCAATATGGCTGAGGCCGCTGTCCACTCCAATCACCCCCGCACAGTCAGCCATGGCGTCGATGAGCGCATCTAATTGCAGACGCGCCCAGGCCCGAGCGTTGGGCAAAACCGCTTCGAAAGTACGGCTGCTTTTTTCTTCTGCATCGCTGCCATGCGGAAAGGCGACATCGAACCCGGCATTGTCCAGCAGTCTGGCCAACTCGATCCAGTGGCTGTCAGGCCACTGCTTGTCCGGGCGGGACGTACCATGTACCAGAGCCACACAGGGACGTTTCGTCGCACCCAGGGCACTGCCCGCAGGCTCAAGCCCATAGCGCTCTTCACTGGAGAGTTCATAGCCCAGCGCACGCGCGCATAATTCCCGCCCGCGATGGACTGCATGCACATGCCAGGGCATGGGAAGTGCCACATCCGCCACCCATCGGGTGGGAAGCTCATAGCTCGAGCCCTCGGTACGGTTGGCCATGGCGAAACGTTTTGCACCCGGTGCCAGTCGGGCCATCCATGCTACCCATGCCGATTTACTCAGGCCTTGCAAATCAATCACTGCGTCATAGGGCTCACGGTACAACTCGTTTTTGAATGTCTTCCATTCCAGTCGGGCGACAGCCTTCAAGGGAGCATTGCGCCAGCGGCGCAGATTGAAGGCAATCACCCGGTCGATGCCGGCACAGCGGTTTAACAGAGGGGCGAAGCCAGTTTCGATCACCCAATCAATCTGGGTGGAGGGCAAGGCTCGTCGGATGTCCTGAACCACCGGCAGGGTGTGGACCACATCACCCAGGGAGGACAACTTGACCAGCAGAACTCTCAAAAAAACCCTCAGTGCGCTGCCTGCTCAAAGGCCGCGTCAGGCTTGACCGATCGCAACAGGGTCAACATCTCGCCTTCAATTCGGTGCAGGGCACCAGCAGTATGACCTTCAAACCGCAGCACCAGAACCGGTGTTGTATTGGAGGCGCGGATCAAGCCGAAACCATCCGGCCAATCAACACGCAGACCGTCGATGGTGTTGACCTGGGCCGGCGCGGCAAAAGTAGCCACACGTTGTAGCTCGGCGACCAGCTTGTGAGGCTCACCTTCGGCGCACTTCACATTCAATTCGGGAGTGGAGAAGCTACCCGGCAAGGCATGCAAGGCCGCGCTGGCATTGGGGGCATGGCTCAGAATTTCCAGAAGACGTGCAGCGGCATAGGTGCCATCATCGAACCCGAACCAACGCTCCTTGAAGAAGATATGCCCGCTCATTTCCCCACCCAGTGGCGAGTCGATCTCTTTCATTTTTGCCTTGATCAGAGAGTGGCCGGTTTTGTACATCAGCGCACGACCTCCAGCCGCCTCGATCGCCGGGGCCAAGCGCTGTGAGCACTTCACATCAAAGACGATGGTGCCACCAGGCACGCGGCTGAGCACATCCCGTGCGAACAGCATGATTTGACGGTCAGGAAAAATATTCTGTCCATCGGGTGTCACCACACCCAGGCGGTCACCATCGCCGTCAAATGCCAGTCCAAGTTCAGCGTCACCGGCTTGCAAAGCGGCAATCACATCGCGCAGGTTCTCCGGCTTGCTGGGGTCAGGATGGTGGTTGGGAAAACGGCCGTCCACCTCGCTGTACAACTCGCGCACCTCACAGCCCAATGCGCGCAGGATGGCAGGCGCGGAGGCGCCGGCCACGCCATTGCCGGAATCCACCACAATCCGCATGGGTCGCGCCAGCCGGATCCCGCCAACAATGCGATCGCGGTAGGCTGGATACACATCGGTCTGTCGGGTCTTTCCTCCAGGGCGCAGCTCCCAGCTTTCAGCTTCCATGGTCTGGCGCAAGGACTGGATCTCCTCACCATAAATGGCTCGCCCGTCCAGCACCATCTTGAAGCCGTTGTAATCTGCAGGGTTGTGACTGCCCGTGACCTGAATACCACTGGCGCAAAGGGTATGTGCAGCGAAATAGAGCATGGGCGTAGTGACCATGCCGACATCGATGACTTCGATTCCTGTGGCATTCAGCCCACGAATCAATGCAGCACTGAGGACAGGTCCGCTCAGTCGCCCATCACGCCCCACCGCCACCACAGTTTGGCCAGCGCGCCGCGCCGCGGTGCCAAAAGCACGGCCCAGCCCTTCGGCAACAGCCTCATTCAGGGTGCCTGGGACGACGCCACGAATGTCATAGGCCTTGAAGATGGAGGGATCAACTTGCATGGTAGGGATTTGCCTGGGACAAGTTATTGTGAACAGATTGTAGGTCGAGCAGCCAGCCCGGTATCATGGCTTGCCCGATATTGCACCACCTGGTTTATGCAGACGAAAGAATCCGACCTGGTCAAGACCCATTGGCAAAGTCCCCTGGGGCGGCTCGATCTGGCCAGTAGCCCTCAGGGCTTGGTGGGAGTGTGGTTCGAAGGTGCCGCCCATCGTCCCAATATGACGGATTGGCCTGTTGCCAAAAGCCCCTGGTTTGACCAGGCGACCGAGGGCTTGGCAGCCTATTTTTCAGGCCAGGCTGTCCAATTCAAGCTGCCCCTGGATATGTCCTTTGGCACCCCCTTCCAGCTGACTGTTTGGCGAGCGCTTCTGGGTTTGCAGTACGGGCAGACCCTCAGCTATGGCGTGTTGAGCCAGCATATTGGACAGCCGCGCGCGGTGCGTGCTGTGGCAGCGGCGATCGGCCGAAATCCATTGAGCATCATCGTGCCCTGCCATCGGGTGGTCGGAGCTGATGGCTCCTTGACGGGTTATGCAGGAGGATTGGCGCGCAAAGCCTCCTTGCTTCGGCTGGAGGGAGCAATTCCCCCTGTCGCCTGAATAACAGGTGGGCTTGGCGATGCAGCTTTAGGGGCGAATGACATCCGCCCCTTTCGGGGGCTTGAACCGGAATGTTTCCTCCGCCAAACGCGGGTTGATCTCGATATTGGCAAAGCGTATGACCGAGCGCTGGCCGAAATTGTCCTGAATGTCCAGGACAGAGAGTTCGGTGCCCTGATCCCCCTGTCGAAAACCAAGCCGGATAGCATTCAACTGACCATCGCGCGCCCTGGGTGTGGCCAACAACCATCGCAATCCCTCGCTATCGGGAGCGGTTGCAAGGGTGAACTCGGCCTGGAGCGCGCGGAGGTCTGGGGCGGCGGCAATCAATGCGGCTGGAGTAGACCCCAATGCCACTGACTGGGGACGGGCTGTCACCTGGTTGAGGTCGACGTCGTACAGCCAGAGGGTTTGGCCATCGGCCACGATGCTTTGGGGGAAGGGTTTTTTGTAATCAAAACGAAATCGGTTGGGGCGTAAAAACTGAAAACTGCCACTGGAGGTTTTGCTGCGAGCTGCGTGTCCATCGCGCGCCGGACTGGAAACCACCTGGACAAAATCGGCGCGCCCGCTGGAAGCCGATTTGACAAAATTCTCCAGACTTTGCAGGCCGTCAGCACAGCTCACGAATGAGGTGGCTGCCAGCAGCAACCCACAAGCTATAGATTTCACGATTTCTCAGCCCTGGCTGGAACCAGGATCTCTCGCTGTCCACTGGAACTCATGGCGCTCACCAGGCCCGCCTTTTCCATGTCTTCCACCAGGCGAGCGGCGCGGTTGTAGCCTATCTTCAAGTGCCGCTGTACTAAGGAAATGCTGGCTTTGCGGTTTTTCAGGACAATTTCGACCGCCTGGTCGTACATCGGGTCTTTCTCGGCACTGGCGCCGCCCTCTCCCAGGGCAGCTTCATCGCCGTCAGCGCTACCGCCCTCCAGCACTCCCTCCAGGTAATCGGCTTGACCGTGGCTCTTGAGATAGTTCACCACCCGGTGCACTTCTTCATCGCTGACAAAAGCACCGTGAACGCGAACCGGCAATCCAGTGCCACTGGCCAGATAAAGCATGTCGCCCATTCCGAGCAAGGCCTCCGCACCCATCTGGTCAAGAATGGTACGACTGTCAATTTTGCTGCTGACCTGAAAGGCAATCCGGGTAGGAATATTGGCCTTGATCAGGCCAGTGATCACATCCACGCTAGGGCGTTGGGTCGCGAGAATCAGGTGAATGCCAGCCGCTCGGGCCTTCTGTGCCAGGCGAGCGATGAGTTCCTCGATTTTCTTACCCACCACCATCATCAGGTCTGCCAGCTCATCGATGACCACCACAATATGGGGCAAGCGATTCAAGGGCTCCGGATTGTCCGGCGTCAGGCTAAAGGGATTTCCAATGAACTCCTCACGTGTACGGGCGTCATCGATCTTGCTGTTGTAGCCAGCCAGGTTCCGTACCCCAAGACGGCTCATCAGCTTGTAACGCCGCTCCATTTCGGCCACACACCAGTTCAAGCCGTGGGCCGCCTGCTTCATGTCGGTCACTACCGGCGCCAACAAATGCGGGATGCCTTCGTACACTGACATCTCCAGCATCTTGGGATCGATCATCAACAGGCGCACATCGCGCGCTTCGGCCTTGTAGAGCAGCGACAGAATCATGGCGTTGATGCCGACTGATTTGCCAGAGCCGGTAGTTCCTGCCACCAGGACATGCGGCATCTTGGCCAGGTCCACAACCACCGGGTTACCCACAATGTCTTTGCCCAGGCCAAGGGTCAGTAGAGAACGGGCCTCGTTATAGGCCTGAGAACCCAGGATTTCAGCGAGTCGGATGGACTGACGTTTCGCATTAGGCAGTTCCAGCGCCATGTAATTTTTTCCCGGGATGGTTTCCACCACCCGAATGGAAACCAGACTGAGGGAACGGGCCAAGTCTTTGGCCAGGTTGACAATTTGTGCGCCCTTGACACCAGTGGCTGGTTCGATCTCGTAGCGCGTGATCACCGGGCCTGGTTGAGCCAGAACGACCCGAACCTCAACACCGAAGTCACGCAATTTTTTCTCAATCAGCCGGCTGGTCATCTCCAGGGTGTCAGCCGACACGCCCTCCAGCCGCGTCTGTGAACCGTCAAGCAGGTCCACCTGCGGCAACTTGGAATCGGGCAGTTCACTGAAAAGGGGCTTTTGACGTTCTTTGGCAACACGCTCGCTTTGGGGTACCTCGAGCAATACTGGCTCAATGAAAACCGGCATTGGCTGATGTTCAATAATCTCTTCACGCTGCTCGGAAACCACTTCCTCGCGCTCCCGCGCCGCTTGCTGGCCCAAGGCTACGTCTTCAGCGATTTCCCGTCGTTCTCGGCGTGAGACCATCATTGCGTCAATGGCTGAGCCGATTCTTTCAGCCAGTTGTCCCCACGAAAACCGAAATACCAGCGCCATGCCCACCAGCAACAGGCCAATCCCCACCAGGGTCGAGCCAGCAAAACCAAGCCAACGTGTGCCCAGTTCACCCAGCCAGATACCAAGAGCACCCCCGCTAGGCCCTGGCAATTGAGTGTCCAGCCGATGGAAACGCGACCATTCGATCACTGAGCTGGCCACCAGCAATACACACAAGCCCAGCCAAAAACCGCTACGGCTTTGGGCCAGACGATGGGCCCAGGGCAAGGTGTTCGAGCTGGCAAGCTCAATTTCTGGACCCCGCATCCACTTCATCAGGCTCAACAGCCAAGCTCGAAGACCCGCCGCCCAGCACCACCAGATCGAATAACCCAATAAGAAATAGCTGATGTCGGCAACCCAGGCACCCAGGCGTCCTCCCCGGTTTTGGATCACAGCACCCGCCCCTGAAGTTGACCAGGCTGCATCTTGCGTTGTGTAGCTGCTCAGGGCCAATAGCCAGAAGCCCAGTACGACCAGCCCCAGCACGAGTACAAATTCAGTGGCATATCGTCCCCATCCAGGGCGACCCGCCATGCTGTCCTTGGACTGTTGGTCCTTGAAGGTATTGAGTGAATAGGTCATCAGCAAAAATGAGTCTTATTTTGCGTCATTGATTTCGCGGTGTCAGAGGCCTTGCCTCCAAGGCTGTGTCCGGGGATGAGAAATCATTCATACAATGTTGGTCTGTTTGATTCAATGCCACCTGATGCTGTGTTCTGCCCGGCTCACACTTGCAGTGGGTCAGAATCAAACCCGCATTCTTTGCTGATTTTCCAAGGGTATTTTTTAGAATGTCTCAGAACAAACACGCCAAAGTCCTCATTCTAGGCTCCGGACCAGCCGGCTACACCGCAGCCATCTATGCAGCACGCGCCAACTTGAATCCTGTCCTGATCACCGGCATTGCGCAGGGCGGTCAGCTGATGACCACCACCGATGTGGACAACTGGCCAGCCGATGTGGATGGCGTTCAAGGGCCTGACCTGATGCAACGCTTTCAGGCACATGCCGAGCGCTTCAAAGCTGAGCTCTTGTTTGATCATATCAACCGGGTTGACCTCAGCCGCCGACCCTACACCCTGACCGGGGACAGCGGGAGCTATACCTGCGATGCGCTGATCATTGCCACTGGCGCTTCGGCCAAGTATCTGGGCTTGCCTTCTGAGGAGGCCTTCATGGGTCGAGGTGTTTCCGGATGCGCCACCTGCGATGGATTTTTCTATCGCGAACAGATTTGCTGTGTGGTCGGCGGGGGGAATACTGCTGTTGAAGAGGCGCTCTACCTCTCAAATATTGCAAGTAAGGTTTACCTGATCCATCGCCGGGACAAATTCAAGGCAGAACCCATCATGGTCGACAAACTGATGGACAAAGTTGCCGCTGGAAAAATCGAACTGAAGACTTTCAAGACCCTGGATGAGGTTTTAGGGGATGCCACTGGCGTCACCGGTGTGCGCCTGAAAAGCACCAAGGATGGACAGACCGAGGATCTGGAGCTCAAGGGCTGCTTTATTGCAATTGGTCACTCGCCCAACACCGACATCTTCCAAGGCCAGTTGGAAATGGAGGGTGGCTACATCATCACCAAGGCTGGGCGCAATGGCTTTGCCACCCAGACCTCTGTGCCTGGAGTTTTTGCCGCAGGCGATGTGCAGGACCATGTTTATCGCCAGGCCATCACCAGCGCGGGCACCGGTTGCATGGCCGCCCTGGATGCCCAGCGTTTTTTGGAACAGGAAGGCTAGGGATGGAGTTCAAAACTCGCGCCGTGCGCGGCGCTGCTTTTGCGGGTTGAGCCGCAAGACGTAAAACCCAAGGCAAGCCTGGACGGCTTGACCGCCCAGCCGGCAGGGGGCTAGGCCTCAGACAACTCGGCTATAATGCTTGGCTTTGCTGGGATTAGCCGGCAAGCTCTGGGCTACCGCCACCCTGATGGCGAGGTGAGGCAGGTTACCTGCGGCTGTCCTTCCAGGATAGTCGGACACGGCGACCGCTGTATTTGAAGAAAGCGATGATCTCTCATGGCACGCGTGTGTGAAGTGACGGGCAAAGGCCCAATGGTGGGGAACAATGTTTCCCACGCCAACAACAAAACCAAACGCCGGTTCCTGCCGAACCTGCAGTACCGCCGGTTCTGGGTTGAATCGGAAAACCGTTGGGTTCGACTGCGCGTCTCCAGCGCAGCCCTGCGTTTGATCGACAAAAATGGCATCGACTCTGTGCTCGCCGATCTGCGCGCGCATGGTCAAGCTTAATCACTGAAGGAGTTGCATCATGGCCACTAAAGGCGGACGCGAAAAAATCAAGCTGGAGTCATCGGCCGGAACCGGTCATTTCTACACCACCAGCAAGAACAAGAAGACCATGCCCGAAAAAATGTCGATCATGAAGTTCGACCCCAAAGCTCGCAAGCATGTGGAATACAAGGAAATCAAGCTGAAGTAATCTTCGCGCTTGCCCTGACGGAGCCGGCGTAAAAGGCTCTGCGCAGGTCAGTCAAACCAAGAAAGCCCCGCCCTGGCGGGGCTTTCTTCTTGATTTCTGAGCTACTCAACGCGCCAGCCATCAGTGCCCAGCCTGGCTGCCCGTTGATTCTGGCGGTATGCCAGGTCGAGTGCCGGGTCAACAGGTACCATGATGGTGCTGGTATTGGTATCAGCCAACCCCCATGGGGCCACCCAATTGGCAGGCTGGAAAAAACAGTCAGGCATGCTGGGTTTACGTGCCCTGTTTCTTGGCGCCTC
>Ga0129336_10000952_pt1 | contig 17198 bp, 16 predicted proteins | sample CPB6_02_DNA_FD_96878 | JGI IMG/M metagenome (GOLD analysis project Ga0129336, IMG submission 96878) | Freshwater to marine salinity gradient microbial communities from Chesapeake Bay, USA - CPBay_Sum_0.6_0.2_DNA | ecosystem: Environmental > Aquatic > Marine > Coastal | place: USA: Chesapeake... | reverse complement strand
TTAAGATGGGCGGTAACCTTACTTCTTGTTGGAGACGTCGCATAGCCCGGTCTAGTGCGCCTCACTGCTAATGAGGTTAACCCCTAAAGGGTTTCGGAGGTTCAAATCCTCTCGTCTCCGCCAGATTGGGTATGTGCACCTTAGTTTTTCTAATCGGCAATTTTTATATATTTGTTTTTCTAAATTTAACACTCAATTATCTTATTAGATTGATAAACAATTTTAGCCTGCGCCACAGCACCGCACACTATTGGAATACTCTTTCAAGTAATATTTCTAGGTGTATCTTTCTCAAGAGAAGTACTAAGTTAGATCTGAGCAATTGAAATTTTTTGATTTGATCTGAGCATTTATAAAAACACTCATGAATTCTTGAGGGTCAAGAAGAAAGCCAGGTAGATTTGAAAAGTGATCATCAAATTTTACAAATCTTGTGACTCTTTAACTCAATACAATGTATAGAGACTTAAGTAAACTCTTAATCATGTTTAATGGTTAAAACAATCATTGCGATCTATTCACATTAAAAGTGAATGAGTAGAAAACCTAAATTCACTCAGTAACTGGTATTAAAGTCAGGAATTGAGCAAGTATTGGTTTCCTCAGATTGATAGCAGCTAACTCAAAATTTGTTCAATTTTTCAAGTATAGACAATAAGGCTTTTCCCTACCCTTCAACATACAAGCACAATAGGGGAATGAGCGATAAACTAATCTTATGGATCTTATGCAAATAGAAAAGTATCGAAGATGTTTAAAATGTGGTCTGCCCGAAACCTATGAGACGATTGAATACAACAAAGATGGAATCTGTAATATTTGTATTTCTAGTGAATATAAGTCAGAGAAAGTGGACTGGAGTGAAAGAAAGAAACTTCTCGATTCACTAATTGAAAAATACAGAGGTAAGTACTCTTATGATTGCATAATTCCTTTTTCTGGCGGCAAGGACAGTACATACACTTTGCTGTATTTAATGCGTGAATATGGTATTAAACCACTAGTGGTGAGGTTTAATCATGGTTTCTATAGAGATACGATATTGAACAATTCTACAAAGACCCTTAAGAAGTTAGGAGCCGACTTTATTGAATTCACACCTAACTGGAAAATTGTTAAGCGGTTAATGCTTGAGTCATTTCAGCGGAAAACTGATTTTTGTTGGCATTGTCATACCGGTATTTACTCTTACCCGTTACGAATAGCAATACTTTATCAAGTACCATTAGTTTTTTGGGGCGAACCTCAGTCAGAGATCACTGCATATTACGATTATTTAAATGATGAAGTTGAATTTGAAGATGATAGAAAGTTTAACAAACTTCGCACATTAGGTATCACGGCAGAAGATATGTTTAATATGCTTAATACCGAAGCCAATCCAATTGATATACGAGATCTAGCACCATACACCTTTCCTGATGTAGCAGAATTGCGAAAACTTAAATATTGCTCTGTCCCACTTGGGAGTTTTATACCCTGGGATTACAAAAGCAACACTCAAGCAATCAAAGATGAGCTAGCTTGGCAATCAGACGATTTAGAAGGTGTTCCAGAATCAATTAACCCTCAAGGTGAAAAGATTGAATGTTTTATGCAAGGAACACGTGACTACGTAAAATTCCTAAAGCGAGGGTATGGGAGAGTTGCACAAATAAGTGCATTTGATGCACGCGCCGGAGTAATTAGCCAGGAGGAGGCAATAAGGAGAGGCTCTGAGCTTGATGGAAGGCGTCCCAAATCGCTGGATCTTTTTTTGGAGTATGTGGGTCTAAACGAAAAGGAGTTCTATGAACTCATTAAGGGTACCGTTGTTCCTCCAACCGAATTCCCTCCAGTTGCGCGAGGAGAATCTGAAAAACTTTGGGACTTCGAATCATGGTATAGGGAAACCTAATTGTGATAGCAGTCATAGATTACCAATTGAATAATTTAAAATCCTTGACATCAGCTTTATCAAGTTTGGAAATTGAATTTGAAGTTATTTCTAACCCGGAATCTCTAGCAGATTTTCAAAGCGTAATTCTTCCAGGTGTTGGAGCATTTTCTGCTGGAATGAATAAACTTGTTTGCAAAGGGTGGGATAGGGCACTCATTCAATCAGCACAGAATGGCGCAAAGATAATGGGAATTTGTCTGGGGATGCAACTCTTATTTGAAACTAGTAACGAGTTTGAACCTACAAATGGTTTAAAAATTTTGAAGGGGACAGTAAATGCATTTATTCCAAAAAAATTTCTCCCTGTGCCACATATGGGCTGGAATGATTTAAGGATTAGAAGACCTCACCAAATCCTTAATAATATTCGAGATGGTGTTGACATGTACTTCGTCCACTCATATTATGTGAAACCAATTAATTCTTCAATTATTTTGGCAGAAACAGAGTATGGGAACCACTTCCCTTCAATTGTGCTTAATGAAAATATTCTTGGAGTACAATTTCATCCAGAAAAGAGCTATCCTGCTGGGATGCATTTGCTGAAAAATTTCGCAAATTGGATATAGTGTGCTGAAAAAGCGAGTTATACCGATCCTGTTATATAAAAATGGGCGACTTGTCAAAGGTGTTAAGTTTGGAAATTTTCGGGAGACTGGACAACCTAGAACAGCAATTAGAGTTTATAGTTCTCAAGATGCAGATGAACTGCTATTGATTAACATAAGTAATGAGATTTCCAGTGAAGGTGAATTTTATCAATTAATAGAAGAATCTGCTGAAGAATGCTCCATGCCATTAACTATCGGAGGGGGGGTTTCCACTGTCAAGCAAATCTCTAAACTTCTACGAATGGGAGCTGACAAGGTTCTTATTAATTCTAGTATTTACAATAATTATCATTTGATCAAGGAAGCGACAAGGGAATTTGGGAGCCAAGCAGTCACAATTGGAATTGACTTAAAATTAGTAGGTAATGACATTCGAATAGTCTCGAACTATGCAAAAAAGTTTGAGTCAGTATCCCTAATTGAGCATACGAAAATTGTACAAGACTTTGGTGCAGGAGAGCTACTTTTAACTTCCGTGGATAATGATGGATTGATGGGAGGGTATGACTTTAGTGGAATCAATAAATTGAAAGAAATTTTGAGAATTCCTGTGATTGTTGCAGGCGGTATTGGAAATTTCAGGCACCTGGCTGAAGCCTTGAATCACGAATCCGTTTCAGGAGTGGGGTGTGGCAGCCTTTTCCATTTTGGAGACAACAACCCAATTCGTGCTCGCTCATTTTTAAGAAATCAAGGTATTCCAATGCGACAATTAAAGTAAGGAAATATCTTGAGTTTTTTAGTTTGGGCTGAGCTAATTAATAACGTTAAAATAAGGTTTAATTTAGAATAATTTATTTTTATTCCTTCTAAACCTAATTTAATTTTCGTATTACTCTTGCCGGTACACCTGCAACAACAACATAGGGTGGAACAGTTTTTGTTACCACAGATCCGGCTGCAACCACCGAGTTGTTACCTATTGTTACTCCCCGGAGCAGAATTACGTTTGCGCCAATCCAAGAGCCATGTCGAATTACAATTGAACCATCTTGCTCCACTTCATCGTAGCCTTGAAAATAAATTGGAATCGTAGGGTCGGAAAACTTATGGTAGTTCGTATAAAAGTGAATTCCAGCTCCAAGAAGTACATTATCTTCGATCACTATTGCTCCCCCCTCTAGTTTTCCAGTTGGCGAAGCAAATAACATGGTACCTGGACGAATAACGACATTATCCCCTAAGGAAATGTTTGAACAAGACACAGCATATGCACCAGGACGGAATTCTGCTCCTTGTCCAAAGTGTCTAAACTTTGATTTACACAAGGTTACCATCGTTGACTTGAAGTGCAGCCGCCAATGTGTCAGCGGAATATCGGGCCCAATTCTGTCTGCAGACTTCCAAAATTTTATACGCTTAACAACTTCACTAATTCTTATTCTTACCAAATGCCCCAACCTCCATCAACAGATATCACTTGTCCCGTTACATATTTAGACAGATCACTAGTCAAGTATGCAATTGCCCCACGCAAATCATCTTCAGAAGCCATTCTTTCTAAAGGAGTTCTGGACTCGTAACGGCTTACAAACTCAGGAGCTTGATTCCTAAATATTCCTCCGGGAGAAACAGCATTTACGCGGACTTTTGGAGCAATTGTAGTTGAAAGCCAACGCGTCAATTGAATCAAACCAGCTTTAGAAACTGCATATGCGGCTGGATTCCCCATTTGTGTACCTTTATATAACCTCCAATCTGGAGCATAGGTTCCATATATTGAAGCAATATTGACTATATTGGAACCTAAAGATTTGTTAAGAATTGGGAAAAGACCTTGACATATATCAAATACCGAAATTAGGTTAACTTCTAAAGCGCTACGCCATGAATCTAAAGACTGCTTTTCAAATCCCACACTCCAGCCCGTTAGTTCAGTTGTACCCACAAAAGCAGCATTGTTGATAAGAATGCTCAAACTATCTTCTGATGTATTTATCTTGGAAATCAGATCCACACGTTGAGATTGAATTTCTAGATCGACATAGAATTTTTTTACACCAACTCCCCACCGTTGTGATAATTCAAGTGCAATTGATTCTAAGTCAACTTGTGGCTTGTCAACTAGAATCAAATCTGCACCAAGCTCGGCGAGAGTTTCCGCAATCACTCTTCCTAGAGCTCCACCTGCCCCGGTTATAAGGCCGTTTCTACCCTTTAAGTTACTTAAACTAGAAATCGTTTCCATAGTCGCCAACCACCACCCTTTCATTCTGAAATATTATTACAACAAGTTTTTATAGAGTTCTGGTCGCCTATCTTGAGCTGTCGAAAAACTTCTTCGAAATTCTAATGTTTTTTCTTTATTGATATCATATAAGTCTAAAGCGCCTTCCTCGTAAGTTTTATTCACCATTTCTCCGTTATAATCAAACACTATTGAACTCCTTGGGTAGTAAAGGCCATTATGGTCCGTACCAATTCTATTTATTCCTGCAATATAAATCTGGTTTTCAATAGCTCTGGCTTTCAATAGTGCGATCCAATGCTCAATTCTTTGATATGGCCAATTACCAATATTCACAATCAAATCAGAATTTACGCCCAACGCACTATATATTTCGGGGAATCGTAAATCATAGCAAATGGTTACTCCTATGTTTAGGGAGTTGAAATCTACTGAGAGTACGTTATTTCCAGGCTCAAAAATTTTATCTTCATTTGCATGACTGAATGGATGTGTTTTTTGATACTTTCCTAAGACTTCGCCGCTTTTGTCTAAAAATAAAGCACAATTTGCGGCCTTAATCCGATTCTTGAAGACAACTCCAAAAATGGTACCCATTTGATATTGTCTTGAAAGCCTCTTGAAAGCCTCGACGGTGGCAGACTTTTCCTCCAATTCTGCTATTTGTGAGATATTGTTTGAGAATCCTGTTAGGGTCATCTCAGGAAACACAATCAAGTCTGCATGTAATGATTGTGCAGTTTGGAAATACTTCTCGCAATAAGTGAGATTTAAATTTTTGTTTTCCCAGAATTGATCTAGAGAAACTAAGGCGATCAACATTAATTATAGATTCTAAATACAGGTTTAATTACTGGTCCATCTAGATATTTTTCAAGGCCATCCGAAATTGCTCTTTCATAGACTTTAAATGTTGCATCAAGTGCCAACTCAGTAATGAGCAATTCTTCTTCGGTGTGCCGAAAAGCTAGAGATATCCACGGAATTAGTACTCCACTTTTAATCATCTCCTGACAAAACAAAGTGCGTAGCCCCAGAGAATTGACTCCATTTGAATCGAGAGTAGTAAAGTGTGGAGAACACGCTGGGCCGTCGGCCTTAAAGTACGAGCCAACCCCATATTGGTTAGCCTTTTGATTCATCAGTTTCTTTAATTTGCTTCCATATTTCCAGTAATTGGAGATAACATTGTTTTCTTTAATGAAATTTATATTTTCTATAAATGCACCAAGGCTTGCCATTTCTGCACCGTGCGTAGTGGACAAAAAAAATACGCGTTCTTGTCCGCTGTGCTCAATTGATCCCAACTCCATTATTTCACGCTTCCCTGCAACGCATGCAAGGGGATAACCATTTGCCATTGCCTTTCCAAATGTGCATAAATCAGGTTGAACTCCAAAAATTTTCTGAGCACCTCCTAAATTCCATCGAAAACCGGTTATCATTTCATCAAGTATAAATACAATGCCATTCCTCCTACATAAGGCCTGTATCTGCCTTAAATAATTGTCTGAGCTACTCGTAATCCCTCTAGAACATTCCTCTAATCCACAGCATCCACCAATCTCCGAGCCGGTTGAAGGGCAAGAGATTGAGGCAGGCTCTAAAACTACGCATGCAATCTGATCTGGATACTCTGAAATCAGAAGCTCAAGAGAGGTGTAGTCGTTGTACTGAAACATTTTAGTTTTTCCCAAAGATTCCCTTGGTATTCCTCTAGTAATAGGAGTAGAACTTATAAACCAGTCATCGTAAGAGAAAAACGGATGATCTGTACACCTAGCTACAAGGTCACGCCCCGTATATGCTCGTGCTAATTTTACCGCAGCAGATACCGCCGTAGAACCATTTTTTGTAAATTTAACCATATCAACAGAATCAATAAGTTCAATCAGTAATTCAGCAGCCTCGAGTTCAATCAATGAAGGAAGTGTGAGGTTAGTTCCATTTTTTATCTGCCTAATGGCTGCATTATCGATTTGAGATTCAGAGTAGCCTATATTTACAGAACGTAACCCCATACCGTAGTCCAAATATTTTTTCCCATGAGGGTCGAAAACATACACGCCTTCTCCACGACTTAGAATTTCAGGTGCATTCAAAGGGTGTTGGTCAAAGCCTCTAGAGTATGTATGTGCTCCTCCAGGGATTGAACGAAGTAAACGTTCTCGGTAATTCATTTATTCAAAATTCTTTTTTTCATAAGAGCTTCAATCATAACAAAATCATCTAAGTCATCAACTTCGAGTGATTTCCACTTTGGTACTATAAATCCAATAGTTCTTTTATGAAAAAAACTTTTGTTTAAAATTAAAGAATTAATCTCCGAAATATATATGCTTCCTTCAAGAAAATAAACATTATCAATTTCTTGTCGGCGTTTAGTACCAAATTGTTTATTGCAAAAGCCAACCAATGATTCATCATCCCTAATTTTTAATAAAAATTCAGGGTTTTGAGATTCAGTTCGCGATATACCAACTATTGCTTGAGCCGTTGGGTGGTTCAGTAACTTTTCCAAGGCTAGATCGATATCATATTTCTCACGTAAAGGCGATGTAGGCTCGAGCAAAATTAGGTAATCATATGATTTGTTTTGTAATTTAGCGTGGTGTTCTAGAGCGTGCATTAAAACATCAAATGTCTTCGCATCATCCGTAGCAAGTTCTACTGGACGGATGAAAGGCACAGTAGCGCCAAAAAAACGAGAAATTTTTGCGATCTCTTCTGAGTCAGTACTCACCACCACAGTATCAATGTACTTGCTTTCCAATGCATTCTCTATAGTCCAAGAAATTAGAGGTTTTCCACACAAATTTCTAATATTCTTCCCCGGAAGCCCCTTTGATCCTGCTCGGGCAGGAATAATCGCAATAATTTTCTTTCCATTGATCATAAATTTTTGTTATTTTCGAAATTTATTTTAACATTAGCTTCTGTCAACTGTGAAGGTCCACCAATATCTAGCCAACTCTCATGAATGGGATATGCAATCGTTCGTAAATTTTCTTGGCGAATTAATTCAAATAAGGTAGGCATGTCGCAAGAAACTGAATTCTTAATAAGGCGAATAGCGCTAGGTTTAAATGAGTACACACCTGCATTGACTAGATTTCGAAATATAGGTTTTTCTTCGTAATCAGTGATATCAATTCCACGTGTTTGCACTACACCAAAAGGATTCTGCAGTTCATGTGTGTAAACTGCCATAGTTCCTGTTGCACCGTGCTTCGAGTGGAAGTCTAGGAGCTCTCCATATTGGATGTCCGTAAGAACGTCACCGTTTGTGACAACGAAATCAAAGTCAGGTATTGGGTTAAGCAAACTCAGGGCTCCAGCAGTGCCTAGAGGCATCTCCTCCCTTAAATACTCTATTCTTACTCCAAAAGTATCACCATTACCAAAGTAATCTTCAATCATTTGGCCTAAGTGATGAATTGCGATAATAAAATGAGAAAATCCTTGTGCTTTTGCCCTGTCGATTATGTGTTCAAGGATTGGCTTGCCTGCTAAAGGCAGTAACGGCTTAGGGCAATTAGCTGTTTGAGGCAACAAGCGGGTACCCTTGCCTCCCGCCATAATTACCATGATATTTGTACGTGGAATTGGTGCGCTGATTTGGTCCCATAAATGTAAACCTACTACACGCTTGTTTTCATCAACTATTGGTACTTGTTGAATTTTATTTGCTAGCATTAACTTGATCACAACTTCGCGACTAAAGTCAGGCGGTACTACGAGAGCTTTTTTTTGGATTATAGATTCAACTGAACTATTTAATGCTAACCCACTAAGGAGACCTCTACGAATGTCACCGTCAGAAATAATTCCAACCAAAATCCCGAATTCGTCGGTAATTAATACTATCTTCAGTGAGGTTTCATTCAGAATCTGGGCTGCCTGTTTGATACTAGAGTCAATCGATAAGATTGCCTGAGGCCATTTCTGGTCAAAATCACTCATCACTTATAAAAATTCTCGTAATAACTCAAAAGCCTCGGCTGCTTTAAAACCAGAACTAGCCCCACGGATATTTGCAAGAGCAGTAATTGCCTGCTTGCTCCTTGGGAATGGGAAATCTTGAATTTCATTGGAATAAATACTCATTGCAGATAACTTTCTTTCTAAATAAGCTTCAATGTCTACGAAAACGTTCGGTCGGAACACCTTACTCGAATCAAGTCCGAGCTCAGTTTCCGAAAGCGTTTCATAAGCTAAAACCCTTTTGATTGAGGAGTTTCTAAACCATTTAGCACAACTTGCTACTACATCAAAAGTTACTTTATGATCTGAATGAATGTCAGATGGATGGGGAACAAATACTTCGGTTGGTGCAAAGTCCCTAAGTTTAGCCGAAACAACAGAAACTAATTGGTTCATCGGGATCTGGTCCAGTAAAGTTGTTGGATACCCCATTTCAAATACTGAGTCGAACGCAAAGAACTCCTTAACTTTTGAAATTTCATTTTTTCTTTTCAAAATTGATTCAGGACTCCACCCATGTTCCTCGCTCATACCGGTTAAAATCATCCAACCAATCTCTTCCCCTTCTGCTTTTTTGCGAAGCAAAGTGCCCCCAACGCCAAGAACTTCATCATCTGGGTGTGGTGCCACCACCAATGTTTTCATAGATACTCTCCGCTAGTAGGAGTAAAGTGAGGATCGGTATCGATCAAGCATATTGCTCCAATTCCACATTTTACAATTGTGCATCTGTCTGTGACTTCAAGTATTTTACCCGGTTCTATATTAGTGGCAGAAACAGGTGAAATCTCTGTTTTCCAAACTTTTATTGCTAAACCTTTATATAAAAAATGCGCACCCGGATATGGACTTGAAAGTCCTCTTACTAGATTATGGATGCTAATCGCCGCCATTCGCCAGTCAATTAATCCATCCGCAATAGTGCGCTTCCTCCAATAGTTTGATGGGGAGTTATGCTGTTTACGTAAAATGAGTTTACCCTGCTTTATATTTGCAAGAAGGTCGATAAGTTGAACTTGAGCTACTCTTATAATCTTCTCATACAATGTAGAAGCATTATCATCAGTACTTATTCTAATATTTTTCTGTGAAATTATTTCACCATTATCTATACCTAAATCCATTTTAAAGAAAGTTGAACCAGTTTCCTCTAATCCTAGGACTAATGCCCAAATAATTGGATGCTTTCCACGGTTTATGGGTAATTGAGAAGGGTGAAAGCCAATTACCCCAAATTCAGGAATTTTGAGAAGATTCTCCTTAAGTAATTGCGACCAACCAAAACATAAAATGATATCCGGTCGTAAATCACGAATCCATGACAAAGTGTTCGGTGAATTTACGTCATCTGAATAAATCCAGGGAATTTTATTTAATTCACAATAACTACTCAAGTCCGAATGATCAGAATTAATCGATAAATTTTTTCTGGTGCAAACACCAACAATATCAGCATTCATCTCGATCAATTGCTCCAGCATTTTTAATGAAAAATATACAGACCCTATGAATACAATTCTCATAGTACCCCCAAGTCATTAAATTTCTTCTTTAGCAAATTTGATAATTCTATAGATCTAAGTGCTTTCAATACCTGCGCACTTGCTCCACTGATTCCGTATGGGTTAATAACATCAGAAAGTTTTTGCTGAAATTGTTTTGAATATAAATACTTAATAGCCTTTACTATATCTTCACTTAACGGCGAACAATCGATAATAGTTTGTGCTCTTAGCCTTCCTTTTTGTCTATCCCCAATATTAATTGTCCCAATTTTAAAGCTTGGTGCTTCTATTAACCCACTTGAAGAGTTTCCTACAACAGCATCAACAAACTGCATGCACGATAAATAATTTAATTGACCTAAAGATTTAAAGATATATGAATTTGGATTAGAACTCACAAATTTATTAATCATTTTGATGAGGATTTGGCCACCGGTATCTGCATTTGGAAAGGTGAAAATTATAGTTACATCTTTCAAAGTTGACAACGCCTCTAAAAGCTCAGTCATTTGTTGTTTTGCAGTATTTTTTTCTAAGGTAACTGGGTGAAACGTTACAAGTAAACTCCTCTTAGCGAATTTTAAATTAAGAGAGTTCTCAAGATCTTTTTTCCCCAAGAGCTTTAGGTTTTTGATGCTATCTAAGCCGAGCGCGCCAACCTGAAATACAAGATCAGGATTTTCGCCAAGTTGAATAACTCGGTCTCTGTACGTAGCAGTCGCAACGAAGTGAAGATGCGACATCTTTGTTAGGGAGTGACGTATTGCTTCATCAATCAACCCCTCCGTAGATTCACCACCATGAATGTGGGCAATTGGAATTCTTGCGGTCATGGCTGCTATACCTGCAGCGAAAATTTCGAATCTATCACCCAAAAGTACAATGATATCTGGCTGCAGTTTACTGAACGCGATTGAGCATCCACGAATTCCTTCTGCTATAGCGTTCGATATCCCTTCAGGGTTGTCTAATTCCCCCAGAGTTTGTACTTTATAGTCAATTTGAAAACCATCCGATTCGATATCCTCGTAAGTTAGACCAAATTCCGGTACTAGGTGCATCCCAGTCGCTACTAGTTGAAGAGTTAAATCTGGATCATCTTTTATTCCTTGCATTAACCAGCGTAAAAGCCCATATTCGGCGCGAGAGCCAGTCACAACACAAATTTTTCTTGTCACAATTCAATCATTTCGTCCGGTTGATACTCACGCAACGCAGATTTTCCTATTATTTTCTGCCAATGCATCGGTGAAATTCCATTTCCTGGACGTTTGGTAGTCAAATTTTCATCAGAAAAAATTTCTCCAACCCCTATCTTTACTCTTGCTACTATGGATTGCCTAATGCTAGACAAATTTATCATTTCACTTGGCATGGGTCGTTTAACTCCATCACCAAGTGCAACTTCAATATTTCGAATAGCAGCAACCATATTCGCAAATTCGGCTGGCTCTAAACTTGCTTTGTGATCTGGCCCCGGTAAATTCCTATCCACTGTAAAATGCTTCTCGATTATACTCGCGCCCAAAGCAACAGCAGCAATTGGGATCTCAATTCCAAGTGAATGATCGGAATATCCGACGGATAAATTAAATGTTTTTTGAATCGTTTGCATTGCTCGTAAATTCACATCTACCATCGGAACCGGGTAGGCGGAAGTGCAATGAAGAACTGTAATTTTATCTCTAGGTGTACCAGCATGTTCTAATATGCTCAAAGCAGAACCAATTTCATTCATACTAGAAATACCAGTTGAAAGAATTACAGATTTAGCCACCCTACCAATGTGGCGTAAGTAGAGTAGATTCGAAATCTCTCCAGAAGGTATTTTGAATACCTCCTGCCCAAGATTCAGTAGCATATTTATGCTTTCAACATCAAAACCTGTCGACAAAAATCTTATTTTTTTTAGGGCACAATGATTTATCAAATCGTGGTGCATATCTAGAGAGAGCTCTAATCTGCGAAGCATTGTAAGTTGAGACTCAGAATCACCTTCCAAACTAACCTGATACTCAGCCTTTAATGCACTTGGTGTAACTAAACGATCAGCTTTAAATGACTGAAACTTAACAAAATCTGCTCCTGATTCTGCTGCGATATCAATCAATTCTTTTGCTAATTTTATGTCACCGTTATGATTAACTCCAGCCTCAGCAATTATCAGTACCATCACGGAGACTCTTCAATTATGTACTTAGTTTTTTCCAATAGATCATGCTTAACAACTAGACCCATGCCTACAAAGGAATCTTCTCCAATGGCCACGCCATCTTTTACTACAGCTCTGCTACCGACAAAACTCCTTGATCCAACTTGGCTCTTCCCATTAATAATGACTCCTGTGGAGATATGTGAATGATCTCCTACTCGACTACCGTGTTCAAGCAAGGAGCTGCTATTAATAATGCAGTTTTTTCCCACTAAAACTCCTGCATTTACGATGGCACCATGAAAGACAATTGTCCCTAAACCTAAACTAGCGCGCGGTGAAACATATGCAGATTTAGCGATTACCGTTGGGAACTTGAATCCAGCCTTTTTTGCTTTTTCAAATAGATCAACTCTCAACTGTGCTGAATGAATTTGACCGACTGTGATCAGAGCGTATGGAAATTTTGTAGCTAAATAAGTTAATCCTGAGTCATCACACAAAACTCTATAATCAAAACACATGGATCCAACCTCCTGGCTTAAACCCACTAAGCCGGCAATTCTGAACCTTCCTTCTTGTTCGATGACATCGATGCAAGAGCTAGCATGACCTCCAGCTCCTATTAAAACCAAATCTTCCTTTATCATCTTGTCCTTAGATTAAACTAGGGCTACTAGGGATGTTAATAATTCGCTTTAGAAGAGAACTCGCAGAGTTTAGATTCATGCTTGGACAGCTTCTATATGGCTCTAAATCTTTTAGTAACTCCCATGCTGGGCGAGTCATAATCCCTTCTTTATTCGTGGCTTCAAGAATAAGATTACGATTTTCAGATTTATCTTCATCTAATAATAAAGTTTGCAGCCAATAATTACTGTTACAGTTATTGGGTTCCGAAAACAGCTTAACGCCATCTAGGTGAGCGAATGCGCTTTGATACCTCTTAAAAAGTTCTCTCTTATAGGTTAACTTTTTGGGTAAATTTTCTAGCTGAGCACAACCCAATGCTGCATTTATATTTGGCATTCGGTAGTTATAGCCAATTTCGTCGTGGCGAAATTCCCACGCATGTGGGATTTTTGCAGTAGTTGTCAAATGTTTGGCACGGTGCGCTAATACTTCACTATTTGTAAGAATTGCACCCCCCCCACCAGTTGTAATCGTTTTATTCCCATTAAAACTTAATATCCCAATAAGTCCGAATGTTCCGGTATGTTGTCCATGATAAAAACTACCTAAAGACTCGGCGGCATCTTCAACTAAAACAATATTGAAATCGTTAGCTATTGATAAGAGGCCCTCAATATCAGATGGATGGCCGAAAGTGTGCATAGGGACTAAGGCGCGAATAACGCGGCCTGTCAAATTGTTGGTACATTTACCTGATTGCTGTGAGGTGTTTTTGTTAAGGTAATCGCGAAGCTTTTTAACATCGATACCCAGTGTTTCTTCTTCACTATCTACAAAGTGAGGAAATGCATTGCAATATGTAATAGCATTTGCGGTTGCTACAAAAGTTAGTGCCGGAACTAAAACTTCATCATTGGCTTTTACGCCTGCCAGTTTAAATGCTATCTGTAGAGCTGATGTACCATTTATGACAGATATCGCATATTTTGCACCAGTGTACGTTGCAAGTTCATTTTCAAACTGATTTATAAACTTACCTTGTGATGAGACAAATGTAGAGTCAAGGCACTCTTTTAGGTACAGCATTTCATTACCTTCAAAAGATGGCTCATGTAATGCTACTGGCCCAGGACCAACAATGTCGCGAATGGCATCAATAATGGCTTTGGTAAGTGTTCTTGAACCACGTTTTTGTATCATAAGTTGTAAATGCCTGATTTATATGTACGCAAATTATCGGCTTTCACAAACCAATCAATGGTTTCTAATAGCCCTCGCCGAAAACCATCTTGCTTTATAAAGGTAGGTTTCCATCCAAGTATTTCTTTGGCTTTTGTTGTGTCAGCCCAAAGTCTTTCAACCTCGGATTTTTCAGGACGCAATCTAACATTATCCGAAACTATTTCGATATCAGCTCCCATGATATCACCGATTAATTTAGCCGTTTCATTAATTGAAATTTCAAAGTTGCTTCCTAAATTGAAGACTTCACCCAATCCACCCTCGTAAGTAAGTGCTGACACGAAACCGGAAACCGTATCTTTAATATAACTAAAGTCTCGAGTAGGAGTCACACTTCCAAGTTTAACTATGCGTACACCATTTGCAATTTGAGCAATGATTGTAGGAATCACAGCGCGCGCGGACTGACGCGGTCCATAAGTATTGAATGGGCGAATTGTGATCACAGGTAAATTGAAAGAGGTGTAGAAAGAAAAGGCAAGCTGATCAGCAGCTATTTTACTTGCTGAGTATGGAGATTGACCTTGAAGTGGGTGGTCTTCTGAAATGGGTACAAATTGAGCTGTTCCATAGACTTCACTTGTAGATGTATGAACTATTCTTTTAACGCCGAGCTCTCGGGCTGATTGAAGGATATTAAGGGTACCTTTGACGTTTGTTTCAATATATATATCGGGCGAGTGATAAGAGAATGGAATCGCGATCAAAGCCGCAAGGTGAATAACTGCATCACAGTTTTTCATGGCTTCTTTCACACCATGAGGGTCTCTAATATCCCCCGCAAATACTTCAAATTTACCTTTAACATCTTGTGAACATTGATCAAGCCATCCCCATGAATTAAAAGAGTTGTAATAAACAAACGCGCGCACCTTGTAACCCTGGCGAACAAGTGTTTCAGTTAGGTGAGAGCCGATAAATCCGTCCGCACCAGTAACCAGCACGGTTGTGTCAGTCTTGATTGATAACACCACTACCCCCAACGCTTAGTTTTTGGCAATAAATTTTTCCCTAATTATCCAAGTTTAGGCGATCTAATTTGCAAAAATTCAATATTAGGCAAACCAAAACCTGAGCAGTCTAATCGTACCCCACTACCAGGATTTATTAGTAGTTCTCTAATAATTTATGACTCATTTTCACAAGCAGAATGCAATAGCCTTTAAATCTTAACCTTCCCAGTGTGAGTCTTAGATTCTAGAGTGCATTAACATCTTTCAACAATAAAATACAAGTTTTTTAAGAGGTGAATTAACTCTTCAGACAGTTGCATAAAAAATACTATTAAAGCGTGAACCAATCAATTTTTGAAACTACAGCTTTAAGCAGCATAAATAATTAGACTTTAAAAAAATTTAAAACAAAGATATAATAGGAAAGCAATTTATGACTATATGCATAAGCTGTGTTGTAATACTAGAAGTTAGATACATATCTGTACTAGTATCGCGGAAAACTTAATGTTATTAATTATTCCGAACGACATAAATTTGTTCGAAGAATTAAAACAGTAAATAAGTTACATTAATTCTGTTTAAAATTAAAAGCTTGTGAATTCTTATTTTTCTACTTCCGGATCTTTCATAAATCTCAATTCAGAAAAGACTAAAATTTAGAAAAATCAAGACTACTCTAAATCCAATATTGAATGTGCTTGAAATGGAGAACTTTCTCTTTTCACATTGGAAATCCTAGCAACTTTGGTTAGTATAAAGCTGATTATTCAAGTTATACCTTAAAGAGAGACCATTAAACTAGAACAATTGATTAAGGAGAACCATTGCTAACCTTTAAAGTTGCAATCGTTGGCGCTGGCCCTGCTGGATACTTTACCGCCCAAGCACTGCAAAGGGCGCAAGATGAAGAGCTAACATTTGCTATCGACATGATCGAACGCCTTCCCACCCCATGGGGATTAGTTAGAAGTGGTGTGGCACCAGATCATCCTAAGATTAAAACTGTCTCTAAAGTTTTTGAAAAGATCGCTAAAGAAGAGCATTTTAGATTATTTGCTAATGTTGAGTTAGGAAAGGATGTTTCCTTAAAGGATCTGCGCGAGGCATACGATGCAGTAGTTCTAGCAACTGGCTCTGCAATTGGTCGCAAGTTAGGAATAATAGGTGAGGATTTAAAAAATTGCATCTCAGCAGCTGATTTTGTCCCTTGGTATAACTCTCACCCAGATTTTACAAATGTTTCTGTTGATTTAAATACTGATACTGCTGTTGTAATTGGAGCAGGAAATGTAGCAATGGATATTGCCAGAATGCTTGCGATTGATCCAACTGAGTTAGACCCAACTGATACTGCTCAACATGCATTAGATGTTTTTAAGGCTAGCAAGGTAAGAAAGGTAATTATCTGTGGTCGGCGTGGACCAGAGCATGCCGCCTTTACCGCACCTGAACTACGAGATCTACCTAGATTAGAAAATACCGATGTTTATATTGATGCTGATCAAATTCACCAAGCATCGCTTCGAGTTGATCAGATGGGTGAGGTAGAAAAGGATTTAAAAAATAATCTAGAGGCTATGCGATTAATTGCAGAGCATGATAAAAAAGGTGTACAGCGAAAGCTTGAAATAAAGTTTTTAGCAGCTCCAAAAGAGATTAAAGGAGATGGCAAGGTAGAAGAGGTAGTATTCACCATCAATGAGGTTAAAGATGGAAAAGTGATTGGAACTGATAAAACTTTCTCGATTAAAACTGGTTTAGTAGTAACCGCAATTGGATATGACGCAGTTGAGTACCCTGGGGTTAAGGTTGAAAATGGTCGAATAGCTAATATTGCAGGACATGTTGAGCACAATATCTACGTAACTGGCTGGGCTAAACGTGGCCCAGTAGGTGTAATTGGCACAAACAAAAGTGATTCATCTGATGTTGTGGATTTAATTATTGATAATCTAAAAGAGCCAAAAAACTCAACTGGAATTGAAGGA
>Ga0129336_10000951_pt1 | contig 17200 bp, 31 predicted proteins | sample CPB6_02_DNA_FD_96878 | JGI IMG/M metagenome (GOLD analysis project Ga0129336, IMG submission 96878) | Freshwater to marine salinity gradient microbial communities from Chesapeake Bay, USA - CPBay_Sum_0.6_0.2_DNA | ecosystem: Environmental > Aquatic > Marine > Coastal | place: USA: Chesapeake... | reverse complement strand
TTTAATCATATTCCACAGCGCAGCTACTTGAGGAGTGTCTTTATGTAAATTTTCTAAGTGCCACTCAATAAAAATTTCATTATCTAAAATATGTCTATCGTATCTTTCAAATGTATTTTTATGATCTTCATTAATTAAAGAAGAATACGGTAAAATTGGATTAGATCCAAAGCTACTATTTGGCTTGAAGCCAACCTTGTCTCCTAGTAGACACATTAAATTCCATTCTTGAAACTTATCTAGCTCTAGATTATGAAAAAAAAGAACACCATCTAATAAAAATTTTTCAACGTAATAATCAATATTATTAATAATGTCTTTATATTTTTGATTATATATTTTTTCTATCATATAATTTTTTTACCAAAGGAGATTCCCAGACGCTAATATTGTCATAAACTTTTTCTACCTTTAATGGATCTGGATGGAAGTGTAGAGTATTATCTTCTTTGATAAGAGTCTTTGCTACTTCTGGCCATTCCTCTTTGCCATACTCCTGTTCTCCAGCTAACCATTCGTCGGTAATGAACCAAGTATGCTTTACGTACGCTCTTGTAAAGAATTTTTCTCCATTTTCAACTTGCCCAACCGCATGAAAGTAAGGATGGTTGCCGGGATAAAGCGGTGAACCAGATGGAAATACCACAATATCACCAGCTTTGGGTTTGTATTCAATTATATTTCCATCAACAAAAAATCTTAATTCTCCACCATCATAATCATCATTTATATAAGTAGTACAAGTTATAAAAAACTTATCATGAGGCCAGTACCATTCTCCTATGGCATAATCTGTATGATAGTTCATGTTCAACACTCTGTCTGAACCATCTTCCATTGCATTCTCATGAATACCGACCGTAATCCCGGGAATATATTTAGCATAGTTTGGAACAGTAATATATGAACCTTTTGGCAAATCTATATTATGCTTTCCAATATAATGTGATATCGCTGAATTGTTGGCTTCTTTTACTCTCTGACATAAGTATTCTTCATTGCCGTACATAGTGTGCGTTCTATCAGCATCATCGCCAAATCTCTTTTCATCTGCGTAAGTTCCAAAAACAAACCACGGAGTCCAGTCTCTTAGGTAGTATCTTCCTTTTGATTCTTTTTCTGAATTTTTCATTATTTCAGCCAATTTTATATGATCTTCCAAAAGGCCTTGATAAACATGTATTAAAGGATATATTTCTTTATATTCTAAACTTAGTGCTGTCATTAGTTCTGTCCTTCTAGTGTATAAAAATTAGTGTAAGAGTATTTAACTCCAGATACAATAGGATTAGTCGAATGTACTTGAAGTGCATCAAAGATTACAACAGAACCTGGTTTTGGTTTAATTATTAGATTTTTAACAGTATTATTTTCCTCATTGTGAAACACTAGCTCCCCACCTTCGTAATTGTCATTAAAATAAAAAACAGAACTGACGTGCACGGTGTCTTTGTTATTTAAGATGACCCATTCATCTGTTGACTCCCAGTCTTTATGTAGATTAATATACTGGTTTTGCTCGTATTTGACTATACATCTTCCAGTAAAATTTTTTACTTTATAGCCGTAAAAGTATTCTATGTCAGCTAAAATTAGTTTATCTATCTTCTCTATAATGTTTGAAAACTTATAATTATGATCTACTGAGTACGCATGTAGCGCAGAATAATTATCCTCTTTTGCGGATGGATTGAGGGTAAATGTTAAATCTTTAAAACTATTGCACAGTAAATCTATATCGTTATTTGATATTAAGTTTTCTTTTATTATTGTTTCGTACATAATAAGTTATAGGGTTTTCCATCTTAAAAATTTTCTAAAATGGTCTTGCTTGACTACCGTTGGATCTACCCAGAAATCTTCATGCATTTCTCGTGCAACTAATGTATAACCAAAAGAATCCAATATCTCTCTTTGTATATCTCTTATTGTGGTATTTTTCCAATACATATTGGAATCATGTTCAAAAGTTATTACTGTAAACCTATACTCGGTTAACGGAATAGATATAAGACCATGCAAACTTGTGTAAGGATCAAAAGGCCTCATTGATGTATCGTAACCTTGATCTATATCAATTTGTAGATAATCTATTTGTTTTGGAAAATGATTAATTTCAAAATAAGCACGGTAATCAAATTTTAATGCGTCTCCCATGCACGGATTTTTTCTATTGGTATTGAATTCAGATCTTCTTTCTTCGGTTATCTCAAACGATACGCCCTGCCATCCGTAGTCTTTTTCTAAGTAATAAGTATTGCTGCCTTGTTGAGAATGAAAGGCACCTAGTTCTACATAATGGCCATTTTTTTTAAAGTCTGTTATATTTAAGACGAACTCTTCCTGAGAAGAAGAACCACTATAGTTCTTCAGCGTTGTATAATTCATTAACTATATTCCTTACAGCATCAGACACGTTTGCCGTGTTTTGTTTTATTATTAAATTAAGATTTGATATTGCCTCAGTAATAGACAAACTTATCTTATGAGCTTCTTCATGAGATATTTTATCAGACTTTACCTCGGCGTATATTTTTCTATAAATTTCTGTGTAACTCATTTATGTCCTCTATTGTTGGAGATACCATGGTAGCACGAACTAGCATTCCATCTGTGAACTTAAGATCATATTCAAACCACAACATTGGGCCCTTATGTTCGTCGTCTGGGTCATCTATCCAAACTGACGTATATGCACCCATGTGTCCATGAAAATATATTTTTTGATAATCATCATCTTCGTTTGGTTTTTCAAACCATGATGATTGTTTGTTTACATATAAAAAGCCATTATTATCAATATAATAATAATCAAGTAAACAATCTAAATCTTTTGTTTGAAAACCATCAGCACCGAAAAGTGCGATATGCGTATGTAGCATACTGTGAAGGTACCCATTTTTCAATTGAAATGGGATAATCTATCTCTATGTAGTCAAACATGCCCATACGATAATTATATCACAAAACTAGGGCATTTCTCTTTCTTTGTTCTTAATGCTATTTTTACTTGTTTGTATTGATGTCGCTAAACCAACCGCTGCTGCACCTCCGGCTATCATAAATGACTTCCTGCTAGCAAATTTTTTTAATACACTAAGCCCAGATGCCCCATCCAATCTATTGGCTATAAAGTTCTTTACGGCCATAGACGCTCCAGAAGAGGTTCTAACCACTTGTCCTGCAGCTTCTGCTCCAGACTCTGCTGCAATTGTTATATTAGCAGTGGGAGCCATAGAAACAACTGAAGCAGTGGGAGCCCTTAATTGTCTAAGCTTTAAAGTTTCTTCCATAAAAGATATAGGTGACGACACTGTCCCGGACGTAGGATCTATTGGTCTAGTAAAATTAACAGACCCAACAGATCCTGGTTTCCTCTTGCCATATTTTATACCTTTACGTTTTCTAACTTGACTAGGATGAAAAAAATTATCTTCATTTAAAACTCCGACCTTTTCACGTCTTTCGCTACTTATCAATAAGCTAACGTTATCTGCAGCGTCGTCTTCTAATGAAATTGAACCACTAATATTATCCAGGGTGTCTACTACATCATCCTCAAGCGATATGGAATTATCTGCAAAATCTTCTTCCATTAATTTATAGTCCTTTAAAGTTAAATTTCGTTACTATATAACTATATATAACATAGTAACATAATTTGGAGGAATAGGCATGGCAGCAAAAAAGACCGCCAAAAGAACTCAAAGCGATTCAAGTAATAAAAAAGTTAAAGAACAGCTTGGAAAACCAATATACTACATGGGAATAAAAACAGAGGGTTTTCTTTGCCCCAGCTGCAATAAAAAACTAAACAAAGGTATTATATACGAACATGAAAATGTGCTATATTGTAACCGTAAGTGCATCGTAACCAAATAGGGACAACAAATATGGAATGTGATTCATATATCTGGCTAGCTGATTTATTAATTGAAATGGATGCAAAGCTTCCTAAGCCAGAGCAGGAGTTTGCTGATTCGCTATTAAGAATAGTTTCTAAATATGGAAAGCTTTCTAATGGAGACGGAAAAGGAATATGGGTTGGATATAAGCCTGGATCAGAAAATGAAGACTCTGAGATGGGTATTAAATGCGGAAATTGTTACTTACACGCAACAGACAAAGTGTGCATGATCTACGCTGGAGAAATAGAACCAGAGGGTATATGCAGACTAGCTGCTATACCCGATTCTTTAGTGAAGTATAAGTAATTAGGAAGCTTGCTTCTTATCTACTTTTCTAAATACTTCATTTATTTCTGCATTAGTTAGCTTGCCATCATCCATATATGCTCTAGCTAGACCTTCTACTACAAAAGCTACTCCGACCTATACCGGCCATAAGAACTGCCTTTATCAGTGGTACGTCTACGATAGCCCCTGCGCCAACAACGCTAAGGCCAGTAGCAGCAAAGGTCGCTAGTATTCTTAAAGAAATCATTCTCAATTGTTCCATTTTTATCCCCTACTCTGTGTCGTTTTTAAGCATTGCATTAATGTAATGCACGCCGAAAGCACAAAGTGTTGCTATGATGGTTATCTTTCTTGTTTCACCAGAAAGAGTAGCAAACACTATTACGCTACCAGATATAGTAAACGCTAATGCTGCCGTTTCCCTGGCAAACTTCTTGATAAAGCCTATTGGGCTAAATCTTCTTTCCATTATTCCCTCCGTATATGTATATTTGAATATGCTATTCTTAGTAAAGTTATTATCTTCATCATCACCTTCTGGCCCTTCTATTTCGGGCCCTTCTTCCGGCTCATCGCCGTCTTCTGGCTCGTCTTCTTTTCTTGCGTAGGCGTTGGACGAGCTTGGTCCACTGCCATTGTTCCCTCCACTATTTGTTGGAGAAGAGGGAGAACCTGAACCGCCAGAAGCACCGGGAGCAGTTACTCCAATTGCTCCAGCTATAAGAGTGGTAGCTGCTATGAGCGTTCTACGGGATCCAACATCTATATTGGACCCAAGGGGTACGTAGTCATCAAAGCCATCGGCGTATATGTTTATTTCTTCTTCAAATGATCCTTTAATTTCATCAGAAGCGTTTGTTAAAACTTCGGAAAGTTCTTGTTTTTGCTCTTCGGTAAATTCATCTGGATCAATTTCATTAAATATTTCTTGAATTACTTCAGTTGAAAGTTCTTCAAAATTTTCATTTTCAATTATAGATAAAGCTACATCAGGATCAATGGACTGATCCTCTTCTTCTATAGCTAAAATTACATTTTCAAGAGCCTCAGGAGACGAGATTGAATCTATAAGATCGAGAGTTTCTTCTTCTGTTAATGTATCAATAATTTCAGATAACTTATCTTGATCTATATTTTCTATAACTTCAGTTAACTGATCGTCAGTAAGATTATTGATTACTTCAGCTGCTAGACTTGGATCTATCTGATCTATTGCATCGATAATCTGGTTTGCATCAGCGTTTTCTATTGCATTTAAAATTTCTTCCGTAGTAGCATCTTCTGGTATTACTATTTCTTCTGATGTTGTATTTTCTGAAGATGGCTCTTGAGGCGAAGAAGATGTGGGACTCTCTTCTGGCTGCACTTGAGGATCATTTTCCTCTAGAGGATCAGGAATTACAGGATCTGGATCTACAGGATCAGGATCAGGAACAGGAACTGTAGTTGTAGTTCCTTCTTCAGGATTGTTATCTTCTGGTTGAGTAGTTGTAGTAGTTTCTGTTTCGGTAACAGGAATTGTAGTTGTAGTTGTAGGTTCCTCTTCTGATTCTGGTATTGTTGTTGTTGTTGTACCACTAGGAACCTGTGGTATTGTAGTAGTTGTTGTTGTTGTAGTCGTGGTGGTTGTTGTAGTCGTTGTTGTTGTAGTAGTGGGCGGTGCACTGGAAGTATTGCTTAACGAATAATACGGATACTCTCCACCGTCAACTTCTGTTTCGTTGTACCTTCCGTTGGCATTCCTCCAACTGACCCACACACCAGTCTCGTCCCATGTGTTGTCCCTAATCGTTGCACCCTGCTGGTCCGGAACACTGCCGTAGTAGTCGTCCAAATAAATCGCATAGTTAGAGACATTGGTGAACGTATTTCCAGCGATGTATCTATTGTTTGCATCCACTGATTTATTGGCAAAGAATCCCCCCCACGCTGGGATATTGGAGAACGTGATTATTCCATTAGTTCCACCGCTAAATGTGTTGTTGGTAATCCTGTATTTATTTATTCCTCTTGCATTAATGTGGGTGGAGTTGTTAGTGAACGTCGAGTCGGAAACAAACACTGAACGCTCGGTGCCTATTCCCACTGAAAGATTTTGGAATACAGAGTCAGTTATATAAATTCTGTTCTGATACGCAGAATCATCTGTCGTGAACGGGTTTGGCGTGTTGCCCCAGTCTGACCACACTCCTCGTGTTCCACCGTCGAATGTGCTTGAGTCTATGTATGTGAGAGTTGGACCGTTCTTGTTTCCTACTCCGTAGTTTCCTAAGTTTGTGAAGGTGCAGCCGTTCACGTACAGGGTTCCGCGCTCGTTCGTCAAATACGCTTGATTAAACGTGATGTCATTTACGGTAAGCGTCACGCCGGTTGGCACGTACCACTGGTAGTTGCCTGCGATAGTTATCTGATTGTTGGAGTCAATGGTCAGTGTGTCTGTGACATTTGGCAAGTTTGATGTGAGCGTTATGGTTCCAGTTAGACCCTCTGCGAAGGTGATGGAGTCATTGGCTCCACCAGAGGCTCCATTCGCTTGGGTAATCGCCCAGCGAAGACTTCCCTCAGAGCCGTCATCCAAAAGATTTGTAACTTCAATAGAAGTTGGAGCAGGAATGGTTGTAGTAGTGGTAGTCGTAGTAGTGGTGGTGGTAGTTGTGGTAGTCGCAGGCGAAGCGCCATCAGAAGATTCATAGACATAGCGAGTGTAGTCGGCACTTCCGTTTAGGCCAACGACAGAACCAACACGCCAACCACCGCAAATCATTAGGCTTCCGCAATAGTTGGTGTGCCAAGAGAGTCGGTATTGGTCAGAGGTGTTGTATACATCTGCGCTGCTTAGTGAAATAGTGGCATTGGGGGCAAAGCCGATTGACGAACTATGGTCACGTCCGTAGTACCAATATGACCCGTTGGATAGGTGGGCAGTAGTTGTATTTGTGAATACATCTGATCTTGGAGCTGCAGCAAGAAGCATTAAGCTGTCTGATCCTGTTTGTCCACCAGCAAGAATAAGATAGTCGCCATTACAATCTGACTCAATAGTGCTTAGCGATGCAGTCGCACCATACGTTCCCGAGTAACAAAGTGACCACCCACCATCGGTTACGGTGGACTTGCTTATATTGAGTTGCGGTCCAGATGGGTAGTACAACGCAACCTCTGGAACCGTTGTGGTGGTTGTTGTGGTGGTTGTTGCAGCGGCAGCAATCTCAACTGCGCTTATGCCCACGCATGGCAGAGAACCAGAATTACCAGAACATGTTTGCCAACCAGAAGAAGATACCCAGCCGGCATTGGACGTGAATTCGGTATTGCTAAGAAGTTCGGTTCCATCATTCAGTTGAAGCGATGCAGACTCAACAGCGGTTCCGTAGTTGCCCGCCCAGAACTCGCCATCTTGTCCTGTAATTGACATTTTTACAGATGCAACATCCGCCCAACCAGAACCCACCCCTTCGGAGGTAACGCTTAATGTGTAGTCATTGTATGACCCGTTATCGGTAAGTGTTATTTGCCCTGTGTCGTGGCTGTACATCAACCCGCCACCATCTCCATACAGGGAGATTCCAATGATTAGTTTGTCGGAAGCTTCTTTCCAGTCCTGTACTTCGGCTGCACTAACTGTCGCCGTCACCGAGGTCGCGCTCGCCCAGCCTTCTGGAACACTCACCTGCTGGGAGACTGATGCCGACGACCAAGAAAAAACAAGCTTATTACCATCTGATGCTCTAGCGTTATTCAAGTTAATAGGCGTCAAAGCAGATATTATAGATATAATAAAAGCCGGAACTAGAACAAGGGCGCGTCTGCGCATAGAGAATTTAAACATTAAGGCAATTCCCCTCTGAATTTAAATTAGTGGTTATGCACTATAGTAATTAAGAAAAAGGGAAAGCCCCAGCGAGTTTTTTAATTCTCACTGGGGCTTAGCACTGGCCTCCGTCGCGGCATAAGTATAGCATAACTGGCTATGCATTGTACAATTTTACGTATTAAACAAAGCCGCCGGGATTAGTAAAGTTTGCGGAGTTCAGCGAAACCTTCTGCCAGTTATTCGTAGATGTACAAACATACAGAATTGCGTTTACTCCATCTATCGCAAGTTGCCCCACTTGACCAGTTGATGTAGGGCTGGCAGGCACACCTTCTTTATATGCGATACCGGTAGAGTCAATTGGGTTAGCGTTAATCCATTGCGAAGTCGAGTTATCATAAACAAGAAGCTGTTTATCTAATGGCGTTTCCGAAAGCGTAACATCTGTTAAACCATTTAAACTTGTAGGAATTCCTGCTTCTGACTTTGTTTGGTTTTTCCATAATCCCGAAGTTGTATCATACGCAAGTAGATCGTTATCTGAAGGAGTCGATGCATAACCTGATCCAATTAAAACATTATGTATTTCATTTAACTCAAAACCGTTCTGTGGTCTTACAAATATTTCTCCATTATTTTGATTTGATCTAGTGACTATACCAATAAATACTAGATGCGCTGGAGCAATTGGCTTATTTACTAAGCCGTATATTAAATTGCCGTTTGTACCAAGCCATACTGGATCTCCAGCATTCGCATCTTCGGTATTAAGTCCAACTAGTAGACCTTCAGTAACAACGTATCCATGATCATTGTAATTAAGGCTAGAGCTTATGAGGCCCATAGTTTTTGAAGATGTCGACTCCAATGCATTTGAAGCTTTACTTACAATCATATTAGTGCCGTCAGCTGAGCTTACATACACAGCTTGCCCTATCGTTAGTGACTCACCAGCTTTTACTTCATGCTTTACTAATGGAACAGAGTCTGCAGCGGGTCCAGGCTCTCCTTGCGGACCCTCTGGACCCTGCTCTCCTTGCGGTCCTAAAAATTGACCACCATCAATCCACGAAGAACCATCGTAAATATAAATATGTCCATTTTCCTCAACTACACGAGCATCATCTTCGGACATGCCGGTCAAAGCATTTAATTCGGCAACAGTTGCCACAGTGGCTTTAAAGGTTATGGATGAACCAGGCTCACCTTGTGGACCTTGTAGACCCGGAGAAGTAAAGCGTATCATTAGCTGAAGATAAACTTCATGACAGCGACATCAGTATCACCATCTTCACTGATGCCGTACAGTTCGGTTGATTTATTTAATCTTTCAAATACAATCGACTGATCATGTTCTAATCTGTAGCCAAAAGAAGTAGATGATACTGAACTATCTCCTAAAAAAACTCTCTTAGAATTAGATAGATTTTGAATACAGATGGTTAGATTGCTTGGCAGATTATCTCCATCTGTTGTTAAAATTGTTGAGGTGGTATCATTTAAAGTTATAATACCGTGTACAGCTGGCATAAAAAGTCTCCAATTCCATAAATTAGATTACCCTAAAATAGTAAAGACCTAAAAGCAAAAATCCCCAGTAGGGTAGTTGCCACCTACTGGGGATTGTCGTCGGTTTCCGTAGCACTTATTATACCACATCTACCTAAGCATCTGACTTCGTGGATATAGTATATCACGTACTTTTTAGCTTTTCAATATGGAAAGCTACTTGTTCTCCGTCTTCCACTTCTGCGATTCTTACGGAACTAAAATTTTTATTTTTTTCTAACCACTCCAGAAAAGCCTTCTCTTCATGCTCAACACAACCAGGATAGTTTTGATATTCATCGAATATAAAGATACATTCATCAGACAGATGGTTGGTAACTAGCTCTAAACAATAAGCTGTAGAGGAGTATAGATCTGCGTCAAAGTGTATTATTTTTATTTTTTTATTTAGATTTTTTAAGAACTTTTCTAGAGTATCTTGAAAGTATCCTACAACTATTTCTACTCCTTCTATAGAAGGAATCTTCTCTGTTTGAAAGTGTCCCTTATCGTATCCATCTCGCCATTTTTCAGGTAAACCCTCAAAGGAATCAAAGCCATACAGGTCTCCAGAAAAGTACTGTCTAGCAATAGATATAGTGTAACCAGCGTATACTCCAAACTCTAACATCGATGAATGAGGATCGTCATAAGAGCTACAAGCCCACGATAGTAGTTCTTCTTTTCTTTTAAATAATTTAGTCAAAGGATATCACCGGCCTATATATGATTTTAGCTTTATCGGAAATTTGAGATATAAAAAATGATAAATATCTCTCTGCGAAAAACCCGGCCCATCTACTTTGGTAACCGTCTAGATCGCTAGGAACGTCTTTCTCTAGTTCAAATAACAGATTGAAGATTTGATTACACCATTGATCTACAAGATCTCTACTTCCGTAGAACATGTTACAAGTATGTAGTTGGCCTGAGTTTCTGAAAAAATTTTCGGCGCTTGGGGAATTTGAATTTTGTTTGTTAAAGACAGAAAAAGAATGTTTAAATAAATCAATAAGTTGAGGATGAAAGGTTATGAATTGTTCTAGTATTGAACCTACATTAAAAGGAGTCGAAACATAGAAAACATTTTCAGCTATCGACATATGTTTAGCTAGATATTCTGACGCAATCTTTCTATCTTCAAACTTTTGTTCAAAAAAATACTGTTGATTTACTTGCGGATCAAAATTTAACAACCTTCTATAATGTCCTAGGCCTATCATTTTATAGTTAAAATCATTCTTCCAAACAGAATATAAAGGACTTAATTCGCAGTAAGCTTTATTTTTATTCGAAATATTAATGGGATAAGTATCATCATACTTTTCGTAACCATTTGGTTTTATCCCGTAATCAGAATTACATATTTCTTCGTATGGTTCTGAAAGCTTTTCGGTAGAACGATCTTTATGACACGCTACTATGTACAGTCGATCCGTCATAGGTTACGCCTCTATCTTTCCAGATGGCTAGTCTGGCCTCTTCTGTTAACCAACCAGTTCCGATCTCCCATTTGGGGTAATGCTTATGTTCCCATAGACATCTCAGGGCTTCTAGTTCATTGAAGAAATAACCATCATATTTCTTATTGAAGAAATCCCATGACTTTCCACCAACCTCACTCCAGCTTTTCTCATTGCCTGGACCACTCGCGTGCCCTTGATGAAAAACATATGCCTGCTCAACTACAAACAATTTGTAACCAGCGTCTTTCATTCTTATAGAGTAATCAAAGTCATCTGCTCCTAGTGGCATATTTTCGTCCAAAAATCCAACCTTACTAAAAGAATCTTTAGTAACCATCACGCATGCTCCCTGTATGCTCGGGGCTTGGGTTGGCTTCTTCCCTTTTAGGAAAGCATACAAACTGCTAAAGTTAACAAATTGACCATCTACACTACTCTGATGAACTGCATAATCTTGCAATCCCCCTATTGCTGATCCAGTTGGGCCAACCATGCCAGCGTTTGTATTGTTGATGTCTTCGATCATTCTTTCTATAGATTCAAACGGGTAACCTATATCATTGTTTGACCAATGTATATAATTTTCGCCATCATAGTATTTACCCAAAGCTGCGTTGATTGCGGGTGTCCAATACATGTTTTCTTTGCTGCGATGAATTATGATCTCATTTGCAAACTCGTTTTCAAGAACTTGAACAGTATTATCTTTAGAGGCGTTGTCCCAAACTACGATTTTAGTTGGCTCACTTTGGTTAAGTAAAGTCTTTACTGCTCTATAAGTATTTCTAGCATCGTTATAGGAAACGACTACAGATATTACGTCAGTTGATTTCATCTTCTTTTCTCCACTTAAAAAGATTTCTCCAATAAACAGACTGCCACAAAATCCACATCGCTATAAACCCAGGCTTCTCAAACAACAAAGAATACACTACCCAAGGAAAAGAGTGTAACGCAAGTACCAAGTGACCTTGCCATCTTTTGTTTCCTACTAAATAGTTGCCACCAATTCCAACTAGTTCCATTAAGAACAGTAGCCAGGTCCACATAACCTCACTCATTTAATCCTTCTTTCGTAAATTCTATAGATATTATATATCAGATAAGAGCGCTTTTACAATTAGTAGATGAAGCCTATGTAGATCTAATGGCGTTATACTAAATATAAATTCTTTACCTTCAGCTGTTGTAATTTTAATACAATTAACATTCATTATTTCCCCATTAGAACCCAAAGATTCAATCACGGAAGAAACTGTCACATTTTGTATAACAGGCATGAAGCCATCAAAATCGTTTATATTATTCATTTTAAATCTTCTCGAGTAAAGGAAGTAATTATAATGTGACCATGTCTTTGATCTTTTGGGGGTAACTGTTTTCTTACGAGCATTCTTTGAACCCACCTGTCCGTACCGTCATACCTTGCATCGAAGGGTTTACGCCCATGAATTACGGTAGAGTTATTTATAACTAAAAGATCCCCTGTTTTTAATACAATCTCTTTCGTGCACTTTTCTATTGCCACATTGAGCTCGGCCAATGCGAGGTCCGCTTCTTCGTTTATTCCTCGCATGAAAAAATTATCATAAGTCATACTCAATGAACCGTCAGTATCACGCAGTATTGGCATTATAAATTCCTTTTGTGGCTCACCGTTTGTTCTAAAACTATCATCAACAGCTGTAATGTACCATGGTTTTTTTAATGTCTCTATTATTTGTTCCGGCAATACTTGAACTATATCATTAATTTCTGCGTAAGTTGTAGCAGCTGATGGATCACCCCTGAGGCACAGAAGTAGTATGTAGTCGGGCTTATATGGGTGAAATGCTGTCTCTGTGTGTAGTGCTAATTGTACTTTTGAAGAAGTAGAAATCTGCTCATATTGGGTTTTATAAACTGGAAATATGTTTTGTACTAGGTTGCCAGATTGTTCTTGAAAGTAACTAATTGGATAACCAAAACGAAAAGCATACTGCACAAGCGTCGTACGCGCTTCATCTAAGAGGTCACTACCAAAGGTAATCTGAGAAGGGGTTGGCGGAATATTTCCTATCTCAACGTCTGAATATAATTTTAAATTCATATAGATATATTATACCAGATTTAAAGACTACCAAAGATTAATCGGACATTTGGATTGTTCTAATTTTACTTTAACTGGCATTACGCATCCGCACTTTTTGCATTGTTTAGTTACCTTAATTAATTCTGGACACTGCAAGCAGATGCTCAATCGATTTTCTTCAACTTCTTTTGAGGCTCTAGATACATTGGGGTTTAAAATGTCCCAAGGTTTAACACCGCCTATTTTCTTTTTGTAGTCATCCCAAGCTGACACAAATACTCCTAATATTTATTAAAGTTAAATCCGTCCCAAACCCAGCCTATTTGAACGTTGGATAACTGTTCTTTTGTTACAGGAATGATCATGGGGTCTGATTGTAGGCCAGCTATAACAGCTTCAGAACTTTCTATATTAGGACAAATAATCCTTCCATAATTTTCTTGACCAATCATTACATTGAAAAATTTTGTGTGGTCTTCAAAGTCTGAATCAAATACTATTGTAGGATTATTATTTAGTCCGTATAATAGTCTTTGCTTTCTTATGTCGTCATCTTCTGGCTTTGGAATAGATATTATTCCTGCATACTCTGATTTTACCAGTACAGCAAAGTGCAGAATCTCTCTTAAATCAGCATCAGGTGGAACGCCAAATATCATAAAAAGATCTCCATAATTTTATATGTTATCATAAAAAAATTCAAAGTGCAACATTAACAAGCAAAACCAGGATACTGCCATGGACCCCAGTCAGTAAATGATGGACAGCTACAATTTAAGCAGAGTTCGTCTCCGCAATTTACACCGCTTGCAGCAGATCCTGCTGCGTTATAGGCGCAGGTTCCATCATAGTAAACACCGTATCTATATCGGTACTCTTGGTTTGGCCCATAACATTCATCCTCGTAAACACTTGTACCTCTACAGCAGTTGCAGCCAGGGTATACGGGAAAAGATGGCGGAAAGAAAGGCGGGAAGAACGGTGGAAAGAAAGGTGGGAAGAACGGTGGGAACCACGGTGGAAAATATGGAGGGAAATATGGAGCAACTGGCGTATAAGTTTGATCAGCCTGCATAGCTTGACTAGCAACCCCGTGAGGGAGTTTCTGCTAAGATTTCAATTGCGTACGCCGTGCCATTTGTTAATCCTACTACTGTTATTGGAGACGCAGCGTTTGTGGATGATATATTGCCAGGATTTAATGTCGCACGATAAGTTACAGTTCCGTCTTTACCTTTGTATGCAGATTCATCAAAAGAAATGGTTACTTGAGCGTCTCCAGCAACTACCGAAATATTTTCTGGGCCATCTGGCTCTGATCCACTTGAACTTTTTGTACCTGGATACGGCATCTAGACAACCTTGAGAATAAATGTAACTTAACTTTTTTTCTTTTTTCTTGCTGCCCTCATATTATCAATTAAATTTGGATAAGGTCTACCAGCAGCTTTGGCCATTGCTTTTGCTCTTGACTTTTGCTTTGATGATAACTTTGAGGATTTCTTTTTTGGACTGGGTTTATCCCATACCATTTTCTTTTTAGTAGCCATTATTTCTTTTTCCTTTTAGCAGATATTTTTCTAAGAGTTTTGGCTAAATTAGCCTGACGAACTGTTGTCTTACTATACTTGCTTGGATTCTTGGTTACGGCAGCTGCGTAACCAGCAACTGACTTACCGGCTTTCTTGGCCTTTGCAGTAAAGGCACCGGGTCTTTTAATTGCTCCTTGAATCCATTTTTTGTCTGACTTCTTCTTAGCTGCCATAGTAAAAATTACTTACTCTTTTTCTTCTTGTTCATTATTGCTTTTTGAATAAAAGGAGGAAGCTTCTTCTGTGAAGAAGTTAAGCCCTTTGCCTTTGCGGTACCTTTTTTCATTGCTCCCTTTTTGGCTGCACCTTTTTTCATTGCCATGCCTTTTTCTTTTTTCATTCCGTATGCCATGTTATGCTCCCTTTTTACTAGCCTTTTCTTTTTCTATTTTTTTCATATGCCAATCAATATGGCCATCAAGCTTATCGTCAACCTTGTCAACTTGCTCGTCAACATGATCAATCTTATGATGTAAATTAATTATATCATCTTTTACGGTGATGAGCATATCTGCAACTACGTTGTGGTCGGCTTTATTTTCTGCTCTACCCTTTTGTATAAGGGCAACTATAATACCGCCAATTGCAGCAATGCACGCAACTAAAATAGCTTCAGTCATATTAAACCTACATTTCCAAATTTAATATGGCAAATACTTTTGCTCCAGCAACAGTATCATTTTTTAGACCATTCACACCCTTCAACTTTCTAACGGCTTCCCCTGTCATATTACCAAAATCACCATCAATTGGACCGGTATAATAACCGGCCTTCTTTAATCCCTCTTGTAACTTTTTAACTAAATCACCCTTAGCTCCAACCGTAATCTTAGTTGGGTTATGCTCTTCTACTACCTCTCCAGCTGGAGCTGCGGAAACAGTTCCGGCTAAGGCTGGTGGCACTGAGTCGCCCAAGCAATACTGCCAATGCCATGCCTCATACTCTGGATTTGGTTTTCCGTTTTTTGTAGGCTCACCCTGAAGATAAAAACCATACTTGGGAGCATTCTCGCACATCCATTTATAGCGCTTTGCGTCCTGCATATTAAGATCTATTGCTAGTCCGAAGTCCATGGTTTGATGTGCCTGGAGTTCCAGCTGGGCTCATGCCTTTCTTTAGGTACCATTTTTTATTTTGATAAGTCCTGGTAATTTCTGGTACTCTGTTTGTTTTTTTGTCTTCATAACGAGACATGAATAAACTTAATTGAGCCTCAAATGGTCGATAGTCTCCAATATTTTGGAGTTTATGACCAGCTGCCTTAGCCTCATCATAAAGGGCGTTGAAGGCCTGTGCGGCTTTGTGCCACATTTGCCCACCGCACTTAACCTTGGCAAGCATTGCAGGTTTTAACTTTCCGTTTTCAACCTTCTGCAGTTCTTTTGGCAGAACCATTTTTGCAACTGGGTGTATCATTCTTTTTCTTCTCCTTAATATTTTTTTAATCTTTGGCATTAGTATTGCTTACCACTTAACTCTATCTGCCCAATAAGCTGCAGACATTTTGCCCTTAGCGATATTCTTGGCGTGACGTGCTTTAAATGATTTTCTGCGGGCAGCATAGGACTTTGATTCACCCTTCTTCTTTGGCGATCCAGAAACACCCTGCTGACCAAATCTAATAGTTTTAACTTTAGCCCCGGATTTAGCTACAACTACATGTGATTTTTTTGGATGACTAGGAGTTCTTTTAGGCTTATTGTAGCCTGAAACTCCGAGCTTTCTTTAGTCTTGGATCCTTTGGCATTTTATTTATTTTTCCTTTTAGATTTTGTTGACTTGATTCTTTTTGATTTCTTTTTTTCTATTCCAAACATAGAATTGTTTGTTCCCATTCTTGGACCGCTTATGTAAATTCTATTTTTTATTACCATACTTTTTAGCCTCTTTTTTATCTTCTATAGAGTTTAAAATGTCAAAAATAAAAAACCATATTTTCCATATAAAGTTCAACATTTGTTATATTCTCCCATGACCGATCTAGTCTTTTTTTGGTGGTTTGTCAGTTTCTTTTTCTTCATTATTTTTAGGTATGTTCTTTACCTTTTTGGGTCCTTTATATATTTTTCTATACTTGGCTAAAGACATATTAATTTAAATAAACCTTTATAGACATGTTTAATATAGTAAACAAAAAAACGGCAAATCCATATGATACATATGGAAAATGCCGTTTAGTGTTGCTAAAAAAAATTAGTTCTTTGGTTTTGCCTGTTTCTTTGGAGCTGCTTTCTTAACTGCGTTGGGATCCTTTGGAGCTCTTGGCTTTCTTTCCTTCTTGGGTCCAGCAGCTGCCTTCTTGACTTCTCTTTTAGCCTCTTGGACTTCAGCTGTTATTTCGTGCACTGCTTCTTCGATTTCAGAAGCCACTGCAACCGCAGTTGCTTCCCACTTTGAAAGGGCTGCGTCTACTTTTTTATCAGTTTCTGCGTCCAGCACTTTTACGGCTTTTGCTTTTTTAAATAATTTTTGAACTAATTTTTTTAACATTTTGTACCTTACCTAACTTTAT
>Ga0129336_10000948_pt1 | contig 17232 bp, 22 predicted proteins | sample CPB6_02_DNA_FD_96878 | JGI IMG/M metagenome (GOLD analysis project Ga0129336, IMG submission 96878) | Freshwater to marine salinity gradient microbial communities from Chesapeake Bay, USA - CPBay_Sum_0.6_0.2_DNA | ecosystem: Environmental > Aquatic > Marine > Coastal | place: USA: Chesapeake... | reverse complement strand
GTCGACAAAGCCCCAGATTTCAACACACACAGTCCGGCGCTTGCTGGAAAACAATCTGAGAAACAGAACAATGGCGAAACAGAAAACAAAACCCGAGGGGGCTGGGGGTCAGTCTGCAGTGATTGAGCAAATCCCAACCGTTGAGCTTGTGCCCTACGCTCGCAACAGTCGAACACATTCGGATGAGCAAGTCGCACAGATTACGAACCCTTTAGTGGATCAGGGTCGACACTGATTGCATGCGAGCAGTTGCAGCGGCCATGCTTTGCAATGGAATTGAATCCACAATATGTAGCGGTGGCATTACAGCGGTTTAAGGACGCGACAGAAAAGGATCCTGTACTTGAATTGCTGTAAAGGTGGCAACCAATGACAGAAACACAAATCGCAAGAATGGAAGCCCGCGCAATGGAGCAACGCTGGCCCATAAAGCCGGAATATCGGGACGCTTTGATAAAACGAAACATGAATATCATCCTTAATCCGAAAAGCACAGAGCGTGCAGTTGCGGCAGCGTCAAAGGTCATGCTTGCGGCGGAACAACAAAACCAACTCGACGAGCACAAGGTGATCGATGTTCGCGTTCAAACCCGACACGATGAACTGGCTGGAATCGCTGCCGACCTCGGAATTGAAGTCGATCTTGTCGAAAATGCCGCGCGACAGGCAGGTGGCGGCGTTGCAGGAATTGAGGCAGAGGGCGTCGAAAGTATTAGGGCACAGTGATGAGCGGTCTGGAGACGCAACACGAAAGCGACACAAGCGGTCTGAATCAGCACGCATCGAAATTCCTGAATGCGTTAATCCAGCACGTCGCTTGCAATGTCTTGAAGATCCAGAGCGGTTCCTTCGCACCTACATGCCAAAGAAGTTCCGCCAGCCATTCGGTACTGTTCACAGTCGTATCATCCAGACAATTCACGATCGAGCGACAATGGGCGGCAAAAAAGCCGTGGCAGCTCCACGAGGTCGCGGAAAGTCAACCATTGTCAAAGGAATGCTGATCTATGCGACGGCTGCTCAACTGGTTCGTTTCATTGTTCCAATCTGCGCCACAACAAACTTGGCAGGTCGAATCTATCGTGACTACAGAAACGAGTGGGGCAACAACGATTTGTTGTTCCAAGACTTTCCAGAGATCTGTGCGCCTGTCCGTCATCTTGAGGGCGCACCACAACGGGCGGCAAGGCAACACGTTGATGGACACCTCACGCATATCAACTGGAGTTCGACTGACTTTCTGCGACTTCCGCGAGTGCCAGGCAACGCCAATGAGTTCCTGAGATCACTCGGGCGTGAGTGGTCCCCATTTGGTGGAGTCAAGATGGCCTTTGCTGGTCTAGACGCCGCATTTCGAGGCATGAACATTGACGACGATCGGCCAGACTGCCTGATCATTGACGACCCGGAAACACGAGAATCTGCCAAGTCGTTTCAGCAGATTGAGGACCGAATCGAGATCATTGAAAAGGATATTGAAGGGCTGGAAGGCCAAGACAAGCCACTGGCAATGGTGATGGTGACGACACTCCAGAACACGTATTGCCTAAGTGCTCAGTTTACCGATCCAGAGCAAAAGCCAGCATGGGAAGGCGAGCGGTACGGATGGATTCAGAACTGGCCAGCCCGTGGTGATTTGTGGGATGAATACATCGCAATCCGCAGACGCTCACAACAGGCTGGAGACAGGCACGGCATGGAGGCGGTTGAATTCTATCTGGCAAACCGCGAACAGATGGATTTGGGCGTTGTCATGCTGGCAGACAACTTCAAGGAAATTGTTCTGCCAGACGGACGGCACGCGGTTCATTCGGCCATTCAGGAAGCATACAACAAGATCAGCGACACGAATCTTTCGGCATTCAAGGCAGAGTATCAAAACGATCCAGACAAAGAGGAACAGGCGGAAACATCAGCATTGACGCCGGGCAGGGTCGCTGGCCAGTTGTCGCGAATCGAGCGTGGAGTGCTGCCAGAGGAACGAGTCTTTTCGTTCATTGGTGTCGACATCGGCAAGTACAAGTCGCATTGGGTCAAGATTGCCGTCACCCGCGAAATGGTGGGTTGGGTCGTTGATTACGGCGTCATTGAAACGCACGGGCTTTCCAAGTATTCAACCGGCGAGGCAATTGAGTTGGCGATACTGGACAGCCTGAAGCAGTTTGCCGACAGCGAGCCATTCCATGATGTGCAACCGTTGCTGGTGCTGATTGACTCCGGCGACTACAGCGAATCGATTTACGAGTTCTGCCATCAGATGGGCGCACCGTTTTTTCCGTCAAAAGGATGGAGCCGGGATCGATTCCACCAAAAGAAACAGACGGACGACTACGAGCCATTCCTCGAAGCCTATGCCCACAGAACAATGGACAGCAAGCGGCGCGAGATGTGGCTTTACAATGTGCAGACAGAGTTTTGGAAGAAATGGGGCCAGGAGCGTTTCCTTGTCAACGCCTTCATGGACCAGACTCGTTTGCCGGGATCAATGGCGATTTTCGATCCGCCACACGGCGACCAGAAATATCACCTGCAATTTGCCCGGCACATGGTCAGTGAGTCAGAACAGTTGGTGCCGGTCGATGGCAAGGTCAACAAGCGTGTTTGGGTCGTGCATGACAAAAACAACAACCACTGGCTTGATGCGTACGCGCTGGCCTGTGCTGCGACTGGATGCACTGGCTTGCGGTTGATAAATTCAGAACCAGAGCAACCAAAACCAAAGCCGCAGCAGGCACCGAAACAAAGGCTCGTGAATCCTCACGGGCAACCTTTTCTGGCAACGGAGAGATGATAATGGCGAAACCACTTCCACGAGTTGATTCACAAGAGCAGGTTCTTCAGCAACCGCAGCGGCTGGTCACACCACCAGCAAGCGAAGGCTACATTCCGCGAACGGTTGATGTTAGGATGACGCGAGCGCAAGCGGCGATTCTTCGAGACAAGTTGCGTCAGTTGCAAGACAGCGGGGCAACAACAGCGGACGGTCGGCCCGTCAATAATCGTGCGCAAGCAGTTCGATGGATCATTGAAAACGAAGTGGTAATCACATGAAGAAGTCAACATCAGCAGCGTTAATCATTGCAGGCCCGTTCATGGTGCTCATTGGAGCTGGAATAGCTAATGGGGCAGTATCGCACAATCCAGCCGATGATGCCTATTATGACATGATCCATGCTGGCGGCGTCGGGCTTGCGATCATCGGGCTACTGCTGTTCTTCTTTGGCTGTATGTGGTTTGCCAGGAAAAGCTGACACGCCCATCAGAAAATCAGAATATCCGGCATCTATTTCGTGAATCGCCAAACCTGATAGGGTTTGCGTCATGGTGATCGCGGATATCGAATCTGATCTTCTCGAATACGCCGACTTTGAAGAAGTCGCCAGCGTTACACGCGCCAAGAGTTTTATCACGGCGGCAAAACGCTGGTTGATTCTTCGGGCTGAATCCGCAAGCAACCAAAGCAGCTCTTTGTCAATCGGCAAGAACTACGTTGAGGCAATGCTGAAGCGGGCACAGGACTTCGTTGCTGGTAACGACTCAACAGGCGGCGCGGTTGGTGGTGTCAAGTTTCTTGGCGTCGGAGAAAACTTCCGATGACCAAAAAGACAAAGACCATTCAATCCGCATTTGCCGACATCCGAGCGGACTACGATGCGACTAGATACAGTCGGTTTGTTCGTCGCAGAACTGGCGTTGCTCCGATGGGTGCCAGTGCGGATTATCACTTCCGCACGGAGAAAGAGTATTACGACCTGATCGAGCAAGCCCGCGACATGGACCGCAACGACGGGCTTGTTGGGATTCTCGCCAATCGTCGCGTCGACAACATCGTCCAGAGCGGCTTTACGCTCGACCCAAAAACCGGCGACAAGGGGCTTGATAATGAATTGTGGGCGTGGTGGGAAGATCTGTCGACCGACCCAGACGCCTGCGACATCACTGGCGAGCTTACCTGGAAAGAGATCGAACGTCAGTGCTGCCGTTCAGAATCGATTGACGGTGATATCATCGTCACAGGGACGGAAGATGGCTCGTTTCAGCTTCTCGAATCTCATTTGATTCGCACGAAGTCAAAGGTTGAGGACACGTTTCTTGGGGTCACGACGGACAAAACTGGGCGGCGAGTCCAGTATCACGTTGCGGATGAGCTAAGCGAGTTCGGGCAATTTGGTGATGTGACTCCGGTTGACGTGCGAAACGAAGACGGTGTTCGCCAGTTGTTTCATGTCTTCAATCCGAAGCGAGTCAACATCACACGCGGCGTGACGCAACTGGCTCCAGTGTTTTCGCTGTCGGGGATGCTGGAAGACATCAACTTTGCAAAGCTTGTACAACAACAGGTTGTCAGTTGCTTTGCGGTGTTTCGAAAGATGGCGGCGGGCGGTAATCGGTTGCCATCGGCTGACAGCAGTTATGGGGACGCACGAACGGAAACAACAGCATCAGGGACGCGGCAACTTGAGGGCGTTTCTCCTGGCATGGAGGTTGTAGGCCAGCCGGGTGAAGAACTGCAAGGCTTTTCGCCAAACGTGCCAAACTCAGAATACTTTCAGCAGGTCAAACTGATCCTGCAAATCATCGGCGTCAACTTTGGCTTGCCGTTGTGTTTGGTGTTAATGGACGGCAGCGAAACAAATTTCAGCGGTTGGCGTGGTGCTGTTGATGAGGCACGAAAAGGATTTGTTGCCGATCAAATGAACCTTGTGCGGCGACTGAATCGACCAGCATATCACTGGCGTTTGTGGTGGGAGTTGCAGCAAGCCCGGTCAGTCTTTCGCAAGGCATACAGCAAGCTCGGCAATCTGATTTTCCGGCACAACTGGAACCTGCCAACGTGGTCATACATTGAGCCGGTCGCAGATGCTCAGGGCGATGCTGAGCAGTTGAAAAACGGACTGACATCTCCACGCAGACTGCATGCGGCGAGAGGTAAGGATTGGGAAGAAATTGCAGAAGAGTCAATCGCTGACAACGCCTATGCAATCCAGCGAGCACAGCAGCAGGCGGCCAAACTCAATGCGGAATTCCCGAACGGCGCACAAATCAACTGGCGTGATTTAATCGCGTTGCCAATGCCGAACGGAATGACAATGACGATGCAAGATCCGGCGGCGGTAGCGGTTCAGGAAAAAGCAGCCGAGACGAAGACAGAAACAAAGCCAGCGGCAAAGCGTAAGGCAAAAGCCAAGGTGACGGCATGAAAACAATTCGAATCGATGGAGTAATTGGAACCGGACCTGACGAAGTGTCAGCGTCAATGGTGCGCGATCAGCTTCCGCAAGATGGTTCACCGATCAAAGTCGTAATGCACTCCGAAGGCGGATCAGTTTTTGAGGGCTTTGCGATCCATGACGCACTCGCTCAGTATCCGGGACCGAAGACGCTGGCAATCGAGTCGTCAGCGTTTTCAATCGCGTCGTTTATCGCCTGTGCATTTGATGATGTGGAGATCAGCAGCAACGGATACATGATGCTGCACAATCCGTATGCGATGGTGGAAGGTGATGACGAAGATTTTGCGCGTCAGTCTGAGATGCTTGGCAAACTGAAAACATCAATGGTCAAGGCTTACTCAGAGCGATCGGGGAAGCCAGAAGAAGAAATCAAAGCGATCCTGAAGGCGGAAACCTATTTGAACGCGGAGCAAGCCGTGGAAATGGGGTTGGCGAAACGCATCACAGGAAAGCCAGTCATCGGGCGAGCGTTTGCTCGAATCAAAAACATGCCGCACGGAGTTGTCTCTGCCTTGTTTGGGGCAGGCTCGGACGGCGAGAACCGCGAGACAGAAGGAAACCCAATGTCTACCGCACCAGTCGCCGCCACTCTGCAAGAGATCAAAGCGGCATTTCCAAAGGCCAAGGCCGACTTCATCGTTCGGTGCCTTGAAAAATCTCTTCCACTGGCATCAGTCGCCACAGCAGCCGCTGAGGAAATGATGGCAGAGAATCAGGAACTTATGGCCAAGTGTAAGGCAATGGAAGAAGAGCTTGCCAAATACAAGGCCGCAGACGTGACCATTGAGACTGAGGACGAAGAGGAAGAGCCGGTGATGGCAGAAGAAAAGCCAGAAGCCAAAGCCAAAGGCGTCAAGCCAATTGCCAAGGCTCGCACTGGTCAGCCGTCAGCGTCTGCCCGATGGACACAGGCCGTTGACGCTGCACTGGCAAAGACTGGTGGCAACAAAATGAAGGCGGTTGCACTGGCAAACCGCAGCAATCCCGGACTTCGCGAGGCGTATCTCGCAGAAGCGAACGCTCGCTAATCGGCGGCGTAAATCTGTTTCATTCATCACTTCTGTGAGGAGAACTCAATGAGTCAGTTTTTTGAAAGCGGCGTAGTTCCGGAAACAGCCGCTGGTGCGATTGGTCAATACTTGCGAGTAAAGACACCCGGAGCCCTCGCGCTTGCTGGTGCTTTGGAGCAGGAAGTCGGGACCATGTATGCTGCAACGTTTGCGGCTGGTCCGTGCTCAGTTCGCCTGAAGACAGCACAAGGCACACAAAAGATGGTTGCAGCTGCGGCCATCAGCAGCGGTGCCTATGTGTACGGTGCGGCATCCGGCAAAGTGTCCTCTGTTGCCAATACGAACGTGATTGGCATCGCCAAGGAAGCAGCCTCCGCCGATGGCGACATTATCGAAGTGCAGCCGGTGAATCAGGCTGTGGAAAATCCGGTAACGCTCGCATCCGCAAACGGTGCCATTGCACTTGTGCCGGGAACTGTCGTGATTACCAAAACCGGGTCGCTGGCAGCGATGACGCTGGCAGCACCAACAGCCGCTCAGAACGGCCTGATTCTGCGAATCACATCAGCGACCGCCTTTGCCCACACGGTGACGGCAACGGGGTTGTTTGATGATGGCGTGACGGGCGGGTCAAAAAACACGGCGACCTTCGCAGCGTTTGCGGGTGCGTCAATGGAGGTCATGGCCTACGAAGGCAAATGGCACACGATCAGCCTCAAGGCTGTGACTGTTGCCTGATTGAGTCCCGATGCGTTGCCCGGTGGAGGTGGCCACCAAAGCCGGGCGACTTTTTCTTGTGTGTTCCATAATCGCGTTGCATCGGGGAGAAAGAAAATGCAATGCCAGCTCCATCAAGCAGTCTAGCCACACTTCGGCCAGACTTGGCAACGTTCCTTGAATTTGATCTTGAATCAGAAAAGGCCGGATACATCGCAGCACAGGTTTTCCCTGTGATCGACGTGATGAGCCAGGCCGGAAACTTTGGCAAAATTCCGATTGAGCAATTGCTGCAAGCCCGCGACACAAAGCGAGCACCGGGCAGCGGATACGCTCGCGGAAATTTCACGTTCACGCCAGCGACCTACGCAACCGAAGAGCACGGAGCAGAAGAGCCGGTTGACGATCGTGAAGCGAAGATGTACCGCGACTACTTCGACGCGGAACAGATCAGCACTATGCGAGCGTTTGCATCGGTGCTGCGAAACGCTGAACAGCGTGTCGCAGATGCTGTGTTCAACGCAAGCACATGGACTGGCGCGAGCCTGACCACCGCCATCACACATGAATGGGATGACGCCGTAAACTGTGTTCCGCTGACCGACGTTGAGGCTGCTGTCCAGAAGATCTACGACAACAGCGGATTGTGGGCCAACGCTCTTGTGATCAATCGCAAGGTGTTTCGTAACCTGCGAAACAGTGAGCAGATCATTGAGCGAATCAACGCGGCTGGTGCTGGCTCTCCAAGCAAGGCGTCAGACGTAACAGTGCAGATGCTGGCTCAGGTCTTTGATCTGGACTACATCATCGTCGCGGGCACGTCGAAGAACACGGCGGCGGAAGGCAAGGCCGCAAGCGTCAGTCAGATTTGGTCCGGTGAGTATGCAATGGTTTGCAAAGTCGCCACATCAAGCGACATGCGAGAGCCTTGCATTGGTCGCACTTTCCACTGGTCGGAAGACGGATCGTCAATCGGCGGAACGGTCGAAAGCTATCGTGACGAAACGGTTCGCGGCAACGTGATTCGAGTTCGCCACGATGTTGACGAACTTGTTCTGTATCCAGAAGCCGGTCATCTGCTGAGCAACATCACGACATAATGGGCACGACGTTTGACTCACACTTTGCATCCGCAGGGTTTCCGATGCTGCTTGATCAGTTCGGAGAGTCGATCGTCTACCTACCAAATGGCGGCGGGCCTCGCAAGATTCTCGCCATTATCGAGCGAAACCCGCCAGCCATTTTTGATGGTGCCGGAAATGCTGTTTTGCCAACCGCAACGCTGCGTGTTTACAACTCAGCACAATCAGGCATTGCGTCACGTGAGGTTGATATCGGCGTTGATGAAGTGGAATTCCTGCTGAAGATTGGTGATTCAATTCCAAAGCGGTTTTCATTCATGACGTTGATGTCACAGGATTCCGGTGTCACTCAATTGGCGGTGATCTGATGACAGAGCCAGTTGTTGAACAGATCATGGCAAACATTCGCGACCGGATGGAGGTTGCGTTTGATAATGTCCATCGATCAACACGCATTGCGACATGGCAGCCGAAAGACTGGTCGCTGCATGTGTATCAGCAGTCTCTGGAATCTGCACCAGACGTTTCGTGTCCCGGGAATCCTCCTGCACAGGGCTGGTTGCTGACGGCAGTTGTGGCTGGAATCGTCAAGCCATCCGACAACGAAACAATCGCAGTTGATACGTTCCGGAACCGAATGGGCGCGGAGATTATCGCGGCGGCAACAGATGCAGACAACTGGCATTCGTGGGGTGGTTTGGCACTCAATACAACGCTTGGAAACGTGGAGCCGTACATTGAAGAAACAGGCGGCACAAGTGGCGTGATGGTTCGATTTGCGATCACGTTTCGAACAGACGAAAACGACCCCTACACGGTGCGAATATGATCGCCATCGAAATCAATCGTGGGCAACTGAAGCGACTGGCCGACGCAGTGTCAGCCAGCGGCAAGAAGCTCCCGAAGGAAATCGCTGGTGCAATCAATCAAGTCAGCAAGAAAACGAAACTGGAAATGGGGCGCGACATTCGAAAGAAAGTTGCCATCCCGAAAGACGAAGTTGAAAAGCCTTTGAGCATCCGGGCAGCAGCGACAGAAGGGAATCTGTCTGCCGTTGTCAGCCTCAAAGAAACGAAACGTCTCGGCTTGCGGCACTTTGGAGCACGGCAGGACAAACGCGGCGTATCGTACAAGATCGACAAGCAAGGCGGACGCAAGCGAGTCAATAGCGGATTCCAGGGACCACGACCGGGTGTGATGCGAATGAAATGGAAGGGCAATGCATTTAAGCGTGTTGGTTCTTCCAGGCTTCCGATCGTGCAACTCAAGGGCGTTTCGGCGTACGGCACCTACAAGAAAAACGAGATGGCTGGACCACAAGTCAAGACCATCGAAGACGAGTTGTCAAAGCAACTTGAGCGGCGAATCAAATTGAACGTTCTTCGAGCCTCCGGGCTTGTCACAACATAGGAAAACGGCAATGCCACTACTGAGACGCAAGGCGGTGTTTGCCGCAAAGGTTGAGACCACGATCGGAACTGCCGAGTCCTTGTCGGGCACTGAAGGCGTATTCAACGCTGAGGAATTCGACATCCAGCCGAACGTGACTATGACACGACGTGAGGGTCAAGGCGGATTCAATTACCTTGCCAGTGTTCCGGAAGGGATGACCGGCACAGCAAAGATTCGTCATGCGATCACCTACAACGGCACCGATATTCCGACCTGGGCAAGCGTGTTGCTTCCAGCGTGCGGTTGGGTCGAGTCGACCGGCGTCTTCTCGCCAAAGACTGAAGCACCGGGCAGCAACGTCAAGACGCTGACAATCGGCCACTATAAGGACGGCAAGCGGGCATTGATCTCTGGTGCAATGGGCACGTTTAAGATTGTTTGCCCGACTGGAAAAATGGCGTACATCGAGTTCACGTTTACTGGCAAGTATTCCAGCAACGAAACAGATACTGCAATCATTTCCCCGACATACCCAACGGCATCGGCGTTGCGATTTGCAACCGGAGCACTGACGTGGAATTCCGTGGCGTTATGCACATCAAATCTGGAGATTGACGCCGGTAACAGCGTGATCATGCGGGAGTGTGTCAACGCTTCCGATCGGTCGGGCTACGTTTCGGCGTTGGTAACCAATCGCGCCCCGATCATCACAGCAGATCCTGAGTCAGTTCTTGTCGCAACACAGGACCGCGACGCCGCATGGTTGACGTACACTCCTTATGCGTTGAGTTGCCAGATTGGAACTTCCGGTTCATCTGTTACAGTTGCAGCACCAAAGGCACAGCTTGAAAACAAGCAACAAGGCAACCGTTCTGATATGCTGGTCGATAACCTGACATGGCTTGCAACGTCAGCCAGCAGTGTTGACGGCGAGTTGACAATCACTTTTGACTGATGAGGATTTATGCCGATTGCACTTGAGCCAGGACAGCAATTTCCGATCGTGTTGGATTCGGACGCCACAAAGCCGAAAGAATCACAACCGACGTTTTTTGCCAAGTCTCAGGCAATGCGCGGGCAGCTCAAGGTTGCAAACGTTCTGGATTTGTACACGGAAAATCCAGACATCACTGCCGAAGAGCTGTTTGCAAAAACTGTAGATGTGCTGGCGGAAGTGCTGATCGGCTGGAAGAACATGTCAGGCATTGAATACAGCAAAGACGCACTGACTGACGTGCTGAACTACAGCGAGGCGCGTGAGTTGCTTCGCAAGGTGATGCACAATCAGTATCTGAGTCATGACGAAAAAAAAAGTTCAGAACAGCAGCCTTGATACGCGGCGGGATGCTGTGTCAATCGTGTAGTGGAAGACAATGCCGCACAATCAGCACAGAACAGGAACCAATTGACATTGAATGTCCGTCCTGCAATGGGCACGGATGCGACAAATGCGAAGAAGGGTTCGTCAGGCTGGAGGGTTGCCCAACGGCGTATTGTGCATCGATTTACACGGCACTTGATGTTATCGACATGATCAACAAAGGACATCTGCCAACGTCTGGTGGAACGATGGACCAGTCTGCGGGAATCATTCACGCAACGCACTGGTTCAACAACGAGGAAACAAAGGTCAGAAATGAGCAACTCAGTCGATATCCTGATTAAAGCTGATGACCAGGCGTCAAAAGCTTTGCAGAATGTCGGCCAAACGCTCGACGCTTCCGTTGGTAAGTTTCAGCAGGCAGGGAAAAAGGCAAAAGCGGCAACCGAGATCATCGGTGCATTTGCAAACGTGACAGGCTCAACAGAACTCGCTGGATTGGCTGGAGGATTGGCGAGCGTCACAGAAAAAATGCAGGGATTTGCAGAGCAAGCAAAGAATGGCGGAACGTCATCGTTTGCATTCAAAGCTGGTCTCGCCGGTCTGGTCGGAACGATTGCGTTTGGGCTTGGCAAGGCTCTTTCGGACATCATTTGGAAAACTGCATCATTTGAAAAGTCGATGGAGCTGGCAAACAAGCAAGCGGCATCACTGGACAAAGCCGTCGGTGAACTGCAATCTCGCCTGATTGCGAATCAAAAAGAAGACATCGAACTCATTCAAGATCCTGAGGCAAAGCAGGCAGCGTATCAGGCACTCATTGCGGACCTGAACAAGAACATCGAAGGCGTCAGCAAGAACGTTGAGCACAGCCGCAAAGAAGTAATGAAATGGGCTGAGTCCTGGAAAATCACGGGTGACCGCAAGCAATACGCAAAGGACGCCGACGAACAGCTCCAAAAGGATCTTGACCGCCTCGAAGCACTGAAGCGTGAACGGGACGAGATTGTTCGCAACACTAGCGAGCGAACAAAAAACATCGAGGCAATCAAAGCCACGAACGCCGCCAAAGAACGGTCAAAAGCATTTGTCGAAGATCTTCGCCGTGAGGTGCAGTACCTTCAAGCGTCTCGTGCCGAACAGATCGCAATGGATGCCGCGAAGAACGCGACGGCCAACGATCAGGGCGAAGTGCAACGGTTGATGGCTGAACGTGATGCAATCCTTGCAAAGAAAGAAGCCGAAAAGCAGGCCGAGCAAGAACGCAAGAAAGCTGATGACGAAAAGCAGCGTGAACGCGAACGGATCAAGCAAGACCGTGAACGTGAAAAACAAGCAGTGGAAGACCTGAAGAAGTCGGAGCGTGAAAAACTCGACCTGATGCGGATCGAATTGGAGCAAGGTAAGGAAGCCGCACGCATCAAGGAATTCATGAACAAAGGCGTCGATGAAAAGACCGCTAAGGAGTTTGCGGCGGAAGAGGCACGTCTGGAAAAACTGAAGGAAGACAAGAACAAGAAAGTCCAGGCGTCGGCACCACAAAAACTGACGGCGACAGAAACCAGATTACTCACCCGTGGATCGTCAGAAGATCAATCATTGAGGTTACAGCAGCAGATCAGTCTAGGGATCACGATGGTTGCCAATGCCGCAAAAACGTCGGCAGCGGAAGCGGCAAAGCAAACTGGACACCTTGAGAAGATTCAGAAGAACACCACAAACGGCGTGCAAATGGTGAAACCAGCATGAGCATCGTAGACGTTTCGCAAATGTGGAGTCAGAACGGCGGCACAGTCACGACGCCAAAGGCTGACGCTACTGATGAGCAATATGCCATCACGGAGGCGTATCAAGTCGTCTGCACTGCTGACACGACGTTCTTTGAGGTCAAGGAAGCCAGCGGTGTACCGCAGAACGGACAGCAGCATTCCAGTGGTCGAGCTGCGTTTGTGACAACGTCAAATCCTGTCCAAATTAGTCCGATTCTGTGGCAGGTGACAGTTGGCTACGAGGGCGAATCTCCGGACCCGGATTCAGTCGAGGTAGAATGGTCCGACGTGACATCAACCGAACCGATCGACCGCGATTTCAATGGAGACGCAATCCTGACGTTTAACGGCGAACAGGTTGACGGACTGACCATGGAAATCAGCGATCAGGTTGCGGTGATCACCAAAAAGTTTTTGACGATTGACCTACCATCAGTCGCAGCGTACCGCCACGCCACCAACTCAGACACGTTCCTCGGCTGGCCACCTGGAACAGCTAGGCTGATCGGGTTCTCGGCTCGCAATCGCTACAAGTACAATCAGCCACAGGAACAGTGGACCGTCACGGCTCGCATTCAGTTTCGTCGTGGGCTTGCCGGTGCGTCCGATGCTCAGGCATGGTACAAACGCTGGCGGCATGAGGGATTCTACGTCAAGTCCGGATCAATTGTTATCCGGGCACTGGATGACAACGCGCAAGAGACAGTCAAGCCAGTGCTGTTGAAGTCAGACGGCACACGCGAAACGAATCCGGCAAATGCGTTGTTTTACTACACACAAGTCTACGGCTCACTGCCTTACTCTGGCCTAGGGCTAATCTGATGGCAAACCAAATCAGAATCAAAAACAACTTCGAGTTCTGGCGCGACAATGTCAGAACGGAAACGCTGCCATTGATCGAAGAGCAGGTCACGACAACATCGGACCTTTGCGACATTCGGACGCAGATTATCGGCACGACGCATGAACTCATCGCCGTTGGTGACATGACCGACGATTGCATGTGCCTGATTTACAACTTGCACGCATCCGCTAAGGTTTCAGTCGGTGGTGATTCGGCAGGATCATTTGTTGAGTGGTTCAGTATTCCAGCGGGCGGACCACCTGCACAAATGCCGGAAGTTGGAGCACTGGCGAGCACATACATTAAAAGTGCATCAGCGAGCACAAACGTCCGTATCGTGTTGGCGAAAGTCGCATCATGACCATTGAGCAAATTGGCGTTTACACACCTGAGCAAGCCAGAGAACTCTGGCAATGGTATCTTACGTGCAAACAATCCATTCCGCAGTTGCAGCAGAACTATCCGCAGAGACGCGAACTCAACGAGCATCGTCCGCGACATCTTCAAGTCAAACTACGCGAAGACCTATTGGCCGCCGTCGATTCGTGGACCGATCCGAGTTACGCAACAGCGACCGTGTTTGAAAAATACGACGGCACGGACAACATGAAGCCGCGAACACAGCATCCAGTCATCACCATCGTCAACCGCTTTGAAAACATCTCCGTCGAAGCCGGCACGTACTGCAAGGCCGAATGGATCGACGGCGAATGGCAGTTGTATGGTGCGGATTGTCCCGGTGGTTCTGCAAGCTCTGGGAGTCTCTAATGCTGATCGGCTGCTGTCATTGTCCTGAAGAGTCGTCGTCTTCAGCATCGCAATCAGCCAGTGCATCGGCGTCAGCGTCAGCATCCGAAGCGTCAGGCGGTGCGTCTGCAAGTGTGGCCAGCGAATCAGCGAGCAGTGCAAGCGATGTGATTCCAACAGTGCCGTGCGACTATTGCAGCACAGGCTTTGCTCCAGCATCATTTGAGATGGAGTGGTCGTTAGGCAATAATTGCCCCGCGTCAGGCGATTTCACAGGCATGGAAGTTGGCTGTTACGATCAAGCTACCGGGCCGCATTACGGAATTGCAGCATCTGAGCCATTTGAAGCAGGCAGTTTTCGTTGTCCAGATCCGGGCTGGTCAGGCTGTTTTTGGCAGAACAACAGCACCGGCGAAGTCACGATCACTCGCGATGGATACGGCACCTGCGGAACGTGTGCTAATGGCCCGTGGGTTGGAATCATCGTTGGGCAAGATTCACTCGGGCAATACTTTATCCACTGTTTCGTGTATTTCTTCTATGGCTGCACGAATGGCGAATTTCCAGACCCTTCAATTGGCGAGTCTGGATACATTTTCCTGCACTACGGCAAGACCTCCAGCATGCCGCTGAATTGCATGTTCGAGCAGCAACTTGACCTGATCTGCTCTGATGGCTTCGATGAATTTACGGACCCGCCGGGCACAACGGAATGGGGTGGTCTTGGCCCCGGCTGCAACTACGTCACGGAAAGTGGAACAAACTTCCCTTCCTCCGTGACCATTCGAGCGGATAGCGGCGGAGGTACGTTGCCATGACAGACTGCATCCACCGTCGGCAAGTCGTCATGAAAACACACATGATGTGCGGGCATGCGGAGTCAAAAGCCCGTGGCGTGTTGCCGTTGTCGTTCTGTGAAACATGCCAACTGCGAAGACCGAAGGGTGATTTCTTTGCCCAGACCGAACGCCTGCTAATTCAGAAGCAAACGTCTGGTGAGTACAAGCCACAACCGAAATCGTGCGGCGGATGTGGCACTGTCAAAAAACGCTCGGACGTGTTGCAGTTCGTTTACCCATACTGGCACGGTGGTGCGGCTGGCGATGAATTGCGATGGTCGATTCGAAGCATTGAGCAGCACTATCAAGGCAAAGCAAAAATCACGCTGGTCGGCGATCGTCCACCGTGGTTTCAAGGGCATGTGATCAATCAACGGCGAATCGGCAAGCGACACACAAACAGAGCATTTCGGGACATGCTGGCAAAGATGTGGACCATTGCCACACACCCGGAAATTGACAGCGAATTCGTGTGGATGATGGATGATATCTATTTCGTAAAACCAGTGACGTTTGATGTTCTTGCGACTCCACGAGCGGAACCCTACAGACCATCATCAAAGAACTCGTGGCAGAACCGCAAAGCCAACACGATGCGAGTGCTGACACAGGCAGGATTGACGACGCACGACTACGCAACTCACTTGCCGCATTTTGCAGAGAAAGCGAAACTCAAAGAGCTTTACGAGCGGTTCGATTTGGGAAAGAACACTTTACTGTGGGAGGTGCTTTACGGAAACGTGTATCGTACTAAGCCACAGCGAACACGTCCGTTTTTCTGCCGCATTCAAAAACGCATGGACATTGACACAATCAAGCGGGTAACGGAACATGCCAGCGTGTTGAATCACACCGATCCGGCATGGTGCGAAGGAATGCGGGCGTATCTGGCTGAGTTGCTGCCAACGCCAGCATCTGGTGAGGTAGAAGTTTCCGGGCATGTCCCACAATTTCGGCGTGTTCGGAAAAACGTAAAGACTGTCAAGCGGCGACCATTGCACACGCACAAAGCGTACATTGAGGCACAGCGAGCGAAGGAGAATGTTGAATGATTTGGGGCAGGATTATCAGCAAAGTCAGCCAGAGCATTTACGACATGCAATCGGACAGCGGTGAGCGGCTGTTTTGTTTTGCTCCTGAATCGCTGATTGAGTTGCAGGCTGGCCAGTTAGTCGCAGTGGAAAACAATCAGACTCGCGGCTATCATTCCATTATTGCGGCGGCGGTATGATGCAATACGTGATCGTCATCCAGTCCGCCTACACCGATCCGGAGCTGTCTGCGCGTCGTCTGGAGATTTCGCAGCATACCTCCATTGCATCACTTAGAACGCAGACGCATAAGCCGACGATTCACCTGCAATTGAGCTACCACGATCCGCTCGCAGAGAATCGAATACACGCCTACCAGACAACAGGCTGCGAAGTCAGGCCGATCTGGCGCGAGGATTGGAAACTGTATCGCGAGAATTGGGAGCTGCCGGAAGGGCGAAAGATTGTCGGCAGGTTGGACGATGACGACGTTCTGGCCTTTGACTTCTGCGAAAAGACGCACCATTGCGGGGCGAACAGCGAAGGCGAAATGGCACTCCTTTGGCCGAACGGGCATGTCTTTTGGCGGCAGTGCCTGTTCAGTCTAAGCCATCGCGGAAATCAGTTTGTTTCGTTGCTGACGGACCAGATGACCGACCCGCATCAAATTGGCCATTGGCTTTACTGCAAGACATGGAAAACCCGCGTCGTCAGTCACGAGCCGGGCTGGATCTGGTGCCGGCATGGCGACGCGGCAACCAGCACGCTGAAGCGATACCGGCAAGAGCACATCAAGCGAATTGACGCCGGGCGATTTCGGATCAATCTACGGGCCATCCAGAGGGCTTTGGACGCATCTGGACAGCCATCGGGCAATTATCACGAGCACAAGCGACCGGACACGCTACAACGTGTTCTTGAGGACAACAAACGGTATGCACACTGAAGCACTCGATTTTCTACGGCGGATTTCTTTGAACGGTCCAGTCGTTGAATTCGGAAGCCGGAATGTCAACGGCTCGGCGCGTGATGTGTTTCCTGGGCTGGAATGGATCGGTGTTGACCTTCAGGATGGGCCGGGCGTTGATGTGGTGGCAGATGCCGCAATGTTTACAACAGACGACATCATTTCGTCCGTCGTCTGCTGTGAAGTGCTGGAACACGCAGCAAACTGGAAGGAAATCATTCGCAACGCTGGCAACGTAATGGATCACGACGGAATTCTCGTCATCACCTGCGCCGGTCC